>Ga0214542_1000285_pt1 | contig 85569 bp, 53 predicted proteins | sample CNSS1metaG_FD_160096 | JGI IMG/M metagenome (GOLD analysis project Ga0214542, IMG submission 160096) | Root nodule microbial communities from cowpea collected in UCLA plant growth center, Los Angeles, California, USA - CNSS1 | ecosystem: Host-associated > Plants > Roots > Nodule | place: USA...
ATAATAATATAATAAAAAAAAAAAAAAAATATATATATATATATATATATATATATATATATATATATATATATATATATATATATATATATATATATATCAAAACATATATACCACAAATATTTATAGGATAAGCATTTAAAGATTTATCTAAACAACTTTATCATTTATCCTCAATAGAGGTTCATCTGTATAATCTTCAACTGCTCCCACCATCAAGGTGATCATTGCAAAAGAAGGAAATACAAGAAAAACCACACAAAAGCAAAAGAGTAAACTAATATAAATAAGAACTATTCAAATAAGATTATGGAAAATTAAATATAACTCAAATCAAAATCTTTGAATCATTAACATTCAAATTCATACAAGGATTCCCAAATACTAAACATCTCACGACTCGAGGATCTGGATCCATGTCTTTGATATGGGGTACATAAGAAGCGTGCACTTATAATGGTTTATAGACTTTGCAAAGTGCTAGACACAAGGGGTCATCACCCAACCATACAAGGTTAATCCTTTCCCAACCATACAAAGATTTCCCAACGCTTGGACATCGCTAGGCAGCGCTGAGCGCCAATCGTCTTGCAATTTTGGGCGTTGAGTGCTGGATCTAGTGCTCAACCTCACACCAGAAAACAACAAATTCAAGTTTAAGGGATTTTTGAGATACTTAGGCCTATTTCCTGAATCTATTTGGTAACCCTTACCTTTGTTAAGTCTTTGAAAAGCTTTAGATTTGTAGTAAGTGATACCAATTAGATTCATGACTCTAGTTCTAATTCACCGATCATCACCTAATTCAAACATGCATGTGGATTCTACATGGCTAAAACAAAAATTCAGCATATGAACAACACATTTACACATAATTCAGTTCACAACACCATTCAATTCAACTATCCATCATTCCATAAACAATAAAAAAGACCATTCACTAATTATAAGCAAATTTTTAACTTCCCTTACCTGGAATTTCGACTCCACTGTCCCAAAAAGCACTAAACCCTCATTTGAGCTCATAGGGAACACAATTCAACCCTACAAACGAAATTGGATGAGGGAGAAAAACTAGAACCACTGATGAAGAAGAAATCACCTAAAGAATATTAGATAACACATGTGACCTATAATCCTTCCCATGCGTTGAATTGAACTAAAAATGAAGAAAGGGGTAGAAAATCAACTTACTCGATTCGAGAAATTGATTTGACAGGTTTAGAAAATTCACCTCTAGAATCACCCTAACAACGTCTGATATTCAAACATACGAGTTTAAAAGTGAGAAATCTAGAGAAATGTAAGAAAGTTCTTAGAATTAGAGTTTTTAAAAAGATAAAATATTTATAACTAATAAAATTTGTTTATAAAATTTCTATTTATACGTTATGTTTTTAATAATAAAATAATAAAATATTATTATTTTAAATATTTTATCGATCCTAAAACACGGTTTTCTCCCCTCATAGAAGTTTCATATTTTGAATCAAACAATATCTTAGAGCAGAAATTAATAACAATGTTATTTTTCTTTAAGTTGTTATTTCGATTATGAATTCTAACTTTTTATTTGTACCAGTTTTGTTAAGTGACTACTTCAATTAAGATTTTTAATTTTAAATAAATATTTATATTTTATTTTGTTTTAAAAGTCTCACAATTTCTCATATCATTCTTATTATTTTTATTACCAAATTAACTTTATAATTCTTATTTTTATTTAATCCCATACGTGTGTTTACGTTTAATATGTAAAACTTAAAGGAATAAATATTTTTCCATTGCAGTTTAAATGTATACGCGTTTAAGAATTAGTTATGTTAAAATATGGAAATTTTAAAATAGGAGAATAAAATACCTCTATTTTAATAATGAAGACTAAATTTAAGGATTTAGAAAAAGTAAAAAAATAAATAAAAATACGTATGTATTGTTATATTTATTTGTACTTCTACAGATTACAGATTTGTTATATTTAAAAATTAGAATTTAAAATTAAATCATAATTAAGCTTCCTTGCCACAGTAAGAAAATAAAATTGCTAATTACTTAAGCAATAAGAAAGAAAATATTAAAGTAATACAAAAATAAATTGCAAAATTTAATATATACGATACGTTGTTATAGCGTAGAGCGTAAAAGAACATTGTTTATTTCTGTATTACAACTCAAGTTACACATATAAATTATAATTTAGTATACATATTAATTATAGATTTCAAAATCTATTTTCTAATACATTACATTTGTCCAATACATGTAACCATTATTAATACTAACACATACGTAAAAACCCATATAATAAATTTTATCACATAATTAAGAATCATTTATAAGTAGCCTCTATATATATGTAGAATAATTTATATAACGATTAAAATTGTTAACTATATTTATTATCTTGTATTGTAATGTAAAGTACGGATATATATATATATATATATATATATATATTATGTATAATTATTGTTGATTCAATTTATTGTCACTTGTTTTATACAAAAACATACTTATCAACAAGCAAGTTATTGATTAAAGTGTTATTGAATTTGAATTTTGCTTAAAAGATTTTGAACAAAATATAGCGGGTTGATAAAAATACATTGAAATATACTTATTAAAGATTTTAATTATATAAAATTTAACATTTATGGAAATTAAGCATTCATTCATATGTTTATTGCTTCTGTGCTCCCGCTCAATTTCAGTCTTAGGCTTATTTAAAGCAATTCCTCTCTGATATTATTGCGCGGGCACTTCTACTGTTCCGCCAGTTTAAAAACTCATCTCGACATCCTCATCCGCCACGTCAGCATTTCGAAATTTCTAAATAATTTTTTTGTATCCTCTCATAAAATAAAATAAAATTACAATGAAGAAAATAAAATTTAAACTGAGACCATGCCCTACATTCTCTCACCATTTTCACCATCTTCTTCACCCACTCTCTCTCTCTCTCTCTTCCCCTGCAACTCACGTCGTCTCAGAGAAAACGAAACACTCACTCTATGTGATAATCATATCTCAGAGCTTGAAAGCAGACAAACAAAAAAGAAAAAGAAAAAGAGAGGAAATAGAACTAAATGTTCTTCGCTTTTTCTTTCCATCGCCATGTGAGTTCTGACACATTCTATTCTTCTTCCCGTGTTCTCTCTTTAATTCATATTTCACTGGTTTATATTGACTCACCAACTCGGTGAGTCAACTCATGGCCTCATCCTCACGTGCAAGGAGCAGCTCGCCATTTTCGCACCGCAAACCCTCTACTCCTCACTCCTCCTCCTCATCCACTTCTTCCGTCACCAACGGACGCGTAATGCCTCGCTCCTGTTCTTCTTCCACGTCGTCGTTTTACAACTCCGGCGGCGGCGGCGGTCCATCCATGACTCCGAGTCGCGGTCGCAGCGATTCAATCAGCTATGGTTACGGTAATCCTTCGCCGGTGGAGTTCGGAATGGAGGACGAGGTGATCATGGAGCCGGTGGATCCTTCCAGGTCTCGGGATAGCATTTCGGTCACGATTCGGTTCAGACCGTTGAGGTAATGCTTAGATCTGTAGCTATGAAATCAGATCCATTAGCTGTGAGTTTTAGAGAAACCAAATCGTTCGGTTTGTTTCTATGTTTTCGGCGTTGATTTATCTGTGATCGAATGAGTGTTACGGTGTTGTTTGGCTGTAGTGAAAGAGAGTACCATAGAGGAGACGAGATCGCGTGGTATGCGGATGGTGACAAGATTGTGAGGAACGAGTATAATCTAGCTACTGCTTATGCATTTGGTATTTTCATTTCGAACTTCTCTTCTTGTGATTTTTTGGGGAACTAGTAGTGAGCAATTAGGTTTTTGCTCTTTGTGTAGAAAATTATGGATATGGATGTTAGAATTCTAAATTGATTTGTGACAGATAGAGTGTTCGGACCGCATACAAATTCCGACGAGGTGTATGAAGTAGCTGCCAAACCCGTGGTGAAGTCTGCCATGGATGGTGTAAACGGTATGAACTCTGGATTCAAGACAATTTTTCACAACCGGATGTGATGCCTCTGGCAGTGTCCGATTTAGTGGCAATTGCAGGGTCGTTCTATTTCTTTGATGGAATCTGCTTTTGGTTTCCGCTGATGCATATAGTTAATAGCTAGATTTCAATGGTTAATACGTACTGATTATGTGTTTAGTGCTGGTGGAGTTTGCTGGGTTTGGAAGATAACTTATGCTAAACATTGCAGGAACTGTGTTTGCATACGGTGTGACGAGTAGTGGTAAGACACATACTATGCATGTAAGTGTCACCTTTAAAATTAATGTACTGATTTGAATCTTCCATATCTGGAGTTTATACTATGAAAGTCAAATATCTATGTTTTATCTCTTCATATCGTACCATTAAGTTAGTCATTTAAATTAGAAAATTTGCAGATATTTATTACGGGTTATTGACTTCGTGCTCTCTCCGATTCAAAACTGTCTGACTATTTAGAGTTCGTTTTGTTTGAATTTAACTTTAGCATTAGGATTTAATTAAATACTTAGTGGGATCAATTTCTATATATTATTATTATTATTACACGATTGGAAATTATGCTAGATATGATTTTTCAGATAGTTATTTTAACAATTAATTAAGTTGCCTTACATATTAATTTGTGATTGAACGACAATATATAAATCTTTTTCACTCTCATTGTGTGAACTATTTTTTCATATTTAATTCTGTTTTTTCCACCTTTATCCATATCTCTTAATATCTTCATTAAGTGCATGTTGGTTCAGCCTATTTTGGGGAATGAAAAAATACATCATTGAAGTGAAAATAATTTTGGCGTTTTAAAGAAGGTAAGTTAGTCAAATGTGTATTTTCTGGTTATTAGTATTATTTTATATTTTTCTTCATCCTTTTTAATGAATAACCTTTAACAGTGGGTATTTTGAACGAAAGGGAGTAGTTATTTTTGTGTCGTAGTTTATTTGTCAATTGTGAGGTCTTTTTGATGAATTACTAGTTTTTTCTGTTTTCAATTTTTTAACACAGTAAAACATGTCACATGAAAGCATCTTTCTTGTAAGCCTTTACTTTTTATATTATTTTTGTTTGATGATTCTTTGGCAACGGTAAAGAAGTTTCGGGGGAACTTTTAACTCTATAAACTTACTTACGGTTGAGATCGATTCTTTGTGTAGCAGGAGATATTTAGCTGTCATTTCTTACACATTTTAGTGAACTATCACTGTGCACTACATTAGTTATCAGTTATCATTTTACAAACAACAAATGCAACAAGTTCCTTGTCATTCATCTTAGAAGTTAGTAATTTACGTGGCACTTGAGGGGACATAAGTATTGGTGATTGAATTAAAAGAAGTACAACCAAAAAGTTGATTTTAATATATTGAATGGAATTTTGTATTAGTTTGAAGGTCCAATTCATTAACAGAAAACATAGATTTATTCATATAAATATACAATATTAGCTTTGTAAAGGGTCTTGCACTTGACAGTAAAAGTGAAACTTTCTAGAACTGAAACTTTCGATTTGAGAGTAGATCATTAATTATCATATGAAACTAGCAGCAGCCATTTTTATGGTTGTTTTGCTTGTTACATATTATATGGTTTCAAGTAGATGTAGCGTAATTCAGTATTGCTTGTTACATATTATATGGTTTCAAGTAGATGTAGTGTAATTCAGTATTGCAACTTTGTACGTTCAATTTTGAAATTCAGTAGCATGATTTGGGATTCAAATTTTTTTATGACTCTAAAGTCTTACAAGTATTTACCATACCATATTATTTACCTTTCCAGTTCATTCTTTCCCTAGAATCTTTTTCATGGTGTACTTTTATAAATTTACTTGATCTTTAAAGTTGTGTTTCTGATTTGCATTTTAATAATGATATTTGCAGGGAGACCAAAATTGTCCTGGTATCATACCGCTGGCTATCAAAGATGTTTTCAGCATTATCCAAGATGTGAGCTTTCATGCTAACTTAGTAAATGTTGATGAAGTCATTGTTATTTGTGGGTTTATTTAGAAATACTTGTGTGGCTCTGGCCATTGTTATTCACTATTATATTGTGCTTTGGACAATAGGCAGTGTCTTTTATATGCTATTATTAATTCTCTATTGCTTTGAGTGTCGTACTTGTGGCCAAGTAGCCATCTCTACTTGCCTTGCACACAATTATCGCCCCAAAATACATGAGTTGTACGTCTTGACTCTTGATTGATAAGTCAGTACTTGTTTTATTTAAATGATGACTACTTTTGAATAACTAATTGCTTTTAATGCAGACTCCAGGAAGAGAGTTCTTACTCCGAGTTTCCTATATAGAAATATACAATGAGGTATAAATGGAACAAACTATGTTCACGCATCCCACCTTCTATGCTCTGAACATGGTTTAAAACATAGTTCATCATTAAATGCAACACTTTAGGCCTTAGATCAATTATACTTCTCTAGGATCTGCATTTTGAGATCCTGATTATCACATTACATGTTATACTGTCTGATATAGTTCTTCTTTTTCTTTTTTGTTTTAATAGATGTTATCCCTGTTTCTGCTTCTGTCAGGTGATAAATGATTTGCTCGACCCTACTGGCCAAAATTTACGTGTTAGAGAAGATGCACAGGTTTCTTACTTATTTTTTAGTTAATTAAAGTTAAAATTATTTATATTAGTTCTTCCCAGATCCTTTAAATGAACTCCTTTCTACACTGTTCTCAATTGTCTTTCAATACGCAAACCGATCTTTGTAGTTGCCTCTGAAACGTGGCATGGCAGGTATAAGAACTTTATTTTAGAAGCGTTTTTGATAGTGCTAACATTTCTGTTAAAATTTCCATCGAAATAATTCAAGGACACTATCTGTTATTGGAAGAAAATATAGACATTTCTTTATTTTGAACATTTCAAACAAAATTCTTGTTTTCTTAAGGCTAGTTGTAGTCATGACCAGGGATTTATGTTTGCATGTATTTTCAGGGAACTTATGTGGAGGGTATAAAGGAAGAAGTTGTTTTGTCACCTGGACATGCCCTTTCCTTTATTGCCGCTGGGGAAGGTTAAAGTTGATACCGAGAGTTACATTTGCCTGTGTTGTTTCTTATAATAAAGCTCTCATGGTTAATTGTTGGTTACTCAATTAAATGTTACTTTATTAATGAGGATGTTATATAATGGCAGAGCATCGTCATGTTGGATCAAATAATTTTAATCTTTTCAGCAGCCGAAGTCACACGATTTTTACACTTGTAAGCATTTTTGGAATTACAGAATCGAAATTTTGTATTGTAGCAACATTTGTACACGATGTCTTATTTCCAAAGGAAATATATAGACATCACAGCCTTGGGCTTCTGGATTTTTATTGGCTAAATTGGACTCAGAAATTCTGCTTAAATGTTTAATTTTTCCTCAGCTAATGTATTTGGATTCCTGGACCTTGGTAATCCATTTTTTTTTTTCAATTCTAATCTGCATTGTTATTGCAATCCAATTCATTTGCAGATGATTGAAAGCAGTGCCCACGGTGAAGATTATGATGGAGTGGTCTTCTCTCAGCTTGTATGTGAACATTATTAAGAAATTTTCAGACAACATGCACACATACACTGCCTACTATTCTTATTTTTATACTTGCGTTCTTTGATTAGAACTTGATCGATCTTGCGGGATCCGAGAGCTCAAAAACTGAAACTACTGGATTAAGAAGAAAAGAAGGATCTTACATAAACAAAAGTCTTCTGACACTTGGAACAGTAGGTGTCTTTGATTTCCTATATTTGTTGTCTATTATTAATGTTCGTTATGATTTTTTGGGGGAGAGTCGACCGTTAGTTAGATAATTTACTCTTTCTGTTTTTGCCAAAGATCACAAATTCCGCCTCCTGAAAGCCTTGATTTTATGGTTTCAATTTAAAGGTTATTGGAAAATTAAGTGAAGGGAAAGCATCTCATGTTCCATATCGTGACTCAAAGCTTACTCGCCTCCTGCAGTCTTCGCTTAGTGGGCATGGCCACGTTTCGGTGAGTTTGGGATTCTACTACACTTTTAATGTTAAAAAATCTTTATCTGTTTTTGGTTTCCCTTTTAATTTTACACAATTGTTGAGACATCTTGGACATAAAAAATTAGTCTTAAAGTGGTTGTTAATTTGAATACGAATAATAGATTTCCATTATAGCCATTTTTTTAGACATTCAACATATTCTAATGATAGAGGAATACATTATTGAGTTTTCTATTTCAAATAGACCATAAATATTAGAATCTTACAATTTGCAATTCATATCACATAATGAATCACAGCATTTAGAATCATTTGATAGCTGGATGGATTGGTGTAATTATGCACCATCAAAGTGATATGCACGATTCTGCAACTGTGATATTTCTTTTTCTTCTTCTTTCCTCATCAGTTTCATCCTCTATTTTTATTCTTTTGAAATAGTTTTCAGACATTACTTGCTCATTCTATTACTACACATTAAATTTGGCTGTCAAATTGCTGTTGTCAATCTTTTGAATTCACTAAAAATTACATGATTTTGTTTTTCTGAGAATTATGGTTAACTAGCAGTTTTGTAATTTTAAATTTAATTACTAAACATTATACATCCTTTAGCATTTATATGAAACATTTCGAGATTTTGCTGTTTGTTTTGTTTTTGTATTTGTTGATTTGATATGATCTATGATTCGGAATTAACATGACAATTTCAATTTGAACCCCAATTTCTTGCAGTAGACTCTTGAATTAGGGCATGGTCTTTTGAAACACTTTCCATTCGCTTTATTCACCATAATGGATGTCTTTGAACAAAGTATGTCAGAATGTCTGCATGACCACCATTGCACCTATTAACGTTGTCTTTAACATGGAAATTTCAGCTTATTTGCACCGTAACTCCAGCATCCAGTAATATGGAAGAAACTCATAATACTTTGAAGTTTGCTAGCAGGGCAAAGAGAGTAGAAATATATGCCTCACGTAATAAGGTCCGGTTCATATTTTGTGTTCGCTGAACATCTATTAATTAGCTACATAGCAGTCTGGCTATTATTCATAAAAAGATCTAGGTGACTATTATCATGCCGGTGAGGTTTCTGATTGATTATTGAATATTTTGTTAAAACAGATTATTGACGAAAAATCTCTAATTAAGAAATACCAGAGAGAAATTTCTATCCTTAAACATGAACTTGATCAGCTTAAGAAGGGAATGCAACTTGGTGTCAATCACGAGGAGATTATGAGCTTAAAACAAAAGGTTTTTGGCTTCCCCTGAATAGTTTCATTTTTCATTTCTTGCTCGGTCTTTTTGTATTTGTGTTAGAGATCTGATTCTTATTTGGTACTATTGATATGAGTAGTTGGAAGAAGGTCAAGTTAAAATGCAGTCAAGATTGGAAGAAGAAGAAGAAGCGAAGGTTGCTCTTATGAGTCGGATCCAGAAGCTAACAAAGCTCATTCTGGTTTCATCAAAGAATACAATTCCGGGATATGTTACTGAAGCTACCAGTCACCATCAGAGTCACTCTGTTGGCGAGGACGATGTGAGTTCTTCCTTCAATTGGTGTGAAGTGTGTTTGACTGCTTTTTAAAATAATAACCATTCTAAAAGTGCAAGTACTTTGAGCTCCTTGTCATGATGTAATGCAATATTTTTGTGCAGATTGAGTTTCTCATTCTAAATCTGGCCACCTCGTGATCGTGTAGCTCATTTTAGGCTTAGTTAGTTCTTTGCATCTACGGGTGGAAATAAGTTGGGTTTGAATGTTTGAGCGTGACTTAGTTCTGAAATTTAGGACCTAATCTGTTTAAACGATCTTTTTGAATTAAATAAACGTTTATGAAAAAATCGAGCCTGGCTTTATTGTAGGTCTTACATTACGTGAGCCTGCCTGATAGAGGCTAGGCCATTGGCCTCCACAAGCAGTTTTGGCCAATTTTCATCCCCACTCCCAATGTATTAAAGTGTAAATGTTTGTAATGAAGTGCTCAAGTATTTTATCCTTGCTAATGTTTTCTTTGTAAAAAAATTAAATTTAACGCTTGGCGTTCTCGGGAGGGGTATCGATATTCAAGCCTCTATTGCTTTACGCTTTCGGGCTGAGTTCGTTATTGACTTCTTAATTATATGAATTAAAGTATTTGCTATTATCAGAAAGATATCTTCCTTCCATATAAATCTAGCTTATTCCTTTTTCTTCCAGAATTATGATGCCCTACGTGATGGATCACTTTTGATTGAAAATGAGAGTCAAAAAGATGTTTCCACTGTGTCATCTGATCTGTCTCATGATGTTAGACATATGAGATCGTCAAGTAGACGGAATGAAGAACTCTCCCCAACTAGCAGTATCATCACTGAATCAATACGACTACCAGCGGTAGATTCATGTTCCCATTCCCCCTCAACAATCTGTTTGCCTGTCTCATTCCATAATCTGCATATTAAATGCCTCATCTGCGGAGATGTGTCATAGTCCTGGCTAAAATAATGCATCGTGAAATTGTTAGAGGGCCTATCTAAATTTCAAAAGCTAGTTAAAACCTCAAACTCAGCCGATGCCGTCATCGTGGGGTTCCCTTGTGACTTATGTTATGATCGATTTCTATGTGTATATATTTATTTTTTATATGTAAATACTGATACAATATCCATCACTGCGATGTTTCTAAAAAAGTATTACCTTTTTGTTTACTTATTTTATCTCACTGTACTTTCATTCTTCAAAAGTGTTGGCTTTCTAATATACCTGATTAAATTTCCTTTCTAAATTGTAGGGAGGGATGACGATGTCTGATGAGATGGATCTTCTTGTCGAGCAAGTCAAAATGCTTGCTGGAGATATTGCTTTCAGTACCAGCACTCTGAAACGCTTAATGGAGCAGTCTGTAAATGATCCTGAAAGTTCCAAAATACAGGTATTCTGCGAACCAGAACTAATAAAGTATTTGCGATAATTTAATTTTTCGGTAAAAAGAGGAGTTCAGTGTAGTGGCGGATGTGCGAAAATGTGACTTGGAAATCATGTGTATACCTCGTACTCTACGTTTCTCAAGGCAGCGAGAATTTAGCTCGGGAAGTTACCAAACTTTCACGGCAGAACGCAATGTTGGAGTTCGAAGCCCTTCCACTCCTTTCTTCTCAAATTTTTTATTTACTACTATTTTTAAAAAATTACTTTTACTATTTTCAAATTTATCTTTATTAAAGTTTTGCACCACGCTTATTTCATATATTGTGTGCAATATCGATAGTTGTAATGAAATAAAAGAAAATAAACTTATTTTTTTGTTTGTGCAATTAAAAATGTATTTATATATATCCCATAAATATGAATTTACAAGTATTACGTAATTAAACCTAAAACACTGACTGCACATGTTTCTACAAACATATGTACGCACATTTCTTAAGTGACCTCGACGCTCCATGTTACAACAAGTTCTGTACCTAACTCTAATTGATATGACACATCGCAGATTTAAGTTTTTTGGTAGAAACCCTTTATATGAAATCTGTGAATTTCTTATTACAGATTGAGAACTTAGAGCAAGAGATCCAAGCAAAAAGGAAGCAAATGAGCATTTTAGAGCAAAGAATAATTGAGAGTGGTGAATCTTCCGTAGCTAACTCATCTCTGATTGAAATGCAGCAGGTGGCTATTTTGATATTGAAATTCTTTGGTACTCTAACATACTGGAAAGTTGTATTTCTATAAATGCTTCAATAAAGGTAACTTTTAATTTTTGATTTGTTTGTGGTTTTGTCATTACAGACAATCACAAGATTAATGACGCAGTGCGATGAGAAGGCCTTTGAGCTTGAGGTATGTCTATATTCATCATTGCTCATCAATTTATTTCCATTACGTTTGTACCCTTTGATATTTCCAGCTAATTTCTTTGATATAATATGGATTATGAGTTTATGAATTATCTAGTCAATGATTATTAGCTTACTATAATTTCGAATATTTAATGTCTCTACAGATAAAATCGGCAGACAACCGTGTCCTTCAAGAACAGTTAGATAATAAGGTTCGTGTTTATCTTTTTGGTTGTTTTCTTCATCCTTAAAGTTAAAGATGCAGTAGAAACTTATTGCTATGAGAATGTTGACAGCCGTTCTTTTGTTATTTTGTTGGCAGTGTTCTGAAAATAGAGAATTGCAGGAAAAGGTGAAGCTGCTAGAGCAGCAACTAGCAAGAGTCCCAAGTGGTACCTCGTTAATGCTTGCTGATCAGTGTACATTTGGAGAACACATTGATGAGCTGAAAAGGAAAATACAATCCCAGGTAACTATTATTTCATTCGTTTGAAGCGTGATGGTTGAAAGGATTATGTGCTTTATAATCCTTTCATTTGTTTTTATTTTTGTTTTTCCCTTACTTGGTTATTGCTTCCCTACTTCTCTTCATACTTCGTCTGCCTTCAGTCTGTTTGTTACAAGTTATAAAATCAAGTATTATTATTTAAAATCAATTTTAAGGATTCTGTGGAAACTAGATATTTGAAGTTACTAGAATTAGCAATGGTTAATTATTTTGTCCAATTTGCAGTTTTGCTTTGATTGAATTGCTTGAAATATTTTTTCACTATTCAGGAGATTGAAAACGAAAAGCTGAAGCTCGAACAGGTTCAATTATCAGAAGAGAATAGCGGGTTGCATGTGCAGAATCAGAAACTCTCTGAAGAGGCTTCTTATGCCAAAGAACTGGCTTCTGCTGCTGCTGTGGAGTTGAAGAATTTAGCTGGGGAAGTTACTAAACTTTCATTGCAGAACGCAAAATTGGAAAAGGAATTGATGGCTGTACGAGACCAGGCTAACGCACGAAATTCGGTTGTACAAACAGTTAATGGTGTTGGCCGTAAATACAATGATGCAAGATCTGGGAGGAAGGGGAGAATTTCTAGCCGTGCTAATGAAAATTTCGGAGTTGGTATGGATGAGTTTGAGTCATGGAGTCTTGATGCTAATGATCTGAGGATGGAACTGCAGGCTAGGAGACAGCGAGAGGCAGCTCTTGAGGCTGCATTATCTGAGAAGGAATTTCTGGAAGACGAATACAGGAAAAAGGTTGAAGAGGCCAAAAAAAGAGAAGCCTCGCTAGAGAATGATTTAGCAAATATGTGGGTTCTTGTGGCTAAGTTAAAGAAAGAAGGGACTGCCACGCCAGAAGCGAACAATGCTACAAAAAAATGTGATGAGGACGTTCAAGTAGACGATCTGAAAACTAATGACATTGAAAGTAGTATTGTCCCCAAGGAGCAGGTTTTAGATTTATCAATACAAGAAAATGCAATAACCAATGAAGATCCTTTGGTTGTTCGTCTTAAGGTAACACCCATAGACGTTTATCTGTTTGTTTCTTTCAACATGGGAAATGTTGGAACTGGCTACTTTTTTTATATAGATCCTAAGTATTTTATGGTGTCAGTTCTAAAATGGCCATAAATTCTTCCTTGACGAACACATTTGGATGTCTAGACCTCGCTCCACATATTTTGTTTCAAAAACCTACGTTTATAAATAAATTTTTAAAATTCACTCTGTTAAAATTGGGACCTACAGAATTGTTTCATTATTTTTATTCTCATTATTTAATAAATATGTGAATTTGTATTAGCAGACTTAGAATATATCATTAGTAATTACTTGTAAACATTCAAGACCAATAAAGTTATTGCTATGACCGGCTTTGCATGAAATGTTAGGTATAAAAATGCTGATTTTTTTTGGAGTTTCCAATTTTATTATGGACTATTTTTGAATATACCAAAAAATTATGTAACCTAAAACTCAATCACCACAAATATGTGCTTCATATTTCTCTCAGTACATATTATGTGAAATTCAAGATTAACCAGTGAGTGCTTTACAGTTCTTTGTCACAAATGTTTGGTATGAAGGAGGTCTAAATTATATAGCAATGTGCAGACTGTATAATTATTTGTACTGTGCTACTTTTACCTGCATGATAACTTATCTTCAAATTTTTGGGTGACTAGACCTCAGAAGGCGTAGCATTCAATGTTACTGTACAGATTTGTGATTTTTAGTTTAACAAAAAGCTCCATAGGTACACTTCTTGATCTGTAACTTCCTATTTTAGGCACGCATGCAAGAGATGAGGGAAAAAGAATTCAAGCATCTTGGCAATGGAGATACTAATTCTCATGTTTGCAAAGTATGTTTTGAGTCGTCAACCGCCGCAATTCTTCTTCCATGCCGGCATTTTTGTCGTAAGTATTTTTTTTTTCCTCCATCTTTTGTAATTTCCTTGTTTTAAGTCTACTTTCAGCCTGAATTACAACCTCTTGTTTGCCATTGCAGTGTGTAAATCTTGTTCACTTGCTTGTTCTGAATGTCCAATATGCCGCACAAATATTGCAGATAGGCTTTTTGCTTTTACTTCTTGACCCTTTAAATAAAGGTCTTGCATTTTTCTATATACGAGCCATATTCAATTGCTGTACATTTACAAAATTATAACATGTTTTCATTTTTGTATGTTAACAATTTTCAGGGTTTTATTTCATTGAACTAATATATCTTCGCGGCCACAGGTGCAATTCTTTCATTAGTATTTTTGTATGTAAAACTGTTTGAAAGGTATGTCGATAATGTCTTTTTACTCTACCCTGGAAATTGTATAATATGGGGAGGTCAAGGGGTGGGAAAAAGGAATGTAAAAGGGAAATGGAAAGGGTGTAAACAACACTGCTGAAGTTCATCTGCACATAGTCTATCTATTCTTATGCAGCAGATTTTCTGTTGTATATCCTTGTGTCTTTTCCAGAGTATAACAACTTGGTTTCCAAATTTTCCCCTTAAGATATTTGGATGTTTTAACAAAAATCTTGTGATACATTGGTAAAACATGATTGCTAATTTTTTGCCGTACCTTGAGTATTTTTGAACCCATTTATTAGAACATTATTGATTGAAACTTACTAATTGGCCACGTTTTTTGCGGGCCCAAGGATGGAGTGGGTTAAAATGGATCGGTTAGTCTGTTTTACCACTCCTTACAAAATATAACAGAGAGGAGAAGCTCAATTAGGGTTAGTTTTAGCTCAAGTGAAGAAAGATTTGATACAACTTTATATATTCATTCACCTGAGGAAATTTTCACTCTAACAAAAAGCTGCAGTGTAAAGAGATTTAAATGACTCATATTTTACTTACACGAGACTTCTATAAGCGATTTTTTTTCTCAGGATAAGATCCCTTGAAAAATCTAGAGATTTTTAGAAGTGTTTCTATATTTTAAAAAATAATTATCGTATTTGTATTTGTTTAGAAAATGTAAAATTGTGTTTATATTGATTTGTTTGATTATATTAGATTAATTGTGTTATATATATAACAGTTGAAAATGATGAATTATGAAAGGTAAATGTATGTAATGTGAGATTGATTATAAAATATTGACATGTATTTACTAAGAAGGTAACTATGTATTTTATACCGGTGAATGTATTGAATTTGTGATGTTTGTAAAAGAAGTAGCTTGCTCTTTTGCTAACTAAACCCATAGAAAATATTAAGTATTGGAAGTCGAATAAAGTACCCAGTGGTGTGAAACAAAAATGGATCTCACGAATCATGAAACTTTATTAATTACATGCATGAATAATATCCCTTCCTTTCAGTCAAGTATAAAAGAAGACGATAATATGATATATGTAGATGTGAAATTTACCAATTTAGTGTAATTTTTTTTCGAAATTGTCAAAGTGGGCATTTTTAAATTTTGTTTATCGAAATGGAGAAGTAGTCTTTGATAGATACGACTTCGTAAGTCTAAACTGGTCCTAAACCATGGCTTACCTGAAATGCTTTCAAACAAACTCGTATTTCGATGATACACAATCTTATGCAAGATGTGAACACTGAAATTCCATGCATTCGCCTAAGAAATGTCTACGTAATCCCAGTCAAATGTCCACGTCCATCACTTTTTAGAAAGCATGATGTTGAGTTTGCATCAAGACCATTAACCATGGCCACTGATATCATGTCTAGTAGTTATGTGATCATAGCTAACCCTTTGGGGAGTAATGGAAGAAAATGAGGAGAATCTTCGTCAACGACTTGTTCTCCTCTCCTAGACACCACTAGTTCAAACACAAAAGGAACAAAGATGCTGACATCTACAACAAATGCAACAATGTGAGTATCTGAGATGTTTCACAACACTATTGTAATGTGACGAGGAAATTGATTTTTAATCAGGTACTTTAGAAACGGTAGGGTGAATGGAGGGTCAGGGTCAGAAGAAGTAGAACAAGTAAATACTACCTTTACGTTGCTTACGCATATTTATGCATTTTTTTCTTCTGATTATGTGCAATGGTTAAGGATTTTTTATTTGGATGGAGATAAGAGAAAGGTGAAGGAATGAGAAAGATAGAGAAGTATCACGATATAATGATGGAATAGAGAATGAAGCAATAGAAGAATGACACAAGCGTTGAAGAGGACTTGTCCATTTTGGTAAAAAAAAATTAAAATGCCCATTTTGATAATTTTGAAAAAAAAATTGTAAATTTCCTTATGCGGATTTTATAATGTTTAAATTTAACACATGTGTATATTTAGTTAAAGTTATGAAGTGTATATTATGATTGGTATCATGATATGACATGTGAATGTGATGTCTATATGACATATCAAATGATATGCGTAAATTTTAAGATGATATGGATACATTTGTTTATATATATATATATATATATATATATATATATATATATATATATATATATATATATATATATATTTTGCTATTATTTTACATAAAATTTTTAAATTAATGACTTCTATTTGTGTTATTATATTATAATACTATTGTAACGATCCTCTTACACGCAAACTAACGTAATTATAACAAACAAATCTATAATTTATTAATTTTGATTATAAACTTCAAATATTGAAATAAAACATAATTTTGTATGCATTAAATTGGTCGAGACATCCACTATCCAGTATTGTTAAACATATACAAATCGTGTGACTTAACATATAAAAACGCTATTTTTTTAATTAATATACTATATTTCAAAACACAATTTGAACATTGTTAAACTACTAAATTACCTTATAAACATGGGACTAGTGGAGAGTTACTCACAAGTGAATTAGTATTACTATTTAAAACTATCCTTTTATTTATTTGTTGTTGTTTATTTAAAGTTTCTCCATTGCAATCATGATGACCTTTTTCCAACTATATGTACAACTGTCGGTTACTTATTTGCTTATGAGCGTTAACTCTCAATTATTATAAAAGAAAAAATAATAATAATAATAATAATAAATAATAAATAAATAAATCGATAAGATATTTACACAAGAGTGCATAGGATGGCCCTCAGATATAAAGAACTTGTTCTCATAAAAGTGCTAAAAGTTGTTAGCTGAACCGATTTTAAGAAATAAGAGTACTATATCTAATGGCGTATTTCGTTCCACCGAAAAAAAAAAAGGACGAGAAAAAAAAAATTAAAAGAGCAAAAAAGAAAGCTTCAAAATTTTGAAAAAGAAAATACAGAAAACAAGACCCATTTAACTAGGATCTCCAGAAAGTAGGGGTTTTGGTGGTTTTAGTCCCCAATCTTTATACAGAAAAAGAAAAAAATTGCAGAAAACAAAACAAGGGTATGTGAATTCTGCAACAAATTTTCACATAGAATTGATCAACGAGAGCGTTTACTTTTTTTTACTAAAGGATGAGTAATCGAGGGAACTTTGTAGGCTGCGTAATCAGAATCATGAATCCAATTGGAGTATCCTTCCCCAGCTTTGGCTTTTGGCATTTCAATTACTCCAACTAAAGAATCAAACTGAGGACAAAGATTGGAAGCACTGCTAAATTGAGATTGCAGTGGGATCGAGCACATGCTCACTTGAACATCTTCATTCGGAAACTCATAATCCTGAATGAAACAAAGCCTTCAAACTTGTTAAACAAAAATAAACTCTTGATTAAAGTTAACGGTATTACATTAACTAAAGACCATATACCTTAGAGAAAGCATTTGATGTAGCAAATGAAGCATCTAAAAGGTCTTCCATGCAGTAACCAGGAATGGTCTGAATCAAGTACTCAGATATGCTACTTGTTGAAACCGAGCTCGTGTCACAAAGCGTGCGAGAAGAACCAAAAGAACCAATATTTTCGTTTGAAACGGTTGTTCTTGTTTTTTCTTCGAGCTTTATTCCAGTGAGAAGAAACCTGTCGTGTGTCTTGGTGTGTTCGTTGACATCATGGATGGAAACATCACATTGTCTGCAAAGTAGAGCTCTGTCTTCTCTGCAGAAGACATAAGCACGCTTCTCCTGCCAAAGAATTTAAATAAAGTGAGAGATGTTTTATGCTGTCTGCAAGGACTTCCATGCGTTTCGGAATTCCGTGAAAAGAAATTGCTTATAAACTAGTGTCAGATTTGATTCTTCGTCAATATGGGACTAGTTTAACGGTTCAAAACACAGAAAAAGGAAAGAAAAAAAGGAGTGAGTACATGACAGATATCACAGAGAGTGGTGGTGGATTTCGAAGTGGGGTTGCTGAGAGAGAGGCGTTTGTGTTTGTCTACGAGCTTGTTGGCATGGTGGATGGTGCGATCACAAGCATGGCAGAGAGCTGCTTCATCTGAAGGACAGAACAAGGAAGCCACTTCTTTGTGACACACATCACACTGAATCTTCATCTCTGCTTTGTGTTGTGTTGTTGAATGTTGGATTTTTGTTTTGAGTTTTGAGGTGAAGAGAGTGATAATAGAGACAAAAAAATCATGGGGTTTTGGTTTTGAACATGATCGTGGTCCAGAGAAAACAGGTGAGGGTATTAAGTGTGTTTTTCTTGAACATCTGAGAGAAATCTCTGGATGAATGCCTTGGGAGATAAAGACATGGATGTATCAATGACTGCTTTTCTTTTCTCTTTCTTTGAGTAAAGTTGAAGGAACCAAGTTGCCCTAATTTTTTTTATTTTTTTATTTATACCAAAAATTTTCACTCTTTATAAGGTGGAGTAACTTTCAATCTCTCATCTCATACAAAAAATGTAAAATTAAAATAAGTAAAATGATATTATCTCCCATTTAATTCTCAATTATTTTTACGTAATTTAATTTATTGTAAATCATTAATTAATACAATATTATATTATTATTTTAAAGAATTATAATCCATATTAAATTGTTAAATCATGTAAAAAAAATAAAAGATGAAAAAAATAAAGGATGAAAATCAAATAATGGACATGAAAAAATAAATACAAAGTTATTCCAAACTTTCATGTAAAACTGTTAGAAATATTACTCAAAAATCTACTCTTATATCACAGACTGATTTTGTGAAATTCCATTCAAAATTTACATCACAGATTTAATCCATGACTTTGTAATTAATGCTTGACAGTTACAGTGTCAATGATATATATAATTTTTCAATAATTACTATAAAATAATAAATTTATTATATACTAGTGTAAACATACATGCGCTATCACGTATTTATATAATTTTTTAAATATACATATGATATTATAATAGTATGTGATAATATTTTAATGTTATTAAGTTAATATATAAACTAAAATTATATTTATTAAAAATAAAATGAAATATATCAGAACAAATAAAAGAATAATTATTGATAAATAAAGAAGAAACAGAGATAGCCGATATTATAAAAAGCTTGTAAAAATAAAGTCATTTTTTAAAAATTTAATAAATTATTATATTTAAAAGATAAAATTGATATTTTGAAATGTAGATAAAAAAAAAAAATTTTTTTATATATTTTTATATATATATATATATATATATATATATATATATATATAAAAGATGCTGGTAATTTTTTAATTACCATGTTTTAATGAGATGATTTTACTATTCAACAAATAAAAAGCAATTTATCACTTATTTAAAAAATAAATAATTGAATATTTTTATTTTAGAAAAAATAAATAACTTTCTTTAAACAATGGTTACAAATTTATTTTATATGATTTTTACAAAGTTATATTATATATATTAAGTATTGGTTTTACTAATTATTTATAGAAATAATAAAAGTATACATTTTAATGTAATAAAATATAAATATAGATACTCGGAATTACGGTGTTTTCGTAGTGTAGATAAAGAGAACGTAAGCGGTGTTAATAGCTTTGTTTTCGTATTAAAAATAATAGTTATCATAATAAGAAAATTCAACCACTTACGTAAATAGGAAAAAAAAGAAAATAATGTTATAACGGATGAATAATTACAAAATTATTAAAGTAATCTAAATTATTATGTCTTTTCTTCGTTGATTATTAATATGAATTATTTTACAATATCATTATTTTATAAATTATCATGGTACATCTTTATGCCTTTGCCAGCTACAGAGATATACAGCAAGGAGTGGGGAATACTGCACAGTTGTCAGTTTTTTAAAATTGAAGTTTTTATTTATCTTTTTAGAATTTTCAAACGAAGTTATTATAAGTAATATTAATTTTTTAAAATTAAACATAGATATAAATGATATATATATTTTTTTAAATCAGTATAAGTATTAAATGAATTAAATAAATTTGATGTATCAAATTTATATTAATTTTTTTATCTTTAATTTATTTATAAATTAAACATTAGATTAACACAGACTTAAACTTATATTTTCATCTCAATAATTATTTTGTTAAAAGAGAGTGTTTTCTACGTTGCTACATTTTTCTTTATATATTTTTTTAAATGTGACATTCTTACAGTTTAAGAATTTGAAATCAGGTATATGAAATTTTAATCTTAAGCTACATTTAGTGACTATAATAGAAATATACGTAACAAATTAAACACGATACAATCTACACAATTTATGAATAAGGTTGATACTGAGCTTTTTAAATTTAGATTTGAAAAAGGGACACGTCAGGTTCAAAGAATGTAGTCGAAAAAAAAATATAAAATTAAAACTAAAATGGTTGAAAGATACATCGTATAATCTTAAACCTTATAAATTATAACTTATTTATTGATTCACATCACTTAAAGATTATATACATGTGCTCACTTTTAAGAAATCAACGTAAATATATTAGTTATAGTTTTTATTCTTTTTTTCTCTTATCTAATTATATCTGTTAGCTTTCAACCGCTTTCTAACTTTCAACGTAAATATATATTTTTATTTTTATTTAATTTATAATTTTTTTTTTCTTATGAAATTGCTCCATCCCGATGAGTCAAGACCCAACAAATTTGCAGTCTGTAATTCCGGTTCTAATTTTTATATTGAAGTGGTATATTCTATCAAGAGAAATATCTCATCCAAATTATTAGTATTTAGTATACTTTTCTTTAGGCTTAATTAATAATTTAGTATATTTATTCAGTTATACGATTTTTTTTTTGTATTTTTTATTTATTATGTTTTAAATGTACTTAATTTTGCAACACTCATGATGTTGACATTAGTATCGTGTGATTTGGTTTGATTCGAAAAGTGTCCCAGGGAAAATCTTAAATTATAACCAAATTTAGTAATTAAAAATAGATTATTTGCTACATGACTGTTTTAGACATTAGATATTAATTTACAGATTAAAAATAATTGATAATTAAATTAGTTTAAAAAAATTATAATTAGTCTTTAAATTAATAATTTAAATAATTTTTATTATGGTTTAATCTTTAAATTAGTCGTAATATCATCTTAAATTTTGACTATCAGATGAATTGGTTATTAAACTAGCTTTTAATTAATTATTTAAAACCAATTTAAAAATCATTTTCTTTATAACCAAAATCTATATGGTATGTAACTAATATTAATGACTAATTTAGGTATCAATTTATAATATAACTTATTATAATTATGAGACAGATCATAATATAACTTTTTAAAACTAGTATAGTTATTAATATTTTTTTGTTTATAAATTAATATATAAATTTATTACAATAGTGACTAATTTTTTTTTTTACTAAATTTGATTATTATTTAAAAAAAATTAGTAGTATGAAAACGTGTATTATTTTTTAAACTATTTTTTTTTTATTTTTCATATATTACTTTCTTTAACACCATCTACCAAAAAATTTAACATGCAAATATAAAAATTAAATTACATTAAAAGATAACACTAATTTAATAGAAAAGACAAAAACAATTTTACTTAGAAAATACTAAAACACAAAGTAAATATTGATACCGCTCAATCTGTAAAAAAAAAAATTTAAATAGCATATGATAGTGAAATATTTTCTTTATGAATCAAAATTAGTTTATCATTTTTTTAATATATCTTTAGATAATTTTGGTGTTGTTGCATGTGAAAATGCAAAATATGATAAGATTTGACGAAACATAGAGGCAGAGCCAGAGAAGCCCAAAACACAGTGTTTCCAAAAACTGGTTCTGAATCCGAAATTGAAATATCAGTTTTCAATCATAATGTCTCAAACAATGCATTGAAAAGTAATATCGTATTGTAAACTCACGTTTTTCTTGTCCATATTGTGATATTCCAAACCATCAATAATTGCGATGCACCATGCCTTAAAAAAGGAGCTTTTTCAATATAAAAAAGCGCTTTTATGAGATATCGGCCCCCACTTTCAAAATCAATATTTTCATTCAAAATGCTGGTGTCATTCCCAGCTAACATTACCAAAAAACAATTATAATATAATAAAATATGCATTTTTATTTTCTTATATAACAGAAATGTTAGACTTTTCTTACTTATCTTCTAATGAAAAGTGTGCCGATGTTGCGTGCACAATAGGAATTTTAGTTTGACAAAAATGGAAATTTGTTTATTGTTATAAGAAATAAATTTGTTTATATAATTATATGTGTATGATTTTTTAAGTATAAATGATATTATTTTAATAAGTAATAATATTATAATATTATTAAATTAATATATAAAATAATATATATTTATTAAAATTAAAGTAAAATAAATAGAAAAATTAATTATTAATGAATAAAAAAGTAAAAAATAAATAATTTATAAAAAGTATGTAAAAATAATCATTAATTTTAAAATAATAAAATTGATATTATGAAATATGAATATAAAATAGGAAATCTCTTTATATATTGTTATAGATTAAAATTTGTTCCTAAATAAGGTGATTTATATAAACATAAATTAAAATTTTGGAAAACTTGTATATTTTTGTTTCATATTTTATTAATTTTTTGTTTATCAAACATTTTATATTTTTATATTTTTTTTTATGAAGGTCATATTTATTTTGACTATTTATTAAAAAATATGTAGTTTTATATAAATTGATGAGAAAAATAATAATCGTATCACATAAAATGAAATGTCAAATACTAAAATAAAATATATAAAATTTTTCAGTACTAAATAATTACTTTTAATAAAAACTCAATCGAATTTGAAATTTAAGTAAACATAAATAAATAGTATATTATAAAATTTTGATATATTTATATCATTGAAATTTCTATTTGTATGAATCCTACTGTAGACGGTCTTAGCATTTTATTAGTCTATAATTATTTAGTTATTATTTAAATTTTTATTAATATAGGATGGAGGTGTATTTATAGTTTAAATGTGTTCCATCAATTATTCAAGAACTCGGAGACGAAAATGAAAATTCCAATTAAGTATCAAAACTTAAACGAAACCAAAAAACCATTAAGTCAGTATTTGAGATTTTCTTAATCACAAGATACAATATCGTTTCTGAAATTAAATGAACCCCAGCAAGAATATAAGGTGACATTTTAATATTTCTTAATTTTTTACGCTTACACGACACAATTATCATTTAAATTAAATAGGTTAAATATATTTTTTATCTTTCAATTTTTAGTCAAAATTGATATTAGCATCTTTCGATAATTTTGAACAATTTTAGTCCTTTAAAACAACTTTTTTCAAATTTATTTTACGTTTCAAACGCATTTTTCAACTAATATTAAAGCAAATATATGTTAAACAGTGTAAAAAACTTAAAATACTATAATAAAATATGTTTGAAACGTCAAATAAACAACTTAAAAAAATTATAAAATTTGATTAAAATAACTAAACCTACACATTTACAGAGTTGAGAGACTAAATTGATTCATGATTTAAAAGATAAACTAATTTTAATTTTTACTAAAAATTGAAGGATCATAAAGATATTTAATCCAAATTAAATTGTACAAACTTATTAAACTTTGAACAATAAGATCAACTATAATAATAATAATTTAAAAGATTCTTTTGAATTATTTTATTTTGAAGCCTAACTTAACACAATTTTACGCTCCATAAATCATCTATATCTCATTCACCAAATAGATTTAACCAATAAACGAAATATATTGCAGATTTCATATCAATATGGATTAAAAATCAAATCAATTCTTTAACTTAGAACAATTTTAATGTTATAAATTAATTTTATATACAAGAATAAAGATCGAATATGTTTTAAGTTTATACTTTGATAAAAAAATTATAACATATCTTTGTCCCAAACTTTAATACAAATTCTCTCAAAACATAAAAAGTTAATAAATATAGTTATTCCAACTCAATTGTATTAAATTTTTTAAGTCAAATATATTTTAGATTGATGTTTGAATTGTTTAGACATTATAATTTAAATATCAACTTTAAATAATATTTAATATATCAAAAAAAAGTTAAATGCATTGAAATAAAAGAAAATCAAATTCATTTATTTTACTATAAAATTTATTGAGTAAAAACATATTTAACCATGAAAATAAAATAAATTTAAAATTATCTTTGTTAACTTATTCTTAACGTTTTATGTTGTTATTTTCGATGGATCTGAGGGTAAATGCAGTAAATTTAAAAATAAAATTTATGAACATTTTGTAATGATTCGATTGATGTGATAAATTAAATATTAAGTTTTTAATAAAAAAAGAAACATGAATATCAAAATTATTCTTGATATTAAACAAATTCAAAAATAATATTTGGTTGAGTTAGATTTATTTTAAGTTATTAAATAAATAAATTAAAAAATACTTTAATAGAAAGTAATAAAAATATAATATATTTACATATTTTATAATAGTGATAAACAATGTAAAAATTTGGGATAAGTGCATTATTATGATAATTATATAATATTAGATTAGTGATGATTAACGTCATTAATTTATAGAAAATTATCGTGATAATAAATTCATTGTAATAGTTATAAAATTCAATAATAAGTAAATGATATTTTACTATTAACTATAATTGAATTAAGGATAACATAATATTTTGTCATTAATCAATTTTTTTATTTAAAGAGATGAAAAAATCAGGTAATGTCATAATTTGTTATTTTCTTCCGCTCTGAAAGACAATTGAACACACATGTAATTCTCATAACATGTTACCCTATTTCTTCTTTAACAGTAATATTTGTACAGTGTAAAGGAATTATTAAATCTATAATTTTTTTTCTATATTTTAAAATATCAATTTTTTTTTTCAAAACTAGCGATTGTGTTTGTGTCTATGTGTACATATTTTTTTGAATTATATTAATAATTGATGATATTGTAATGTTATTAAGTTAATAAACAAAATAAAAATATATTTATAAAAAATAAAGTAAAATGTATGGACAAAATATAAGAAAATAACTCTTGATGAATAGTAGGAGAAAAAAAGAAGGAAATAAGTAAATAGTTTTATAAAAACTTGTAGAAGTAACTGTTAATTTTTTAAAATTTAATAAATAATTAAATTATAAAGGGTAAAGTTGGAATTATGAAATGTGGATACAAAAGAAGGAATCCCCTTTATATATAGTTATAGATATAATTATTTATTAAATTTTTAAAAATTGACTGCTACTTTTACAACTTTTTTTATACAATTATTGATCTCTATTCTTAATTTTTTTTTTCTATTTATTAACAGTTATTCTCTCATTTTTTTTTGATATATTTCACTTTATTTTTAATAAATATAATTTTATTTTATATATTAACTTAATAACATTATATTATCATCACTTACTAATATAATGTCACGTATATTTAAAAAATACATCGCACTAGTTTGAAGATAATATTATTTTAATTCATTTTTTTACTCAATTTTAATTTATCATTCTAGTCACTATTAAATCACTACATCACATTACTAAAAAAAATTAAAATAAATAATTTAAAAATGATTAAAATAATAAATTAAAAATAGATAAAAAAATAAATTAAAATATTATTATCCTAAATTTAAAAGCAAATCGAAATCTTAACCGATATTAAATCCAACACAATTTAAGTGGCGATTTTGAAGAATAAGTTACTCATAAACTTACCTTTTGGTATTTATTGCTTCTGCGTATTTGTTGCTGCTTTGTTTCGCTTTTAAAAATAATTAAGAGTGGTTGTTGCAGAATTTGCTCCTCTTGAGTGCTACAATAATTGACCAAATGAAGACGCAGAATTAAGCAAATCTGAGAAGTGGAAGAATCAAAATGGGAAAGTAATTATATAAACTAAGTCGGCAAAGTAAACGACAGAAAACACTTTTTTCGATATGCAAAGTTCATGTCTATCATCTTGGAATTTAGATTTTTTTATTATTTTTCTATAATACATTAATTATTTTTAATTTTAATATTTTAAAATATATTAAAAAATATTTAAAATATTAATACAATATATTTTTAATATTCAAATAAAAATAATAATAAAAATCAGTAAACAATATGAACTCATCGTCCAATTTCAGAATCTTTGAAACATGATATTAAAGGAGATATGCAGGTTTGGAAGAAGAAAAAGGTCGGCACAAGATAACAAACGAATATTTCTCTTTGATTCCTCACATGGATCACTTTTTCAACCACCTACAGTGTAGTGTCATCAAACTTTTTTTCAAATATTTTTCAAAAATAATATATTTTAACTATTTTTTTTATTCACTTTTAACTTATTATTTTAATTATTGTTAAATTATTTATTTTAATTCTGATGTAATATAATAATTTAATGATAATTAAAGTGATAAGTTAAAAACAAAAAAAAGTTAAACTATCATGTCTTTTTCCAAAATATCTCGTAAGATTTTAATTTTGAGTTTTATCTCGCGGTATAATCGTTTTTATACTTAAGATAGAAACCAAAACTTTAATACTGAAGAATTAAGTTATCCTGTTGTATGTTATTGGTTTGGACATGATTGAACTAAATATTATAATTTATTAGGACAACTTTGTTTAAGGCTTTGTTTTTTTGGAAGATGGATTTGGGATAGGATGAGAATGAATTTTAAGGAATTCTGGTGAAAAGAAAAATCAACCAGGGACACATAAAAATTGGATGGTACATGATAAAGATATTATGGTAATAATTACTTGAGAGGTGCAAAGATTTTTAACTACTTATTAATTGATTAAAGATTAAGAGAATTAGAAAGTAGATAACATATTGATAGTTACAAATTAATTTAGACCGTAATTCATAAAACTAATTATAAATTTGTATTAATAATCGAAACTATTTTACAAAATAGTGTTTAATTTAGTCAATACTAATTATTTTATTATTTAAATTAGTTGTAATTTAATAATTTATTTTTGATAAAATTTACGAAAAATTGATAGACATAAACTCATATTAAGTTAGTTAAGTATATATATATATATATATATATATATATATTTAGAAAGAAAATAAATATTAATAAAATAAAATAACAAGTTTATATTGTAACATATCTTTTATATCTCTCGTATTTTTACAATTTTTACATATTTTCATTCTCAGTCCTCATATTCTCAACTCTCGTAATATTTTGTATTGTAATTATATGACACTTAATATTTTATATTGTAATATAACTCTTAAAACTTTATAAGTCCATTTTAAATTAAGTTTGCATATATATATATATATATATATATATATATATATATATATATATATATATATATATATTTCTATTTCTATTTCTCTAGATTTGAACTATTTATATAGTTTTCCTATATATGTTTTTGTAAGTTAATTGAAATATAATTTAACTTGTTTTCTTGTTTTCAATATATTTTTACATATTATGAAATATTTGTTCCAAGATAAACTTTAAAATTATATATAAAAAAACATAATCTAAAGTTAGTTTTTTCATTAACTTGAGCTATATTAGCTTTCATAAGTTAATTTGAAACAAAATATTATATAATTTTTTTTATTAATTTATCAACAAATTTTAACATACCCAATTTTTTTTTCAAATATTATTATAAAAAAATACAATTTTAATAAAAATGTGTTGAAAGAAATATCTAATCTAGCATTTACTTAATGTGTGAATAATAGATATAAGGTTAAAATACTCCGATGGTCCTCGTTTTGGTTCAAAAATCTCAAATTGATCCTCGAATTTTAATTGATCTTAATTTCGTCCTCATTTTTGTAAATGTGTTTTAAATCAACCCAGTCGTTAACGGTGTCAAAATTATTAACTTTAACTTCATTTTAATTATCTGACGTGGCTTTATTCATTATATTGAGGACTGAAAAATTGGTACGTGGACCCTGATAATTAAAATAAGCACCGTCCTTTAAACCCTAAATTACTGAATTAGGGATTGAAATTGGGTGCTGAAGGATCGCGACTGCGAGGGCGACTCCCACCGTGTCAATGTCGTGAACGTCGACAAAAGTGAGATTCAGCGTCGTCGAAGGTGAGGTTGAACATTTCAGAGGTCGATTTTCGAGCTTTAGTGTCGTTGATCGTAGTCGTTCTTAAGTGTCACACCGTGAAGGTGAGTATGACTTCATCCTTTTCACCACAATAGCAAACAGGTGTTAAATCGAACCTCCTCACCGCACCTCCATGAGAAGAAACACTGGAATTTTTCATCTCCCAACCATTGCAAGTGGAGGACGAGCAAAAATGAGAGGGAGACATTACCAATCTTATCAAATCAGAATGAATGAGACAACTTCACCTCACCCTTTTCAAACCCTAAGCTTCAAATGTTATGAACATAAACTCTTTTTAAAAGAGAAACCAATAACACATGTGCCAAAACAACTGAATGACACGTCAAAATACACAAAACAGCCACATCATCAGGAATAAACGCTGTTTGTCAACTGATAACGGAAAGGGTTGATTTAAAATACATTTACAAAAATGAGGACGAAATTGAGATCAATTAAAATTCGAGGACCAATTTGAGATTTTTGAATCAAAACGAAGACCATCGGAGTATTTTAACCTAGATATAAACATCGACCGAGTAGGCGAGATTTAGAACTTTGATTAATTTAGTATAATTTAAATTAATATTTCAAAATTTATATTCGACCGTTTAATTTATTGGATCAGTCGAATGTAGATTGTTGGCATTTATAATTTTAATAATAGATTATAATTTATATAGTTTTTTATTAAATTTAAAAAATATATTATACCAAAAATGAAATTTAAAATTGAACAACAAATTTATTAATATTAAAAAATAAATTTGATTCGGATTGGATATCCATAAAATTTTAATCCGTCATTCCATTTTCATTATCTATTTTACTCAATAGATTTTTTCTTCATCATGCATGTGATTCATTGGATGAGTGAAACAAGAACCCTATAAATGTTTTTGAATACGTTTGCATATTGGGAAGCAGCTTGGCCCTCGTCGAATTTGCTCCACGACTTGCAAATTTCACGGTTACACGATCTTATGGAACGTTTTAATGTAATGTGGCAACATGTTTCATTGACCTTAAGAATTTCTTCTTCCTATCGCCATCAGTATCTGTGTAAACAGCAACTTATGTATGGTTTAAAATTTTCTGAATTTTATTAAATAATATAATGTTATGATATGTCTAATTGTCTCATATAATTTAGAAAATGACATCAAATGCAATTTAAAATGTGCTTTTTTCTCTTAATTTTCATAAAGGCTTTTCTAATCTCGATAATATTATTTAACGAATTTAAGTTCAAAATAAAAAATATCTTGAATTCATTACTCATATATATAGACGATATATATAGATAAATAAAGGTATATGTGAAAATGTAAATAGTGTTAAAACAAAGGATTAAATGTGTTTTTGTCATTTATTTTCAATAAATTTTAGAATTAGTCTATATCGAAATTTTTGACCAATTTAGTTTTTCATTATTTGAAATACGTGGATTTAGTAATTTTAATCAAATTTTGTTAATTTTATTTGACATTTTAAGCACGTTTCATAATAGTATTTGACTTAATATTAAAGTGAAAATGTGTCAACAGTATAAATAACTCAAATACAACTTGAAATGCGTATGAAACATCAAATAAACCTAACAAAATTTGATTAAAAGAACTAAATCCACGTATTTCGAAAGATAAATGACTAAATTGGTCAAAATTTCGAAATGAATTAGTTCTAAAATTCACTTAAAGTTAAAGTTAAGGATCAAAAACATATTTATCCCTAAAATAAAATGTCTTTCACACACGTGCAGTAAGCAAATGTATACCTTTTAATATGATTTGATTTAAAAGTTAAATTAGACATGTTCGAATTGCAAGATAGATTTAGTATATTTTTTTAAACAAATTCAAATTGAATTTTAGATTATCATACTGCTTTTATTATTATTTTTTGAAAAAAAAATTATGTAACATGATTTTGTATTTAAAGTAAGCTTTTTGGTTTAGGATTAAGTCAAATAATTCATAAAACAAATGAGTTGAATCAAAACGATGATAAATTCATGCAAAAAAGTGTCTATGTTTAAATGGAAAACTTGTTTTTGGTACTTTAAGTGTAGAACACACAGATGTTTGAGAAAAGAGAGTTAAAAATACAATAGTTAATTGTTTTTTTTTGTCTTGATTTTGTATATTTTCAAGTCTGCGTATAATGATAATCAACGCTGGCAACAATGGGCCTGCAATGTTATTCATCAGAGTGGGCCTACGTCAAACTAACTTCGTGGGCTTCTGAAAGCGCTCGACTATTGCTTCTGGGGTTTTTCTTCCTGCACCCCTAACTTTTTTATAATTCCATTGCTACCCTTTTGGGTTTGCTTCTCATGGCCCATATTTCCTTGACCACAAAAGCAATTTTTGGGCCTACGAATTATTTTTGTATGGACAATAAAAAAATTAAATTTTAAAAATAAAAAATTTGGACAGGTAGTGAGTATATGGTTGTTATTTGGATGCGTAAAACTTTAAGCGTCCCTCGAGAGGTGTCTCTCTCTCCCGCCATTGAAGTAGCTATCTATCGTTCTGAGAATGAGAATACACGCATTTTGTGTCTCCGCTTCTTCTTCTATGCTTTCTCCTTTTCCTAGCCCTAAGGTACTTTTTTTCAAATTCGTGTTGATGTATTTACTCTATTTAGTTTAACCTCTATGTGCTTATCGTTAAATCGTCGTATCTGTAGGGTGCACTTCTGCAAGATTGGAAACTCCGGAACCATGCGTTAAGCTTGAGGCTCACGCCATTTCCTTGGAATTCGAGTTGCAGAAAGAGGAGGTAGTAGCTATTCGTGTTCGTTGTCACTGATCAGTGATTATTGTTCAATTAACTATTATATCTATCTGTAGTAAAAAAAAGTGGATTGAATTGAACTTCTAAGAACTGCACTAGATTAAACTTTAAAAAACTAAGCTGTTTATAATTTTACATATTGAATTATTTTAGTTGTTGTGTTTAATTGTACAATATCAAACAATAAAGCAAGATAAGCAATATCAAAACATTAAACGAGATGAATAAATTATGTCTATTTGAAAAAGTCAAAGTCGTTGACTATATATAGCAATGCAGTTCAACTTCATGATGAATTATCTTGGTCATTACTTCATATTTAAACCTGTTGCTACACCCAGAAGTGCAGAGACTGCGTAAAGAGTTTTAGAAAAAATGTCAGATTTGGTAACCTTAAAAGCCTGCAGTTTTTGGATTTAGTAGTAGCAAATTAGTAGATTTGCAATATTTTGAGTATTTTATCTAAAACATGTTCCTTGGTGTAATTAACTGTTTTGGGCACAATTCAATTCAATTAGTATGAAGTGTACTTGTATTAAAAGTGTTGACTTGAAGTTGAAAAATATTATTTTAAAATGCATTTCAGTTTAGATTAAAAAAATACTTCAGTTTGGTTTAAGAAACACTCAGTTCAAATATCTCAAATAAAGTTCACCAAATTTAGAAACAGTTTAGACCGATTTACTCATTTTTGTTTTTCAATTCGGTCTCATTCCTATATGATATTTTTTTCACATTAATTTAATTATCACCCAACTCAGTGCAGTTCAAAATTTTTGTCTACCCCTAATTGTATGATGTAACGTGAAGGTTTATTTTCACTCCTAATGTTGTATTCTAATTATATTTTACTATAATATATTCTAGTGTGTGATTAAGCTATTAAGAGTCAGAATTGTGAAATGGCGTGTTTGGATCTAAAAACAGGAGAACTTTCATATGTGCAGCCAATCAAGAACCCGAGGATGCTTTTAAGAAGACAGTTGAAATTGATAGGCTCATAGATACACTCAGAGAAGCTAATCCTCGCGAAGTAAGATTCATTCTAAGCAACTTTTATTGCTAAATTCTGATTCAGACTCATTTAATATTTTTATTGATTGGTTTTAGATAACACTTTTAACGGCATCCTTGTTGTTTTCCTTATTGGCAAACAGCTTCAGCAACTTGTTGTTGAAAATATTCTTGCTTTCAATCCTAGCTTTTGGGTTCGACTTGCTGCAAGGACTGATACTTGCAAGTCTGAGGATGATAAAGTACACTACTAATTTTCCAAAATATTTCTGTGGTAGTCTGTGTAGAGTTCTTTCTTTCATTACACTATTTTTTGTTTTTATTGTTGCTATACAGAAAGATTATGAAGAATTGGCTGCGTCGGTCATGAGTGTGGTGGATTGTGTGGTGCATAAGACTAATGTAACCCTCTCTCTTGACTGAACATTGTTAAACCGTTATTTGGTTATCTTTTAGCTTCTTCTGACAGTAATTTTGTTATCATGTGCATGCTTTGCAGGAGAAGATAGAGTCTTCTACCGATGTGTTGAAGGGAGTACTAAAACCTGTGATTGATGAGGAAGGAGAGATTCCATGGCCTCCTAGAGATCCTCAGGCCGTAACATTGATGGAAAAGGTGTGCTCTGTTTCTCGTTGATTTTAGCAAGACTAACCTACTTAACTGGAAGAGCTTTCTCATAAATTTTATACTATCCCCATGTGCCCCTCTCAGTTCCGTATGTGGTAAAGCAGGCCACAATACACAATTCATGTCATGTGTTAACATTAAGCTTAATTTGCGTATTTGCTTTTTAGTTGTTGCAAGGATTTCGGACTGCCTACCTTCATCGTAAAACCCAACATTATTCGCATTGTGTCTTGAGTCTTTCATTCACCTTCAGGTCTTGTAAAAACTGAATTTGATTATAATTTGGAGACCAAATGACTGATGACAATAATTAACTAGGTGATGTGTAAATAATTGTCTATATGCATGTTTGGATAAACTTCTCCATAATAACTTGAGGGAGAATAAAAAAAAAAAACTTGTTCATAAATTAAAATTAACTTATGTATAAATTAAAATCATATTTTGAATTTGGAGAACTTTCACAAATTAACCTATGCCCGAGTTAATTTTAGTTTATGGAGAAACTCTTTCATTTTTTCGTGTCATTTTTTTCTTGTAGAAATGATAAATAAATTTATCTGAAAAGACTCCATGTATTCGTCTACTCCCTTGTTAAATCAAGCTTAACTGAGATGAGCACCATATATTGATTTCGGAATCAAAAAGTAAACAAGATGTATGCTAAATTGTGATATTTATTATTGTTTCTGGGTTTCTTCCCTCATAATTTCTAAAGAGGAGCTTGCATTTTGGTAAGCTATTCCATTTGCTAGTAGATTGTTTTGGTTATTTGAAATTTTTTTCAGAAAATCCACTATAAATATAAATTTTAACTCCCAATCATTAGGAAATAAGTCAAAGGGAACAAGAAGGACAACTGGATGAAGGGTTCCTCGCTGAAGTTAATGCACAGCTACGACAAGTAAGTCTGTTTTTTTCTTTTACTGCTTTTTATTTAACTTTTTCAGTTGTCAATACTCAAAAAAACCTTCTACTCTAGTAACAAACGTTTGTCCAATCCTCACTGTCTGTGCTGTACTTATTCTGAAAACTTGCTGTGGTTACTTATATGTCAAAAAATGTACCAAGTGACCCTGAACAAATGTAATAAAAAGATACCAAGTGTATGCGGTATCAACAATTGGGATGATTGGTAAGGCTTACTAATTTTGGATATTAAACTGCTTATATTTCACAAGAATTTCTGTTTTGTGTGCATTCTTTTGGTGTATAGCTCAGATTTCTACTTAGCTTCCTGCTCTAGTAGGATATCGTTTAAGATATTTGCAAAGAATTGTTATGTTTGGTCGATGTGTATTTTGTATGTGATTCATACTTTTCCCCCTTTTTTCCGCTGCAATATTACATATAACAAATTGTTTGTTTGTTTATCATGCCTATAATGAGCAGGCAAAGGAAGATGGTGATAAGCCTGGGCTCGAGGCTATGTTGCAAAAGGTGTTGCAGCTCTATGCTTCCAAAGTTCTCTCAAAACGTAGTTATGCCATTAAAGGTATGTTTGTTGTTCATGTATTTTATGCAGAAAGTTTATTTCCAATGAGATGAGTATTTGCTTGTGAAATAATGACACCAATTAGTGTGTTAGTTCGCTGTTTATTTTTATTTAATTATTTTTGTATTCTAAATTTATGAGTACATTCACTTCGATGGACAAGATATAGAGAAATAGAAAAGGTGGGCAAAGTAACTTGAATAAATTAAGTTAAATGCAGGAATTTTCATTCTACTTGCAATGGTCAAACTTAATTAAATGCTTATTTTTTCTTTTAACATGATCATGGTTGAATTTTAGTTCTCTTTTTTTTTCTTCTCTTGTTTGTATATGATCTTTCTAAGTGCTACAATTTTTGTTTATTTTAGATCTGAATGGCCATTCTGAAAACTCTTCCCTGAATGAAGAAAGGGATGGGATAAAAATAAGCGTATTGACTGTTAATTGTGAGGTCCTAGAGGGAACAGAAGAAGGAGATAGCGTTTGGTTGGTTCATGTTATCGAAGAGTATATTACAAATTTAACAAAAGGCAAGAAGAATATAAGACAAAAGTAATACAAGTTTCCAAGTTTAAATATCTAGGATCAACATTGCAAAATGATGGGAAAATTAATAAGAATGTCACCTTTAGGATGGAAAAGGGATGTCTAAAAGGGAGAAAAGCATCACGAGTTATTTGTGATCTCAAAGTATCTATCAAAATTTAAGACATTCTATAGTATTGCTATGCATCTGGTTATACTATATGGTAGTGAATGTTGGGTTTTAAAGGGACAAGGGAAAAAATGAGAATGGCATAAATAAGAATGCATTTCCAGCTAAACAAGACAGAAGAATATGCAAAATGATTGTATACAAGGTGGTATTTGTGTGGCCCCGATTGAGGAAAAGATGACAAATTGGTTAAGGTAGGTTGGACACATACAAGAAAGGCTACTATGACACCTGTGCGTAGATTAGATTGCATGGTTTTTAGTTCACGAGGAGGTGGGAGGACGAAGATAAAGAAAGATATTGGAGGAATTTTTTCAGAGAAATTTCATGGTAAATTATATCTTTGTAAAATTTGATCTCTTACTCGAAGAATTTAACAATGAAAATATATGACGAGTGTTTGGTTGGACTGATTCATTTAGGAACTAGGATCAGGTTTACCGATGCATTGGGATGGCTCCCACGTAGTGAGATTTATTTTTTGTTATTGCGGCCATTGAGCTGCTATTTGATCACTATAATGTATCTCGTGCAAAATATCAGTTTCATCTTGAAATCTCGTCATCTTGTTGAATTCTTCCTTGTCAACATATCCGTGTGGGTTACCAGAAATGTGGGGCTTTTATGTCTAATTTGGAAGGTTGCTGTGTTCTTTTTGCAGGGAAGGAAGTGTTAAAGGACGAGCAGTTCCTTGAAACCATAATCCAAGGTGTCTTAGTTATCCGAATTTTTTATGTCGTAGAAAAGCATTCCATTGTAAATTTGATATCAGAGTTCTGTCCCTGCTTCTCAACAAAGAGTCGCTTCGTAATTTTCGACTTTGGGTTTAATTTCACTTGTTTTTTTATCCTCTTTAATTAAATGTTTTATGTGGTTTTTGATTTCTTTTTTCCAGAAATATCTTTTATTGATTGTTCATTTCACTTGGTTTAATAGCAAAAAAATGGCATTTGAAATGATGTTTCTTTTTTTATCGTAAATATAATTTCTTATTGGATGAAATAACATTATCTTAAAACCAATACATCTTGTGAATCTGATCCAGAATCATGGAAACTAGCTTATATGAAAGGGATTTTGGCAAACCTAATTAGTAAAACTTCAGTTTGTAATACTACTGATCGGTGGTTTATCTTTATTTCTGTTTATCTATTCAAGATTAATACTGTCACGTCTTTTATCTCCAACTACTGATACATAGCATGTTTCAATGATCAAACATTGTTTATCTCTTGCAGCTCCTGAACAAGAATGGAACAATATTTTGATCAATGGATTGACAATTGGTGCGGGGAATATTTCAGCAGAAGAGCTCTTCGCTGTCTTAAAGAAACGAATTGAACGCGTTTTGATTCGAACTGTGAGACAGAGCATTGTTTTCATTCGTACGGTTATTGTTTATTTTCCGTCCTCTACTTAACTGATGTTGTTTCTTTGATTTGTCTTTGTTCTTTTTACTCACTGCTAAAAAACAAAGGAGGGAGGCTCTTACCGACAGCGCATTCTCACAGAGTACCTGAGAGGCATTGAAAAAAGAACAGAGGAGATTGTTCAAGCGCTTCAGGGGAAACCACAATAGCATTTTCTTCAAAACCTGAATTGGCCTTGCAGTTAGAATGTCATAAGCTAAAGTAATATTCTGCATGATGCTGGAAGTGATTTATTATTTGTGGAGCAGATTAAGCTGATACAATGAGCCGGGGAAATATAATCACATATCTTCAATCAGTAGCAATACTCACACGCATCGGAAGATTGGCTTTCAGAATAGTATCTGTCTACTTTCATATTCAGGTACAAGGTTAAGTAATATCTCCTGAGGTAAAATTTGGAGCAAAATATACATATTTATTGTAATATTGGAAATTGGCAAAATTGTAAGTCTTTCTTGCTAAGTGTCTTAAGGACGGTTAAACAATTAATTAAATATTTAATTGTTTATTAACATAAGTATTAATCCATTTTGTGGTTTCAATTTTGTTGATGTTTTCTTTTTAGTTAGTTTTTGTTTCTATAACCTTAGGCACGTGCATATGGTTATTTATTGTCAACTTGAGGATATGCACCTAGAGTGAGTTGCAATTCTTTTTTGAGACAATGAAATTTGAAACATAAATATATAACATTATTATTAATGAAAAGTGTATTTTAAGAATTTTTAGCATGCAGTTTTTCTAAAGAATTACGGAGGATTTAGATCAAATTCACGTTAGTGATACAACTCTGGACAAATGGACAAACAATGGTAGGTTATATAAGGAGCTTAAATTTAAAATTTATATCCAATCATAAACAATTCAAGAATTAGTATAATAAGTGTTTAATACGAAGGTAACTATCATAGTTTTTTAAGAAAGGAGGGATATTGATTGAAATATAAAATTGTGATAAATTGACTTTTGAAATGAATAAAATAGTCTTAAAGTGATAAATGATCAATAAATTTAGTGTTAAAATTACAATAGTCAATTTTTTTTTTATGTTCTTTAATCTATAAACAACCTTACGGCGTCATCTAATGAAGAACGGTATATTGAATTTTTTTACTTACCTTCTTCGTATATTTTTAACCATAATTGTTGTAGAAATTTTGGTTTATTGATTGATAATTTTTGCTTAATTGAAGTATAAGCATAATTTAATTATATGATTAAATTTGAGTTTTCAAAACACCGTGTTTATGAATTTATTAGAAAAGTTTATGCTATTTTATGTGTATTTATATTTTTACAATTTCATGTATTTTTTGTAATTAATTAAAAAATATGAAAACTATACAGAGATGATGTTATTTGGTATATTTCCATTTTTTTAATGTTGATTCAATATTGAATTTGTGAAAGAGCATAGAAGAATGAGTGTTTTTTCTGAGAAGGGTATTCTATATATTTCTTCAAAATATATGGAATTTATAATAGAACGCTATTATTAAAGTGTTCTAAATCTTGGCATGCATCTTATTAATTATATACAATTTGAGTGTTGTATCAAGCTGGATGATTCTATGAGTTGGAAAAGCCACACTGAAGACTATATTTGCTATGACAAATGCATATCAATGTTTGGTGGACACATTCGTGTCAGCATAAATATACTCATTTTTTTTAATGAAACTGCACCTGAAATATATCTAGAGATGATTATAATATTTTTTACTAATACATTTTTCCTAAAAACATAATTATATTTATGTTACATTTTTTTAATATAAAAGAAGACTAATTACCACAAACTTATTTTAATTTATGACTCTTAGATTTCAAAATATGGTGCATTGCATAAGAATTTTGGCAAGTGGCTTCTAAGAAACGAAACATCCATCTCCTTCTACCTTTGTTTTCGTCAATTGTTGGGCATGATTCCGTTGTCAAATTAACACTTTCTTGTTTCTACCACACTTCGCTTCAAATTTAAGCTAAAAAATAACTAATAGACAAATAATTCAGAATTTTCACTCATAATAAATTAATTTCTACTTTCAGTCAGTGTTTATTTGAGTTGAAAAAAATTGTCATTGACCACCATTTACACTTGTCGTAACAGAACAAATGTTGAAATTCATAGATAAGTTTGTATTTGAATTACTCTATTTGTTTCTTTTAAAGATAAAACAGTTTCTATTTTTCTTAAGACCTTTTAAATGTTTTATAACAATTTATAAAAGACTAAAACTGATGTATTTTAGATAAAAGAAAATATAATCAATTTCATTAATTATAGAAAAACAAAAAAAAAACATATATAATTACAGTTGTAGTGGGATGAGTCAGTCTATTTTAGCAAAATATTAAAAAAATATTAATTCCCTGGAATTAACGGTTGATAAATATGTAATAAATGATGATGATGGCAGAAATGCAATAACAATGTAGCATTTGAAACTTCTGAAGGGTATGCTACACTACTTATAGAAATTTGATTCCGATCTCTCTCTTTCTCTTACTTTCTCTGTGTCTCTCGTTATTCTTTTTCTTCGTAAATTAACAAACATACCCAAAAACCATAGCCAGATCTCATCTGAAAAGAGAAGTGAATATTCTCGTTCTCCCTCATCTCTCATACATGCTTATCATCACTCTTCTGTCGGTGAACTTGATCTCTTTGTTGTAATCAGATCTGAGGTAAATTCGCTCCACTTTTCAATTCCGCGTTGCATTACGAATCCACCGAGTAATGGTAATTCCGAAAAATGAGATTCGATTTTCGTTCTGATTAGTCGGAATCAGTGAGAATCTGTGGGGGCAATGTTAATTGTTAATTACTATATCTTGTAATGAAATTAGTGTCCGAGGTTGGTTCCATTTGAGGCGAGAGAAACGTTTTTCGTGTTTCGGAATGGGGATTGGGGTTTCGGGTTCTTATTGAGGCATTGGAAACTGGAGTTTATATCAATTTGATTGGATCGTGCAGAGACGGTGCTTGTGATCGAGGGAAGATGCTTACCAAGTTCGAGACCAAAAGTAATAGAGTGAAGGGACTCAGTTTCCACAGCAAGAGACCCTGGATCCTCGCGAGTCTTCACAGTGGCGTGATCCAGCTATGGGATTACCGAATGGGGACCCTTATTGACAGATTCGACGAGCATGATGGCCCGGTCAGAGGTGTTCATTTCCATAATTCTCAGCCCCTATTTGTCTCTGGAGGTACCTTATTCACAACCATTCTTATGTTTTTGAATCTGTAATTTACTATCTTCAATTCTCCTTACACTGATTATACTCTGATCCGTTAGTTATATATCCTTCATTGTTGTTGGTCTGCTATATCTGAATGGGGACACTGTTTACATCCTCCTATGTTTCTCTCTGTAATTTACTATCTCCAATTCCCCACATACTGCTTTTCTCTGATCTGTAAGTTGTGTATCCTTTCTTGTCATTGGTCTGCGCATATCTAAAATATTAGTGGCAAAATATTAGTTGCTACGGAGATATGTAAACTCCACTAAAATCCGGTTAAATCTTGCCGGTTTATGTAGATTTGTTTGTGTAAGAAGCATCTCTCTGTCTAGATCTGCCATGCTAAACGAATAAAAGTAGAATTGTGAGTGATGACTCATATTTGGGTGTCCGGCTGGAGAGGAATTTACTGCATTATATATAATGCTTCTTTTATTAGTTTATATCTCTTTGCTTGCCCCTGATTGATGAAACAAGATTATAGCATGAGCAGTAAGAATGGGGGGATTTGCATATATGTTTAAGTGTAGTTGAAATGCTCTGGATCTGCAAATTAATAACTAGTATAAATCTGGCTTTTGAAAACAAAACGGTGCTGCATGGCATCTTGTTCTAATGGTGGGGTTCAATGTGATTTTCTGAAAGTTTCATTTGTCACTTGGACTGGAGAAGATTATGACGTGTTATGTACTTTGATAAAATAAATTATTGTTTTAGTAGAATGGGGAGGGGTTTGTACTTTATACAATTTGACTATTTTTTTTTCATGGGACAGGGGATGATTACAAGATTAAGGTTTGGAACTATAAGATGCATAGGTGTTTGTTCACTCTTTTGGGACACCTTGATTATATCCGCACTGTGCAATTTCATCATGAAAACCCATGGATTGTGAGTGCCAGTGATGATCAGACCATTCGCATTTGGAACTGGCAGTCACGGACCTGTATATCTGTTTTAACTGGGCACAATCATTATGTTATGTGTGCTACATTCCATCCAAAAGAGGATATTGTTGTGTCAGCCTCCCTTGATCAGACTGTTCGTGTTTGGGATATTGGTTCTCTCAAAAGGAAGGCTGGGCCTCCTGCAGATGACATTCTACGATTGAGTCAGATGAACACAGATCTTTTTGGAGGTGTTGATGCAGTTGTTAAGTATGTATTGGAAGGTCATGATCGGGGTGTCAACTGGGCTGCTTTTCATCCTACACTGCCTCTCATTGTCTCTGGAGCTGATGACCGACAAGTGAAACTTTGGAGGATGAATGGTAAATCTGAAACAAATATAATTACTTTATATTGTCCTAAATAGTAACTACCTAGGAATGTCAAAATCTTTCTATTCCAAATTTTTTACTGATGCTATTCTGATTGTTATGAATATTAACAAAACAGTGTTTGGACGAACTTTCTTGTATTGTTGGTAGCAATACCTTTCATACAGGACAGTACTTTCATGGATTAACTTTTTAGTGCTTAGTTATCCGAACCAAGTAGTGTATAGTATTTTTATTGACCTTCTCTATGTCCCTAATATTTGTCACCTGTTTTCAGACACTAAGGCATGGGAAGTGGATACTTTGAGAGGGCACATGAATAATGTTTCATGTGTTATGTTCCATGCCAAACAGGACATCATTGTGTCAAATTCTGAGGATAAGAGTATTCGAGTATGGGATGCCACAAAGCGGACTGGAATACAAACTTTCCGCAGAGAGCATGATAGGTTTTGGATTCTTGCAACACATCCTGAAATGAATTTGTTGGCAGCTGGTCATGACAGTGGCATGATAGTCTTTAAGTTGGAGAGAGAAAGACCTGCTTTTGCAGTCAGCGGCGACTCACTATTCTATACCAAAGACCGATTCTTGCGTTTCTATGAATTCTCTTCACAGAGAGAGACACAAGTACTTACAATCAGACGACCTGGCTCTTCAACTCTGAATCAATGTCCAAAGACTCTTTCCTATAGTCCTTCTGAAAATGCAATTCTTCTCTGTTCAGACGTGGATGGAGGATCTTATGAATTGTATTGCATATCCAAAGATAGCACAAAGGACAGTTTTGGTAGGGGAGATATGCAAGATCCAAAGAAAGGTGTTGGAGGATCTGCAGTCTTTGTGGCTCGGAATAGATTTGCTGTCCTTGACAAAGGAAGCAACCAAGTTTCTGTAAAAAATCTGAAAAATGAGCTCGTGAAAAAGAGCGCCCTTCCAACTGCTGCAGATGCTATATTCTATGCTGGAACAGGCAACTTGCTATGTAGGTCGGAGGATAGGGTTTTTATATTTGATCTACAGCAGAGGATTGTTCTGGGTGATCTTCAGACCCCTTTTATAAAGTATGTAGTCTGGTCTAATGACATGGAAAATGTTGCTCTGCTCAGTAAACATGCGATTGTCATTGCTAGCAAGAAGCTTGTGCATCAATGCACCCTTCATGAGACAATCCGAGTAAAAAGTGGAGCCTGGGATGACAATGGCATTTTTATTTACACTACACTAAATCATATCAAATACTGCCTCCCCAATGGAGATAGTGGAATAATAAAGACACTGGATGTCCCCATCTATATCACAAAGGTTATCGGAAACACCATCTTTTGCTTGGGTCGGGATGGGAAAAACAAGGCTATAACTGTTGATGCAACAGAATACATCTTTAAGCTTTCCTTGTTGAAGAAAAAATATGACCATGTAATGAACATGATAAGGAATTCACAGCTTTGTGGGCAGGCTGTGATTGCATATCTACAACAGAAAGGGTTTCCTGAAGTTGCCCTCCATTTTGTTAAAGATGAGAGAATCAGATTCAATTTGGCTTTGGAGAGTGGCAACATTCAAATTGCTGTTGCATCAGCAACCGCAATTGATGAAAAAGATCACTGGTATCGATTAGGGGTAGAAGCTCTTCGACAAGGTAACTCTGGTATAGTAGAGTATGCATACCAGAGGACCAAAAATTTTGAGAGACTATCATTCCTTTATCTCATTACTGGTAACGTGGACAAACTTTCAAAAATGTTGAAAATTGCTGAAGTGAAGAATGATGTGATGGGCCAGTTTCACAATGCCCTGTATATGGGTGACATAAGAGAGCGTGTCAAGATCTTGGAGAACGTGGGACATTTGCCTCTTGCTTACATCACTGCATCAGTGCATGGGCTACATGATGTTGCTGAAAGGCTTGCAGCTGAACTTGGCGATAACGTTCCATCTGTTCCCAAGGGAAAAGTGCAATCTCTCCTGATACCACCATCACCTGTGTTGTGTGGTGCTGATTGGCCCCTTCTCAGGGTCATGCGGGGAATATTTGACGGTGGGTTTCACAATACAGACAGAGATGCAGATGATGAAGAGTATGAGGCTGCTGATGGTGATTGGGGCGAGGAACTTGACATGGTTGATGTTGATGCATTACAAAATGGAGATGTTTCTGCTATTTTGGATGAAGTAGAAGTGGCTGAAGAGGAAGACGAAGAAGGGGGATGGGACCTGGAAGATTTAGAGCTCCCCCCTGAAGCTGAAACACCAAAAGTTTCTGTCAGTTCACGATCTTCAGCTTTTGTGGCCCCAACACCTGGGATGGCCGTTAGCCAGATATGGATTCAGAGATCATCTCTTGCAGCTGATCATGTAGCTGCTGGCAATTTTGATACTGCGATGAGATTACTGAACAGGCAACTCGGGATAAGGAACTTTGTCCCCTTGAAATCTATGTTCCTAGATCTGCATACAGGCAGCCATTCCTATCTGCGTGCCTTTTCATCCGCACCGGTTGTACCAATTGCTGTTGAAAGAGGTTGGACTGAGTCATCCAGTCCAAATGTGAGAGGCCCACCGGCACTTCCTTTCAAACTGTCTCAATTAGATGAAAAACTCAAAGCTGGTTACAAGTCAACAACTGGTGGGAAATTTACCGATGCTCTTCGCACCTTTGTCAATATTCTTCACACCATTCCTTTGATTGTTGTTGAGTCAAGGAGGGAGGTTGATGATGTGAAAGAATTGATTGTCATAGTGAAAGAGTATGTTTTGGGGCTGCGGATGGAGCTAAAAAGAAGGGAAATTAAGGACAGTCCTGCACGCCAGCAAGAGCTTGCCGCTTATTTCACCCACTGCAATCTTCAAGTGCCTCACTTGAGGCTAGCTTTGCTGAATGCCATGACTGTCTGCTACAAGGCAAAGAACCTTTCCACAGCAGCTAACTTTGCCAGGAGGTTACTTGAGACCAATCCTACTGTTGAAAACCAAGCAAAGACCGCAAGGCAAGTGCTGGCAGCTGCAGAAAGAAATATGACTGATGCCTTACAATTGAACTATGATTTTCGGAACCCATTTGTAATTTGTGGGGCAACCTATGTGCCCATTTATCGTGGACAAAAGGATGTCTCTTGCCCCTATTGTACTTCCCGGTTTGTGCCAAGCCAGGAGGGAATACTATGTGCTGTGTGTGAGCTTTCGGTGGTAGGGGCGGACGCTTCTGGATTGCTCTGCTCTCCTTCCCAGATTCGTTGATTGCACTGCATCAGGAGCGGTTAATGAATTTTTGTTTCAGGTCAGTTTTCAACAGCAGATAAGAGTCCTATTGATCAATTAATATATTTTTCTGTAGAAACTAGAAGTAGTCAAAAGTTACTGTTTGAGTGAATTTCTGTCTTTCCTTTTTTCCATGGTTTCCCTTTATGATTTTTCCCCCTCGTCTAAGTACAAGAAGAAAGGGGACAAATTCTATTATTAATCTTTCGTGCATGTGAAGTTTTCATGTATTATGTTGAATTAATTTTGTTAGTTTGAGTTGGAAAAAAGTAACATTTTGAGGCTTTAATAAACGCACTTATACCGTAATTCATGATTACTTTTTAAAATAACGACTTGTTTTGCTGTATAGACCATGTTTCCATTTTTCTGCATTTTTTAACTGCCCAATTGTCCACGATATATGGGTACTCCTCCTCCTGTTTAGGTTGGTGCTTGGAGCAATAAAGAGACCTGAATCACATTATAAAATATACTATTCTATTACATTATAACTTCTGTATCAAAACGTTTGTTATGATGTGATAAATCCTATTAAACGTTTACATGTCTTGAAAACTCGAAATTGCCTCAATCAACTGTTAATCCTATCTATTTTAATAAAAATAACGGGTTTTGTTCAAAAGTGATATGATCGATCTATTAATTGTATAATTCAAATTAATTAGTTGAATAAACAAAATAGTATGCTAACGACTTTAATATATAAACTATTGTTACGAAAGTCTTTTAATTGGAAAATAGCATAGAAGATACAAGTAAGTCTGCATTTGGGTTTTATTGGACCGTGGTTTTACTTCTGTCTTCTCTTAATTTCGTTCGATTTCACTTTTTTTCATCACTTTCCCATTTTTTATTCATCCTTATTCAACGATACTTTTGAAGAATGGTGAGATTTTAATATTTTTGATCTTTGTGTGTCGATTGTTTCGACCAAAATATCGTGTTAACATAAGAAAATGGTTTTAAATTCAATATTACATTCAAACGCTTTTGAGACAATAAATTATTTATAAACAAAACATAATAATTTAGTCAGTCGAAATGGAAGAGAACAAATATTGATTATTAATTTAGATTCCTTATTAATCATTCCTTTACTGCTTTGTGTTTTAAATTAATTTTCCAAGCAAAATGAATTTCTAGATTGAAAAAAAGTTTGACCTAACGTATTATTATTGAATATTTCCTCAAAGAAAAGAATAAATAGTTTGAGGGTTGAGCCGTCACAACACAACACACTGTTAACTTCGTTTTCTTGTTGTATAAGAAAAGGTAAAAAATGAGTGGGTGAATGAAAAAATCTGAATATCCCATAATATAAAACGGAATAAAATATATTGATTTAATAGATGCAACCATTTTTTTACCATGTATTGCACATAACATGTTTATTTACGAAAGTAAACTTTTTAAAAATTCTTTCTACTTAAAAAAAAAAATAGCAAAGTAAAATATTTGAAAAAGATTGCTAGATAAATAAAATATTAAGTACTCAATAATTTTATATTTTTTCAATTAAGTATGTCTTTTAATTCTTCAAATAACTAAATTAAGTGGTTGTTATTTGTCCCAGGTCTTTCTTGTTTGTTTCCGTGAATTATGTCATTGATATAAACAAAATATTATAATTAATGTAAACTAACGAGTGAATTTTATTAGTCTCATTTGTGTGTTGGATATAAAATTGGTTCTATCAATGGTACCGATAGAGACAAATTTTGATGCAGAAGTCATTTACGAACATGACAAATAGTGATAAAAATAATCATTATAGGTGAGAAAATGTGAAAGTCCTTGAAAACCATGAAGATCCAAGAATAATAAAAGTCAATCATTATTTTACATAATTTTACAATATCATGTTTCTATTAGTTACACCATTTCACGTCTTTTACATATCATGAAAGCAAATAAATAAAATAAAGCAAAATAACATATAAAATTCACTGAAAGTGTATAAAATTATTATAAATTTCAAAATTAAATAAATCTTATTACTAAAATTTACATATTTTCATTTGGAATCACGAGCTTTCCTTCTATATTTACCTTCTCCAGTAATAATTAAGAAATAGGTGGAAACCATTTATTTCCTTTATTTTCCTTCTTATGAAGCTAAATTAGAAAGATCGTTTATAATAAAATTATTATTTACAATAAAAGTTAAATTACATCATTTTTATTATTTACAGTATAAAATTAAATAAACAAACAAATAAACTCTTGTACCAAACGTGATTAATATCACGTATCTCACCCAGACTCACATACTACGTGTCATAATAATAATAATCATAATAATAATATATTATTATTATAATTATGTTATGACAAGACATTCACACTCCTTAAAAAAATTATTGTTTTTTTTTTATCTCTAAACGCGCATTTAAATTTTTATTTTTTTCAACAATTCATTTCGTACGTTATTCCACACCATTTTTTTACATGACGATAAGAGGCATGGGTGAGTGGCGAGCACAACACGTAACTCCATTTTTGAACCACTCAACCACCATTTTAAACCATACCCTCATCTTCTTCCTTCAACTCTATTTGAAAACCTAATTCAACAACCACTTCCCTTAAAACTATTACAAAACACAAGGACTTCACTTACAAACAAAAAACCATCATAGCAATTTAAGGTATATTCGAAATATTTGAGATGGTTATTTATAATTTGGAATCAGATAATATTATTTAATTATTATTACTAATTTTCTTACTTTTAATAAACATTTATTATTGGTTTTTTGAATATGAAATTAATCATATTTTTATTTTGTTAGATATATATTTTATTTCTGTTTTAAAGTGTGTATTACTGAGATAATTATAGTTGCAGGTAAAAAAAAATTGAACATCATTTTCGATTCTTTTGAATGATATTTTTCATCATCTATTAGTAGTATTTCAAATACGATAAATAACTTTCTTGACAAAACTTCACTACAATTTTCGTATTTACTCATTTAAAAGTAATTTCAGAATTAAATATTGTTTACTAATTTATATAAATGTAGAAAGCTAAATTTAAATATCGCAAATGAACAAAATTTAAGATATAGTAACAACCACGGTGTCGTTTTCCGTTATTTTGTCAGTCTCTACCTTTTGAGATTGTGATATTCTAACAGTTTTTTTTTATGCTGAAGTTTACATGTAAATATTGAAAAAGTAATATTAGTTCAATGAATTATGGTTGTCCTAAAACAATTTGAAAATGCATATTTTGTAAACAGACCTTAATTATTGTTTTAGAGAGTAAAAAATATTATAATTAATGCGATATTTTTTAACAATTTATGATTAATATGCATGAATAGGAATGTTTATTGTAAATTAATGAAAGTTTATCTGTAACACATAAAATTAATAACATGGTATTGTTGGATTTAAAAAGTATTTAATTTTCAATTTAAATATGTTGATTAATATTTTGTTACTATATTAATATAATTAAAAATATTTTAACATCTTTATAACATTTTATGCATATACATATATTGCATAAAACGTGCTCGCCAACCGCCCTTGAATCACCGACAAAATTCCTCGCCGCCAATTTTTCCAACGTGAGATGTCTAAATGTTTTCTTTTTAAACTTAATCTTAATTAAAGGTTAATGTGTATAAAACATAAGATACAAGACTTAAATTTAATTAGATGCGAGAGTATATACGCAAATTCAACTTAACATAAAAGTATTAGTACCAAACTTTTGCTATAATAAAAGTATCAGTACCATACTTTCATTATAATTGGAGTATTTTATCTGTAAATAATCTGTTGAAACTTAATTTTATTATATATATATATATATATATATATGATAAATTGATTTTAAATTAATGTCTTAAAAGTCATATTTATAGGATAAAATTGCTTATATCAGTAATATATAATTGCTAAATTCATTTCAATTTATTAAAATTGACATCTTTCGGTAAGCTCGCCTGGAATATTAATGAAGTACTGTCTTATTTATAAAATTTGAGTTTGGAAAATTTCTCGTTTATATAAGTTATTTTAAAATTGAAATAAATAAATTATATTATATTAATTATAACTTAATCTCATTTAATATTTCTATTAATTTACAACATTTACCACCAAAAAATAAATAATAAATTTTACCGCACCACAAAATATCAGTCATTTATTTATTTTTGAGAAAAACAAAAAGTGGGTAAGAAGACGTAACTCGCAAGCACTCACAGGTACGGAGTCACACGTGTTCGATCAGTATTGGCTTAAGCACGTAATAAAAGCTATTGTAACGTTGTCCCTTAACGACACGTATCCGTGCATAGCAAGCAACGTATTTTATAAATACTTTATTCATTATTATATTTACTCACACCACACACCAACGCAACTAAGAAGAGAGAAAAAAACAGAAGGAGAAGAAAACCAAGAAGGAGGAGAAAGAATCAATTAGGGTGTAACAATGGAAAACCAATCCTCAGATATGCACTTTCTTCTTCTCGAAGAGGTTCAGTTTTTGAAGGTCAACGACGATTCTCTCTTGCAGTGGGAGCTCGTCGATGTCGTCGACGCCGAGGAGGAATTCGACGAGTTCGATTCTTCCGATTCTTCCGATTCGTGTCCCAACCGTGCTCCAATTGAAGAAATTCGCCATATTCTTCTTCGTGAGAGTTTACACGATCACGTTATTGATGGCGAATCGCAAGTAGAATCGGGTTTAGATGTTCGGCACTACGATTATCACCAACGTCACTTTCCCCATCGTGATGTTGATGATGGTGATGATGATGATGAGGATGAGAATGATGATGATGATGAGTATGGTTTGGATGATGAACTTGTTCCGTGGACGGTGAGCAACAAGTTCGGGAGACAGAGGATGAGGAAATTGGGGAAAAGGGCATTTTCGAAAATGCACAGCTCCAAAAAATCCCCTTATCTGTTTGTGAGGCCTGGGTGTGTCCGTGGCAAGCACGGTTTGGGCCTTAAGCACGTTACTGACTCCTAATTAGGGTTATGGATTATTGATTTGGGGGCCGTTAGTTGCTTAATTTGACTTTTAGAATCCCTGATTATCATTTGTATTTGTAGGACATGTAATGATTGATGTCTCTCTCTCTCTTTTGTGCATACCTCGCACTGATTCTCTATGTATTTACCAATGGAAAATGAAAAAAAATTCTTATGCTTTTGTATATGTTGTGTTGATTTCATGTTTTTGGTGGGTAATGATCTCTTTGGTTCTGTTTTGAATAGTGTAACACAGAACATTGGGATGCGTCAAAGGCTAAGGAAGTTTATTCGAAATCCGTTTGTCTTGGGACTACGTTCTTGTGGTTGTTTAAGGATAAGGTTTTTTTTTTTTTTTCACAGTGAAGATGGAGTTGGGAGTTTTGATTTTGATTTTGAATTGGTTGGTTTTGTGCTGAAAAATCTGTTTCTATTGGGAAGGGCGAAATTGGAAAGTGAACATTAGTCAATTCAATCCTTTCGTAATTTTTGTTGAATTAGACGAGCCAAGAAATGGTTTTCATTCAAACCTGGTTGATTCGTTCAAGCTTTTGGAAGTTGAGATTGAGTCATTCGTGGAAGTTTCTTCTTAGTCTTTCAACGCAATTTGTGATTGACATGCTTCTGTTATCAAGCGACACTTAACTTTTTGGTCGAGAGAAAAATATATGAATTTTACTATATTATTTTCAATTTTTTTTTATATTTTACCCGAGTTTTTTTATTTTTATTTCAAATGGATCAATTTTTTAAATTTTGCTCCATTCTATTTTTATTTAGTGCAGAAAAAATATGCCCTTTTTATTTTAGGTTGCGATTTCTTTCGCGTGCTTTAGTTTTAGAGAGTTTTTGACAACTTTTTGCTGCTGTATGTATTTTAACATTGATCCATTTGATGCGAATTACTAATTGGTCAAGGTATGGATTAAATGGGCTTGTAATGATACCAAGATCCATTTCTCATACTATAAATTCAAACTTGAAACCAGCGAAACAACAAAAACATAATTCAAAATTACATTTTTTTAAAATGCATAATAATATTATAAGTACAATATCATCTTATATAAGATTTATTATATATATATACACACATTTATATTTATAAAAAAATTATTCTCTAATACTCCAACCATTAAAATAAACATTATCTTAAGATGGGATGTAATTGTGGGGGTGCAGGTAGCAATAGCCTACACGAAACCCCAAGGCCCGGATTCAAGCCCACAAGTTTTGGCGGGAATCCATAAATCATTTCCCCGCCATGTCTTCCCGTTATTGACCCCTGCTCACCACTTACCGCGCTTTCTGTATCACTCACTCTTTCTTCTGTATCTGATTTTCTCTGAGTAAACCAAATCAATGGCTTCCGATTCTTCTCCGAATTTCAACAACGGTTCGTACAGATCCTCTCTCTGTCTCTTCTTGCGGTTTTCATTTTCCGAATTTTCTGATTTGTTAATTTATTGAAACCTCTTTTCTGATAGGTCCTTCTTCCCCCGATGACTCCCTTTCCAGCCCCATCGGCAACACCTTCTCGTCGCCGGGAAGTAGGCGCCGCCGCCGCTCCTCTACTCCCTCCGCATTTGCCACCCCGTCGGAGCGTCGCTCTCGATTCGCCTCCTCCGAAGCCACCCCAACCGCGCCGCGCTCCCGCCATGGCGTCGGCGGAGGTGGGCGTATTCCCCCCACACCTACCTCCACAACAGATGACGCGGGTGCCTCGTCTGACGGCGGCGATGGCTACGACATGGACGACGCCAGGCCCACCTTCGTGTGGGGCACTAGCATAAGCGTGGAAGACGTGAACGATGCGATTCACAGGTTTTTGAGGGACTTTAGGGAAGCGTCTTCGTCGCAGGGTGATGATGACGGGTTGCACTTGCACACCGAAGGGAAGTATGAGAAATTGATCAGACAGGTTATTGAAGTTGAAGGAGATTCTCTTGACGTTAATGCGCGCGACGTGTTTGATCATGACCCTGATTTGTACACCAAGATGGTTAGATACCCTCTTGAGGTGCTTGCTATCTTTGACTTGGTTTTGATGAATATGGTTAGCCGATTGAAGCCCATGTTTGAGAAGCACATTCAAACTCGGATTTTCAATCTCAAAACCTCAACCTCAATGAGAAACTTGAACCCTTCTGGTGAACTTTCATTTCATAATTCGAAATTATTTGTCTTATTGTTGGCAACTGGGCTGATATAACTATACCATGGCACTTTTTTGTAGATATTGAGAGGATGGTGTCATTGAAAGGAATGATTATAAGGTGTAGTTCAATTATACCTGAAATTAGGGAAGCCATATTTAGGTGTCTTGTGTGTGGATTTTGCTGTGACCCAATTCCTGTGGAGAGAGGTAATTTTAATGGGATGTTTCTGCTTATTCCTTCAGTGAGTGACCACTTACTGTCACTTTACCTCAGTAATGTTTTGCTGACTATTGCGATTTGTAGGACGAATAACGGAGCCCACTAGATGTCTGAGGGAAGAATGTCAGTCCAGGAACTCCATGACGCTTGTTCACAACCGATGCAGGTAATGCAAATCTTTCCTTTTATAAGGAAAATCTTGTAACCTAACAATTTGAAATGGAGAATGTTTCCTTCATAAAGGAAAACTTGTTAATTAACAACTTCAAAGGGATAATATGGCCTTTTCATGTAACAATTTGGTATGGAGGTCTTTTGTTTTACCTACTATGATGTGTTATGATTTTTATGGAGCAAAATTCCGAACAAGACATCCTTTATTTGTTTTTCTACTTCATTGATTCTGTTCCTTTATTTGCTTTTTGCGCAATCTGGGATAACTAATGTTTTTCTGGCAAAGTAAAAGATACGTGAACAACTTTCTGGAAAACTTAAGCTTCTGAATCGGTTGTTATTCTCCTGTAAACTCACCTACTGTCTAAACACCTCTTAAAACTAGCAAACTAATTAATAATCCGTATTATGCCTTGGTTAGAATTCTGGTTTATTATTGTTGTAAAGATGATCAAATTTTCTATGTTAATAAACATAATCAGCCTGCTTTCAATTTAAATGTAATTTAACTTTCTTTGTAGTCTACTGTCTTTCAAGTATCAGCCTATAATCAGGTAATTTGTGACAAAGGTTAACTGTGTTGAATCTAAAGGTTAAGAACCATACTTTCTTTTCAAGAGGTTTGCTGTGCATTAAAAAGTAATTTAATTGAAGTGGAATCGGTACTGGGTAGAATTTGGTGATGGGATTAGAGGGGAACTGTCGCAGTCGGACCCTCTCTAACAAATGTTTATTTTTTATTATAATTATGAGCTTAGATTTCAGTTCTGGTAACTAACCGTAAAACTGTGTATTTTTTCTTCTACAACCAGGTTTGCTGATAAGCAAATTGTGAGGCTCCAGGAGACACCTGATCAGATACCTGAAGGAGGAACACCTCACACAGTTAGCTTGCTGCTACACGATAAGCTGGTGGATACTGGAAAGCCAGGTGACAGAGTTGAGGTGAGACCTTAGTGATGTACTAATGTGCTTGTGATAGCTATATGTCCATAAGATTGTCTAATCATGCCATCAAGTGTTTTGGTTTATCAGGTGACTGGTATCTATAGGGCTATGAGTGTTAGGGTTGGGCCAACTCAGAGGACTGTTAAGTCATTGTTCAAGGTATGTGCTAAATATTCTTAACACTTTTACACTGATTATACTGTGTCACTGATGCTTTAATTTGTCCTCTTGATGTTGTAGACATATATTGATTGTCTTCACATAAAGAAGACAGATAAGTCCAGGATGCAGGTAGAGGACTCTATGGATATTGATAGTGGCTCTGGCAGAAATGAAGAGGAAGTTATCTTTGAAGAAGAAAAAGTACAGCTTGTTTATATTTACTATGAAATCCAGTGATGGCTTTATCACTTGCTAATTGTATGCTTGTCTGAGTTGCAGGTGGCTCGATTGAAGGAGATCTCTAAACGGCCAGATGTGTATGAAATACTGACAAAGTCATTGGCTCCAAACATCTGGGAGCTAGATGATGTGAAGAAAGGTCTTCTTTGTCAGGTTAGGCATCTTTTAGTTATGCATTCATTGATTACTTACCAATTTTCTGAGGGTGCTAATATATTGTTGGCTGCAGCTTTTTGGTGGCAATGCATTGAAATTGGCTTCTGGTGCCAGCTTCCGTGGTGATATAAATATTCTCCTTGTTGGTGATCCTGGGACTAGCAAGTCCCAACTACTCCAATACATACACAAATTATCTCCACGTGGCATTTACACCAGTGGAAGGGGAAGCTCTGCAGTTGGATTGACAGCATATGTAGCCAAGGACCCTGAAACAGGAGAAACTGTATGGACCATGAATGGGATTTTTTTACTGCCTTTTACACGTTTAACACTGTGGAACCTAATTTTTCTGCTTATGGTTCAGGTTCTTGAGAGTGGTGCCCTTGTTTTGAGTGACCGAGGTATCTGTTGTATTGACGAATTTGACAAAATGTCTGAAAATGCAAGGAGCATGTTACATGAGGTTGATTACCTTCTTCATCTGCCTATTTTAGCCAATGCAGTATTCTGCAGTCACATATTTATCCTTCAAAATTTGTCTTTGTTGAAAATTATGCTGCAAATTTTACTGAGGAGAGGTGTCTCAGCTGTACTATTTAGTGACTAATGCACTTGTCTCTGTTTAATCCAGGTGATGGAACAACAAACCGTTTCAATAGCAAAGGCAGGTATAATTGCTTCCCTCAATGCTAGGACATCCGTGTTGGCTTGTGCAAATCCAAGTGGTTCAAGATATAATCCTCGCTTGTCTGTCATCGACAACATACACCTTCCACCCACACTTCTGTCCAGGTAGGCATTGCCCATAAGCTGTGATAACTAGATTATTAGATTATGGGTCTGGCAGCACATTTATGCGAGCTCCCATCTAGGCATACTAAATATATTATTTATGTTGTACAGTGGGAGCCTGTAATATTTTTTATTCATTTGTTTATTAAAAGAAATACTAAACATACTATATTAAATGAATTATTTCTCTTCAACAAAATATGGTGTGAGAAGTAGGGGTTAAAATAAAGTGTCACTGAACTATCATGCAGGTTTGATTTAATCTACTTGATCCTTGACAAGGCTGATGAGCAGACTGACAGGCGCCTTGCCAAACATATTGTATCCCTACACTTTGACAATCCCGAGGTCTAGAAACCTTGCAATTATTTTATTCAAGGTTAAGATTCAAATTTAAGCGTTATGACCTACATTGTTCTTTGTCTGTGTTATACAGAATATAGAGCAGGATGTGTTGGATCTTTCTACGTTAACAGATTATGTTAGCTATGCCCGAAAGCACATACACCCTCAGCTTTCAGATGAAGCTGCTGAAGAATTGACTAGAGGTTACGTGGAAATAAGAAAAAGAGGAAATTTTCCTGGGAGTAGCAAAAAGGTAATGCTTTTCAATTCAAAAATCACTTCACTCTTTGTTATAGTATTTACTTGTTGCATGGAGCTAAATTTGTTCTTTAAAATATAGCTGTAACCAATCAATATATAGGCAACAAGTACAGCAATTCTGATGTAACTCTACTAGAGTAAATTTCTCAGCGAAGAATGACGTGCATGATAGTGTATTTTGGTATTGAATCTGTAATATGAATAAATTAATTTGCCATGTTGGAATTGTGAAGGTTTGCGTTTTTATTTTATAATGTATCTCTGACATGTTTGCTCAATCTTACCAATCTATTTAAACAGGTGATAACAGCAACGCCGAGGCAGATCGAGAGTCTGATTCGTCTAAGTGAAGCATTGGCTCGGATTCGCTTTTCAGAATGGGTTAGTAACACTGAATCGCGACATGATGTACTTATATGGAATAGTACCATAATTATTCAATAACCTATGCAAACAGGTCGAAAAGAATGATGTAACGGAGGCTTTCAGGCTTTTGGAAGTTGCAATGCAGCAGTCTGCAACGGATCACTCTACTGGTAGGTTTCCGGTCAAGCCTAGTTCTTAAATTTCACCTGGAAAAAATTAAATGAAAATGTGTTTAATTTTCATATCGTATTTTCCCTTTATAGGAACCATTGATATGGATCTTATTACTACTGGAGTGTCGGCAAGTGAGAGGATAAGACGAGAAAGTTTGCTACAAGCAACACGCAACTTAATCATGGAGAAGATGCAGATTGGGGGACCTTCTATGCGGTTATTAGATGTATGGTTAATTGTTCTATATGAAATATCCACTATATAGATTATTTAGTTTCCAATGATTTTTAATTAATACAATTAAAATGATCATGTAGTTATTGGAAGAATTGAAGAAACAGGAGACTGGTGTTAGCGAAGTTCATCTCAATGATGTAAGTCTGTCATTTCCCCTTTATGAAAGAAAATTTTTAACCTTATTTTACGCATGTCCCATTTCATTTCAAAGGATAAGGTAACTAATTGACTAATTTTTGTTAATGCAGCTAAGAAATGCAATAGGTACCCTGGCTACCGAAGGATTTGTTACCATGCACGGTGACAGCTTAAAAAGATCTTAACCTAGCCATGTCTGCTGGTACTTCTCCTTTAGTTTTAGATTGTGTCCACAAGCCTTATTAACAGTATGTATCTGTGCTTCATGTTTAGTACATATATTTTTTATATTGTTTTATACAGTGCATTTTATAGGCCTCTTTAGAGTTATATTGTTTTCTTTTTATTTATTTTTCCTTTACCCTAGTTAACGATGCTAATCAGACAACTCATATTATAGTTGAACATCGACATCTTAACAAAATCAATTTGTTAACTTGGATTTTCTTTAGAAGAGTTTAATTTCTGATATAAAATAGTAGGAGTTGATTGGTGTTCTTGTTTTTCTTTTGTAATTAGGCAATTTTGGCTCCAGTTATAATTGTAAGACTTTAGTTTATTTAAAAATAAACATCTTATAGTTTTAATTATTTCATTATAGTCTAGTCATTTGAAAGAAATAAGTAACTGTAGTTCATTGTTATCCTTTACATTCTGATAATATGATAATTGAATTAGTTAATTTTTAAAGTTGGATAATGCATTTTTGTGACTAATTTTTAGTATATTTTAATTTATTTAATAAGTTAACAAGTGATTTAATTTTGAGAAACTAGAAAGTTGTTTTGCTACGAATAATAAAAGTTGAATATTGATGTCAAATTATATGTTAATTAATAAACGAATGATAAACTACTTACGGGATAATTTTAATTTTTAAAGTTAGGTGTAACTGGACATTTAAAAAATTTGAGGACTATTGTTTTTTAAAGTATATCGACATAAATGAATCAAGTAATTAAAATGGTAAGAGCAATAAATATTCATTTATTGAGCTAATGGGGTTTAAAGGACAGTTGAGTTTAAGGACAGTTGAGTTTAATAAAGAAAACTTTCTAATAAACAGATATTTTAAGATGTAAATATTTTTATTGCACATTTTAATATATATTGTTTGATGTAAGATATTGTTGTACTCGTTAATAGGTAGAAACACTAAAAAGGTCATTTCATGAAAGTTGAAAATTTATTCCTTTTTTGCGAATAGTGGATAAAGGATAAAGTGAAATTCAAAATTGGAAGTTTTAGTTAAAACGGAAGCTAGAATATCATTACCAAAACAAGGCTATTTTTTATTTTGCATTAAAATTGTTTTAATGTATTTTTTAACTCATATGGTCTGTCTTTCTTCAAAAATGATCATGTAAATATATGATTTTCTAATAACAATTATAAAAAAAAGTATTGCATACATAACAGTTTATATATTATAACAAAATTATTGTATACTACATATACTGCACACGAAACAAATCAATATATGCAATGTCCAATGATTGCAAATGGTCACTGTTTCATCATAACACGTGTTTGACATGGATAGTTTCTTTGTCCGTGACACCTGAAAAATCTTATCATGTCCTGAATTATCTACTATTATATTCACATTATAGTGCCTTTTACTGTCATCTAAAAATAAAATTTTGTTTAAATACTAGAGATCTCGATGCTTTTATTTCGGTGAGGAAATATTTTGTTTACTTCCGAGGTTACTTATTAGAGAAGCACCATCTATTCTCTAGTAGCCTTCTCTATTAATCTTGAACCTAGCTTAGCCATCTAACTAATTACAAAGATAATTGTCTCTATTTTGTTAGTCAATTAATAACTATGTAAACACTAACTTGGTGTCATAATGTATCACGTTTGTTAAAAAAAATCTAAATATAACATATATATCCTTTATAAAAATTATATGATTAACTAAAAGTAAATATTTTAACCTGAATAACTGAATAATAAAATTGAAGTATACCGTATTTACACATTATTAATTTTGAACGAGATTACCAGCGCGGCACCTGTGTCCACATGAGTTAATGCACGTCACATTTTATTTTAAAAGCTTAAAGAGACATTTAGTTATGGAATAAATTATACTATAGTACATAAGTTTAAAACATTACAAAATATATAAATATCTTAAATTAGATAAAATATTATATAATGCAATAAAATTCTAACATTGATATTATATTATATTTGATACGACTTTATAAAACAATACGTAGAATGTCATCATGTTATCAAAATCATGTGTAAATTTAAGAATTTTTTTTTTTATATTTTTACTTTAGTTTTTTATACATACTAAGAAGTTATGACCTTAGTTTTATTTATTTTTTTTAAATTTTCAGCTATATGAGAACGTTAAAAAATTATTACATACAATTTAATATGATTAAATAATAATTTCTCTTCACCCCTTTTACTTTTTTTTTTCTTTTAGAATCATATTTAAATTTTTCCTAAATATAATTTACCTCTATATTTATATATGGATTCAAACGTCCACACAAGATATATAAAAAAGTAAGATAAAATCGATAACAAGTACAATATAAATAAATAGCAGTATCAAATTAATCAAACAACGATAATTTATTTGTTTCTTCTTCAATAATAATAGTAATACTTATTATTATTAATTTAAAAAACGTAACTGATATTATGTAAAAAAATTTAGTGCCAGAAAAAATAGGTGAAAGTAAAAAAAAAAAAAAATTGAGCAAGGAAGGATCGTGAAGAGATTGGAAGGTAGTGATTCGATAAGGGATTATAGAGAGAGAACGAGGGTGGGAAAGAGACGGAGAAAGTCTCTCTGAAGCCGTAGTTGAGACTGAGATCGATCATTGCCTCGATCATCTGTCTTTGATTTCGCAGCAGAGAGAGAGAAAGAGTGAGAATGGGTGAGGTAGCGCGTAGAGGATGTTGTCCTCCCATGGATCTGTTCCGTTCGGAACCGATGCAACTGGTTCAGCTCATCATCCCAATCGAATCCGCTCACCGCACTGTCTCCTACCTCGGCGACCTTGGCCTTCTTCAGTTCAAAGATGTTAGTACTCTTTTCTTTTCCGATAAACCCTTTCTCACTTCCCTCGTCTTTCAATTTTTCGTCGCTAACTCGTAATTAGGTTTCCGTGTTCTCCTAATCGGTTTCGCTCTTTCGTCGCGTGATTTATCTGCTAATTGATCTGAAAAGAGACTTCGATTTCTTTCTTTTTATGTTCGCCGAGGAGTGCAGGTTTACTGTCGTACTTAATTGGCTTATTTCTGAGTGATGATTAAACTTAATTTGATGATTATTCTCGAAATTGATTAGTTATTTGAACTCAATCCCGGTGATTCATGAATCGCGAGTGAGTGGATGGGGAAAGTACTGTTTGATGACGGTTTCTTGATATTAGAATGCTGAAGTAGCTAGGACGATGTTATTGATAGTAACCTCGCAGCGTGATACAGTTTTTCTTGTTTTTTCGTAATTTTGGTTTGTATACATGTTTTTAATTAAGTTACAAAGGACTGTTTGGATCAGATTGGGGATGATTATCCTAGCAATTAATTAAGCAAGTTGTTTCCTTGTTTTTATGATATGAAGCATGATGTGCTGCTTTGAGAGACCTTTCTAAGCTTAATGTTTGTGTTGTTTCCAGCTCAATGCAGATAAGAGTCCTTTTCAGCGAACCTATGCAACTCAGGTACGTCGGTTTTCTGCTATTAGTCAGCCAGTTCTTTGTTTCTGCTACCTGGACATAATGGTCTTATTGTTATAAAGTTTTATGGAGATGTCTTGCAATGAATTGTTTTTTTCTGGTCGTGTCTGTAACTCAGTATTGCTGTTCTGACTTTCTCTTTGTCAGCTTTTGTTTTTGGGATATGATTTGAAAATGATACACATTTTGTCTTTACTCTCCTCAACTTGTATCATATCATTTTAATTACAATGCCAAAATTTTCCATAGCGGAAGAATGGCTAAGGTTGCAAAGAATGGGAGAGTAGAGTTTTTTTTTTTCATAGTGGATTAAGCTTCTCCATTGGAGTTATTTTTTCATGCACATTACTTAATTTTGCAGTGTAGATTTGTTATAGACATTGATTCATTATTGTGGTTGGAGTATTACTTTTATCTTCAAGGAGGCCTCTTTGACACAACAATTGATTTGGGTAAAGACTGTTTGGTATCTATTTGGTGTAAATCATATGGGTCTTTTTAAGTAGTTTTCTTCTACAGGTTTGCTGATGAAATGGGCAGCTTTTCTCCATTGGTGTTTTCTTTTCTCTTTGGTTTTGTGATTTTGCCCTTACATTTAAGGGATTTGTTGTCATCCAAACTCATTGTATTTTCTTCTCCTTGTTTCAGTCAATTTATTGTTTTACCAACAAAAGTATTGATATTATGTTTTTGAATTTGTTGGGGGATTTATATCGGTTGTTGTGAAGATTAAAAGATGTGGAGAGATGGCTCGGAGACTGCGTTTCTTCAAGGAGCAAATGTTGAAGGCAGGTGTTTCACCAAAATATTCCACAACACCAGTTGATGTGAACATTGATGACCTTGAGGTACATTAGCATGATTGTGGACAGAGTTTGTTTCCATTTCCTTTTTATTTCTTCTATAATTTATAATTTGACATCTCGCCTGTCTTGTAACAGGTAAAACTTACAGATATTGAGTCAGAGTTAATTGAGATGAACGCAAATGGTGAGAAGTTGCAACGGTCATACAATGAACTTCTGGAGTATAAGCTTGTTTTGCAGAAGGTACTGTGCCTATAAGGAATACTATGCCCTTTCATGGTGTGTAGCTATGAAAATAGCTAAAGAAAGAGTAACTAATGAATTTCCTTTAATCATATTGGAAAAAGTTGAAATAGAAAGTATATGTGTTAGAATGTCTCACATCGGCTAGGAATATGACCAAAACACTGCTTATAAGACTAGGGTAATCCTCCCCCCGAGAGCTAGCTTTTGGGGTTAAGTTCTTGACCCACTTAACTTGTAATATGGTATTAGAGCCTATCCAGTCTTAATGTTGGACCACCTGCAGATCTTCATCCCTACAAACTTCATGTTTCACATGTCCAGTTTTGGGCTCTGATGGTGTGTTAAGATATCCCAAATTGGTCAGAAATATAGTTAGATTCTCCTAATAGGATCTGGGCCTGGTTCATTTCTTACTATGGGTATTTCTGATATATCTGTACTAGAAATAGAATATATGGAAGTTTCACTTTTGCCTATTGTGTATTGGGTCATCTCTTTTTTGTTTTCAAAAAAGCATATAACTAAAAAATGCTTCAAATATAGTTTTTACTGTTTTTATGGAACTTTATTAAAATCAAATATGGCAATTGAATTACTTCTGAACTTTTATTTTCTTCCCTTTGTACTCCTTAGCCAAACTCAATTTATTTTCATATGCTTGCATTGGGGGCCTTCTTGACTTATATTATTCCACTTCCTTGTTTGATTGATGCATTAAAAAAATTAAGCATTAGTAATTGTTGTATGCTGCTTAGGAAAGAGAAATGAAGAATTGATAGAATGATCAGTTTTATTGAACTCAGAATAGGAGAAAGAACTATTCTAAATGGGTTCCCCTCTCACAAAGGGATTTCTCTTTTGTACACACTATTTCTCTCAGTGTATCCCTTCATCCCTATTTCTCCCTATTAATCTAATTGACATCCCTATCTTCCTATCCTAACTGACTGCTCTAACAATCCTTAACTACTCTTTTAAGGTAAGTAGCTTGCCTCTTTTTGTAATGTATACATATACATCAATAATAGATACAACAGTGTAAGTGGAATACACTATGTTTTCTCCATCTTATGTATTCAAGTGTATAAAACTTGTACTACAGACCAATCACTAAATAGTTATTGCCTTTTTCCAGGCTGGTGAGTTTTTCCGCTCAGCTCAAAGCCGTGCATTAGAGCAGCAGAGAGAATATGAATCCCGTCATCTGGGGGATGAATCTATAGAAACACCTTTATTACAGGACCAAGTAGACTTCTTACCATCTCATTTGTAATTTTCTTTTATACTATTGATACTAACCTCTTAATGAATTGGTTCTTGCTGTTTATTGTGTTGTGAAGGAATTGTTAGGTGATTCGTCAAAGCAAGTTAAGTTGGGGTTTTTAGCAGGTCTTGTTCCCAGGGAAAAGTCCATGGTATTTGAGAGAATTTTATTTCGTGCTACTAGAGGAAATGTATTTTTAAGGCAGGCTACTGTTGAGGATCCTGTCACAGACCCTGTTTCTGGAGAAAAGGTGAATCCCACACTCCATTTTTTTACAAAGAATGTTTGAAATAAAATAATGAGTTGGATTATGCAGCAGGCTATTTGACTTTCTTTCTAGATGATAGACTCAATCATAGGCTCAATGTTTGAGTCTGTAATGTTATGGTTGCTATTGTCAATAGTTACATAAACTCTTTTAGATAAAGGTAGTTTGTTGGTTTAACTACTTAGGTTTGTTGGCCATTGGTCATGTTAATGATATATTTTGATGTGCATATCGCAGCTTGCCATGCCATCAGAGATGTATTGACAGATTCCTCTGTTATGACTTTTCATTTAAAATGTGAATATAAGAACAACCTCTGTAATTGTAATGTATCTTGGGTTTATATTTTGTTATGTTAATACTCAATATTGGCTAAGAAAATTTAAAAAATAGAAGTGATTATTGAGTGATAAGCTTTATAGTCTTCTATTTTTTAATAACAAGACTGGCTACCTTCTACTTTGCATTATGCTTGTAAGTAATGCATGTCTCTGCTGTTTCCTATAAATCTATGGTTGCTAGTCAACCTATAATAAATGAGATTCTTCATTTTTTGCTTAAATAAGTTTCTCTTGTTGTCATATATGTGTGTGTGTGTGTGTGTGTTGTGTGTTGTGTGTTGTGTGTTGTTTTATATTCTATTGTGTGTTGTTTTATATTCTATCCTATGATGACTTATGGATGTTCACCTGCAGACTGAGAAAAATGTTTTTGTGATCTTCTATGCTGGTGAAAGAGCAAAAGCCAAGATTCTCAAAATATGTGAAGCCTTTGGTGCTAATCGTTACCCTTTTGCTGAGGAACTTGGAAAACAAGCTCAAATGATCACAGAGGTTCGTATTGGTTCTTAATTTTCCCCACGAAAATCTTCTGTACCTCCCCTGTTGCAGCCCAAGTTTTTGGCTGCCACACTGTTTAATGTAGTACATGTGAAATGATTGTCAGAAACGATTGGATTGTAAATTCCTAGGTGAAGTAATTACAAGCCTCTCTTTACATTTTAATTGTGGGTGTGTGAGATATGGTGTAGTAGTACTAGTATTGATTGACCTTGACCTAAGGAATAGGTGATCTTCCCATGCTCAAGTTACTTGAAGACGAAGTTGACCATCCTCCCTGAAAATACCTTTATTGTGCACAAAGAGTTGATGGACTCGATTTCTAAGTGTTTATTAGTTATTTCCCGTAGCCATTATGCATGTACAATAGCCAAAAAGATAATTAAGAAACATTTCCTCTATATGTCCTCCATAACTATACTTGCTTACTGTCAGTACTGATTATATGTACTATTACTGATTCTGATGTGTACCCAAGCCATGTTATTTGAAAATACGGATTGATCAGCACACTCAGTGATTAATTGATGAACTTAGATATTATTCCTTCGTAGTTGCGTCAGTGGTCGATAAATGATTCTTGCTGGAGAAAGAATTTATAAACGATAAAATAAATCATTATAGTTGCTAGTAGATGGCCTAATCGTTCCTTTCCATTTATGTCAACAGCATCTATCTAGCCAAGTTGTTTTATTTTTGTGTCTTATTTTGAAGATCCTTCATCCTTTATATGTTTGCTCGATGCATTATACTTTCTGGCATTATTCACCTGCAGGTTTCTGGAAGACTTGTGGAATTGAAGACCACTATAGATGCTGGACTACATCACCGGGATAACTTGCTAAATGCTATTGGGGCTCAATTTGAGCAATGGGATGTTCTGGTATGTCAAAAATAAAAATTAACGCTGTTCTGTATTATTCATGTGATGAATTGAATTTATATGCCTATCCCCTACTTTATCATGCTTTTGATTTGATTAGTTAGAAATTTTAATTCTGAAGTATTCAATTTACTTTTAGTTTTTTTTTTTTTTTTTTTTTTTTTTCTTTTTTTTTTTTTTTTTTTCTGTTGCCATTACTGTTTAATTTCTCTTGACAATACATTCATGAAGGTGAGGAAGGAGAAATCTATTCATCATACCCTGAACATGCTGAGCCTTGATGTGACGAAAAAATGTCTTGTGGCTGAGGGGTGGAGTCCTGTATTTGCAAATAAGCAGGTATTTATTGTTATTGTGATCCTTTATTTTGTAATGAGTTTTCGTTTTACATAACCAGAGTTTGTGGTTTTTTGTAACATTGATTTTATGAGACTTATTACCTTGAATTTTCAGATCCAGGATGCATTACAGCGGGCAGCATTGGACTCTAATTCTCAAGTCAATGCCATTTTCCAAGTTCTGCATACCAGGGAGTTGCCGCCTACCTATTTCCGCACAAATAAATTTACTTCTTCTTATCAAGGAATTATCGATTCATATGGGTGAGCACCATACTGTTTTCTTCACCTACCCCAACCTCCCCGCCCCCAATCCCCTTCTTTTTATCCCTATATTTGTAGTTGTTTGTGCGAAAGTGGAGTTTGGTTATTGATAGATAATATGTGCAGCATTCATATTGTGTGCATGGTCATGTGTTCCTAATAGTTTGGACTAAGTTTAATGTGCTAAAAGCCATAGGAGTTTATATATACCAAAATAATACTGTTTATAGTTGCAGGGCGTCACCAATATAGATCAGTCATTTTCCCCATCTATGAAATATTTGTTGTTCACTTTTAAGAAGTGGATCCTTACACTAGCTCTACCAATGTTGACTCACTTGAAGTTATTCTTATTTTGCGGAAATATATATATATATATATATATATATATATATATATATATATGTATATATGTATATATGTATGTATGTATTATTTTTATTATTACAAGTATACCATCTCCAATTTATGGTTCACTATAATTGGTTTATGGTCCACTCTTAAAAAATCTGATTTATAAATGAATTTGTTTGCATTGAAATATTGATTTCATTTATTGAATATAACTGTCAATTTTACATCACGTTTAGACATAGTTGAAGGTATATCTTGGCTCCACCATGTATTTGTCCAGCAATTTATTGCAATGAACTACTAAATTAAGTTGAATATGTCAGCAACAAACTCAAATAATTAGATTAGAAAGTACAGAAAACTTCAATATGGATATGACGATGACAGGATTTGAAACCTGTATGGAAATGTGTGTATTTATTATTTAGAACGTGAATTCTAATTTTCATATCTTAAACAATTCGAGTATAAAGGGTTAAAACATGATTTTAACCCATTGAAGTGCCTCAATTTTTGAACAATATTGACCATTACTATACTTTAAAGGTGAAGGAGAGACTGCTGCAGTTATATTCTTAACAATTCAAGAACTTGCTTTTGTATGTTTTACTTTTATTTTTGAAAGATATTAATCTTATACTTTGAACTTTTATACTAATATTTCAGGGTTGCTAAGTATCAGGAGGCAAATCCGACTGTGTATACTGTAGTTACCTTTCCATTTCTTTTTGCTGTTATGTTTGGCGATTGGGGGCATGGAATATGTTTACTACTGGCAGCTCTATATTTCATAATCAGGGAGAAGAAACTATCTAGTCAGGTAACCCTTTAGTTTAGCTTGAAAAGTCTTCCTATAAGAAAAGTATAAAAGGCTAGATTATATATTTTAATTGGAGAAATTAAGTAGTTTCTCCACCTTAGTAGAAAATCTATGCATTGCCTACCTGAGAATCTGTGAAACTTGGATATTTGATATGATAAAGAGGCAATACCCTAAGGAAAAACTAGATCCTTCGGTAATTATAGTTGTAGTCAAAGTATTGGTGCCATTTTTGAATATTTCCAATGTTAAAAAGAAAAAAAAAATTAAGTATACTCCTTAGTATTGAACTAGAGGTATTGTAACTCGGCTTAATATTTGATATAAGTCCAAAACCATTTTACCTTGTCATCATGCCATATTAATACTTTAACAGTGTTTGGGGGTTCATAAGTGGTGGCTAATGCTGACGTTTGACTAGGTTAGAGTCCTTATGTATCAATGAAGACCTTTGGCATTCGATAGCTTTAGGTATCTGTGCAAATTGTTTTAGGTGTTCCAGTAACTGCTTTCCTACTGCGAACTCTTTGGGGCATGGGTTTTTTTGAGAGTGCCAAGACTACTTTAAATAATTCAGGTCACTGATTATTTTACTATAAAAGAAAATTCTACTTTGAGCTTGAGGTAGTCCTCCTCTCCCTATATGATGAAGTTGGATTTAGGTATTCAGCTTTTGCTCTGTTCGAATTGTTGCAAAGGACCTTCCCAACAAGCTAACTAGCTTTTTTATTATCATTTCATTTATTGCTATTAACCAGATAATAGGTAGCATTTTAAAGAAAAATTGGTGAAATCCATTTCTGGTTGACATTAAGAGACCCTTTAGTCTGAGAAAATGTTCTGTTACAAAAATACCACTTTACTTATGCTTTATTTCCCCTTTTCAAATGTTTGTAGAGGAAACAATGAAAATAAATTCTGCTGTTTTCTGCAGAAATGAAATTGTTTTCACTGTTTCCTATACAAATCTTTCACGTGAAAACAAATTGATGCTTTTATAATTAAAATGTAAAAATAGAAAGTAATTTCCCATATCAAATGACTCCTAAATTTTCCATTAATTTGTGCTTGGTGTGTCTTTTTTTTCCTCTTATATTTTAAGTATTTGCATGTTTTCGATCAGTCTTCTAACACGGAATCTTGGTGTAAACACAGAAGCTTGATGACATCACGGAGATGACTTTTGGAGGTCGTTATGTTATTTTGCTGATGGCGCTGTTCTCAATCTACACTGGCTTTATCTATAATGAGTTCTTTTCTGTTCCATTTGCACTCTTTGCCCCCTCTGCTTATGATTGTCGTGACCTCTCTTGCAGGTAAATTAAACCTTTTGATCGGTAACATTGTAATGTTGTGCTTTATGCTTTTAAAAATTAAGTCACCATCTTTTTTTTTAAACGATGTTTCTGATGCAGGGATGCTACAACTGTGGGCTTGATAAAAGTGCGTGACACTTATCCTTTTGGAGTTGATCCTGTATGGCATGGAACACGAAGTGAACTACCATTTCTGAACTCATTGAAAATGAAAATGTCAATTCTTCTTGGAGTTGCTCAAATGAACCTTGGAATTGTTATGAGCTATTGCAATGCCCTATTCTTTAGAAACAAAGTGAATGTGTGGTAAGTTAATCAGCAACATTTTTTATGGAGAAATCTTATTCTTGAGAATACAAGTGGGATGAGGGGTAGAAAACACTTACTTTGTAGTTTCTTGAAGTTCTTTGCTTCTGCAATCAATTCACTGATTCCATCAGTACAGTTTCTCACTAATTAATATTAATCTGGTATTTTTTTACTTCAATGTTTCACTCTCAGGTTCCAGTTCATTCCCCAGATGATATTTCTCAACAGTCTATTTGGCTACCTAGCCCTTCTTATTATTGTGAAGTGGTGTACTGGTTCTCAAGCTGATTTGTACCATATTTTGATCTACATGTTCCTTAGCCCGACTGATGATTTGGGTGAGAACCAACTCTTTGTTGGTCAGAAGAATTTGCAGGTTGGTTAACTTCCAACACTCGCTCGTCATCTTTGTAAATCTTAAGAATGTACTTCTATATTAATAGTACTTACGTTCTTTGTTTTGTTTTTTACCAGCTTGTGCTTTTGCTTCTGGCTTTTGTCTCTGTCCCCTGGATGCTGTTGCCAAAACCTTTTATTTTAAAGAAGCAACATGATGCTGTATGCTCACTTTTTTTAGTACTTAAGTTTCCAACTCGTTTACATGGAACTATTGTATCTGTTGTAGTTCTAACTTGTAATATTTATGCTACTTCAGAGGCACGGGGCTGAATCGTATACACCACTTGAAAGTACAGATGAGAGCTTGCAAGTGGAGTCAAACCACGATTCCCATGGTCATGAGGAATTTGAGTTCAGTGAAGTCTTTGTACATCAACTTATACATACCATAGAATTTGTGCTTGGAGCAGTCTCTAATACAGCTTCTTACCTCCGTCTATGGGCCCTTAGGTATGTCTATAAGTCGCAATTATCGTATTCTAATAGATGCTGGAGTCCCACCAGAGAAACAAGTTTGGAACCTCACATCATGCAGTATATTACAATTGTTTCTCTGTTTGACTATAGATATGTTTCATGCATATATTAAATTGCAGTCATGCATTGACTGATGTGTTCATTTTTTGTACCCAGTCTTGCTCATTCAGAGTTATCAAGTGTATTCTACGAGAAGGTTCTGCTGATGGCATGGGGGTATGTTAAAATTATAAATCTGTTACGTTTTCTTTCTTTGTGACTCATGATGTCGATTGTGGAGGGTAAGAGTTGTGAACGCTAAACCAATTGAAATTATTCAGCGTGACTTATACTAGTGGAAACTTAGTAACTTACCGTCAAAATGCAACAATTTGATTTTGGAATTTTATGCTTTTGAAAGTAAAGTAATGGAAATGTTATGCAATAGGCATACTGAATGCTTTCTCTATGTGCCTGATTCTTGTTGCTCATGGTTTATTTTTTAGAATAGGTCAGTTCTTTACCCGTTAAATTTAGCAATAATTTGTCCGGTGAATGGCTGGTAATTTCTTTGCATGATGTTACAGGTACAATAATGTGATTATTCTGATAGTGGGTCTCATTGTTTTCATCTTCGCTACCGTCGGAGTGTTACTTGTCATGGAAACTCTGAGTGCCTTCTTGCATGCGTTGCGACTTCACTGGGTGGAGTTTCAAAACAAGTTTTACGAAGGCGATGGTTACAAGTTCCACCCTTTCTCGTTCTCCTTACTGGATGATGAGGAATGATATGCTCTAAAATCGCATTAATAAGGAGTAGTTATGTAGCTTTGGACTTGTATTGATTCTTTTATTTGATGTAAGTAGTCAGTGATTACTATCTGCAGCATTGTATGCGGTGGAATCCTTGAGAAGGTTTTCATCAAACGTGCGCTTTTGTTTATTTATCCATTGAGGGAATAAATATTCCCAATTAGGGGAGTAACTTCGCTTGAGCTAGGCAGGGTGGCCATGTGTAATAATAATTATACTTGCAACGTACACTTAATATTCATGTATTTAAGTGTTTTAATTTTAAAATGTCTTATATGATGTCTTAATATGCATAATATTGGAAAAGATTTACTAGTATATGAAATGAATTTGTTGAGTAATTCTTGACGCCTTTTTTTAGTTGAGACTTGTTTTGGTCCATGTAAATAAGGATGGCGTAGCCCTCCGTTTCCTGCACCGTTTATAAGAGTTGTCTTTTTCTATTGGAAAAATGTTTTCGAATTATTTTATATTTTCAAGTTTTCAAGTTTTCATGAATTTATGAATATTTTTATATTTTGTAAAATATAAAGTCACATTGAGAAAAAAAAAATTTAGTATGTTTTAAATAAAATTATGTAATAATTTATTAATATAAATACAATTTTCTTTCTAAGAAATTAATTTATAGAAGTTGGTTACATAGTTTTGTGATTCATGTTGTTTATTATACTTTTTAATTATTTATCTTTAAATTAATCTTGATATAAAACTTTTATCAATTTTTTATGGTGTTGGATATAGTAGGAAAATAAAATTAGGTTAGAAATCTTTGGTTCAGCAAGAATTCGCTCGGAAATATTGTAAGCATAACTAAACTCACCTATTATTCTTCATGGTAAACTTGATTAAAAAAATTAGCAATTAAGACTAAGCTCAAAATTAGCAATTTCAGTAGTTCAATCTATGCATTATACATAAAATTTAATACAATCACTTTGTATGCTCTCGTCAATATTTTAAATGTTTTTTTATAACTTTAATTTTATAAGATTTAATAAAAAAAAGCATAAATTTATAAAATAGTGCGTTTATTATATAGAAAATGTCAATATATTTTTTCTATTACTAAATAATGAATTACATACAAGTCATCATTTTTTGGCATGGGGTTTTTGGCACTAATATGTCTAAGGTTTGAATCTAAATAGTTGAGAAGAAAAGTCATCATATATTACTGGTATTTTACAGCAGATCAAGAGAACAGCAAACAGTGTGTTTATGTCGTCTTAGTGAGTAGTTGTATGAACTGCGGCCACAGTTGAAACCATGGAGTCTACTCCACACACATTTCGCCCCCTACAAATCTTGTAGTATCCATTTTCTCCCCAATTCTCTCCCCAGGAGTTTTTAATGATCCAATATGGCTTCTCCTTCATCCTAATGGGTGCGTAGGCACCAGAACCATATCCCACCAGTAATACTCCATGATCCAGCCTTTTTGAGCATATGTATGGGCATGATACTCCATGCATATATGTCTGCATGAATACTGCATTGATCGCCACTGTGTTTGTGCCCATTCAAAGTCACAACATATCAGCGTTAGTAATTATAGTAATAGTAGTTTATAATAACATAACACCAGTAGTAGTTCTCACCAGCAAGAGGACCATTTTTCACAAGATTTGCAGCTATCTGGTCTTCATCAAGTGACACCACACTGAAGTTTGCCACTGATGCTGCAATCTTTGCTTTGTCAAATTTACAGGTACCGCGATCAGTACCAGAATAAGGATAATCTTCCTCGCGCATCACCCCACCAGATTTTAGGATGTACTCAAAAGCACTATTCATCAATCCACCATTGCACCCAGAGTCGCAAGAACCGGGTTCATCCGGATCACACTGCACATTGAAATGAATCTAACTTACAAGAAGGAACTGATTGGTAATTAATAATGTTTCTCCCTCCATGTGTTTGAATCAATAGAATTATTTCACTTATAACAACAGTGCTTAATTTAAGACTTTTCTTCATTTACTATTTTGAAGAGTATGTATAAAATTATTTAATTAAATTTCAAAGCCATGTCTAAAATTGAAGGTTCCAAACATAGGGCAAGGCATACTCATGGTACGCACATTGCTATGGAAAGATCTTAACATTAAAATTATGAATGATATGGACCATTTTAGATTCCACACCTTTTGAGGTAGAGGATATACATTAGAAGATTGACTGCACTTATTGCATTGACGTGTGAGCATTTATGAATGAAAGAAGAGTATTTTATCCTCTAAAAATATCACCCTCCGAAATCATATTCTCTTATTGGCAGTCCACAAAAGAATTTAGGTAGACTAAATTTTTCCATCGATAAGCATAGAAGAACTAAGTTCAGAAAAAAGCACCTTAAATGGTAAAGCCATCTCAGGACGCTCGTACTAAACAAACCATTACCAAATTTCACCTCTCAAACTCATCACAATATAGTGACATGTCCTGATCAATAATAAACCCCAAAAGAACGAACAATTGAAAATAAAACTCGAACACATATTTAATAAAAACATACATGCTTCATCTTCATGTCCTAAAAGTTTATCATTTTTCCAGAACAGTTAGTTTCCTAACTACGGAGGACATGAAGGGTCTTAAACTAAGATAAAAGTTACACCATATCAAGCAAGAAGACTAGATAAAAAATTGCACGAACAAATAACCAGTTAAAAGTCGTTAGCAAGAAGATTAAGGGCGAAAGAAAGAAAGGAAACAAACCTCGTGATCACAATCAACAAGCTGCTGCTCACTAAGACTCACAAGTTCCCCTGTTGCCAGAAAGTGAGCCCCTTCGAGAGCCCCAGTAGCGCTGAAGCTCCAACACGAACCGCATGAACCCTAATTCACCAACCAATCAAAATCAAATATTCTAAAACAAACATTCACAAATCATATCATCATGATTAGTACTATTGGCACCTGATTCTTGACAGGGGTAACTGCACCGTTATCTCTCCAATCAAAATCACTCGGAAGATTATCAGTGGGGAGAATGGGAGCCTTTTCCGCATCGGAGGGCAACCTCACACCTCGCAGGCCCAAAACCTTATTTCGGAACTCCGACGGCGTAAGGTCGGAGAACTGCGTCACGCCGTGAACCGCGGAAGGGTCCAGGCTCTGGTGGCGCTGAGCACGGCGCAAGTTAGCCTTGAACACCGTGAACCTGTAATCGTGCTCCTCGTTGGTAGCGTACGCCTTTCCGAACCTACGCTTAAACTCCAAAAAGTGCTCTTCCGCTCCGAGCCTGACGCCGCCCACCACCTGGCGGATCAGCGGGTCCTCGCCGCCATCCGACGAGGCAGCCGCCACAAGAACGACGACGGAGAACACAACGGCGAAGATAAAAGTCCGATTCATGTTGGAATAATTTGAGTGTGGAAAGTGTGAGTTTAGAAGTTGGTTTTTATAACGTAACGGTCATGCTAAGAATAACCAACCCAACCTACGATTGCTTAGGAGACAGGTAAGCTCTAACAGGTAACACCCAATCCCAACGCGGCACACAACTACTCTCCGCTGTCTTTCACCCAAAGGCCCAATAACAATTACTGGGCTTAATTTGTCCAAACTCCAATTGGGCCTTTTTTAATACTCCTAATCCATAAAAAATATCCTCCCTCAAATCCAGCATTGTTCTTCTCTCACAGAGCAGCGAGCGAACGACGAAAACGTTATTCGTCGTTTATCTTCGACCTTCATTTCCCGGCGGCGACGTTGACGCCTATCGTTGAGTATTTGTTCTTATTTTCTGTTTAGTTTTTTTCTCTGATTTAAGAATGTAATTTGTCTTATAGTTTTTGTGCACTGCAGATGGAGGGTAGGTTTGCTGAAGAACTTTATGCTGAAAGTTTAGAACTGTCCAAATTAGAACTCACATCCACCAGTGTTGCTGATGAAAAAGATAAGTTAAACGGTATGATGTAGTTTGAGTGAATTGATTAGGAATGAATGTGTATTGATTTTCAGTCTCTTGCTTTAGTTAATGCTTTTAATTTTTCATTACGGTTTTAGATCGCGGTGGTGATGATGATTTGAGTTTCTGGGATGATTCTGATGACAAGTTGGATAGTTCGTTGGATTTGGACAGGGAGTGGCAGAGGAGGCATGACCAATTCCATACGGTGTTTGTTTAGCATTGTGGAATTAGTTTTCCTTAGTTTTGTTTCTAATTCTACACTTCTATATTGTGATTATCTAACTATGCATTTTCAATTCTCCATCATATTTCAGATTGGGTATCGAGATGGTCTTATAGCAGGGAAGGAAGCTTCTGCTCAAGAGGGCTTCAATATTGGTTTTAAGCAATCGGTTCTTGATGGTTACAGCTGGGGTGTCGTAAGAGGTGTTACCAGGTACTCTTAGAGGGAAATCATGCACTTTATTTCATTTTTTGCACTGTGGTTGTTTCACTAATTGTATTTTTTTAAAAAATTCTTTTGGTAACTTGCTTCTTGTGAAGTGCTTTTTCTCATCTTCCACACGAATTAAAAGAGAGGTTGATTCCACCACAAGAAAAGAGGAACGAATTCCAAGGGCTGTATGAATCCGTGCATTCTTTGTCAACACCAGATGCTCTTGGATTGTTTGGTGAAGAAATCAAAGCAGGAGAAGCTTTGGAACATAGTGAACACTCGGAACAATCTTGCCATGGCTCTCAACTGAGAAATTATCGTGGACAACTTGAATCTCTGATTAGTGATTCTCCGGCCATTGATATCCATTTACCTGAACCAAAATAAATGGTGATCTCTCTATTTTATGTAATATACTTCAACATAGAATGATAAGAGCTTCTTGTATTGTAGGACACATTTTCCGACTTTATGATTGTAAAAACATATCAGTTGGTGTAATTGTTTAGTTTTATTAAAAGTTTGCTTTAGTTTTTTGGTAAGTTAAAACCAAATTTTTAATTAAAAATTTGCTGTTTTACCTTTTTCTTAGTAGTAGGTGTTGCCATTTGATGTTCTCTAACTTGATTAAATGAATAATGTTACTCGTGTCTACTTTTGCTTAATAAAACACAGTTGAAGCCAACAACAAAGTTGAAATGGCAATGTATTTGGTTTTCTGAATCATAGTTAATGAAACCAATTTCCATGCAGTTCATTATGACTACGTTTATATATAGTCACAAAGCAGTTTAACTTAAGTTTCCCGTATTTAGAAAAATTCGAGTTCACTGCAGTTAATAGTTTTCAGGTGCACGTATACAAACTTCCAACCACAATTTGAATTACAAAACCTCAGCGACTAAGCATTATTATATTTTTTTCATTTTTCACCCGCCATAGATTCTTCTATTGGTAAATAAACCTCAACAGTTGGTTGGAATTATCAACCGAACACAATTATTCACTAGTTCTACTTCTATATTCCCCGATTATGAAATGAGTAAAATAAAAAACAAAATGATAGAAAACAAATACTGATAGCTACGCTTTTGGATAGAAATAAAATGCATTTATTATACACGAAAGTAATAGTCCATCAAACACAACTTAAACAAAGCAAATACCAAAGTAAGCATAACAAATTCATATAGCAGATCCACGTCCGTTTCTTCTGTTTCTGTGTTCATGTAAAAGCCATAAAACCCTGCCGGTGGAATTTTCTCCAAGCTTCAGAAAGCAGATGCATAGAAAGTTACTCATTGAAATGGGTACTTTCAGATTTCTCCTGGTCGTGGAGATTGGCTTTTTTCTGGTGTCTTTGATTTCTGCAAGATAGCACTTGATGTAAGGAATGAGAGAAGACTCTCAGTGTTTACCTTTGTAGCATGCATAAATCAGCTACAAGCTTGAATAGGTCTTGCATGAACAAAGGGTGAATCATTTCTTATACGAGCTTCGCCTTTGGGCATTGACATTACTGCTTCAAAAGCTTCAACCAGCAATGACACTTTCCTTTTCCCAGCTGGAGCAAGTTTTGTGACAACTCGTCTCAGTGCGAAATCAAGCATCCAGTCCTCTGCATTTTTCCTTTCATTTATCATTTGGTGCTTCAGATCAACCTTCTCTGGTTCTAGCTCAGAAACTAATGGCAGAAAATTTGGCTTTCGTGGGTTTATCTTTCTCATTTCCTCTTCCTCTTCTACAGCTCTCTTGCGTTTAGTTCCCCATTGCCAATTCTTGTTTGCGTGCTTCTCTTCACCTCCTGTGCTCTTCAAGTTACTACTTTTAACTTCATTTTCCTCTGAAAATTTTTGCTCCTGAATAATAATGGTGGTGCTTTCTTCAAGCACTTTAGACATGTGAATTATGTGCTCCCGGTTAAATTCATCATCATCATCATCATCATCATCATCATCATCATCATTCTCTAGGCTTGCATCTTTATCTTCATAGCTCTCATCAATCTTGCAACTTTCACTACTGCTGTGGCATTCACTATTTTCAACAATCTCTTCATCAAGCAACATTGAGACACAACTAACCTCGTAATCCACATGTTTCTCATTTTCTCCGTTGTTATCCTGTTCATTAGTTAGAGTCTGAAATACTCCCTTGCTCAAAGTAGATTCCTCATACTCGGAATCTATATCTTTGGATGGATAATATTTTTCTTGAATGAGAAACTCGATGCTTTCAGTTGTGTCTTCAAGAACAAAATCAGTGCAATGAGGTTGTGCTTCAAAACATATTGTCCTCTCTTCTTTGTCTTCTTGGAGTCTGACATCTTCAACATTAATGTCTGCATAATTGCTGTTAAAGATGTCATCTAACAACATTTCAGATTTATCACGCGATCTCTCTGATAGCGATTCTAGTTTTGAGTTGATCTCCTCCACTGAGAAGATAGAAGAATCAGTAGTGTCTTCATAGATGAATTCACGGAAATGTTGTTCCTCCCAGCATGGAGAATAGTACTCATCCAACTCAACATTGCAGTAGCTTTCTGTACAGGTTTCTTCATGAAACAAGCTAGTTGGATGATTTTCCTCTGCATCTTCAACATCTTCTCCTAGATGAAAGCTCCATTTGTTATCTACTTCAGCTGCAGCAACAGTGAAGTAGTTTCTGAAATCCCCTTTCTGAGACTTTAGGAGATCATGAGTCACACCTTGAGTAACTTGCTTGACACCATCCTCTTCTGCTGCAATGCGATTCTCATCCTTTGCAAAATTGATATCTTCTGGTTTTTCAATCTCTTTGACGGTGTTGAATTTTCTCACTTCTTCAGCTCCTTCCCTTTCCTTGGCATAGATTTCAAAAAGGAAATCCATACCAATTTCTTGTGCCAAGGGCGAGATTGTTGGATTACCTATAGCAGCTTCATCACATTGAGGCTTTTCATTAAAGAAAATCTGCTCAATATCACATCTTTGAGGGATCACAAGTTCCAGCTTCGTGTTCTTCTTCTGGGTCTCCAAAAGATGCCTTCTTGCTGACACGAAGCTCTTCAATGGAGGCAAAGGAGCATGACCATGGCCATTAAGAGAACAGTATGTATAAGGGCAAACCTTCATGACCGAAACTCCCTCAGACTCAGTTCCTCCGGGGTGAAGCGTGAGGAACTCGGGGAAGTTATACTCTTTCAAAGTTGAAGAACACGTAGCCCTCTCTGGTGCATTCACGTCTTCGAACATAACTTCTGATGTGAATTTTTTTGAACAAGCTTTGCAAGGCTTAAAGCTATGACTCTTCGTTAATGTTCTCACCGAATTCAAACTACACGATCTAGACAAAGATTTTGCATGTTCTTTGCAAGAAACGAAACTAGCTTTTGAATTTCTCATACCCTTTTGTGGTAGACTCTTACCATCTGAACTAGATTGTTTATGCCGATGACTAACAGAGAAAAGCTCTTTCTTTGCTTCCGAACTGCTGGTAGGCTTCATGTAATTTGGTGACTTTCTCGGTTGAGATAAAGACGATGAACGAGAAAGCTCAAAATCAGAAAGCTGAAAGGACCTTGACATCATCATTTTCTTCATCGTATCAGTTTTTCTGGTTTTGCCATCTTGGTGCTGAGAGAAAGATGGCTTCGAGTTTCCTAGAACTATTCTTTGAACCATATTCAACAGAAAACCACATACATAAAAACAAGAGATTTGGAAGCAAAATCAGTGTTCCTTTCCGTGGTGAAATTCAAGCACAAGAAAAAAAAGATCCTCTTGTGCTTTTGTTTTCCACAAAAAGGAAGTTCACATTGCAAAAGAAAAGAAGGAACTATATACCCAAAAGAACCAAGAAAGATTCCTCCCTCTTGAACAAGGCTGATACAAGTGTTCCATTGTGATGCGTACTACTAACACAGGGTTTAGGAACCCTTTGTGTTTGAGCATTATTAGTAATTGAAACACCAGAACTCTCCATTTGCTAGTGACTTGTTTCGTATATTTAAAGCATAAAATCGTTTTTGATTTAATTCCTTAACTCATTCCCCTTCGAATGACTAAATTACCCTATCTTTCATTTGGATAAACAAATTTTAATCAATTTTTTCTGTGACAGATGAAGACAACACAATTTTTTCTACTTTGCATGGCTTTTGTTCAGAGGCAATTAAGTTCTATTAAAGCACCCATTTGGTTCACAAAATCGCCCCAACGGTTTTTTTGCTTTCAATCAATTGCATGTTAATGGTGTTGCATGAACAGATTTCAAAGTATTGTGATTGTGAATAACTCTTTTCATTGAGAGTAGTCTTCAGTTCGTACAATGTTGGGTTAGTTTTCTGTTGAGGAGTTCGAAGTAGCTAAATTTTCTACATAGTACATAGAAATAACTACGAATAAATTGTAGAAGTTATGGAGAACGCGGAACCTTCAATTTTGAAACACAATTTGCATACAAAAAAATGCATGCTAACAATGCTTTGCTAATAGTATAAAAAAATTGTATGTATTATAATATGTATTAACCAATCTCATATCCTAAATTTGATAACTAGTCTAATTATTCAGGTATTAGAAATTTAAATGTATGTTTAAGTTTTACATTAAGCAAAGATAAGAAATTTGATTACCATATGACAAAGAAAATTAGTCAACTCAATATATTAAGATATTGAATTCGAGATAGTTTCAATTTCTATATAAATTAGGCTCATGTGTCTCATTAGTATACTTTTTGCTGATAAATTTTCAAAAGATCACATGTGGTATAAGAGGGAAAATATAATACAGTGGAGGAGTTAAGAAAAAAAAAAAGTCATTTTGATGAGTAAATGAAAAAGAAAAAACCAGTGTTTTAAATATCTTAAATTTGAATTATGGTTCTACCGAAACCGGTTTTCTTCAATTTCAGTATACCTACTTCGTTCTCACATTATTTTGGATCTTCCTTGTGTTTAAATGAACGGTGCAACTCACATCACATGTAATGTCAGAAGTTGATAATGAATGAATTGAACATTTTCTTATAATTCAACGATTAATAAATGGTATTTCTCATGATAATTAATACCAATGATTCAAATTTTGGAAGTTTGTATAATTAATTATTTCTCGTGTAATTTCATACTTTTGAAATTTATAATTAATTTTAATTAAGAACATATTGAGCAGGAGGCAAAGAGAGGCAAAGATAACTGCAAATATGGGTTGCCTGTGGGCCCTAAATGGGCCATGGGCCCGTCTCAAACTAACCTCTCAGCTCCTTCAAAGATTCAAAGAATGGTTAATGGTAATTATGGTTTGGCCCACAAAAATAAAAATAAAAGGTAAAACTTAAAATCAAATGGTAAGTGATAACCCAAAACAAAAATATATGATCACTGTATCTTTATTGATTTTGAGGCAACGAAACTCCACCAACCAATGCTTTCTCTTAGTAATCGATAATGATCATAAATTAAAAACGTAGTTTCTGAAATAAGGTGAAAGAAGATGTTTTTGGGTAGAATTCAAAAATCGTTTAAATCAGTGTTCAAGAGAGAGGGTGACCAAAGGTCTAACATGAATACAAATTTCTAGATAATAGACGTTACTTATTGAATTTTTAATGCTTATATTTAATTATCATTATAACAGTAAGCAAAGAAGTTCATTTTAAAAGTTGAGTCAATTGTGACAGAGAAAGATAATCCTTCCTTTCATATACTTTTTCAACCTTTCATTTATTTGATTTAAAGATCAGTTCAACGGATTTTAAAAAAAATCAGTTTCACTTTAATGTTATATATTTACATTCTCTGTGTCATTTATATTTATACTAAAAACACATAACACTTAGAGTAATAATGTATTTCTTTTAATTCAGATACATAAAAAAACACTAAAACCATATTAATTTAATAACTAGTAACTAATTTGTGTAACTAGAAAAAGCTTAACTTATAATGATTTTAAGAAATAGATTTGATTGTGTATACTGCTTTTATGGTGTTATACACATATATAGATATCAAAATATATCTTTCGATAACAAATTTCAGTCTATTTTTTCTCTTTTACAGTGAAAGAACATATTTAGCTACTTGCTTTTCTTCTTATACCACAAGCATCATTTAGACTTGTTCATCAAATTAAATTATTTATTTCTTATTTAATTGAATTAAATTTTTATTTAAATTTATTTTTAATTAATATTCAAACCATCAATTAACTTTGTAAGTAATAATTAAATGCGCAAGATATTAGCTAAATATTATTTTAATATCCATTGTACACTTATTGATTTCCAATTTTTTTAATTTAATAATAATTTAGAATGTATTTTTTATAAAGCATTATAATTAACAGTTTTATTATTACTAAATAACATTTTAAGCAACAAAAAAATAGAAGAATTTTCTTAGCCATTAAATTTATAACAAAAAGGTTAACCAAATAATATACGAATCGTTATAAAAAAAACTACAATAGAAACACATTCGTAATATTAAATATCAAAATTTAATGTAAAAAAAACTGCTCTTTATTCTTTTACTATTTCCTTGAAGAAATTATGAACAGTAACATTTGTTTACAGATTCAGCACAAAAAGTGCCAACAAATTTATCATTTCAAAAATTAGTAACTATTAATTAAGTATATTAGTTCTAACAAACTGATAATTGCATACTGAAATAGGACAGCTTCTGTATAATATAGCATGAATTAAAAAAAAAAATATTATTACTATTATAATATAACCTTTCTAATAAGTTTGATATAGTTAAATGATTAATACGCATTTGCTTGGGGCGTTCTTTTTGTTTTTTTCCCTCTGTAATTTTTCTTCTGAAAAAAAAAAGTAATATGTCGGAAAAAAAAAAAAAACTAGTCAACAAGGAGGTTCACAATGCTTACAGTATGTAGGGTACTTGCAGAATTCTTACATTTGCAATCGTAGAGGTTAATTTTGCAGAAAAATTGAATGAAGTAGTCCAAATTGGAAGAATTTTATTCTGTTTAGACGATTTGATCATTGACATGTAATACTATGAAGAAAAACAAAAAGGGATAAGTATACAAAGTTTAAAAAAAAAAAGAGAGAGAGAGAATTATTTATATTCCTTTCCTAAGAGCAACAAATAATACAATAAAAATGGGAGAAAGAAGAAAAAGAATATACGGCAAAACCTGATTCATTGCACTTTCTTGAACCAGGTCATCTTCTTCAGAATAGTTAGACCTTTTCTCTACAAATGCATCAAAATAATTCTGGTAGCCTGTGTTCTTTAAATAAAACGGAGAACTTGTTGACACTTTCATCATTTCCATAGCCTGCCAGAGTTTGTAATACGCCATGAATGTAAAAGATAAGAACAAATAATTAATCGTGGGACTTCTTTCTTTTTAATGATGTGCGGAGAAAACATCATAGAGTAGTGTTTTAGACATTAGATAAAGTACAGTTCTTGTAAATTCAGGTTGAACTGTTACGTAGAGTACCATTTTGCTGAAAGACAAAGACATTGTCCAGGACACCAGAAATTACCTGAAAGCTGTACATGAACTGTCTTGCTCTCTTGCTTACTTTAGGATTTGGATGAGATACAAGCTTCTCGTACTTACTTCGAGCCTCATTGGACCTGTCAATCATCAAAATATGTTTGGAAATCTTGAAAAATGAAAAACGGGTCAGTTAAAAATGAACACCACCACTTTCAAGTATAGAGGTTGGAGTGGTTCCTGTCAAATTTTTTTTACATGTCAAATACATTTCTCAGTTAACATTGAAACGAGAACGTATTAAATGGTGTAAATAATTCAAAAACTAATGTAAAACACAATTGACACTTCAACAAAATTTAACTTAATTGGTTAAAATGATTATATCCATTCATTTCTAAAATTTTAGAACTAAAATGTATCAAAGTTTCAGACAGAGACAAATTCTAATTTCCTATCAAAATTCAAGACTGAAATCATATTTAACCCTTAAACCTAACAAACAAAATGCATAATTTTGAATAAGAAACAGTCACGAACACGAACACCACACAAGTTGAAGTTACAACCTTGCACATGCATATTCAATAATAGGATGTCATCAATTCTAAGTAGAATATAGTTTCCTAGTTCCCATTAAAAGTTTGGGTATGTGAAGTTTCTGAACATACCTACTGAGGGAGTCTTGACAAATCGACCACTGCAAAGCAGCTAATCCATGGAGTTCACTCTGCAAAGACATGATTAATCTCATACATTCCTCCATATTTTTTTCCTTAGTTTCCCTGATAGAGTATATGTTATTACATTTAAAAGTTCAAAAAATAGATGTGATACTATGCTCAATAAAACTTAAAACATTTACCTCGAAGGCTAATTTATCCATGACCTTCTCATAGTAGGGCAATGCTTCGTTCAGCTTTCCCTCATTCATTAACAAATCGCCGTCCTTCAATGCCTATAAATATCGCATGCAATTTAAAAAGTAGGTGGGGTTATCAAGAAAAAGATAATCAACTAAGAGGCAATAACACATTAAATTACAAAGATAACCATCTAAATAAAAAAGCATTTAGAATTTAAGATATCCTAGCTAAAGGATCAAAAAAGTTTGTGCAAGCTAATTTTCATTCTCATCGCATCTTTCTGCCCAACCCCTTGCTTCAATCGTTCAATCACAATACTGAACTTAAGGCTTCATTGCTATAACCAGTGGAGATAGAATTTACTAACCAGGAGGAAAATTGCGGTTACATTGCAAACCCAAGAGACTATTATTAACACGTCCGTCAATATAAAGGTTAAGCTTAAATCAATTCATTCCAAATTGCCATTTTGATGTTGCTCGATTAATTTGTTTGGTATGAGCAGGAAAAAAGAATTAAAAGATTTTTTTTCTCAAATTACTTCTTATATTTTTCTTGCAAGTATAATTGCTTTGAGATGAAAACTGATAAAAGGCTCTAAATTTAGTGTATTACCACTGAATGCATTTTGAACATTTTGGGAAGAACATACAAGGTGAACGTCAATCTATTATATTCTATCAAACAAAGTTATGTCCATGATTTGAATAAGCCAAGAAACCAGAGCAGCTTGAGCTGTATTTTTCTTTATACTGGTCATAGCAATCAATTGTTAATGATAATCAACAGCCAGTACAAATATTACAAAAAAAATCTTAAAAGAAGGACATAACTGCCGCAATATTGGTATACCGCTATATATGCGTACCTCCTCACACTCAGATTTTAGCTTTGGATCAATATTCAATCCAATTTTCTTTTTGTAGGCAGCAAGAAGCTGCTTTGTGCGTGCTTCTTTAACAGCCTTTTCTTCTTCAGTCTCTAGAACATCTCCTGGACGTATAACTCTCCCACCACCAAACTGAAAGTGCCAAAAGGAAAGTATAAAAGGTAGGGGGGAAGGATAAAGGGGAATCAAAAACAAGTGGACAAAATTGGTTTCATTATGCAGGAGCATTTGACAAGAAAAAGTGGACTTTAAGCCTAACTTAACCTTCTAAAACCAAGTCTAACTCTTGACTCTAATGCCGTGAGAAAAAGTAGACTTTAATTTTAACTCAATCTTACAAAATCAACTTATAAATAGAAGTTTACACCCTTTTATATACACTGTAAACTCGTCTTATCTCCGATCGATGTGAGATGTACATAATTATAGACATAAATAAGTCAAGAATATATCTCTTGATCAATAATAAAATAAACCATCATGATAATATCTCATCTATATTTCAATACAAAAACTAAATGCCATACTGTTTTTGAAATATTGGCAGGTCTAGGAAAGACACCCCAGGTAGAAACTTTTGGCTTGTAAAGTTCAGCCTCGTCTTCCTCAGTTTGTTCAGGTTCTGGAGCCATTGCATCACCAAACTTGCTTGTGTCTCCAACAATAAGCTCCACCTCAGGCAAGTCATCATTAAAGAAAGGGTCCGAAATAGGAACCAACCCAGGTGGCAATCCCCTAGTGGTCTTCTTATCTGCAAAGTCAAGCCCCACAAAATCCATTCTTGAAACTGAAAGTTCTCCCTTCTTACCAACTTTGTCGTCCATAACATTTTCCCCTGAACTCCTCTCACTCCCTCTCAAGGATCCTAAAAATGAAACCAAACACCCAATTTCACATATGCATATCGAAGGGCAGATACATACCTAATACCTTCTCATTATACATTACCAAAGAAAAATCGATGGAAGTCCTGGTAAGATGGAAGATATCATCTAATATCTATCACACAAGTTCCCTCTGCTTTGTTTCTAAAGTATCAGTTTCTCTACATGTACTAATAATAGGGGAAAAAAATGAAAACTAAACTCTTTTATCAGTTAAAATTAAATTAGTTTCTAGATGAAAAACCTTCCATAGCAGTCAACAAGTATACAAGTTGGGATTAAAGAAAAGACTTTTACAAAAGTCATCTAGATTCTACAAAACTATTTAAGAATATAATGAATTTCTAAACAATTTGATTAGGATTTTGTAATTTCAATTTTAAAGGATTATTAAAATATGAAATTATAATATTTGGAAATGGTTTATAAGAATTAAAGGATTTTACGTGTTAAAAAATGTACAACTAGTCCATATTTTATTTTTTTCACCAATTATGTGAATAATAGTATATCTTAGTTGTAATTAAAGTATATCTTAATTGCACTTCATGCCAAATATCCAAGATATAACATTTGATATTAAATTATCAAGTCATTATTACAAATATTAAGCAGCTAAATAAATAAAATATTAAACATCCAGTTTAAAAAAAAAATACTTCATGACAATTTATTATTTCAGGCAAAAGTTAATTGAACTTATGATCAATAAATTTCAAAACAATTATCATAATTAATGAGACAAATAAAAAATAAATAATACGATTTTGATTAAAAAATGTAAAACTAATATAAATTCTAATGACTAATTAACTTTAATATATTATTTTCTTATATAACATTTATCTACATATTTAAATTTATAATAACTCTCCATATTAATATTTTCTCATCCTTAGTTTTGAATCTGAGTAATAAGTTGATAGTCATGATTGTTTTCTTATCCAATAATTGCATACACGAAGATTCATCTTCCTAATTCAATAGAAAATTCATAAAATATCAGTAATGATAAAATAGTAGAATTAGGGTAACTTTTAAACGAATACTCACATGTGAATATCATTTCAATGTTTAAAATTATTGATTGAACTACAAGGCTATTTTATTAAAAGACTTAAAACCGTTTGAAATCTGAATTGAATACTCCCTCCTGAATTTTTAAAAGGAAAACCCAATTCATTTTATCCTCCTAATTTTCTTCTACAAGTTTATTCAAGCAAAGTTTGAGTTAAGACAATTTGTTAAAAACATCGGAAGTAACAAGCATCGCTTAATCACATAGTGTTATAATAATTGTTAAAAACATCGGAGATGAGCATGGCTTAATCACTAAGAATTATATTAATATTGCATTAATCGAACACATGAATGAATTTATGAGCAACAACAAGTACCAATTAGTATTACCTTGTGTTTGTGTTGTTTCGCTAAGAGCAACACCTTTGTTCTGCTTGTACTTTTTGGCCTTCTCCATTGCAATCTTCACGGATTCTGGCAAATCCTTTTGGCCCTCACCACCGACGTTTTCCTTTTTAACCGAATTACCATCATCAGCGTCTTGCGTAGTTCCCGAACCAGAGTTCGATTTGTTGGACTTTTTATATGCTTGGGCCTTGCTGAACGCAAGCTTCACGGGATCCACGGGGCCCGTTCGGGCTTCGGGTGAGGGTTCAGAAGATTCGGTATTGTCGGGACCCAAGGCCCAACACAGCAGCTTGGCGGGCTTAAGAGACGCTGAAGGCGGGCCTGCGAGTTTCGTTGGGGGCGCGACCCGTAACGAAGAGAACCATGGAGGTTGTAAACAAGCCATGTGTGATGTGTGTGAGGGGAAGCGAAGGATCAGCAGCAACAAGTATGTGTCGCAGTGTTCGCAACGCAGAGGAACCGACCCATTTAGTTTCTGGTTCCTATTCTGTTGTTTGTTAGATAAGGCAAACAAACCAAACCAGCAATTTTTCTAACCTTTTATTCCATTTTATCGACTTTATTAATTCATACTTCTCTTTT
>Ga0214542_1000286_pt1 | contig 85560 bp, 41 predicted proteins | sample CNSS1metaG_FD_160096 | JGI IMG/M metagenome (GOLD analysis project Ga0214542, IMG submission 160096) | Root nodule microbial communities from cowpea collected in UCLA plant growth center, Los Angeles, California, USA - CNSS1 | ecosystem: Host-associated > Plants > Roots > Nodule | place: USA...
TATATATATATATATATATATATTCAAAGAGGTAATTAAGATGAAAACCCCACCTACACATGTAATTATTTGAATATTCAAAAATGATTTTTCTAATTCAACAATTGAATTTTAGTATTACCCTTCAAGATATGTCCATTTTTTTAAAATGATAAAAAGGAAATATACTGTGAAGATGAAAACAAGAGAGATTCTATGACCTTTTTTCTAAGTTTAAGAATAAAAATAATTTATCTAACTCTAATAAAAAAATGAGACGTAATTATTAAAAGAACAATATATGATAATTAAGTCACAATTAAAAAATTGTAATGAAAAACATATATGACATATTTTTTCCTTGTTTCCTTCTATATTCATACAAAAATAATCTTACAAAAACTCATAAGATGAAAAATACTATTTATTAAACTAATATTTCACTATCAAGTCAGACAAGAACAAAATTATCCTTATATCTTCTATAATGGAATAAAACATATGAAGAATAAGAATAAAAAGGATGACTTCGTATCTAAATTCATATTTTTCTTCCTAAACAAAAGAAAACATGTGAGAGTGAGAATATGTGAGAAAATCAAAAAATAATAAAGAATATAAAAAAATATCTCAATAAATTTGTTTATCCTTTATTATATCTAACTTTATCACTACAAGAAAATCATTAATTAGAAACCAATTTTAGAAATAAAAAATATTTAGTCACCAATAATCAATTTAGATACCAAGTTACAAAATTAAAAATTATTGGTTACTAAAATAGTCACTATTATGAATAAAATATTATAATTGGTCACTAATTAATTTGACACTAATTTAAAAACTAATTTATTTAATAAGCAAAACCTTGATAGCTAATTTTTAATGACCAATTTCTTTTAAAAATTAAAAGAAATACAAATTTACCTAATTTAATTTTTATCACTATAATATATATTATATATAATTTTTAAAAAAGATTAAAAATCTAGGGGTGCATGGCCCCTTTACAACAACACTAAAGTATATTGATGTGCATTAAGTGTGCAAATAAGACATATTAAAAATTTATTATAATATTTTTCTTAACATTGTCTGGTAAGTAAAAATCAATACAAAAAAAAATTGAAATTGTCGAAAGAATTTTCGACGAATATATTTTTGTCGGTAAATTTGAATTACCAACGAATTTTATCGACGGATTCTCAAATTTTAATTATCGACAGATTTATTTATTGACAGAAAATTCGTCGTTAAAATCTGTCGGTAATTCAAAAACTTTTTATTGACAAATTTAGACGAATTTATCCGTCGATAAAAGGAGCAAAAAATTTCCCGCTCAAATTTGTATTGTCGACGAATTATTTCGTCGGTAAAATCAGTCGATAATTTAAAATTTTTTTACCGACGAATTTATCGATGGATAAATTCGTCGGTAAAAGAAGCAGGAAATTTCCCGCCCAAATTTGAATTGATGACAGATTTTTTCGTCGCTAAAATCCGTCCGTGCTTACATAACTTAAAATTCATAAGTAAAATCCGTCGATAATTTAATTTTTTTATCAGCGAATTTATTGACGGATTGAAGAAGAAGAAGACAGCGACGACCGTGGCAGCGACGACGATGACGACCACGAAGAAGAAGAAAACGAAAAAAAAAAGGAAAGAGGGAGGAGGAAGAAGATGAACAATGCATGCTATTTACCGACATATATTTTGGTAATTACTGACGGATTTTGTGGTCGGTAATTACCGCAGATTTTACTGATGGATTTTTCTGTCGGTAATTATCGACATATTTACCGATGGATTTTTCCGTCAGTAATTATCGACAAATTTACTGACGGATTTTTCTGTTGGTAATTATCGACGAATCTTTTCATCGATAATTATCGATGAAACATGATTTTCGTCAATAAATTTTCACCGACAAGCATTTTACTGACAGATTTTTGACCGTCGATAATGTTGATTTAGCTACAGATTTTGACGATTACCGACAAATTTTGACTGTCGATAATATCAATTTTTCTTGTAGTGAATATTGCAGATCCGCTTACCAAAGTTTGATGCATCAACAAATATTTGAGTCGTCAAGGGGAATGAGATTAAAATCCATAAATTAGTTGTAACAACGGACACTCATCTCCACATGAATGACGATCTCATGAAATGGAGTTTAATAGGTAATAATGAAGTTGTTGTTGTTGACTAAAGTACACCAAATGATTTGAATAAATGTTATGCCTCATTCCTATGACGATATATACTATAAATTGTGACAATAATAAGGTTGATGTATATGCAGTATTATGTGCATAGGAAAAATACTCTTAAGTCTTTCTCTTTCATTTATGGATACCACCTATGTGCATAGGAAAAATACACAACATATATAACAAACACTACATTTCATACAAAAATATTGTCTCCTTTTCTGCACTTGATCAATCTCACGAGTTGCTATATATTGGGAGAAAAGTATAAATCATTTTATTTTATCCTATCTAGTGAGGACGTTTTCTCTCTAAGCACAACGTTAACTATTTCAACTCCTTATTTCATTTATAATATTGTTCTATATTGTTATTATCATTATTATTTATTGTTAGACTTTATGAATCTTTTGTTATTTATGTCTTATTCTTATTATTCTAAAATTATTATTATTTATTTTGATTAATATTTTTCTAACGATTAATTCGTAAAAAATACAGATAGAATATATATTTATAATAAAAAAATATGGCTAAATCCAAATACATATAATATTATAACTATCATAAGATATTATAACCCTCAATATCTAACATGAAGATGAACGTTCCGTCATCATCAAAATGTAATCATAATGACTAATCACTACGAGTGTTAACAATGGTTTATTATGATAATGATTGGGGTCTTCTCGGGTGCATTTAGATGTTGTGATGCCTTTGTGGACACATGATATGGTGGGATTACTTCTCATGGTAAGCCAATTTGGCATTACTATGAGTCATAGAAATATAACTACAATGTCCTCCCTCCTCTTGTTCATCTTATATTAGGTAATGCTGTAAGAACAATGAACTATAATGTAAATCAAGCCATCATATGCCCAATTTCAGCACCAAAGTTTGTACATGTCTGGTTCAAAACAGTGTAGTCAAACAAACCTGTGAAAACAAAAATTAAAAATTCTTCAGGAAAATACAACAATATTAATTAACAAACTAAAATTATTTACTAAAAGCCTAGAAAATATAATGGTATTTTTAAAACAATTAGCTAACCGTTTAAATATTAAACATACCTTATATTACTCGTATAAAAAGTACTGTGGAATTAACTTGGCTATAGTTCAGGTAAATTTAAGAACATCAGATATTAGAAAGTAAGGAAATGAAAGAAAATCTAGAGATTCACCAAAATATGAAGTACAAATCACATTGTTAAAAAAATAAAAAATGGAAAAATGCATACACTAACCTTATGCAGCAAAAGGCTCATGCCACTTCACCACTTCAAAAGAAACTATAATGTTGTGACATCTACACCAAGAATTAATTGAAAAGGCTATGAATTTAAAATCTTTAAACTTCTCCTGCAAACATACATATGCATTATATTATTATGATATAATAATTTAAAAGTGCATGACAAGAGAGTCACCCTTCATTATGTGAGCATTAATTATTTTATTCGTTGAATTCAATACAAGAAAAATGAAAAGATCATATAGAGACATAATGATTTATCATACAATCAAATGTTGCCCAAGTTGAAGGTGGCACTGTTGAGAAATTTTGGTTATCGTCATAGATGCAAAGCAAGTTGAAAATGTCCCCAGTAGCGATGCTCTTGGTGGACTTGTCAAAATCAACAGACGAGGATGGTCTTTTAAATGGAGGAGAGTTCTTCTTTTGCGTGTCTATAAAATCCTGAATTGCATAAATGCCCTTAAACAAACATATCCTTGTGTTTTCAGGATAAAGTAAATCTTGGAAGGCAATAAAAAACAAACGCACCAAAAAAGAGATATATGGTACTTAGAAAATGAAGTAATAACAATTGTGACCATCTATTAAAAAGATATAGTAGAATTAACTGCAATTCACTAGAAGGGTAAGCAATTCCATTAAACAACATCATTTATTTGAAGAGATTAATGGATAATGTATAACATGTTTACCCCTCGAGGTCTTGTTATTGGTGGTAGAATTTGTGCGACGTGGTTTGCAAGAATGCTTTCTTCAAGAGAGAGTCTCCTGTTGTTCTTCGGAATGCCTCCATTTGATGTTGAGTGCACTTCATCTTTTGAAGCCCATTTTTTCTCCACATACCTGAAACAACCTAAGCAAGTTAAGCAAATGGAAAGTCCAACCGTTACTTCCAAAAAATAATGTCCATCACAACTTACTTCATACGGATAAACTTCTCCATTGCCAATTTACTTCTATCAAAATTTAGTGGCATTTCTGCTTCCCAGTGCTTATTTGACTTTACATTACCCATACCTGTGTACAAAATGTGTGTATATATAGAGACACTAGTTATATCATGTGCAACCAAACACAAAGAGTTATAATTACAATATTACATGGTTTCTTACATTGCATGAAAGAAACTTGGTCTGGCAACCACGTATCTAAAGTTGTGGACCGCACCTAATTGCAAGATGAGAATACGCCATCACTATAAATTTACTATGTAATTAATAGATTAGCATATAGTGTTTTATTGTAACCCTCCATATAAAATAGAAATATCTGATATTGCTTAAAGAAAAATCATTTACATTACCAATTTGAACACTTTGTATGTATGCAGTAAAATAGAATTATAAACAATGTATATATTATTAACAATATTACAAAAACTTCATTACTAGAAAATCATCAAACAAATTTTGCAAAATTGAAAATAACTATGCCATCCATACCAAGTTATTGGTAGACTAACTCGGATTAAAAAAAGTTAAACTCATCTAAAAATAGTTAATTGAATTAAAATAAACTACAAAAATAATTATTTCTATTAAAATTAAATTAAATTTTAATGTAGTACTTTATAAGTGTTGAAAGAAATATTTATACAATATAAGTGTTCTTTTAAGTGAGTTTTCAATTGTGATTTTTTATCAATAAAATTAAATCTAATTGGTAAAAATAACTTCATCAATTTTTTAATAATATTATAGAATGCATATAGTCTGTAAAAAACTGGTGGTCCTACCTCTTCGATAAATAACGGAAGTAATATTTCGAGTCAAAAGAAATAGAATGGTAAAAACATTTTATATCTTCTGCTAATAAGAATGTAATTCAAATAATTATATTTGTTTAATTTCTAAAAAAATAGTTCATTTATAAAATATATCATTTAGTCAACTAATTAAAAAGTAATTTATCTAGAAATACATAATGTAGTTAACTAAATTAAAATTAGTTCAACTAACTTATTAACTATTTTTGCAAGACCTAGTTTCATGTATATTGGTTGATTTTAAAAAAATTATCAGCATTTTTAAAAATAAAAATAAAATTAAAATTTTGAGGTATGTTTAATATAAATTAGAAAATTAACTATTTAATATTTCTTTTACCATCTAAATTTTTTCAATAAAAATTCATTGTAAAAATGAGAACAGAATTTAGGACGATTTGAATCAATCAGACTTCATTGTATTAGTTTGTGTAAATGTGGTGTAGACTCTTGTGTTAAGACAGTTTAGAATTATTATGAAAACCAATTATATTATGTTTTAATATTTTTGTATATTTTTTGGAGTTTTCTTGAACTACATATTCTAAAAATATGGCATAAAAGAACTGGATACAAAAGTGTAAACCTTTGATATATGAACTCCGAGGCTTCGGTGAATTCCCGAACATTGCATGCAAATGAAAATCCCTAGGTTAACACTAGCCCATCGTGGTGCCCTGACAATATTTGAGAAAGGGAGGGTAAATTTAGAAACAACTAACATTGCAGGAAGAAAATTTTCAATAGATGGTGCAATATAAAGTGAAGGATTGGATACTATCCAAGATCGAGTTGTAAGTAATGTGATGTATGTGTCAAATATCATTACTCGTTCTGAAATGAAATGTATATACCTGTTCCGGCAGTCTGCACATTCCCTGTTCTCGGGCAGCTTAAGAAGTTCTTCCAAGATCTGCATAAGGCCAAAACGTAAAAGATGAATCTATGTTTATCGAGTAAAAAATCCCCAAACATGATCCTAAACCTGTTGATTTGAGTAAAATATTAGAGATTTTAGAGAATTTTACAGATAATATAAACAGATGAAACCTTGGCGTGTTTGGCATTGAGCTCCTTAGAGATGGAGGCTTTCCCGTTCATGTTGCGTGTGCAGTGCAGAGGGAGGGAAGAGCAAAACAAGAGTGAAGAGAGGAATGAAAATGTTAAGCAGGGAAGAGGAATGGTTTTATAGTCCAAAATACAAAAGCATTGGTGTGGCTGGCGTGACCTCCAACCCTGCCACCATCATCACTCCCTCTTTCTTTGTGACTTTCACATGTCAACTTTGCTGGCAGCACAATCGCATCCATCAGAATACAGATTAAATCAAGTGACACTTTCCAATGTTTTTTTTTCTTTCTCCTTTTCACTAAAATAATACTATAATATCACTTTTTTATTATCATTACGAGCAGGCACAATCCGGCAATCCCGTGGGCAGACGTACACCACTACTTTGGAATTCCTGCTGCTCATATTCCTTTATTGTTCAGATTCTTTATTGTTTTATTTTTGTGCTCTTCTTTGTGTATCTTCAAAATACATTTGATATTTCAATTTTTTTTAATATATAATAAAACATTAAAATAAGTATTCTATCTTGTTAATCCTATACAGTAGTATTGGTGATAGTTGCAGCGCGGTGATGTAGTAAGGAAGGGTATTTTAAATTTTTTTCAGTAGTAATAGTATGGGAGTGCAATTAGTAATGATGGGTACAGGAAAAAGCTGAAAACATGAGTTGGGCCTGAGCCTGGGCCTGGGTACAAGAAAAGCCTGAAAAATGAGTTGGTAGACAGAGAGAGACGGTGGGTGAAGGTGGCATTGGGGCAAGAAAAAGGATGAGGTGGTGCAGAGAGGTGTTCTCTGTGAGTGGGTCTGGGTTGGGTGCTCATGCCATTGCGCTCTCACTAGCACCTATAGTTACTGCTTCCTTTTGCAGCAAAAGTCTTGTGTTGCCATTCCAAAATTCTCCCTTCAAATTGAAATTCACTGACTCGTCTTCTCTTGCCCTCACCCATCGTAAGCAGCTCCTACCCGCCGCACTGCCACTAACACAGCCCTCTACTTCAAGGGAGGATGATTTTGATTTTTTGGTTGTCAATTTCTACCATTTTGTGTTCATCCAAGACCCACAAGCCGAAGTCGCCAAACACCGTTCTTTCTTAGAATTTCAGGTTCGCTTACACTTTTTTGCTGTTACTCTTTTCCTGTTACCATTGAATTGATTCTGGTTTTCTCAACAAGGTTACATATAGAAAGTATTGCTGTTACTAAATCTTTTCTTCTTCGTGAATGTATTGTTCACCCATGCTTTAATAAATCATACTTCAGAATCACAAGTGCATCGTTTGACCCGAACCCAAGTTCATTTTGAATCCTACCTTTCCCAGTCTGTAACTTCTTTCATTTAGCAGGACCTCGACATCAACGGAAGAGTCTATCTGAATGAACAAGGGATTAATGCCCAGGTCAGTTTTGCCCCATAGTATTTTGTAATTCTGTCATATATATCCATAGAGATATATTTTCTTTTTTAACCTGATTGGAAACGCCGAGGGTAATGTGAATTACACGCAAGAGCTCTTTTGCATTATAAATATGAAAAATGGTGATCTTAGACCCCATTTTTCTAGCGTATGGGTGGATAAAATCAGATATATAAGAAAAATAGGGTAACAATAAGATATACAAGAAATAAAATGTATGATAATAATAACTCTAAGGCACTACCTTGTTCATAGATGTGGCTACTAGACATTACAATATTCCAGGATCTACATATATTGTCTTTCTGGTCTGGTCTTATGTGTAATGAATGATAGTCAAATGACAAAAAAACAACTAAATTCTCCTTCATATTTGCAATGTAGGGTTAACCTCAAGTCATCTCACAGGTGCACAAATCAGTTGATTCCGATCTCACTAAAAGACTACAATTAGGGAACTTTTTAGACGCAATTATAGTTTTTGACTTATATTAAAAAAAAAGACTAATGAAATTCGTAACTAATTTTACCTCCCTTTTTAGAAAAGATATTTGGGAAAATCTTTGGGCCTCGACTACTATACGCCTAATTTGGATCTGATTTGAGGGAGTTATGTCCATTTATAAGATGAACAATCCAAAGAACAGCTCCTGCAATTTCAATTGTCATTGTGTCACAAAAATACTTCAAATTTGGATGAGGCTCTGAGAAACAAAATTAAAGAACTTTTCTTGTCTAGGCTGTGAGAAACAAAATTAAAGAACTTTTCTTGTCTTCCCAAAGACTTCAAAAGTGTTCAAATTCAATATTTGTAGTACCAGTTATGACCTACACAAGAAAAATATGTTTAAAGTGAGTTATGACCTACACAAGACAAATATGTTTAAAGTGACTAACAATCTGAACACCAGTGAAGATTAACAATCAAGTCCATTAAGGTCCACTAATTCTAGACTCACTTAGTATCTCAACATTAAGCCCATGTATATGTCAATTTTGTGCAAATAGGTCACAAATAAATGTCTCAAGTATGTTCTGTCAATGTGATATATTACTGCAGTATAGTGGACCATCAAAAGATGCTCTGGCATATGTCAACTGGTTAAGAGAGGATAACAGGTTTTCTGACATATTGGTTCAGATATCTCCATCAGAAAATGGACATACCTTTCCAGCATTAAAGTTGCGTTATAAGCCTTCATTGGTACAGGTAAGATATAAAATATTCTCTTATAAATTAAGTTTGTTTGCATTGAAATAGCTGTATTTCTTCTGGTTTTTGAAGCTATGATCCGTTTTTTCTTTTGAGGGCAATCAAATCTCATCTTCTGGATCGGACTTCGCTATGCTGTGGCTGTGTAACAAATGAACAAATTTGTGCATTTCTTTATCTTCATGATTGGCCTGTTTAATATTAATAATTAATAATTGTAGCTTGAAGACAACTTATCAACTTATGATTCTCAATTTTCTTCAGTTTGAAGGTGGTATGTCACATCTTCCGTTGCTTGATCCTTCAATGCGTGCAATACCTTTATCACCATCAGAATGGAAAGAAAGATTGGAAGCAGTCAATAAAACTGATCTTAACAGAGATTTCGTTTTATTGGATGTCAGAAATGGTATAAGTTCTAAAGTTCCAAAGTGAATCTACCATTATTTCCTTAATTTAAACTTTCCTCCCTGTTCTATTTCCTAAATTACATAGTATCTTATTTTGAACTATTTGGTGCTTGAATCAAATGTCATTTATAATTACTTGTCCTTTAAAGAAGAGGTCCCAATGAGCACCAATTTTGCTGAGTTATCATTATGAGATAACCTGCATCAGTTGTGACTTATTAGAGAGGCAGGATGTGAATGGTTTTCCAGTGACATTCTTTTGCCTTATATGCAATATTTTAAAATAGTGCAAAATTTGAAAAAAACAGCAATAACATACTAGTTAGTGATCTGTCCATGTAATTTGCAGGATTTGATGTGAAAAGTGAAACTAAAGGCCATGGTTTGAGCAGACCTTTAGCATGTATGTATATATGTTACACAGCCTAAACTGCCTTCTAAGGAAAATATTAGAGGATCTAGAGGGAAATTTATGAATTACTTGATTTTAAATTTGATGAAAGAGAGGAAAAAAACATATTTGTTATTGTTGACTGAGTCTATTACAACAGGAGGGAAGGACTATTTATGTTTACAAGAAGCTTGTCCTACAAGACTCTAAACAGTTGTAGCCAGTTGTCTGACAACTGGATAACTAAAATTCCATAATTAATTCTGTTAACTCCCTTACTCTGATAAATAGAGATAACAAACTGAATGAATTAAATAAATTTTATTTCAGATTATAATGGTCCAAACGAAAAACATTCATTTTTATCCATTAAATTCGTATTCATTAAACAAAAATCTAATTCATCCATTACCATTGTTTTCATAATTAGATATCCAATTCATTCATAAAAATATTTTATAGAAAATTTTTAAAATGATATTTTAAAACTTTTTTAAATTTGAAAAATAAACTTGTAAAACAAATTGAGAAAAAATATGAACATTTTTAAAAGAAATAAATTTTAATGAGATTGAATTGTGAAAAGACTGATTGGATTAGATTTTATCAGTTTTGTATTGATGGGAGTATTTATTGGATTTTATGAAATGATTGATAGGTCATTAGCTATCCATAAAAATAAATGGATGATTTTGATCTGTTTCATTTTTTTTTAATTTTATAATGGATGGATTGCATGAATTTACTCAGTTTGAGTTCTCCTAAGGGACTGCCCAGGAATGAGAGTGAGGAAAGAAATTTTAGATCACTTCTCTAGGTGTGGATTATTTCTTCCACTCAACTCAGAAACTCTCTAAAAAAAATTGTTATTACTATTATTATTAAATAGCCAAAACAAGATAAAGCAAAACCAGCTTCAGATGAAGCAAATCCCTAATTAATTCATCAAACCCTAATTATTAAATAAAACTTCACTACTTAATAACTAGCTCATTAATCATCCAATCTGCAACACTCCTCTTGATTCAGTAGAACTCTTCTCCAAATGTGGGTAATGAACCCATTAGCTAGGTAGAACTCTTCTCCAAATGTGGGTAATGAACCCATTAGCTAGTACTGACTACCGAACTGATTGAAGGTGTCTCCTGCAAACTTGGTGGCATTGAAAATGACATCATACAAAATGGACTAGTTTTGTCCTTAAGCCTGAGATAGTTAATGGGCATGTTTGCTTTTCAGTTGCAGTAATTCAAATCCTAGTTGAATTCAATTGACCAAGACATAAGTTTTGAGTTCAACTACGATTTTGGTTGTTCCAACATAAAAACAAATATTTCAATTCTCATATTTTCTTCTGTAGTCTATACTTTCCTCTTCGAATTATTTGGCAACCATAAGGATCACCTAGAGTGGAGATTGGGTACCTTGTCCTGAAGTGTTGCAGGTCATTAGCACAATGTTCTGGCTGGTTATAAAAAGGAGTAAGTATTTTCTCTCCCATGACTAAGGGTGTGCTTGCATCACTCACTGACTGCACGCACTGAACGTGAGTTAGAAAGTTAGATTTGGTTTGACAAACACAAGTACGTTGGTCATACATTCGTGGGCAAAGTGTTACAATTGATATGTTTATTGTAATTGCATTTTTCAAAGGGAACCTGATTTTGCTCCTTAAGTGTGAAAATGTCTTGTATCCCCATGTTACCTAAAAGGGGTGAGGGTGTGGTTATAGCCTTACTCTTAATCTGGACATACTTACATTAGTAATAGCACTCATTAACCTGGCTCTGTCAATGACTAACATACATGGAGCATCCATTAAGCAAATATACGTCTTAAAAATGTAGGAATAGGCTTCTAACCTATCATTTTGTTTCTTATGCCCTTGGTTGATATCTTTAATTCATATTTTTAAATATCTCAATATATTTTCCTTTTTTTGTTATAAGATATTTTTCCTAATCATAAGTTCCAACTTTAATACAGTATCGTTGCTGTTGTTCAGGTTATGAGTGGGATGTTGGACATTTTCGTGGGGCTCAACGACCTAGTGTGGACTGCTTTAGGAACACTTCATTTGGTCTTTCTCAGGAAGAGGTTGGGTCATTATCTGATGTCTCAGTGCCTAATGTGGACTGATTCAGGATTGATATGGTCTCCTGATAAGCTGAAACTTGCCATCAAGTTGTATGGCTTTTTCTTTTAATCAAAGTAATGCCATAAGATCTTGATTTTCTTGCATTAAATTTTAACATTGTTATTCACTTGGAAAAATAACATTTTTCATTTATTAAATTGCTTCGATGAATGTGGCACTGTAATTGTCAAATCTGATTTCATATAGATTTTTTCTCATTCGCTATGAGGTTTGCCTGGATGATAGGTTGGGATCTGTGAATCACTAATTCGAAGTCTTATCTCTCCATTATTGGTATTAATGTACTCCTCTCTGATATGCCCTCTTTAGATCACTGCTTCAGATCCTTTATCAAAAGTGGATAAAGAAAAGGCAAACATATTGATGTATTGCACAGGAGGGATTCGATGTGATGTATATTCTACAATACTAAGGTAAATTGTTATTATTATTAGAGAATGCTAACGCCTTGATGCATTGATTAAGAAACAAAAGTAGAAAGTGATTAACAAGAGGAAGAACATTCGTTACTTATGGTTCTAGAAACAGGATTGGGATAACCTATTTGACCAAAAAAACCTGAGTTAGCCTAGTGTTTGGTCCAAATAAACCATAAAATCAACCTTTCTCTCTTTTTTTTTCCCTACCTAGGCACTGTAATCTGATTCCTTATTCATAGAACTGAAGTTACTTAATCTTTCTACTCCTTTTCTTTTTGTTAATTTGGTGCCATGTGACAGGAGGCAGGGATTTCAGAATCTATATACCCTGAAGGGAGGTGTTTCTCACTATTTAAAGAACGAAGGTGCTGCTGAATGGGTGGGAAATTTATTTGTATTTGACTCCCGTTTGTCTCTCCCTCCTTCTGTTTACCATACTGGGGCCACAACCGAAGCAGAATTAACTCCAGTTTCTGGAGATGATAAGTTTGCAAATTGCCATGTATGTAATTTGGAAGTCAGTGAATTGAGACATAGGAACTGCGCAAATCTTGATTGTAATTTACTTTTTCTGTAAGACTCCCTTCTCTGTTTCATTTGTCATCTTTTTAAAAGACTTATGTTTTTGCATTTGGTGATTTTCATCTTGTGAAGAAGCATGTTAACCTTTGTCATGCAGATGCTGCACAAAATGTGTAAAGGATCTAAGAGGTTGTTGCTGTTTAACGTGCACTGCTGCTCCTCGGCTTAGACCTGTTTTAAATGGAATGCAGAGATACAAAAAATGGCACAACTATCGGGATATGGATTTGCCAGAGCAAGGACTAATTCAACTTAAATGCAGCAATGACTAATTCAACTTAAATGCCCTTGTTATCCAATGAATAAAACTAGTTTATCTACATTTTTGTTGTTTTCCAGCTGTGCATTGGTATCTATTGGAACACTATAACTGTCAATAAATTTTCATGCATACAGGAATTGAATTGATGAAGTTTGCAACTTGATGCAATGAAGCCTTACCTTTAAGTCTCAATACATCTTGCTCGAATAGGAAAGGTAAAGGTTGTGATGTAACATCCTGGACATTATCCATGCAGACCAGTTACGATTTGAAATGATAAAATTCATGTAGAGTATGTTGTGTAGACCTTGTTTTTCCAGTGTCCCGTGTAAACTTGAAATTGGTTTCATTAGAATCTGTTATCATCTTCTGTTCCACCTTATATACACGTACAAAAATTATGCATTATTAGGTACCATCTTATGTTCCATTTGTATATAAACCTTTTTAAACTATCAGATTAAATGTCTGTATTCTATCATATCAGGAGATATAATTTGAATTAAACTACAAAAAACTTAAAATTATGTTACTTATTTACACGTTTTCTTCTAATCTAGGTGCTTAGCACAAGGATGTCATTCCTCTAAAGTTGCATTCAGTGCAATACTGATTATGAGATCACTTGTAGTTATCTTAAATTTTTAATTTACTTAAAATAATATTGTCTGCAGAATAGGGAATTTTAATTGACTACTATATCGTTGTGTTTGAAAGAGAAAATTTCAAATTTTAGGGAACTGGAAATGTTTTGATTCAATGTTTTTTATGTTCTGTTTATAAAAATTAATTCAAACTTCTTATATTTTAAATTCTTAATTTAGCATGATAATTAATTTTACTATGTACAATAAAGTTAAATATATATTTTGAAAAATTAAAGTTCAAACATTGAACTTATGAGAATAAACTCCAACTAATTTTAAATAATTAGTAATTAAAAATTAATATAAATTAACATTTAGTAAGGGAAGGGAATATCATTTATGCATATATGGTGCAGCTTTTGTTGCATGTTAGTTAATGAAGGTTTTACTACGAGATATGATAACATTTCTTTTAACAACGTATATTATACTGTATTGAATTTCTTGAACAAAATATCTTGTAGACGAACAATTTGGACACTTCCCAACAAAAGACTTAAGTGATTCATGATTATATCGAATATGTCCGACAATCCATGAGGTATGATATTAATCGATTTTCTGACCCATAATTTATTTCATTTTATGTGAAATATTTATTTTATTTCCTTTTTTCCATTGAAGATTTGGGCTACACAATTACTAACTACAATTTTTTAAATATAAAAATCTATTTTAATTTTAATATTTCATTTTTATCATCAAATATCTAATCACATTTTTATTTCAAAAAATGCACTTAAGAAAATTAATTAAAACACTTTTTCAGAAGAATAAAATAAAATTACCTCTTTGCCACCCCCATGTAGTAAACGATGCTATGAGATACATACAAAAAATCGTCTGTATGGAATGCTAAACAAACATTTCAGTTTTTTTTTTCAAATTCCACAATTGTATGAATCAAATTTAAATTTAAAGAACCAAGATCAAACTTTGTTCAAGTCTAACCTTAAAAGCACGCTTAAATATAAGTTTCTATATAAAGATATGCACATTAAAAATTAGGGTTGAATATATTTGTATCCCTGAAAATTCGGCACTTTTGTTTTTTTATCCTTAAAATAATGAGTATTTGTTCTATTATCAAAACATCATTTATTTTAAGTAGCCTTAGTTAGAGAAAAAATAACCAGTATTATTAAACTTAAACAGCAACGAGTTTATGAATATATTTGCTGACTGCGTGTCAACTTACTTGTAAACTATCTTTTAATGTAAAAGTCGACTAAACTCGGACAGACTCAATACTCACAAGTGGCTTTTAAATTGTGAGTAATCCAAAAAAATTTCGACTAACAATATACGAATGATAACAAGGTGGACCTTATCTTCGGGATTACACAATCAAAATTATTTATTCACTGTTGTTCAAACATGCTGGATTAATGGTGACTGATGAGAGTCATTGAATATTAGAGTTGTGGATTTACAATCTCTTCTTTCATGGCAACTAGATATTTCTGAGATTCTTAGATAAGCTGTTTTATATCCATGTAGGCATAGAACGATCAGGAAGGTAGTATGCCCGAGGAAAAGTTTGCATTACACATGAGAAACTAGGTCACAAGTATGCACTGACCCTTAACTACAGGAATTAAAAACAGCCTTTTCAAAATTCTATAAGCAAACCCCCCCCCCCCCCAAAAAAAGGGTTAGGAACCGAATACAGAACACACTAATATTACATAGAACAAAAGCATATTTAATCTAAGTTAGTATTCACACAAATAGACATTTAATTAGAAATATATTCAAGAATGCGATTCTAGAAATTCTACACACACTGTTATCCCTAATCAGCAAGTTTGTCAGTGATTCTAGAAATCAAAATGAACTTACAACATAATTTCATTTCGCCCGAACTGTAAAAGGCAACTATTTTCTAAACCTGGGCTGTCTAAAGCAACAATATGTTGCTTGATCCTATGTTTTTCTTCCTTTGTCCTTAAGTAAAAACTATGTTTTAATATTAGACCCTGGTTGATAATAATAGAAGAATATCACACAACAAATAAGGATTCATCAGTGTTACCGAGACAGATGAACCACACATGATTGCACTGAAGCATAATATTGAATCCATTCATAATAATGAAATATCTGCAACAAAGTGCTACATTTACAGCAGCGGAAAATGAGTGCATGGTACCGCTACCACCTAGAGTAGAGAGAGAACAAGAAATAAGAATGAATATCTGAAAGTGTGGATGACAAGAGTGTTGTGTCGATGATATTATGAAAACCGAGTTGAAGATAATATCTGGATTTGAAATAAATATTGAAAGTACAACAGAAGGGTTCGAAAAAAGGTTGAAATGGAAACCAGAAAGAGATGTGAAGGATTTGGAAGTTGATGTTAATAGGAAAAGAGGAGATAGAAGGGTTAAAATTAGGGAAAAAATAAAGAGTAGGTTTAGAAGAAGAGTAACTTACAACTGATTGATAGTTTCATTTACAATAACGATCAGCCTTCTTCTTGACACGATCATCGAGGGCGTCCTCAACTGAGTTGAAGTTAGTTTTGGGTTGGTAGCCGAACTTCTTGGCTTCCACAGGGAAGAGTTGGTCATACTTCATACGCTTCGCCGCGTCGATGGTGTATTCAGATCCCTCCGCCTTTTTGTCGGTGGGGGTCTCGACAAGTTCGTCAGGGTTAGGGTTAGGGTTATGGCCGGAGTCCTCGTCCTCGGCGGCCGACGCCGTCGTCCGCTTCTTCTTCTTGTTCTTGCCCTTCTTCTCGATGGATTTGGAGCGAGAGGCGAGAATCCCTCCTTTGAATGCCAATCTTCCTCCTTTCACACGCTCGTACGGATCCGACATCTCAGCAAACACAAACCGCGCCTCTCTCTTCCTAAAAGCACGATACAGACACAATTTTGTTATATTTGTTTCACTAATGGGCCTTTTACTGTTAGACCGGCCCACTCATCTTCCTTCTTTCTGCACCCACCCAAACCATTTATCTACTTTAAGGCTCTGTAACAAATCTAATAACTGCTTTTACCCATCCCCTTATTTTAATTTCAAATCAAATATGTAAGAAAATTATTTTCGTTCTATTTTTACTATTTTAAAAAAATGTTTTTATGCCTTACTCAAGCAATTGTTAGATATAATAAGAAGATTATGAGAATGAAATAAGATGTTGGTGACTCATAGTTAGATATGACAATAAAAATATAAGATAGACAATGTCAAACATTTTATGTGTATGAAGTTTAAAATAATAGGTTATCGTACTGACGAATGTGAATGGTAACATAAGATCATGAAAATAAAAAAATAATAATAATAATAAATAATGTGGTGATAAAATAATTAATAGCAACAACTATGATGATAATATTGATGACAATAATATTGAGATAATAATGATAAGAGATATAATAATAAAAGTGATAGTGATAATATCCATGATACAAGTAATAATAAAAAAAGTGTAGCGTTAATTCTTAAAATGAAAATATTTTAATGATAATATGACAATAATAATTATAGTAATAACAATAGTACGTAGAAGTAAAGGCAGTTATATATAGTGATTATTTTAAAGAAAATAACAATAATTGTGGTAGTAATTTATATGAGCATGGTATAAACAATACGGTAATGAAGAAATTCATGATAATAATAATATTAACAAAGGTGGCGACAAGACGAATATATAAGAAAAATTATTTGAAGATACTAACTTTTTTTTATAAGTGTACAAAAAATAAAAATGTGATGCATTTGATAAAATAAATAATGGCACAAAAATTATATACTAATCATGAACCAAATATTTTGTTATTAAAAATATGATAATCATTTTATTCCATCCAATTATCTCCACTAATTTGGTTAAAGAGATCTTTTACAAATTTAATTTAATAGATTAACTTTATTCCCTTTTAAGAAATGCTTTATTTCATACTGTTCTAATAAAAATAATAATAAAATACTAAATAGATATTTTACCATACTTTATAATACTAAAAGCTTAAACAAACCATCACTTCATATAGTTAAAAATAAAAATAAAAGTCAAAATTGATATAATATAATGTCATACTTATAGTTAAATTTCAATAAAATACAATTTATTACTAACAAAAAGCTTATTTAAATAATAACTATAACTAACAAATATACATTTTCTCTAATGTTTAATACAAAATGGATGTATTGTTTTTCTTCATTATTAAGAAACATAAACCCATTTTTAGATTCTATAATTATTATTTTTCCTTTATACCATGAATTTATAACCACACCCATTAACATTTATTCTTAATGCGTTTATTACCTAATATCAATATTTTTTATATAATTCTTTTTATTCCATTAAGTTAGATACTAATTCTGCATGTGGCGATTCTCTTTGATTTTGGTACATATCAATATTTTTTATATAAAAGTTTTTTATCCCATTAAGTTAGATACTAATTCTGCATGTGGCGATTCTCTTTGACTTTGGTACATTCTCACTAAATAAAATAAATCATCTCCTAACATGTGAACCAAATAAAATATTACTTTATTATTTCCAGAAAACTGTCATAAATTATGCATAATAATATTTTTCATCAACCAAATGAAATTAAGTTGTTTCTGAGAACGTATGGAGTACTTTTGTCGTGTCAAAAGCTTTCTTAATGAGATTTCACATTATTATTTATTTATTCTCTTTCATCAACTACGAATAACATGTATTCGTCACGAGATAATCTCCGGGATTTAGAAAATCTGATGTAAAAAAAATGAAGAGGTAAAATATAGAAAATCATTAAATAAGAGGAAGATTACAATTAGAATGAAACCAAACTTATATTAAAAATCAATAACACACGAGGATCGAAAAAAGCATTCAAATTCTCATTTGCCTGACCTCACCACCTCATCAAGAAAACCCTAATCTTGAGCGATTCTTATTTCATCATATCATGTAGTGCAAACTTTTCTTCTTGAGTTTATATTGGGAGAAAAAATAAAAGGGTTATTAGTTATTACAACGAAAGGGATGCCAATACCCGAACCATACGCATATGGTGCGTTCTTGACTCTCCAAAAATTCTGCTACATTGAAACCTAATCACCAAAATAGGAAACAAATAAAGAGCTTACCATAAAGCCAAAACAATGGTAGTTGATGAGAAATGTAAGGAAGCTAAAACTTTGAAAGCAAATTAAAAAACAGCTAGCTCTGCTACCTCCAACAGCTAGCAATAGTAAATGAGGAGTGTTATGCTCCAGATGGGATTAGAGGGAATTCAAAGTCCCAACTAACCCAAGAAGCAGTAGAAGTAGACAATGATGTCTGAACCACTTCAACTATGGTAAGCAGCGTATTTAAGGATGTATGGTGGAGGAATAAAAAAGAGGGATGAATCCAAGACCCAACAATGAAGAACTAGGTAGGACAACTGAATGAAGCCTTTATTTGCTGGACAGTGGAGCCAATGAGATTACAAACAGTTGTCACTTCCATATTCAACTTGGCAGATGGAGAGGAGCTCACTAGAATCTGAAATGCAACTGTGACTAGTGAACCACCACACCTTGCCTTGTTCCTGTTTGCGTTTGAACTGGTTGATGCTCCATCTCCTTCCTGCTCCGTCTCCCCATCTGGCAAAATGGTAAACCCATTGGGTAGCAATGGAATGCACGAAGTGTCTTCACCACTCATTGCTATGTTGATCGATGGCAGATCAACTGGGCAATAAACCACAAGTGAACCAGACGAATCTATGCAGCTCTCTTGGAGTATTAGCATGTTTTGACTCGTGTTGAAAGCCTATACTCGAAGATGATGGGATAAAAGTTAAACGAGAAAACATAGATAGATCAACTGGGTCACGAAATATAGAGATGGTCTTACTCGAAGAACTGATATGCTGTTACCAGGATTTGGACCATTCGCTATCTGGGCAACCTCTTGCACTGCATTACCGTTGGAAAGAACATCCCACTAAACAGACAACAAAAAGTTTTCTTTAAAAAATCCTCTCCAAGAGGTCACATATTAAAATAAGTTGAATAATTAACAACCTGAGGTCTTTTTGTTTCATCCTTGAAGAAATTGAAGACAGTGTGTGGAGGGGTGGGAAGCCAAATGGTAGTGGCTGCACTTAGCACCACACCATTAGGTTGTCCAGGATTTGAGCTTTTGTGGACAGTGACTCTGATTAATATTTCATTCAACCCGGAAATTGTGGTCCATCGCCGGCCACTTGAAGTGCCAATGCTGCCACAAAAATTCGTGACCATCCTTTCGGCGAGTCTCATCATGCTCCTCTTGCCCTCGGCAGATGAAATTACTGAAATTTAAATCCCATGTTAAGCCAATAAAATTAAACATTAAACATTACATTACATTACAGAGATGTCTCTATACCTCCTCCAGGATTATCCCCGGTTGAATCCATCAGATAAGTAAGTCTTTCACACGTTCTCTGGAGAGTTGCAAGCCATCTTTCAGCTCCAAATGCCATCCCACTATAAATAAGATTTCTGTAAAGCCGATGAGGCAGAGTTTTGTCTTCGATCTCAACGTGCTCGACCCAAGTAATCTACAGGACAGACAACTTAAAATATTTACTGCAAATTTATGTAAATGGTTTCTAGCCGACAATAACTTTTACTTGTTTAACATTTTTACCTTGGAATGCCCGTCCGGCATGTCTTGGATCAAGCAACCAGAAGGACGACGATGAGACCGAAAGTGAGGATCAAAGTGGCTGTCTTGAGGAAAATCGTAAGAAACATCCACCACTGCCCATGTACCTTTCTCAATTTGCTGACAATAGCGAAGGAAGTAGAACTCCCGAGAAGAAACAAGGGGAGAGAGCACTTGCACCTCCGCATACATCTGAAAAACAAGATAGAGAAAAAAAGTTGAAAATGCTTTGAAGGGAAACCGGTGTCTCAAAAGTTTATAAAAATAAAAGTATTTGCACCAAGTCCAAGTTACCAATTGCAAAGAACCACCCATCATCCCTGAAGATATGGCTTGAATAGTCGTTGCCACCGAGACAATAGTGGGAAAAAGTTCCGTCCACTTGTTCTGCAAAATCATTTGAGAGAAATGAGCAACTGAGAAAGCTAAATAAAAGGCCTTCGATAGAGAAAGAGTGAGGGAAACGTACTGGGTCCATAAACATGTCAACCAAAGCCAAACTATTCATTAATACGACTGCAGAACCTCGTGATGCCTCGAGGCGAAGATTAGGAGTCTTGGGGCGACTATTGGGCTTGGGGAAAATTCTTTCGTAGGCATCAGAATTTAGGACATCTCTCCCATCGACGTTGGACTTGAGCCACAAAGGTTCGTTTGTCTGCACCAGCCTGAGTAATTCTTCCATGGCATTGGAAGCAATGTCGGACATGAGGGACTTGTCCATGTCAGAAAGGTAAGGAGGCTGATAAGGCAAATTTGGCACGGGTGAGGATGTCCCCGCAGAGAGAAGATCGAGATTAAGGGAAGGAGAAGGTGCAAGAACATGATCAACCATCAGTTGGTTTCCAAAACACGACATCGACAAGTCGAGAGACGACAAATGAATAGGCTGAACAGGAGGGAGCTGGGAAATTGGTCTTCCAATGTACTTGGCAGCAATGCCGGACACTCTATCAAGCTGAAAATTAAATTGTATTAATAATAAGGAGCGATTGAAATAGAGATAGAAATTATGATTTTGATGATACGAAATTCAAGAAACCTCTTCTTTGAGGTGAGCATTCTCTAATCGCAACTTTTGGTCGTCAAAATAGGAATCATCATTGAGGGGAGGGCCACCACAAGAGGGGCAGATAACGTTTTTCAAAGCCTCTCTGATAGCTATGTTCTCGCAACGTATCTTGTCATTGTCAGCCCGAAGAGTACAGTTGTCAGCTCTCTCGTGCTGGGCCTGATCCAGACAAGTCAATAATTCAGAATTGGAACAAAAGAAGAAAAGGGAGACATTGGACACATGAAAACACATGAAAAAACATAGTTACCTTCATCTGGGTCCTCCTGTTCTGAAACCAGAACTTGATCTGTCGAGGGGCCAAGCCTAACTCTCTGCTTAACTGCAACCTTTGCTTTTCATCTGGATGGGGACACTCTCTGAACATTCTGAACAAAAGACAAGAGAAGAGAAGGGGTAGTAAAAATGAAAAACAAGTGTAAAACGAAGAAGGGTGATGGTGGCTTACGACTCAAGCCTCTGAATCTGGGTGGAAGTATGACGATGATAGCGCTTTCGCTTCTCATGGGAATCCGAAGCATCATGTTCCCCTGCAGACTGAGAGCCACCGCCTCCACTCCCATACTCCATTCTCAATTCAGCTCTCAGAAAGGCCTACAGGGACACTCCTCCGATGTAGGAATCAATGAATGTCTGTCTGTATGGTACAGTACGTGTGTTGTCACTTCCAACCAACTAACTCTAACCTCTTACTGTTGTTGTAAGAAGGTTTCAAAGAAAGGAGGGAGAAGGTAGCGTTCAATTCTCTTAAGCCAAAACCAAAAGTGTTGAAATGAATCAGATGAGAATGGCATGCCCTTTACCACCTTTAAATTACCTCGCTGCTGGGCTCTTCTTTCTCCTTTCTCTCTCCTTCTCTTTATCTTCCCACTTTCTCTCAATTATCATATTTTATTTTATTTTATTTTATATTTCCCTTATCTTTGCAAAATTATCACATCTCTATTATATAATTATATAATGTATGTTGTTAAAATTTCAGAATTAGTGTATGTTTATATTTCACTTCCACCATCATTTTCCCCTGAATTCCATCCACCGATAAACTGCAATTGCTCTATAATGTGTGTTTTTCTAATCATTGTTTAGGTCAATAAAACATTTGTAAGCTTTCAAACTAAGAAGTGATATTATATTTGATACACTTCATTCATTTTTTTCTTTAGTACTCATTCATTTTTAAAATATATAATATACGTTAGATTTTGACTTAAATATAGTATTTATCCCTTTACTTTTAGTGCGTCCATATATTTTTAGTTGTAGATAGATAGTCTATTTTTTACTTGTCACAAGCAAAATAATACTTATTTAATTTTTTTTTTAAATATTCCAGTATCACGATAAAATAATTTTAATTTCGTTCACATTTTTTTTTAAATATCTTGATATGTAAATAGTTCTTTTCACAATTATCACCTTCTTACTCAGACCGGATTAATTAAGTAAAAAATGATTCATGCAAACAAAAATTGTGATGTTATTTAGATGTGAGACAAATAGAGAAATTAAATTATAATATATGATAAAATTCAGGGATTAAATTTGGTGAATTAAAATTATATGCATTATTGTATTTTGATATTTGAAATGCAATTTCGACAGAGCAGAAATTGGAAATTATAGGGCTGGATTATTTGTTGTGTATCACAAAATATTGTCCAAATTGAGAGGTGGTTACAGTATATTTATTGTATATACCAAAACATCCAAATATAGAAAACAAATATCCCTCATTTTCCTTCCGTTTTTATTTGCCCTTCATTATGAATAACACAAAATAAAAACGGTGCAAATAAATTTTAAATCTTGACTCATTTTTTGCCTTACCTGTTTCTTTTTATCTTGTTGGTTATCGAGATTATGTTTTATTCGGCCATGTCATTTTTTACACATGCCAATACAGGAGAAGTCCAAAGTTTTGGTATAAAAACAAAATTGGGTATCAGATATTTGCATTCAAGTTTCTACAAATTTCTTTGTCTGCACATTCACTGCCAAATCTCAACTTGCCAAAAATACATTATCAGATATACCAATACATGGTAAAAACAAATCTACCAATCATTTTATCAATAATTTCAGTTCATATTTTTTTCTTTGTCATAATATTAATATTCAGTATTAACTCATTCTCTAGTCATACTCTTGTTATGCAAACATTGATAGCATCTTATATAGTATATTTTAAGTAACAAAAACAAAAACAAAACATACAAATTCGTATCATATTTTCCTAAAGAAGAATCAATATCTCCTCGTTGTGAGTTGGATTCTGTCTATACTATTTGATCTAAATTAAGTTTTTATTTTTCTTAACAAAAATGTCTTAAATATGTTTTTCTTTAAACAATTATTTTTTTAGTTTACTGAAAAATATAGTCTTAACCACTTCTTATCAATTCTATTAATTAATATTATTGTTTAGACGACAAACAAATAACATATCACCACCCATTATCACCTAACGGATTATCATGTTAATTTTTATTTTTATGGATGATTGTTTCATGTTGGGGCATGCAGTTTTCTTTTTTTTCCAAAGAAGGAATAGTTAGTTTAGTGTGTGTGCATGATGATTTTAGATTTTAGCACTAGTGTCCTACTACTGGAACCAATTTGTGGTCCATATTTTCTCCTTAACATTATAATTTAATAAGAATTTTTAAAAAATAAAATATTTAATAATACATGTGTTATATTAGAGAAGGATCGATATTGATATCAATTGAAAAAGAAAATGAGAATGTGAGTCATGAGATTGATCACCGTATCTTATTCTTATAAAATCAAATTTAAGTTTCTTGTAAGTCAAAAGTCCACAAAAATGAAGAAAACTCATTTTTTTTTTATAATTCATATATTATTTCCCATCACATTACAAGTGGATCCCTTGTTTAGGATGATTTAGACAACACTTTCTAAATTTCACATGTATAAACTAGTAATTAATTCCTAAATGATACTTTTAATACTAATTATATAAATCATTATTGAACATTAATGATTTACTTCCCTATTCAAAATTATATCTAGTTTGTGAAGATAATATCACAACCTATCTTAAGACTTATTTAGTAATTCATTTCACACATAAATAACAATATTAAAGGAAATTTTCAATGTAAAAATGTAAATTTCATTGTATCGTATTACTCTTAATAAATTTTCAGACACAATTTAAGTTTATTTAATAGAAGGTATTTTAAAAATTCATAAGTAACTTATTACTTCACAATTTTTTTTACTTTCTTTTGGCTTTTCGTTAGCTAGCTACTATTTGTACTAATATTGTTCTCTCTCTCGGCTGACAATTTTTTTTTTATTAATAAATAACTTCAAATTTTTAAGGGTAAAATATGTTTAGAAATTTTTTAGCATAACAAAAAAATTAATACAATAAATTTAATTTCATTTTTTTATTAATAAACAATTTCAAATTTGTAATGGTAAAATATGTTAGAAATTTTTTAGTACGACAAAAAACTTAATACAAAAAGTTTAATTTCATTCATTTTTTTCAACTCTGTTAAGGATTTTATTAAACGTACAAGTACTTTACTAAGATACACTTTATTGCATGAAAATTAATATTAATAATTATTATATATTTATTTTGTAAATTTTACATATTATTAAGTATCCATGTATGGAAGGAAGCAATGTTGTCATTAAGGGTTAAAAAGAAAACCAAAGACATTGTAGAACAATGGCTATTAAGAGTTATGTAAAGAATTTTCATTGAAGCTAGTGCTACATGTTAAAATAAGAATCTTTTCGTGGTTAAAGATAAATATGTAATTTTGTTTTGTTTTCGAGTAACTTTTGTGAAGTGTCATTTTTGTGCATCTTACTTTACTTAAGGTTGGGATTGGGTTGCAGGTACTTCCATAAAATAAGGTACAATAATTTTACTTTGGTGATTTTATGTTATTTTTTTCATTGAATTGTGGTTACTTAATTAGGGGTTAGTCAATTCGCATGACTTAGTTAGGGTTTGTGAATAAGGGTTTTTAATTCATGAGCTTTTAGTAATTATCAATAATTAAATAATAATTTGATGGTTTAAATGTATATTTTTATTGTAGGATACCTTTCACTGTTATAAGCTATCATAAGAGAACCTGAGTTGCATCTTATATACAAGAAGACAAATGTAATATTGTTAAAGTGAACTATTGTAATGTTGGATTTATATATTTTCATAACAAAGTTTTAGTTGTTGAGAGATTATAGTTCTAAGTATATGTGATATTAGTCTTATATATATAAAGTAATTGACACGATTTTTAATGCAAAATATTGGGTAATGCGGTTATTTGTCTTTTATTTTATAGAATGTTTAATTTTATTTATTCAATCCAATATAAAACTTTTGATTTACATTTAAACTATTTTCAACCTATAAGATGGATAATATATTTATGGACGTGAAAAGTATTGAGAATGAATTTGAATACCAGTTCACATGCTTTGGTGAAAAGGAAATAACGTCAACTTAAAATTCAACATTAACATACATATTTTAAAATTAGCTGATTTTGAAATACAAGATTGAGATTCATAGTTATATAGAACATCAAATCAATTAATGTTTATGTAAAAGAAAATGAATTACTCATAAATAATAATGATACAGAAACAACTATTATTTTGGAAATTGAAGAAGGTGGTGATGAAGATGTTAACAACTTTTTTGAAACACATAATAATTTATAGAAGGAGTCTCTCGAAACACCCTTACATTAAAAAAAAATTGTTTTAGAAAGATTTTTTGAAATATATAAAATATATTTCAGAAAAAATTTTCAAAATAAGTTTTTTTTTTTTTTTTTACATTTCTCAATTTTTCTTCTTTTGGAGTTTTTTTCTTCTCTCTTGTTCTTCCTTTGCAACCGCGGCAGTTATGGTGCAGTGTGGTGCGACGTGGTGAAAGGTGTTTGAGTCTTGTTCTAGTATTATTGAGAAGTGTGATTAGTTATTGTGGCAGTGTAGTTAATAATTATAGAAATACAAAAGACAATTACCTTCTATAAATATATGAATTAAGTTTATAAAAAATAAGTTGAGAAAATATATATTTTATTGGACCAATCCACCTAACTTATTACTCAGTGATGAGTCAAATAAGATTACAAAACTTTTTACTTATCACATGATGAACCATAGTAAATAAGATTGAATTGCCATAAAAATCAGATAATAAATTGTAGCATAATAGCAATGTGAAATGTCATGTGAGTTTTACTTTACACTTTTCCATCATGAAATGTAATTGAGTTAATAAATCATTCTTTAAAAGAATTAACCAAATTAAAGTTTTTGTTAATAATAAGATGAAATTGAAAAAAAAAATAATAGTACCAAATAAGTCATTAAGACTTATTTTTTTTATTATGATAATATTAATAAAATTATTATCATCATGATTGATAATTAATTATTGATTTTTATTAATTTATAAAATTTATTTATTATGTAAATAATTTGAGTCGTTAAATAATTAAATTAGCTATCGAATTTCTGAATAAAATAATTTATAAATTAAAATATTTAAAATTATATTTTTCACAAAAAATATTTACTTATAAAGTTTCAAATTATACAAGGATTAACATAATTTAACCTTAGAACGATTGCTTGACTAACTAGGATTCAGCATTGCGAAATGCTTTTTTGTTTCGCTAAAGGATTAGAAGTGATTGAGTTAAAAAACTGGTGGCACACCTGAGAAGGGTGAGATTACTAAGAGAAGGGATAGTAGATTGAAATAAATAATGTAGTATGTGCGCACTATAGTTGAAGGTGAAGATGGAGTATAAGTGTCGCTATTATGATGAGGGTGGCTGTGATGTGAGATCAAATTAAAGTCAGTTTCCACTCAAATACCTGAGCAATGATTTTCTCATAGAAATTAATTGCAAAAAAGACAGAAAGGTGTATGTGGATGCACATATAGTATATATAGTAAGTATAGTATACTAATACTTTGTTTTACTATACAATCTAGTACAATACTTGGAGTGTTTGTTAAGGCTCCTCAGATCAGATCGATGGTTCTCATAAGTTTGAAGTAAGGTATGAATGTTTGATTTATTGCTGTGGAATTTGTAGCGGTGTTTGCTAACAGAGGGAAACAAGAGAATAACATGCGACTTTATTGGCTCTGGTGTCAAGAAGTTTGAGATAGATTGTTTTGCGTTTGCGTGTGTTTGTGACACTCCTTCACTCACTCACTCTCTCGATCAGGAATTGTGATGATGAGTTAATTCTTTGTTTTGTTGACAGAGAAGAGATAAGGTAAAATTAAAATTTAGAAAGGAATGCAAATTCATTTTAAAGCTAATTTTGGGAAGTTGAGTGTTGAATGCAGAAGAAGGTTTGTCCTTTAGGAATTGCTTAGAATAGAATAAAAGTGAGATGCTTACACCAACATACACGCACATATCAATCCATCACTCGATAGATATTAGAGACCTATAACTTTCACGTCAATCTTTCTTTCTTTCTTTCTCAGAGTCATCAACTACTCACTCACATAACAATTACAACTACAATGGACAGACCTCACCCAACTCTGATAGTACCCTCTCAACCATTTCTCCTCTCTTGTACGTCAAAAGAAATACCTTCAACCCAACAAAACATTCATTCCAATCCAACCTCAATCTTCCCCTCTCACACCCACAGAGCAAAAATATGGCCAAGAGATCAGATTTTGCACAGAAGCTGCTCGATGACCTTCGCCTGAGAAAACAACGAATGGCTTCGTCTCAAACTTCAAACCAGTCCCACCATTTCTCCATAGGTATTCTTCTTTCTTCTTGCCTTCTTGCCTTCTCAATCTTTCATCATCTTTTTCATTAACGCATTCGAACAACGCAACAGCGCCAATTTCATTTTGGGTTGCTTTCCTTCCTCTTTATTTCTTCATTAATAATATTGCCTTGTCACATGCTACGGATGTCTCATTTCGCAATTTATTTTCTTCTTTTTTTCTGGGTTTCTTTACCCTCCCACTTTCACTGCCAGCGTCATACATACAAATTTGTTCACTGTCGTTTAATTAGACTTGTCCGAAAACAGACAAGAGCAATTTTTACGGTCATCGGAAGAAGTAGGGAATAGTCTTTATATATTGAAGATTATTGAGTGTGTCACATCAGATCTGTGGGTCAATCTTATCTTTAACTGCATCTTTAAGATTTATTAAAATACTACATTACTTTTGTTACCCCCAATATGGCATATATGATATATTTAATGGGACTCGCCAAAAGATTGCTTTTTCTTTCCTGATAAAAAAAATTTTGAATCCTTGTTGAAAGCTATCTTTCAAATCGAACATCCAACCACCTCCCTACTTACCCAATAATACTTCAAATAGACCATTGCCCAGTTTGTATGAATGTTTATTCCGAGCACATGCATCTATTGGTTTAAATTTTAAAATAAATTTCCGGAAAAAGTGTTGTTCTTTGGTCAATCTAATTTCATCGATGAGGCAGAAATTTACTTAACTATTACACAGTTTGGTATTCTCCTTTTATGGGCTCATTATTATTATTATTATGTGAAATTTCATTTTGGTCCTGCTAGTAGGAAGTGAACACGAGTTATTTAGTGACATACACATGAGGTTTTGCTGAACAATAATGTTTTGAGAAGAGTTTAAATAATATGCGTATTGCTGCCTTTCTTCTTTTTATAAAGTCTTTCTGTGTCACTGACTACTGTTGAAGTATTAAATAGAGCCTAAATGTGCGTTACCTTCCGTTTTCTAGTAACCGCCCCATTTATTTAAACAAACAGAAATTCAACAAATGGGAAGGAATAATTATATTTTGCCTTATGCGTAGAAAAATCATTTCAAAATATGATACTTTATTTTAAAGGAAAACGGGGTGTGTGGGTGGGAGACCAGGGTCTTGCATGTTTATAACCATTTACTTATGTTTTTGCATACATTGTTTTGCAATGCAATAACGCAGGTAAATGGACTATCCAGTTAATACGGTAGTAAATCGACTATCCAGTTTATTAAAAGACATTCTAATAATCTTATGTAAGAGAAAAGGAACTGCAATATCTAGTAGTAAAGAAGAGACAACCCTCTGTTCAACTACCTAAAACAACAGTGACACTTTATTTAGATTTTTAAAAATTGTGGCACTCCAATAGCTGTTCATATTAGCTACTAGTTATCAAACAGAAAGTTTCTTCTTTGAGGTAAGTTTACATTATTTCATTTTTTCAAACATGTTCGAGCAGATGCTTATGCTTACACAAAACAAGCATACAGAGGATCCAGAAATATAAAAGCTAATGAAATTGTAAGTTATCATTTCGTATTATACACATAAATTAAAGCAGATAGCAAACATTTTGTTGGTTAAATTCTTTTTATGCTATGCAGGTGACTTCCAGAACTGGGGTGACGCTGAATAGCTCAAGTAGAAGCAACAGATCAGTAAACAATGGGCAAGTTTCAAACCAGATGGTTCCATATGGGAAAGGTCAGAGCTCAAGGCTAACTGGAGACATGTCCCTTGCCCTGGCTTTTGCCTTAGAGAATGGAGGGAAACTAAAAAGAAGTGATTCAATTATGGGTTTCCTTCACCAAATTAACAGAGGAACATTGGAATTCAGCATGTCAGAAAGACAATTAGCTACAACTAGCAACTATCCTATCCAAATAAACGAGATATCGAAAGGTGCACACAAACTAAACCAGATTTTGAGAGCCTGTACCAATGGCCTTAACATGGATACATATTCAATACAATTTGCAAAAGAACTATTGCAAGGAGCTATTGATTTGGAAGAGTCCCTCAGGATGCTAGTAGACCTGCAAAATAATTCACAGTTTATGATTACCTCGCAGAAGAAAAACCGAATCACACTATTAGAGGAGGATAATGATGACAACGATGACACGGGGATGGAAATGCAACTGACAAGATCGACTTTCTCTTTTGACAGACATACTACTGAGAACACCCAACAACTTGGAAAGGCTATTTTCATGCAGAGGCCAATTACTCTTACCAGGTCTAAGGAAGACAGCAACTCAAATAATGAGAACAAAACTGTGAAGAGACAAGTTTCTCAGAAGCGATCAACTAAAACTAGCTCTATCTCTACCTCTGCCATTAAGAATGTCAATGCTATTTCAGAAGGGAAAAATCAGACGGCCTCCAACCCAGAGAAGGGCAGGATTCCAAATGTAATAGCCAAACTAATGGGGTTGGACATCCTTCCTGACAGAGTGGAAATGGATTCAAAACACGTGATGCTTCAGAAAAGGGAAGGAATATCATCCAAGCATACTGCAAAAGGAAGCCATAAGAAGACTGAACTGCAGCGCAAAGAAACAGATAATTTGGTGCCCATAAAAAGGCAAAAAGATATAGAAGCTTTTAAAACTCCTGCAACTAAGGTTGAAGAGATGATATCGGGGTCAAATAAAAATTTTCTTGTAGAAAAAACCAGCTCTGAGTTGTCTCTTCAGAATGGAAAACCACTGTTGAGAGACCCGGATGGAATAAAAGCACTGAAAGAATTTGACAAGCAGACTAAAAGTTCAGCTGAAAAGAATCTTACTAGAGATGGTCAAAATGATGCTCAGGGGATAATAAGAAAAAAGGATCATCCAAATAACAATAACAGGGAACAGAAAGGCACTATAAGGGGCGGAACCGACTATCCAGTTCTTTACAATATGCTATCCCAGCTGGAACAAGTGAAAGAAAGATCAGAAGTTAAGCCCTCGATTCAGCCAGACAAGGTCGTCAATGCAAACAATGTTCAGCCTGAAAAAAAAAACACAAACAAGAATATCACGAACAATGAAAAGAAGTCTCGGAACAATAATGGAATTCAAAAGACACACGTAGTCTCCAAGAACGGGCTTCATGAAGAAAAGCATCGCAGAGAACAACAACTCCAGGTTAGGGAAGAACAAATGCTGATGATGAGACCACAAGGAGGGAGTGAAATCACCTCAAAGAATTCACCAAAATTCCCTCCTCCTCAGAAGAAGCAGCTATCCATGAACCAGGGGTTCAAGAAAAACCACGGAGAAAAAAATGTAGCTGCTATGAAATCCGAAGGCTTTTTAACAAATCATCATGATCTAGTCAGAGATGAAGCATCCAATAACACAAATGAGAAAGTAAAAGAAATTGTCCATAGGAAGTCAGGCCAAATTTCCTCTCCAAGAGATCAAGAATACGAACGAGCTAAGCGAAGTGGCATTAGAACTTTGATGGATGAAAAACACGTCTATAAACTGGCCAGCAAGAAAATTAAGAATACCAAAAAGCAAAATGTAGACGTGATTGGGAAGATTGATCAAGTTTTGACTGGAAGAAAGGGAGCCAAGCTTATCACTAAACCAGGAAAACAGCAGATTCCCACTTCTGACAAATTTGAAGTTTTGAATGAAGCAGAACAAGAAAGGATTAGCTTGTTCAGAGAAACGGATGCACACCTCATTAGCCCCAATGAACAAGTATATGTGGATGCGACTGAACCATTGGATGTGAAGCACCAATCCCATAAAGAATCTGAACTACCTCCTACATTCTCCAGTTCTGTTGGTGGAGAACTTCAAAGCCAACAACATTTGGTAGCAACAGTTCCCAGTGATTTGGTAAGCTCTTTTTTATTTGCATCTAAAACCATTACTTATTGAGAACAAAATATAAATTAAATGGTGACAAAATTGCTTCCAAGGAAGACAAGAAAAACACCGAAGTTCATTTCTACTGATCAACAAAAAAAAAAAAACAAATTTCTTAGTTAAATAATCTTTGTTGAATAAATTTTCAGCATTGCCAAGATGTGTTATCATTGCAAGATCCTGTTGCAGCAGATGAAAGATTCGTGACCGGTGAGGTTGCATTACAGAAAACAAATGGTGAGTCTATATAACTATAATTTTGGACTCAAGTTTGATTTAAGAAGAAATCAGCATCTCATCTTTTGCTGTCATGCATTGAGAAAGGCCCCTTTACTAGTTCCCGTCGGTTATCATCCTTCACCCTTCATATATTCATAATATTTCCCACAAAATCCATCAAAATCTTTCTTCAGGTTCTGCATACGAGAAACAAACCGAATAACAGCCACTAACATATCTCCCTTTTCATCTTTGGCAAAAGTTTGCAAAATAATTCGATAAAAAATATAGATGTAATGAATCAATTTAAGTATTGGATGTTACTGAGATTTGCTTATTTCACAGGAATTCTGGAAGACAGATTGCGTGTTAAGCACTCAAACCTTGAAGATCAGAATATTCGTGAAAAAAGCTTCCAGCAGCCACTAACAGAAAGTGAAAACTGCCTCAAGTGGATTCTGGTCATGAGTCAAATATTCGTCAACACTGCAGAAGGACTTTTCAAACTGAACATCCCGTTTAACGTTCTTCAATGTGGTGGTCGGGAGATTCAAGACGAAGGTAGCAAACTTATTTTAGATTGTGGGTATGAAGTGATGAAAAGAAAGGGGATAAGGCAAGAACTCAACAAAGTTCATAGTTATTCGAGGATATCAATGGGTACCACCAACATAATATCCTTTGATGAGTTAGTTAGGCAGCTGAATAAAGACATGGAGAAGCTCAAGTTCTATGGTAGGAAAACAAGCTGCCAAGTCGATGTTGAGGACTACCTACCTAAAATGCTTGAACATGATGTTTATGGCAAAGATCCAGACGTTAACTGCATGTGGGATTTAGGTTGGAATGATGAAACAGTTGCATTTATCGAGAAATACGATGCTATAAGGGATACGGAAAAGAATATTCTTAGTGTTCTACTGGATGAGATCACCCTAGATTTTTGCACGTTCAATCATACACCGAAACAGTAGAAAGAGAGCTGCTCCAAGTAAGGGGAACATGGAGCTAAGTTTGTCATATGTAATTTTTTCGATGCAATTTTGTGGTTTGTAATTTATAAGAATAAGGATTTGATTACGGCAATGATTTCTAGCTTTAGAAACTCATTATGTTTCTTCGTATCAATTTAGCGTGGTTCACAATATAAAAAAAGCTTGTCTTATTTTGTTTTTGGTACCAGTTCATGTATTTTTTTTATTGATTATGCAGCATGGAGAATATTTACAACTATTCTTCAGATCACAATATTTAAGAGGAATCATTTGTCAATTTATGTATATGAAAAATATTTCATTAAAATAGATAAACATTCTTTTAATAATGTTTATATATTCATCTATTTCTTGAAAGAGATTAAAAAGAGAACTTGTTTAGAGTAGGAAGGATAAGGAAACTTTTTTAAGTATAAAAATGATATGAATAAATAAAATTTTATTCTCCATAGCAGCAAATTGGTGTGTTTGATTGGAACAGTAAACTGTGTTGTGAGTGTGTTAGTGTGAGGAGTGGAATGAATGGCATGATATGTATGGTGATATAAAAGGAAATGATATTGTATTGTATTATATTCTGTCTTACATTAACTACAGACAGAGCTGGTACAGAAAATCGAATTGGGCATGGCGTCATCGTTTTCAAGGTCGGGCATGGGGTTTGAGTTCCTGACGAAGAAGCCGTACACTCCCCCATCGTGGGCGTCGCATCTCCACCCTTTACCGTCCCACGTCTTCTCTCTTGCCCATGTTTGTATTTATTCCTAAGACCCTTTCTTTTCTTATTCCTTCATCCATTCATTCGTTCATTCCCCAATTCTTCTATTCAATTCTCTCCATTCCTCTCTCAGCTTCCCACTCCAATTCACAGATGGAACCTTCCAAATCTGCCCGCGAATACGGAGCTCTGGATCAAGGTGTGTATCTGCGCATGCATTATTCTATTCCTTTTTTCTTCATCATTCACTCACTTCAAGGTATTGTTGCGCAGCGAGACGACCTTTCCGGAATGCAGCTAAGTGGAAACAAAGTGAGGAAATTGGAGTTCCTGATGGCGGATGCCGTTGCGCAAGGTGCTGACTCTATCATCACAATCGGAGGCATCCAGAGCAACCATTGTCGCGCCACTGCCGTCGCCGCTAAGTATTTAAACCTTGATTGTTTTCTCATCCTCCGCACTTCCAACCTCCTTGTTGACCGAGATCCGGGACTCACCGGCAATCTTCTCGTTGAGCGCCTTGCTGGAGCTAACGTTCACCTTATATCCAAAGAAGAGTATTCAAAAATTGGAAGCGTGGTCAGTCTACTCCACTGATCTCTCATTCTTTCATTCATTACATTCTGCCTTTTCTTTTAACCATTATCACATTCATTAAGTTATATTCATTAATTATTCGATACAACTTCACTTTCATCAACTTTACCTACTACACATTATTGCTTTCACACTCGCACATGCCATTCTTAACAATAAATGCCAACAAGTATTATTGTACCTATTCGACAGACTAACTCTTCCTTGGAGTCACAATCGTGGAGAAATGTTTCTTGTCGCTGACAATGCTGCATATTAGATTTCGTGTTTGTGCTGTGTAAAAACTCTTGGCCTTTCTTATTGTATAACTTTTAGAAATACTTTTATCCAAAAACATTTCTTTCTCTATTTTCCTCTGATTTTAGAGACCCTATATGTTCGTAATTGGTGTCGGTTGTTGTGTTTTTATCTTACACATTCTTCAAATCTGTTTCAATTTTTGTTGGATTCTTTGTCGTTAAAATATACATGTTCTGGCCTTTGATTGTTTCTTCATTTTGAGTTTTTAGAAATTGGAGTTAGATTCATATGACCTCATTTTGAACGCAACATCTTGCTTACTAGCCTCTGTTTTGAGTTGGCTAAGTTGGTATGTTTTTATTTCACGTATTGCAAATTGATATTTTATCCATTGAACTTTTTTTTAGACACTCACCAATGTCCTAAAAGAAAAGTTGATAAAGGAGGGGAGGAGGCCATATGTTATACCCGTTGGGGGATCAAACTCTTTGGGAACATGGTGAGTGAGACTATATGATTACTTTCATGCTTTCTATGACCAAGGTATAAATTAAGTTGCACATAGTTTCAAACTAATACAAAATTATGTATGTCTCTTGCTTGAGCGTTTGGATATTTCGTTTATGACATGGTTATTCAATTATTTCAGAGATAATCGATTATCTCAACCCAGAAAATGATTTGTAATCGATTATGAAAAGTGATAATTGATTATCACAGTGAGAAAACAATTTTACGAGAATAAGGTGATAATGATGAAGTTGCACTATAGCTTCTTCCACTTACCGTTTAAACTGAATCTTAATCTGGTTTAACCTAGAAATTACATTCCTATGACTTTAACACAATTTTTTATAAGTCTTCAAGGTGGTTTTTGCATCCAAGTATTCTTCACGACTTGTCTTTTTCTTCATAAATCATCATCATCAAAACTTTCTTTTCTTTATGATTTAAAGCTAAATATTCATCTTCATCTTAAATCAACAGGATAATCTTTTACCATGGTCCAAGTACCCTTTTTACCCAAAAGTGGTTGTTTGAATTTTTTTAGCTGAAAATGTAACTGTATTGAAATTGGCGAGGGCATATATAGATGGAACTTTTGAACTACTTTGTTCCCAACTCGTAATCATGGATAACTTTAATATTTATTTGTTTTACATTCTTAGTGTGATTAAATTATTCCTTTCAGGGGGTATATAGAGGCTGTTCGAGAAATTGAGCAACAAGTTCAGAGGGGGGCTGACAATACCAAGTTTGATGATATTGTTGTCGCTTGTGGCAGGTTATGGCTTCTTGATTTCTTTATCTTTTCATTAGTGCTCACCTTCCCCTTGGTTGGATTGTCTTTAGATCTTAGATAACTACTTTTTGTAACAACTTTCTGCCTTCTTCCAATGTCGTAATTAGTAAATTAAGATCTGGTGACAATCACGAGTGCTTTCATTAAGTGCTTTCAACTCATAACTTACAACCAAACTTTTTACTGAACGTGACCTTAATCAGTGTTATGATTGATTTTATAATTGATACACCACCTCAGGAGCATATTATCTATTAAATTATATTTAATTATATTTTCATCCATTTAATATCGTACATTTATTAACTTTCAGTGGAGGCACAATTGCTGGTCTGTCGCTTGGATCATCGTTGAGTTCATTGGAAGCAAATGTATATCTTCCATTAAGAAGACTTGCATAACCCATGTTTTTCTCAGCCTTTTTATATTATTTATGTGCTATCTGCAGGTACACGCGTTCTCTGTTTGTGATGACCCTGATTACTTCCACAACTTTGCTCAAGGTTTGATTGATGGACTAAATGCTGGTGTTAACTCGAGAGATATTGTCCACATTCAAAACGTGAGTGTCTTGGTATTTTTCTGGTTGGTAAGATTTATAAGAATTCGTAGGAGAAAGTAAGTAAAACATGCTACTTTTCTTGGTCTAGCTTTTATGCTCTATGTAAATTGGATAATACCTTATCTAAGGGGAAAAAATATCAGACTAATGGATGATAAACTCCCGCAGAGCAAACATGCGTGACGTCTGTCTGTACAAACACATTCAATTATGATCTGGAAAGATTGATTCTTTTTCTTGGTTTAAATGCTTTATAATTGATAATGAAAATTTAATTGTTCACAGGCCAAGGGTCTTGGCTATGCAATGAATACATCTGAGGAGCTTAATTTTGTAAAAGATGTTGCTGCGGCTACTGGTGTTATTCTTGACCCAGTATACAGGTATTTATTTGTTCCGCAGATTGTACACTGTCAAATTGTTTTGTATATGGGTCTATTTGTACAAACTTTTAGGATGGAAAAATAAGCAAAAATTAAATGATTTTTTCATAAAATTAGCTTTTGTAAGTTAATTTATATAAGTTTTGTCATATAACTTCTCTATATTGTTACTCTTTATTGAAAAAATAATTTTATTTTTCTTCTTGAAGTCCCTCTAAAGAAGTTTGTCATGTAACTTTTCTTAATTTTTACTTTTTAACTTGTGCATGAACTAATTTAAATTTATACAAAAAATTCATTTCATTTTTCTTATTTTTCTCTTCTTAAAGTCCTCGTGAAAAGATTTTGTTCAAAGAGACTCTCAATACGAAATTACTTTGTACATTTATGTGAATTCATGTTCACATTATTTGTCTTCTAATTTGAAAATAACATTTGGTCTCCTTATTTCCAAAATCTGTAATGTTAGATTAATCCTCAATTTTGTCTACACTTATTTATTTAGTTATTTTATCTCAGTTTAATTAACTAAATATTTTTTTTAATGATACCTCTTTGAATATGTTAGGTCTAGAGTTTAAGGAAACAAAATAATTGAAATGAAACATATGAAAGTTGAAAGTTGGACCAAAACTACGGATTTTGTAAAATAGGAAGATCAAATTTTTTTATTTTAAAATAGAGGATCAAAATTTCAGACTAACCAAAATAGGGGAACAAATATGTACTTAAACCAAAAAGTTATTACTAAAAAGTGGTGCTATTATTTGACTGGCATCATAGACTCATGTAGTTTACATTTATGATCAGGTAATGGCCAATCGTTAATATTCAAGAGACAAAATAAGTCCTATATAAAAATGTTTGTGAATTTATAGAAACTTGAATCTATAATACTAAAACTCACGGGCCTTGCTTGTTATCAAATGTGTAGTCTACCTTTCATTAATCCTTGTATGACTACCTTTCATTAATCCTTGTATGACCTATATGAGAAAGTATTCAATGTTCTTTTGCATTTTTCAGGGTATTAAATTTTTTTCCTTTCGTTGAGTACTCATTCTTAATTCCTTTACATGTACCTCAAGGGAATTCCTCTGCATATTCCAAACTTGAAAGGAAAAAGAAAATCTTGTTATGAAATTTTTCTTAAGTGAATGTTATTTATTGAATATTGCTAAGTTTAGTTAATTTCATATTCTGTTGCCCTCTCAGCGGTAAGGCTGCTTATGCAATGGTGAAAGATATGATTGAAAATCCAAAGAAGTGGGAAGGGAGAAAGATCCTCTTCATACATACGGGTGGCCTCCTAGGATTGTATGACAAGGTTGATCAGTTGGCTTCTGGTGTGGGGAATTGGCAGCGAATGGATGTTAATGAATCTGTTCCTAGGCAGGACGGCATCGGAAAGATGTTCTAGAAAAGGGAAACCAAAACCATTTATATTTTTTAGTGTCTTTCCCCTAGTAAGTTATATACTTGTTGTTAATAGTCATGCACACAATTTATCCTGCTTGAATTTACCATATGATAACAAACTTCTGCAAACAGAAGTGGCAACAAATCAAGCTTGTTATTTATGATTAATTCTTGTTTTACATTAGAAAGTAATTAGAATACATGTTCTCAATTTGAAAATACAAAGAAATTGGAAATTTGTCCATCCATGTATTAAATGTATAAAGTTTTCTAGAATGAAAACTAATTTGATATGTAGAGTAATTAAATGCATATAATCCTAGACTTTGCTGGGCATATGGCAATGAATGGCATCTCAGACCATGTGTTGATACTTATGCCTGAGATATTGTTTAAATAGAGATGATGATATTATTTATTAAATCATTTAAATAATTGTAAGAAGATGTTGTGTGCATGTTAAGTTATATTTAAATATTTTATAATAAGTGGGATAGGATGAAATAGGTTTAATAGTTTTTGTTCCTCTGATTTATCTTTTAACTCTGCTTACTATTTAAAGTTTTTTAATTTAGTTTTTTTAAAAGCAAATTGATATAATTTCTCCTTTAATGACACGAAGGTATGGAAAAACATTCCATTATTTAAAGTATGTTTATATATTTTACCCTAAAACTACCTGATATACAATTGTTGCAATTAAGTCACACCACGAAATGAAGCAGCTAGTAGCTGACCATCTAGTGACTCCCAATGTAAGACCAAGTTGGAATAATAACAATTAACTCATTTTATTCATAAAGTTGAACCTTTTTCAAATGATAATTATTTAGAATTTAATATTTTTACTTGTTTTTTATAATTGTTTACAAGTTCTATTTATCCTTACAGTATGTAATTCTGAATATTTGTCTAAAAAAAACCATTGTTTTCTTTATGAACCTATGAAAAATGAAAGCAAAAATATTGTCGATCCAAATGCCTTAACAAATATTCTCGATCCAACACTGTTGGTAAAACCGAACAAAATGTTCCTTAACAGTATCAAGATACAAATTGAGTTTGGGGTTCCATGCAAAGAAAGCACGTGGTATTAAATGATTCACATTGTCAACAGCTTTTCTTTAATCTTTGACCGGTGCTCCCTCCCAAGTGTGGTGTCGCACGCCATACAAAATTGGATTTAGGATACATTTAATATATCACAAAAATATTACTACATATCCTAAAAGAATTATCACATACCATGTACAAGAAGATTCTAAGATTTCCTTGTCCGGCAGAACAAAGAAAGTATAAACCTAACTAACATAACACCATACGTGCACAATTACATCGTTTGATTGTCACTGGAACACAATTTGGTTAGGAGAAGAAGAGACAGACATTTCCGACAACCAAAACCCTTCCAAAGCAGTATGCATGAATGTGGAAGGGCACAACTCCATTTCCTCTTTAAAATAGACAATGAAAAGCAGAAAGGAAGGATGTATCAGTGGGTCCTCCACTCTGAAACAACTTTGGGTATGTGAGATTAGGACCATAAAGAACCCTCCAAATATTTCAAGATGATATGGGTTCATAAGGGTACGATAACCATGGATGCTTCAGGGCTTCAGATGCAGAGGGTCGCTTCTTAGGGTTGACTTCAAGCAAGTGAGCCACAAAGTCAATGAAGCCTTGGTCTCCCATTGGCAATCTATGCCTCAAGGATGTCTTTTTTGGAATCAAATATTCTAACCTGTTGGTTTCCTGTAGATTAATAAAGAATACATTTAGCGACAAGCATTCAACTAAAAAAGGCAGAGGCAACTGCAACTTTAATATAACACGGTAAGAAGTAAAATGTCAAGCAGCTAACATCTATGACAAAAAACTAATAAGCCACTTTTGCTAATCTCTTCCAAGCTATAGATAAATGAAAATTTTACTGCATTGCCCTTGAGGTTTCAAGCAGGTTCTGATAATCGCTTACGAAAAAAAATAGGTGCTAATAATAAAATAAAACTTCCAGTCAAGGCCAGACACTAAACATCTAATTTAACTTACATAGTAAGCCTGGCTCCTAGGGACTGGCTAATCAACACCAATATTCCAGATTGATGGCTATTCCATTTGGTATAGATAGAAATAAGATTATTACCTGATTTCTTTCATAAAGCATATGATTTTTGGTGAAGTACTTATAGGTGTCCCGTCCTTTTGCAAGCATACCTTGATCAATTGGACCAATGATCCCAATCACCCGCGCAAGTAATGTTGCAGGGGAATCATTTTGCAAGAGGACCTACAAAAAGCTTAGTTTAGTGTAACTGAAGAAGAATAGAAAATTAAACTCATGTAACAAAGGAAAGAAAGCACTACTCATAATACAGAGAAATTCTACAATTGCTTTCAACCAAAAACTATTAACAATCCCACAATCGCAAAGTAAACAAATGTATTCGATAATATATATTATACTCTAATAACTATCATTGGGTCCATGAATGGTGAAGAAACAGGAATTCCCATTTTAACGTAAATAATCCGAAAACCAAAGCAGAACAACTAACCTCAATAACATAAGATCATTGCTCAAATAAAACAAACATGACACAAAGCAATGCTACCTTTATGCAAGGAAGGAATTTAACATCTCTTCATTATGAGGACAATACGAGTCTATTTAATTATGAAACTTTGGTATCTAGAAAGATACCATCATCAACAAAAAACAAATAGTTTTCTCTTAAAATGAATTTAAGTGAAGTTAACTACTTTTTGACCTGATGTGAGAACTTTTATGGCTCTTGAGAAATTTTGTACTAAAAACGCAATTGTTTATCAAAAACTGACTTTTTGAACTACATTAACCATCTTTGGTCCTTACATTGCCAGTACAAAGTTCTGCCAAGATGCAGCCAAGAGACCAGATATCAATCTTCTTATCATATGGAAGTCCCAAAATAACCTCAGGAGCACGATAGGACCTTGACTGAACATAAGAGCAAAGGTGATCCGTCTCAAAACAACTACTTCCAAGATCAATGACCTTCACCTCACATCTACTATAGCTCTTAACCAAAATATTCTCCGGTTTCAAGTCACAGTGTATTAGTCCAAGGCTATGCAAAAACTGAAGTGCTTCCAAACACTGAATGGTAATTGACTGCATAAATAAATTCAGAAGAGTTAGCACTGAGAATAGATAAAATGAACACCAAACATCAAGTAAATGGCACACCACAAACCTGCAATCTTGGCATTGTAAAGTACACTTCACCACCTGATTCTCTATTAAATTTATGAAACTCGTACAAGTTTGCTTTAAGTAGTTCACATACTATTAACAAATGTTCCTGTCATATCATAGAAAGAGTTAAGAGCAGTAAAGTCAGTTGACAAACATGGCATACAATACAACTATCAATGAATAATTCTATTCATAAATTAACAAAATTAAATATACACGATAGACTACATAGTTAGATGACCACAGTTTAACAGAAACTTCTAAGTTCCCCATCACTTCTCTTGTTGGTGGCAAAAGCTCCCATAGTAAGAATATTTAGTACTTAAGGAAGTAGAATATTTGACAAACCTTGGTACCAGTCGTAAATGTTTATCCCATATCCAAGAATAAATTGCAAATTTCTTAAATAGGAAACACTAACTCTTTACACAGCAGTTTTATAGTTGAAATTAATAGAACTAAATGATATTTTAGAAGATTTATTGAAAACAATAACAAATACCAGCAGTGTTCAGCATCACCTAAATATACTAGTTGACAGCACTATAAATAAAAGTCCAAATAATGGACGATGTGGAAATTATGAAAATGGAAGAAAAAATAACGTAAGATATAGGAAAAATATATGAGCCTAAATGACAATTGATTGTATTGAAAGCAAATAGTAGTGAAGATCAATGGCAAATCGACTTACTCGATAATAGAAATAATCATATAATCGAAGAATGTGATACTTGTCTCCAGGATCATGCTTATTGACATACTTGAGAAGCTTGATCTCATCAAGACTTTGGTCAAAGAAGTCCTTGTTGTTCTTTATAATTTTAACACAAACATCCATGCCTGTATGTAGGTCATGAGCTTGTATGGCTTTGCTAAATGCAGCAGATCCCAGATACTCCGTAACATGATACCTTCCAGCTATTACAGAATTTAAAACAACATGGAAATTCTTGTCCTCCTCAAAACCAGTTCTGAGCAACAAAACTTAGTTTAAGAAAGACTCTCAAGGCTAAAAGGCAGAACAAAAAACAATCAAGAAATCATACTACATAACAAAAAATCACCGCAAGCTATCAAGCTCATTAAGATCCTTTTAAATGAGGAAAAAATGAAATACTTAAAAGTTCCGCTGTCATTAGCTCACATATAGCTATCATAAGGAAAAAGAAACCACTGTTTAACAATATCTTTGAAAGAGGTTTCTTCATATATTTACCCAAGACCTCATTTTTTGAAATATAAGAATAAAAATAAAGAATTAAAGCAGCTTTAGGAATTCACAACGATCACCAACTAATCTACAGAATAGTATTACTCTGAATTTTTCACAGTATTCAACTTTTTTTTACACAGTACTCTAGTCAAAATAATTCCTCTAGCTCTAACCTTAGACCAGCCAAGATTGATCATATGATCACAAGACCTAAAATGGGATTATGTATGCAACCAAGAATTTACCCCACACTCTTCTCACTTTGCGCCCCCTACACTACTTTATTTCAAACCTCCCAATTACAATTTTCTCAAGGTCTTTTGGGTATGCTCACTTTCTTTCTTTTGCTAGACTTTATAATTCTCTGAAGTTTAAGCTTAGACCTGTCAATATTCATCCTATGATCACAAGACCTAAAATGGGATTATGCAGCCAATAATTTACCCAACACTTCTTCCTAATGCTGAGACTCAAATTTTCAAACAAGAACTCCAAATGTTTTGCTGCTATGACTAATCAATTTACAGCTTTAAAAAAAATTATACTTGAACTTGTGTTTCGTCTGTTAACTGAGGCAAATATAGTAAGCATGTTTATTGGACCAGGAGATACCACGATAAGCGAAAATAGCTAAGATTAACACATAAGCACAAACAAATACCAAGTATTAAAAGCATGCCTGTTTTTCCTGTGCACAATCTTTAGATTGAAAGTTTCAAATTCCTCCTCCTGTGCCTTTAGCTGCCTTACTTGCTCTTGCACAGCAGCTACCTCTTCATCCTCTGCTCCTAGCTCATCTTCCCTAGTAATTCCAGTGTTTTCATCCTCCTCCACCTTCACACGCTCTCTTTCAGAATATCCATAATTTGAAATTGTTGTTGGAGAAGAGTTTGCGGATCTTACATTGTTAGCATTATTATCACCCCTAGAACTTCTAGCAGGTGATGAATCACTACTCTTTCGCCTCCACGAAGCAAGCATGTCATCAGTTTCCACAAATGCACTAAGGCAGTCATCAATTTCATCTGCATTGTCGTTATTTGACCACAGGGACTTATCGGTGGAAGCCTGAATTATCTCACCATCCTTCAAAGATAGGGGAAAAGAGAAGTTCCCATCACCATGAGTTTTTATCTGGAACTGTGCATCTCTGTCACATCCTATGACATATTTATTTGACTCACTCTGGTCATTGTTCTTACTTATATTTGATTTGTTAGTAGATTTCTTGTCCAAATCACGATGGGAGTGCCTGCCACCAAACCCGACATCGTGGAAATATTCTAAATCTCCTTCACTACTACCACCAACCAAACTTTCACGCACTTTATTACTAATATCTGCAGCATCACTATTGATCCCTACCCCAATTGACCTAACCGAACCATGTTGATCATCATCCATTTTGATTTTCTCTAGCCGTGATCTTACATTATCATTCAACACCCTCCCATCTCCTAGCATGATGAGTTCATTAGTCTGAGGGACAAAGCCCCGCCAGACGGGTTCTGCACACATAAGGTTCAATTCTTCTTCATCCATCAATTGTCCATCATATTGAGCCATTAAATCATTATCATTGGTCCTTCCATACTCAGTAACTGTCAGACCAATAGAATCATCAGTAGCTGTGACTGGCTCAACATTATTTGCCTGAAGATATCGCTCCCCAGAAAAGTAAGAATCTTCCTCAGCAAAAGATTGATCATCATCCTCATCTTTGGCCAGACCTCTTTCCTGATGATCCGGAACACTTTCATGCCCAGCCCCTTTTTCATTGTCACTAGGGTAATCAATTTCATGTGCCAAAAACCAGGTCTCATCGTCAATAGGTTGCCTCATGTACCCAACGTCCTCATCATCATCATATTCGTCGGAGTCCCAATATTCATTCGGATAGTCAATAGATTCACTCAACCCATCGCCAACTGTAGCAAATCCCGATACAAGATCAGATGTGTCCTCCGCTATCCCTTGACTTACAGATAACCAACTGCCCCCTGTAGCCCTCCTCACACCTAAAGCATATATCAACAGGTCAAACACAGCCTTCAGAACATCTGAACAAGTATATCGAGCAAATAATAAGTACATGCAATCAGATATAAACAAGTTGTAGCTAGGTGTACCCAGAAAATTGAGAAGATTTACAACCAATTATTGATTCTAGATAAAGTATTCAATCCATAGTACTATGATTATGGCACCATTATGTTATTCATTTCCTTTCACGGCAGAGGTATTAACATTGTTTTCTAATTAAGCTCGATTTTTCTTCCATAATTTTTCTTCCCTTAACAGAAAATAGAAAGAGGAAAAGAACAAAGTGTGAATCACTTTGCTTACTTTATGCATTGCTATAGGAAAGCTATGAGAAAATAAAAAAGATGTCTATAGAAACCAAAAAGAAAGTGAAATCCTGCATCAACTACAGCAGAATGATTTGTTTTTTTATTTCAATTCATACCTTATTTTTCCTGCAATTACCACACTGTAAATATCCAAACATTTGTTGTTAATTTTCAAACTTTTTGCAAACCTTCTTACAGGAAACTTCAACTCCATAGATATTTTTATTCAACAAACACAAAAAGTGGAAAGCACAGCCATGACAAAGATTAGACTCTAATACAGTCCTCTGCAGTGGTTCAAGTGGCAATTTAGAACGAACTATGTTGTCAAAACTAGAAACATACAACCAAGAAAAAAAGAAGCAAAATACATGAAAATCCATTGTAGTGGTATGGAACAGAATGAGACACAACTGGACACACTCCTAAGAAGACTTTCAATATAAGGAATCCATGAGTATTGCCCATAATCCAGTCCAACATAATAGGACCAAACATATTGGAATTGGCAGGCATTTCATCAAAGACACTCTTAACAAAGGCCTAGTGGTTACAACAGATGTTCCTACAAGATTTCAGATGACAGACATTTTCATCAAAGGGCTTCCTCATGTTGAATTATACGATCTTGTAAGCAAGTTGGGAATGATTGATATTCATTTACCAACTTGAAGAGAAGTGTTGTAAATAGTAGATTATTAGGATAAAAATATTCTCAATATCTTTATAGTAATTGGGAAAAAGTACATGTAGAATCTTCCTATTCATTTTAGCATTTTTTTTATTTACTTATTTTAAAGGTATTTTATTATTACAAATAGAAATGATGTGAATTTAATTTGTGTGATTGTTAAAAAAAAAAAAAAAAGACTAATTCTTTATTTGCTTTTAAGTTATGACTTTAAATATTGTGATAGATAGATTATTTTTACTATATTTCACATTTCAGATATTCAAATGCTCTATTTTCATTCTGGTTGTTTCTCCTTCTCTGTCCACTATATATTTTGTTTCTTTGCTCTGTTTTTAGTCTTCTAAACTAGAGACTTCCCACATAATAATGACTCGTGATTTTGTTTCATGAGACTAGCCAGTCATTTTCTAGTTTTAAATTATTCAAACTACACGTCATTTATATGATATATTTCAGGCTATATTTTAATGGGTTCTTAATCAAAAATTCGGTATAATTTATGTTTCATGCTTCAAAAATTAGTTTTAGCATTTCAAAATTTAAATCGCAATTTGATATTATCAGCAAGACCCAATATAAATAGGGTGGGTATATGCATATGGGATAAGAAGTATTCATGGGGGAAGACTATACTAACTACTTACTAGGAAGTAAAGAACATTACACAAAAAATATATTTATTATATGTACTTCATGGAATACTATTCTGAATTCAGTAGAAACACACAAAAAAATCACTAGCTAACCCCTTAAGTGGATTTAGTTGATGACTTTTGACTGACTTTTCAACAACCTATACAACTACTTGGACTCCTAGTTATGGGATTCGATTTCTTTCTAAGCTTAACTAATTTATAGAAAAGTAGATTCTCGACTAGCCAAAATCCTAAAATATATGTTTCCCGTAAACAACAAGCAGTTAAGATTCAACTACAGAAACTTTGAACTGACACTTTACAAATAAAAATCAGGAAAGGTGTCCCATTTACAAAATAAGCTATTAGCATGACCAACCAACAAGTGTAGCTCCTATTAAGTTCAAAAAGGAAACCATCAATTGAAAGGTAAAAAACATCTGCGATCAGATGAAATTTAATCCTTGTATATATAAGCTAACCTGAAGGATTAATATCTTGTCCAATAGGTACATCCAGATACGAACCAATAAGAAAAGTGCTGTCAGTACCCGGGGGTTTTGAAGTTGGCCCATCTCGCTCAAACTTCTCTTCCCAGTTAACAACCAAGGGCTTATCATCTGACTTGAGTTTAACAGGAGGAAGCCTGGGAAATTCTTCCTTCTCATTTTCAGGTGGAAGAGGAAACCTTAAACTGCCAGTCAACTTTTGTTCAGAACTGACAGGTGTCTTGACCAAGTAAATAGACCTCCCTGATTCATCCACCTGCTCTTTTATGGATGTTCTGGTATCACTAATTTCTACCCCTTTTTTCTCCTCCTTTTTGTCAGAATAAGTTGCACCATCGAAGTTTGTAGACACATCCCCTTTCGAGAAGGGGAATACCGTCTTGACACAATTTTTGCAGGAATCTGAAGACGAATTCACATTCTCATCCATTTTTGACCAGGGATTATCTGGAAAGTTCCCTTTAAGAGATGAATTATTGAATTTAAGTTGCCGATCGAGTTCCATAGGTTCTTTGCTTTGCACAAGGTCGTACTTAAGATCCACAGAGGTTTTACTACTACTTCCAGACCACAGAGATTTTTTGTCAACAAGAGCAGCATTTTCCTCCCCAGACTTTGAACTGGTATTGGCAACACTTGGATCCACAGCTTCATTAGTTTGACGTTTCGATTGTTGAGATACTGTGGCCTTCATGCTTAAAGCAGTATTAGCCCTGCTACCAGCATCGTTTTGGTAAGGCTCCACAGGGGCTTTGCCAGGGTTGAACTTCCAAGTGTGTAAATCAAGCATGCCATCCTCTGAAGTCTTGGAGAAAATGAAGTTCTTATCACCAGTTCCAACCGCTTCATCCGATTTACTCCGTTCCACCAAAGTGGGAGCAGCAGTTTTCCATTTTCTTTCGGCGGCATTTCGACCATTCCCACACTCGATTTCCGTGACGATCAGTTCTTTAGAAACTTCAAGAGTGTCCACCGCTTGAAACTCAAGCACAGGCTTCCCCTTATTACTTTGAGGCACATCACGTGAGGCTTTTTCTTCCAATGTGAGCTTCTGAAGGAAGCCATTCAAGTCAGGGCGATTATTGATCTCACTGCGCAGAGCTGCCTCGGCTCTCGTGAATCGGTTCCTCCGAAGAAACTCCAAAATCACATCAACTGAGCTTGTGTTAGAGTCCGCCATAGTGAAGTCAAGTCCCTACGACCACTAAAGAAAGAAATAATAACAGAGTTGAGATGGGAAAGGGCAAAAAGAACACGCCGCATTTCAGATAAAGAGCACAGGTTTCTGTACAAAAGAGGTGATATTGAAAATGAGGAACTGTAGGTGAAGGGTGAAGCTTACCCGGTCTCAGGCAGAAGGAAGTGGCGCCATTGCCACTGGTAATGATGCAAGTAAAGTAGTAAGTAGCTGGAGAAATTAATGGTTGGAAAACCTAACCCAACCAGGTTCGAAAATCCAATCGCGATCGACGGGAGTGGAAGCAGAGCACTTAAGCCCAATAAATGTGAATAAAATTGGAATGCAGGAGGGACACCCAATGAATCAGGATCTGATTCTGAAGGAAGGGTTTTACCTTTCTTCTGGATTTCGAAGCAAGAAGTTAGAACAGTGATAATAGAATGACAGAAAAGAAGAAGAAGAAGAAGAAAGAAGATAACAACCTTGCGTGCAAGAGAATACTAATAAGAAGAGAGGGAGATAAAGAAGGTAGTTGGGTTTAGCAGTGGGGTTGGTTTGGGTTCTCTTCCCTTCCACTTTCTGTACTTCCTGCTGCTCGCACACGGGCTCCGCTGCTGCTACGCTGCGCTGTGCTGCGCTGTTGATTTTCTTCTCCCTAATCTTTTGCTTTTCTTAATTAATATTACATCACCTCGCCTTAATCTTTCTTTCCCCTTCTCTAACCACATAATCTTTGAAGAACAAAAAATTATCTTCTTCTTTTTAACTAATTAAAAACTAATCATTCTTTTAATTAATTTTAAATTATACTTTAATTCCATTTTACATCGTATCTCAACTATTATAACATACACTCCTACCTACATTCTCAATAAATTCTCTCAACCCAATAGCCTAACTTATATTTCAAAATACACACTAATATCATGTCAAGAACATTTTCTTTTTTACCTTAATCCATAAGAAATATGTTAAGCATTAAATTCAAAACCCTTAGACAATCAGCTTCTCATAAAAACTAGCATATGATTAATAATGCTTTTAATTAAAAAAAAAAATTAACTCGTTTATGTTGAAATTAATTTATAAAAAAATCCATTGAATTATGTTTACAAATTAATTTATAAAAAAATCCATTGAATTAACTCGTGTCTTTTTTTTTTTTTCAATTTCCTCTTACGCTGTACTACTGTTCCACATCACACATTACTCTCGTCATAACATTTTTTTCTCACTTAACTGGTCAACTCAGTCAGACGTTATCTTATTTAATGGAGTTAACGAAAATGGATTACATTAATGCAAATTAACTAATTTGGATACTAAGTAGATGCAAAGTTAAAAACGGGTACCATTTAGACACATTGAGATGAAGGTGGATACGTTACGATTTGTTTTATTTCTTTTTATTTTTAATACTGGTAGAAAAGTTTATCCCTAAAAATATTCTTAATCATTAAGTTTTTAAGAGAAAAAAAACAAATCTGGAAAAGTAAGTTTTTTCGGACAGAACTTTATGGTTATGCATCTAACTACTTAATGTTGCAATCATCTTAACAACACATCAAAATTATCGACCTTCTTTCTTGATGTGTGTCTTAACAAAGGCTAACTAATTGTAAAGAATACTTTATATTTTTGTGTACTAAAAAAAATTGTTAAGAAATATACTTAACCTTCTTAAGACACCTCTAATATAATTATTCAGATTAGTACAACTGATTAGGCAAGTTGACTTTTTAAACTAAAACAATGTTAACAAAGTACTAAATTTATTTTTATTATTGGTGATTGTAAAAAAAATTGTTATCGTTATTTACAGATAAATAACATGTATAATATTTAATATGAATAAATAAGAATATATATATATATATAACTATATATAACGTGTCATATAAGTTATAAAATATCTTATATAAAGAATCCTCATTTTATTTTCTTTTATACTAAGAAATATCGAGAGGACAAGATTTATTGATTGAGGAAATTAAATTTTGAAACAAATTGAAAGTTTGTTTGATGTCGTTTTTCAAACGGATGGTGAGCATTTATGTCAATAGATTTTCGCGGTAAATTTTGAAGTAATCGGATAAAGTTCCAAATTTAATTTATTTATTTCGCAATTATGATATTCATTGCACCAGTAAATAATAAGAATATTTTCACAGTTTGGTTATGCTAAAAAATATCAGAAGAAAAGAAAGGGATGAACAGGAATAAATAAAGTTACTAGTTCCAGAACATCATTGTTTATAGAACTTACATAATGGAAGTTTAAAATTTAAATTTAACGACACCAAAAATCCATTATTTTTCTTTTTCAAAAATAGTAACACGTTCTCCTCTTCCCTATTTCAACAAATTGATCCTTACAAACAATTTGTTTCATAATAATTGATAACAACACCCATTAATAGATTGATGAATAGCATTATTACATCACACTAAATACAAAAAACTTCTGAATTAAACATATGATTGCATAGAACTCTCTCTCATAACCAAACTCATATGTAATGCATATATTATTAAAAAAAAAATAGATCCAATGCTCAAATAGCTCATGACAAAGTATAAATTTATGAAATCGTATGGCGTGACACGACTTTCTTATATTTTTGTAATAGTTAAAAAAACATATCTAAATAATGTAAATACAATAATAAATCGACAACCAACAAGTTAAGAGATATTTTTTATTTATTATTTTTGATATCTCTATAGTTCTGGTCACAAAGACAAAGTGAAAAAGAAGATATTCTTCTTAACTTTTTATAGGTAGATCTCAATAAAAGACTTATATGATATATTAATTACTTAATAATTAAATAATTTCCTAAGAATTTTGTTTTTTTATCTTAATATTAAAGATTTTGAGTCAAAATGTATTGGTTGACATCTAATAATAACTTGAGATCACTTAGCTATATTAATATGGAATTGAAAATAGAATTTGAAATCAAAATCATCCATGACAAGATAAATGACACAAATTTAATCTTGATTATGATTTATTGATCCACTTCAAATAATTTTCAACAAAGTAAACATCAATTTCACATAGTTATGTTTATACTCTTAATTGACATATAATGCTCCTATTTAAATGTAAAAACACATTATTTGTATCATCTTATGTTTTCGTAGATTTGTAAGTGGTAAAGTAATGGACTTCACAATACTTGTTGAACTAATGAGTATTTTCTTTTAATCTTCTTTGGTAGTACTCCATGAAATGTGACAAAGAGTGTTTTATTTGGAGATTCCAATATGATGCAACTACATTACACCATTAAAGATGAGAACAAATACTTTAGTTTGAATTGTTTGAATTTTAGGGTATCTTACTCCAACATATGCTAATTATGTAGTGATAATGTTTGGGAAGATTCAACGATGATTATTATTTATGAAGGGTATGGTCACTAAAAATGAAAATTATCAGCAGGAATAGGAATGAGGAAAATATAGCAATTTGGGGGAAGGAATTGTGCCCTAATACTTCTATGTGAATGGTTGAGGGAAGCGCAGGCTAAACAAATTGATTGGTTTAATCGAATCGAATAATGGCAACTGTGTCCATGGGAATGGAAATGGGAATGGGAATGAGGACACTCTCTTACCCACTTCCACTGTTTTCATCTGCGCCAATTCTGAATCCCTTCCCTTCTCCTCGCAGAACCTTTTCCGTTCTTCAAGCTGCAAGTGCAAATGCGAATGCAAATGCAGATGCAGATGGAAATTCCCCCTATCCCCGTGCCCATGACTTCGATCCAGAGCTGCGATCGGTGCTTGAGCTTGCCACCGATACCGAGTTGTCAGAGATTGAAAATATCCTTTTCGGTCCAAGGTCACACAGTACTCACTACTTTCATGCAGTTCAATTCAGTTAATCTTTCAAGCTCTCTCACAATCCCTTTCCAATCTCACAGTTACTTCAGTCCTTTGCTCAAATCAATCCCATTTTCAAACACAACCCAGCTCCAGCGTTCCATGATTGGAGTCGACCTGAGCACGCGTCTTCAATTTATAGAAGCTCTCGAGTCCCGATTCTTCTTCCTCGCTGCCGATGCTCGCTCTACATTGAGGTTCTTTTTCATCTTCTACTCTCTCACCCTGAACATAAATCTAACTAGCTCTTTCCTCTTCCAGGGGTTGGAGGCCATCCTATAGAAATGTTTTGCTTCACATAAGGACGAAATTTGATATTCCTTGCTCAACCCGATTGTCAACACACGACCTTGAACTAGAAATTTTCCTCCACCTTTTGCACTGCAACTCTACGTAAGTCAACTTACCTCCTCTCTTCCTGGTTTCTCTCACATCACCTCTAAAGCTTTAATAGTCTTGTAGTGAAGAAACTGGAAACTACCCCGCCTTCTTCGACGAAAGTGCTGCATCTGAAGGTCAGGGCACTCTACAGCATGGACTCAGTTCATGGAAACTGCACTCCAAAGTTGGTGCCCAAGATATTAGATCAATTCTTCTGAAGGTTGTTTTATCTGTTGCTCAACTGATTCACTTCGCATGCCATTTCTTTTAATATCGTCTTAAACTTTGAGTGATTGGTCTTTTCCATTTTTGTTCCTCTTCTTTTAAAGGGAGGTGGTGTTTTCACGCTGTCCAAGATATATCAATTGGTAAGAGGATGATATCTGTGTTTTATTTATTCTCTCTTTAATGTGTTTCCAAAAGAAAGCTTTTTGGGCCTCTCCCTCAAGTCATGACTAGATGCTGACTTGTAGTTAGCGAGGAAATTATCGGGGAAAGTTCTTGTAGAAGCTGCCAACTACCAGGTTAAGAAAGAGTTGGTGAAGAAGGTATAACTGGTGAGATTTCTGGTGCGTTGGTATTTCCAAACGATAACTTCAACATCCATTTGCACTTTATGATTTACAGGGTGGGCAGTTAGCTATGATTAATTTAGAATCCAGAGCAGCCTTGCTTGCAGCAAAACAGGTGCCTGAAAGGAGAGTTTGATATGTTTCTATTGTTGTGCAATTTTTATTTTAATGGTATAAATTTTCAAGTTTATGTCCATATAGGTAGATAGATTAACGTTTTGAAGGTTCAATGTATCGTGTCATAACCAAGAGTTTGGAATGTGAACTTGTCATGCATCAGTTAAATAATTAAATATGAAATGAGTATAAATTTGATTCCCCGTCATCTGTATAACTTTATGCACTGTCAGCTAATGAAATTATGTCGTACCATTGAGGAACCAAAGCATTTTTTGTTGTAACAGTTTGACTGGCTTTCTAATATGCGGGGCACTGATTCACTCTTGTATTAACGTTTGCACTTGGACCAAAATTAAATTTCATATGTATTTCTTCCAGTTTACTTAGACATTTATGGATCAACCTAAGCCTAATATTAGTAGTGATAGTTTAGTTCTATTGCAAAAAAAATTAATATCAAGATACAATAGTGATTTCTTGATAGTTATGTCAGCAGAATTAGTTATTTTCTTTGTTTCATGTCTGTTGTTTTTTTTTTCTTGCTAAACAAACTAATGTTTCTGTTTTTTGTTGATTTTGTAGCATGTTTCTCAACTGATGTTTGATTTATTCCAGGGTTTTCTCGGTGCTGCATCTAGGTACTTGGGCTTTAGAAGCGTGCTCACATTACTTGGACCAGTGTATGTCATGCACCTGTTCTTGTTTTGTGATTTCAGTAATTTCTGTCTGCTTTTTATTTTCATAATAATACCATTTCTTTCCTTTGCTTCTGTTTCATGTTTATAGGAAATACTAAATCATATTTAAACGAGTCCTCTCCTTATTCATAATAAAAAATTGAGATTATAATGAACCTTTCAAGTCTTCACAAAGGGTTTTTCTTTTCATACAAGCTTTCTAGTTCTATTTAGTTGAAGCCCTCCGATCTTATTCCCCCTATCTACAGAACAATGCTAACAATGCACTCTTTAGTACTTACTATCGGGTGATTTTTCACGAGGGACCCAATAGGTAGGGATTGTGACCACATAGTTTAGTGGGTCCTACATAAATTTCACATAATAGAAAGAGTGTCACTTAATGTGTTCCTGGCATTTCGCTTAATCTAACAATTGCCCTCTAATTAACCAATTGTTTGTCTGTTTTGAATGTCCCTAATTCCATTATAATTAACGAAATTAACAATACACTTCTTTGTACTTACTTACTGTTGGATGATTTTCACGAGGGACCCAATAGATAGAGTGATGCCCACTTCATTTAGATGATCCTAAATGAATTTCACATAATAGCAAAGAGTGTGCTACATATTTTGTTCCTAGCATTTCTCTTAATCTAACAATTCCCATCTAATTAACTGCCTACTTGTTCTGACTGTGCTTACTTCCCTTCCCTTCTATTCTAACTATATCACTTCCATGTAATTCAACCTTATTCCCTGGGTTGAATTCTGAAAATGTATAAAATATGCATTCTCCCTTATAGCTTTTTCCACTGCCTTCAGCTGGGAGTTTGACAAACACGGTGATGAAGACGTCAAATGCACCAATCTGCTTCATAATTTTTCAAATGGCAATTTGTTTGTTTGTCCATGGCTTCAGCTTGGCCTATTGGTTTAAATGACCTTAGTTGGTAGATTTGCACTGCCTTGTGTAAAGCCAAATATTGGGACAATGATGGGCATGATCCATTCGATAAGAGCATTGCTCAATGTTTGGATTTCCATTATTACCTTGTTCCATCATCCTCTTTGTTAGGGCTGTTGTCCTGTTCCATATCTTGTCCCAAAGCGCACATGAGGGACTAATCCAGTCCCACAAAAATCGCAGCATGCAAAGTTGATGTTTGTTTCATTGAGTTCTATTGAGTGTTTCGAATCTGACAGTGGTAGGCTGACTTTTGTTGGTACAGAAACATGAGTTGGAGGGGTACTTCTTTCGATGCCTGCTCCTGACGTATAAATATTTACCCATCACGGCCCCTAAGTTGGCACAAAGATATTACCTTTACAACAGTGATTTCTATTTCATTTCATCTAACTCTTTTGACAGTTTTTCCGATGTCATTTAACCAAATGTTAGTTCTGGAAACTGTAAGCCATTGCTCCATCTCACTTTTTCCTCTATTTCCTCCACCGCTAGGTCATCTCTGTTTCTATATCTGTATCTTGTTTGGATTTTCGTTCTTGGTTTTTCCAGTGACCAATTTGTTTCATATTTTGGTTCTGGTTCTTCTAGCAACCAATCCAATGGACAACTTCCACTAAAACTATGCAATTTATTATCCCCAATCTCTGGTCCAAGCAATTTTTACAGGCCAACAAAACAGAAACAAGAAATTGATAGAAAAACAGAAAGCAATTTTATTGAATGAATTAGAATAGGAAAATGAGTTATCCTGTAAGGGGGTTTCCCTTTCTTATGAAGTCATTAATAAACTCTTAGCTATATCTTTTTCTCTACAATGCACCACTAAGACTTGTCAGGGCATTTCTACTGCCTCTTTTCTTTCTGATTTTGGTACGTTACGAGGCACAATTAGCGAGTATTTCTGTACATTTTATTTGGCTTGTGGAACAGGATGTGGGGAACATTTTTGGCTGATGTTGTCATTCAAATGCTTGGAACAGATTATGCTAGAATCTTACGAACAATTTATGCTTTGGCTCAGGCAAGATATATGTCCTATTCTTCTTCCATTTTAAGCTTTGCCCGATTAACTTTATGTTGTGCCTATTTGGTTATTTTATTTAAGAGCACTTGTGATCTTCGATTTATAATTTTTTTAAATTACCGCTAAAAATTAGATTATTGCTGGTTTTTGGTTCAAAAGACGGCATTGACAATCTGGCATAACTATCCATTCCATTTGTAGAGCCGGTGTCTGTCATCTATTGTGTTTTAGTTTTAATTGAAGAAAATGTGCGCCTTTTGAAATTTTCAAAATTTTCTGTAGAAATATATAGGCGATACTGAGTTTATGTGAAAGAATTGTTATTGCTATACTAACTGGCTTTCTTATTTCCACTCTGCTTTTATTCAGATACGAGCCATCCGCACATATCGGTTGCCTTCTGACGTTACTGATGAATAATACTTAAGGACTTTCCTTTCACGTATTTATTTTAGTACTCTTTTTTTTTTAGATCTCAACCTCCACTTTTCAAAAGTTGTAAATAACTGGTATTAGTATTTGTGCATAAATAGTTGAGAGGGACTAATCGATTTTGTTCGGCGTGGTGCTACTTTCTTTTTCTGCTTGAATAAAAACTTTCAAAATAATTTTACAATGGTTATTTCGTACTCTAATCTTTATTTTAATATTATACATTACTTTAAGAAAAAGCTATTAATCTTTGACCATAAAAAAATAAATAAAGAATGAGATATGTTAAAATAAGTAGATGCCTCTCAGTCCAATCTTTATTTTCTTTTTATCTAAGAATTATAGTGAAAATTCATCTTTGATCATTAGATTAAAAATAGTGGAAGATGGGAATTAGAAATAACTCCTTTTAAATTACTATTGATTTACCTATATTTTCTCAAAAAGGAAGAGAGAAGACTTAGTTATTCCAAAGTAACTTTGAAATAATTACCCTATTATTAGGATTGTTTATTGTCTTTTAATCTAACATTTTTAACGAGCTACTAATATGTTAAAATAAATAAATTATGATGATTTATGAACTAATAATAAGATGAAGTAAAGAGGGTTTTTTTTTTTTTTCTACAGGGATGCTAGTTTGGTAACAAGCAAATGTTCATTTCCAAAAGCAAGAGATTTTTGAAAGAAAATGACTTTCTAACTATTCTATTCTTTTGCCTCTTCTTTCAGCACCTTCATACATTTCAACCTTCGATATGATTTATGATTCATGATTCAAAAATTTGTTTTAGCATTTCAAAATTTAAATGCAATTTGATAAATATGATGGGTATGCATATGGATAAGAAGTATGCATGGAGAAGACTACGTTAATTACATCCTAGGAAGCAAAGAACATTACAAAAAATAAAAATAAAAATCAATATATGCAGTTCATGGAATACTATTCTGAATTCAGTAGAAACACAGAAAAATCACTAGCTGATCCCTTTTGACTGACTTTTCAACAACCTATTATACTAGTTATGGGATTCCATTTCTTTCTAAGCTCAATTAATTTATGGAGCAGTAGATTCTCGAGTTGCCAAAATCCTAAAATATATTTTTCCTTTAAACATGATGGATTTAAGGTTAAATTACCGAAACTTTGAACTGACATTTTACAAATAAAAATGAGGAAAGTTTTCCATTTACAAAATAAGCCATTATCATGACCAACCAACAAGTGGAGCTTCCATTTAGTCCAAAAGGCAAACCATCAATTGAGAGGTAGAGCTCGTGGTGGTGGAGGTGTTTGAAAATGGTGAAGTTTAGGTCACCGGGGAGTATCGAAATATGCTTCCGGATTGGTGTTTCCGGATGTGTTGGAAGAACATTCCGGAAAAGAAACCCTAAAATAGTAGGACAGTTTCTTTATTTAAATTTATTTTTTTATTTAAATTTAACCTTTTTTAAAATTTAATCATTTTTAAACTAAATAAATAAAAAATATCCATAATGAAATTGTAAAAATTATAGAAAAGATAAATTTATTATAGTTACAATATCCATTTGTTGTTTAAACTTTGCAAATTTATTTTTATAGTTATAATTTCATTATTTTTATTATTATAGAAAAAATAAATGTATTTTTACTAATATAAATGATATGAAAATAACACTTAATGTTGACCAAACAGTCCTACGGTGGAATCATCCAACAGTAAGTATTTTTGAACTTTAATATTATTAGTTGTTTGTGTTAATGAATAATAGGAAGAGTTGGTGAATCGGTTATTAGTTGGATGATTATGTACTGATGGGTCGAAACTAAAATTGTGTGATTATGGTGGTTTTGATAGTATGGTCGATTTTTAAAGACACTGAAACATCATGTTAGCGTAAGATGAACTGAAATGGTAAGACCATAAATATGACTAGGTGAAAGTAAGTTATCTAAAACATTTTCCCGAACGTTGGTGTGTTATGAAATAGGAAAATGAGTTCGGGTGAGAAGTTACTGTCAACATCCCACTTCCGTATTATATTTGATGATATACACCTTAATGCAATAATAATTTGAAATGAATCGAATTTTTTTTATTAAGAGCGTAAGAGGAATGGAATATTTGCATTGCATCATAAGAAGTAAGATTCAAGATTTCCATAATGGGAGAGAGAGTGTATTTGCATGGTACAATACAGGCCTACAAATACAAACAAATACATAAAAGACAAATAGGCATCGGGCAATAGTAAATGGGACCCACTTACACCCTTCATCAATAAAATTATTAAACACACCCATTTACTCTTACAATTACACAATCCCATCCTACTCTTTCCTTAAAACACCTCATAATAATGATATGAATAATGTTTACATTATCAATCAATTATAAAAAACAATAGATATAACTCTTATGAGTCAAAAATTTATCACATACAACAATTTTTTATTACATTTTTAAGCAATATCACATATTATTTATTTTAAGGAATATTAATTTAAGGAATAAAAGTAAAATGTATTTTTGTGAAATTTAATTCTACACGGTTTTCATTCTTTATTAACAGGTAATTAAAATTCATGATAAATTATATTAAAAAGTAATTAAAAATCATGATAAATTAAAAAAAAGGAAGATTAAATATATATATATATATATATATATATATATTAAAAATTTGTTTAAATCTATGTATATTTCTTATCTGCTTTAAAATCACATAACACATGCAACCATTTGTAACCTAACTTTTATACCAATTGTTGGATTGAAGATTTATCATTAAGCCAAAAAAATATAATTAGTATAGTCAAGATACAAATCTTTTAATTTAAAAATGTAACTGTCTAAATACCATAGTTTGATTGTAACTCGTCTTCCTTAACCTCTCTCATAAGACAATTGAGGCTACATGTGAATATTATCATTTTGACATTTTGCCATTAGATGTTTGGTAATGTCATATATTTTCTGTAATTTTTTATTTCTTTAAGAAAATTATTTAATTAATATTTAAAAAATCGTAAATGGAAAGAAACGAGTGTGAGCACAAATGTACTCATTTCCTGATAAAGATACATGGAAGTAAATAGATAATTTGTAATATGTCACTCTTCTTCTCCAGCATTGGTAATGTGACGTAATCATATTAGTCGGATAACTATTCCTTTAACTTATTCCTATGTTAAACAAATTGCACCTTATTTACATTTTAAATGTATCGTGTTACTCTTCTCTAACATATTTGTAACATGAATCAAATTAGATACATTATAATTTGTTTTATATATACATACCTCTTATATGTGACTGAAATTAATAACTAATATAATAATATTTTAATTTTAATTTTGTTGGTTCAAAGATGTAAAACAATTTGAATCGAACTGCTTAATTACGGAAAACAGATATAAATTGATTAATTTTTTTATTGATTTTGAGAAGGTTTTAATGGGTTGATTAGTGAAGTCGAGGTAAAATGATGATTAATGCAGCACAGCACACAGTATAGGTGTTGGGGCCTATGAACAATATTGTGAACATTAGGAAGCTCACGAACAAAAGACAATGTTGGAAGTTTTTACTTGCAACTGTTAACTAAGGTGATGCCCATGGTTTAGGAAAAAGCAAAAACACGTTGGACAGAAAAAAGATAATGACTGGAATGCCCCTGAGGGTGACTTCACATCCTCATACTCGCTTTTACAAAAGGTGGCTGGCGAAGTGAAATGGTGTGTGTGGGTAGAATGGTCTATAAACATGTCTTGTGAGTTTGTAAGACAGAGAAGAAATAAGAAGGCTAAGTAGTGCGTGAGAATGAGTGTGACAAAAATAGGAAGCTTACGTGTGTATTTGGGGGCTTCGCCTCTATTTATGCATGCAAACCAAAGCAACCAAAATTTTACTGTGTGATCAAATTGGTGAGAGGGGTTTTGTTTGTTTCTGAGGATGTTTTTCTTCTGGAGCCCATTGTGGGATCATTGCTTCTCTCTCTCTCTTTTTCAAACTTTATTAGCTAGTGAGGGCTATACAGACAATCCCTGTTGAAGATGGGGAAGAGAGAAACCCAGAGATAGATAGAGAGAGAAAGGTGTTTGAAAAAGCTGAAAGTTAAAAGAAAGCTGAGTCTGGTAGTAACCCAAAGAGGAAAAAATAAATAAGCTTTTCCCTTCCTCTTTTCTCTTCATCACCTTAACCCATAACCCTTAACCCTCCTTCTCTTAATGGCTTCCCTAGTAAGGATTGACACGTTGCTCAACAACTCATCGCTTCCCTCTTCTCAGCCCTTTTCCTGCGCCCAGAATGCTACCACTGCCACTAATAAAAGGAAGAGAAGGCCTGCGGGAACACCAGGTTAACTTCTAATCTAACCTTCTTCTTCTTCTTCTTTTTTTTCTTAATTAGATTCTATTAGTAATTGTTATTTACTCGCATCACATGTATCTATACCTATTCTTGAAGAGTAATTAAAGTTATGGTTAATGATGGGAGAATTCATTAATTCATTCATTTGATGATGATGATGGTGATGATGGGTATTGGGGTGTGAATTAAACGCAACACAGATCCAGATGCAGAAGTGGTGTCCCTCTCACCCAAGACCTTGCTTGAATCAGATCGCTACGTGTGTGAGATCTGCAACCAGGGATTCCAGAGGGACCAGAACCTTCAGATGCACCGGCGCCGCCACAAGGTGCCGTGGAAGCTCTTGAAGAGGGAGACGCCGCTGGTGAAGAAGCGGGTCTTCGTTTGCCCGGAGCCTACTTGCTTGCACCATGACCCGTGCCATGCTCTGGGTGATCTTGTCGGCATAAAGAAGCACTTCAGAAGAAAACACAGCAGTCACAAGCAATGGGTCTGTGAGAGATGCTCCAAAGGCTACGCAGTGCAGTCTGATTACAAAGCACATCTTAAAACATGTGGCACCCGAGGCCACTCTTGCGATTGTGGCCGCGTCTTCTCAAGGTATCCTTTCTTTCTATCTATCTATCTATCTATCTATCTATCTATCTAAACAACAACAACAACGCTACCTTTTTCTTCATCCAAATCTTCCATTAACTTCAAACTTCCTCCTCTTATATTTTATTCCGTTTTTGACTTTAACAAAAGGCCAGATGTATTCTTTTGAATGGAAATAAAGCCATCAATGGAGGAGAATCATAAATAAATTAATTAATTAATTAAAGTTTATTAGTATTTGACTGATGGAACCTTAAACAAGTCTTCAACCTAGCTCTTTCTTGACAGCTGGGAAAACACGGTTCCCAAAGCTCACAGATATATATATATTTTTTCATCAACACCTTCCGCATTCCTTTTACACCTTCTCTCGTTTAACCTTTGCGACATTGTACTGTATTTCTTCAAGAACCTTATTGCATTGAATACCGGCTACCTCAAAATGACATCAGTTTGTTGTCCTTTTACTAGTGGAAACTGAAACATCTCCCCCACCCCTTGACTTCTTTTCCAAGCACCTTTATACGAATGAACAACTTCTTTTTATTACTTTTGCAAGGAAGGATCTCACGAGCTTTTCAAAAGGTACGGAATGATTCTTTGTGACCTCTCAATATTGTTTGTAGGGTGGAGAGCTTTATTGAACACCAAGACGCGTGCAACGTGGGGCGGTTGGGGCCAGAAACGCAGGCAGTGCAAGCTGCTGCCGTATGCTTGTCTCGAACAGCTTCAAGCCCTTCTAGCGAAAACAATTTCAGCACAGGTGCCCCCTTGCAAATCGGTGTAATAGTTCCAAAGCCCCCGGAAACATGTACAGTAGTAGAACCGGCCTTGTTCAGCAACACTACCACTGCACAAACCAACAACGACAGCAAAGTGAACAAACTCCAACCCAACCTTGAGCTTCAGCTCTCTACAGCCTCAGGCACAGGCAATAAGAGTGAGGGAAACCCCTGTGCACAGTTGCAGTTATCGATAGGGTCATTGGAAAAAGGGTGCATGAGGGAGAAGTGGTTGGGAGAAAGGGTTGAAGATGAGGCACGTGAGCAGCTGAGGATGGCGGTGGCGGAAAAAGCGTATGCGGAAGAGGCAAGGAAGCACGCTAAGAGGCAGATGGAGCAGGCGGAACTGGAGTTCACTAATGCCAAAAGGATAAGACAACAAGCTCTAGCGGAACTGGACAAAGCCTGTGCCTTGAAGGACCATGCAATCAAACAGATCAATTCAACTATGCTTCAAATCACCTGTCTTGCTTGCAAGCACCATTTCCAAACTGCTCCTTCCGACCACACCTCTTTCGTCTTCAGCTACATTACAAGAGACGCTGCCCAACCTGGAAAACATCGTCTCAAAGCCATTAATTAACTCATAGACAGACATCATCTCCTCTCTCTCTCTCTCTTCTTCTACATTTTTCATACCCCATCTTGTTTCTTCTTTGCTTTTCGTTATTTTCATCATTACTTTGTTTTTCCTACCCTAATTAATAGCCTTTGTGAAATTATATCCCTTGTGAGGTGAGTGAGTGCTACGGTTATGTACGTTGCGAGGTGGTGGAAAAACGTATGTTCTTAGTAATGTAAATTATTCGCATTTTGTGCCATTTTATGAGTGCAGTAATTAAAAGTGGTATAAATACAGATATATTATATGACGAGTAATGTGGTTAAGTGTTGGGTTCTTTAATTAATTAGTAGATACCAGGTATAATATTGGAGTGGTATATTTTATAAATAATGGTGGAGGGTGTGATGATGTGGCGGTATGTGTACAGTAGTACTTGTACATATGTGTGTATATATATTGATCTCATTCTCGTTAGGTTTTTCTCTGGTGCATTGCAATGAATGAGAGTCAGAGAAGCACTGAATTCCCCACCCTTTAGTTTTGGTTGTTTTGGATTATGTGTTTGGACTATGTGTAGATCTTTGTTGGTGGTGTAGGGCAGAAAGCGGAGTCCTTAACAAGCATTAAAGGATTGTACTGAGGAAAATAAAGTTAGAAAAAGGAAATGAATACACAGTGGTGAGAGGGGAAGAGAGAGAAAAGGGAATCCAGATGATAGTAGAGGACTGCTATTCTGGCGACTTATAAATGTGAATGAAAAGCAGCATGTTTTTCAGTGCCACTGGGTGAGGGCTTAATGACAGTCGCAGACTCAGTCGTCCCTGTCAACCCTCTCAAACCATTCAGACACAAACAAACTCTATTCATCATGACCACCTTAACGTCTCTTGCATCTGAATCAGGGCCATGACAGTAGTGGGGCACAGAGAGAAGCAGCATCTTTCCAAATATGCAGAGACCATTCTAAGCTTTTGGGTTACAAACCAATTACTTGTCATGTAAAAATCCATTTTTTTTATTATTATCATTACCTTCTTCTTTCCTCTGTGGTCCTCTTTCATCTCGATAACCAATACAAAAAGCCGTAGAAACCCCAAAGATACGACCAGCTTAAAGTGTCGTATTTCTTTAGTTTCCTCAGCTCCTACCTTTTTATCTTGGACCATGTGCTTCTTCTCTCTCGTCTATGCATCGTTGTAATTGCTTCGCTCAGTTTCACTCTCCTCTCCACTTTTTTACCATCGCATTGCATTTCCTCTATATAATTATTACCAACTGCTGACCTTGCACTATCGTTTGACCCGCCCTTTCTTTCTTCACATTAACTCACTGCTCCACTTCACTCCCATTTCACAACCATTTTCATCATCTTCAAATTTACAAAAACGGTAAACCATCATGCTAACTATATCTTGCGTCTCCATTATATATGCCACACCAATTTGCTGCATATCTTCACAATCAAATATGACTTTCTACTGCAATCGCAAACCAATTATTGGGACCAAACCTTTCTTTCACTGTGTCGAAAATGAAATCTTTTAGGCTTTGTGTTCAATGTCAGCATCAAATTCAGCTAGCAACACCCCGTGATTTTCTATTACTGGAGGAATTCTGCATACTTGCTCACTAGTCATAATGATAATAACTGCTGTCGTTTAAATTTGTAAGTCGTATTAGATTTTTGTTGGTTCAATGGGGTCTATATTTATATATATAGACACGCATACAATGATGAAACACTTCCATAAATAGAGGAAGGTACACTCAGCCAAAACACCAAACTTAATTATAAATGTACCCCAATTGTTATTTGAATTATGTACCTCTATATGACAGTTGTTTTTTCTTTATAAATAACTTTATGCATAATCATAGTCTATCATTCGGTTATGTTAACATAGATAGTATACTATAGGTTTTGATATATCTGAAATGCAGTGACACATGTATATATGATATATTGCCAAAACTAGCAGTAACATAGATAATATTCTACAGCTCGTCCTTCTGAATACAATCCAATCTGATACATTTTTTTCTCGTGCGTATAATATTCCGATGCTACCTTTTGATTCAAAAATTATCTGACGATCGATTTAACGATTTTGTCCAGTGAACTGTTGTAATGCACACCGCAGTTGCAGACTCAGAAAGATAAATGATGCAACTGCATCATGTTTTTTCTTTTCTGTGTTACTTGGAATATATATATAGTAATACCAGTTTAAATTAGGTTTTAGAAAATATTAATAGATGTGCAATTCAAGTAAGGATATATATATATATATATATATATATATATATGTGTGTGTGTGTGTGTGTGTAGGAGTGGGAGTAGCTACAGTAGGGTTCATTACACCCTACTAATCCTTTTGATAGCATTATAATCAAAAGAAACTGTCCAAAACATAAAGATACAAAAGAAGAAATCCACTGTACAAAACAAGTTCAAAAGCCTTGTATTTTTTTTTTCCCGATTATATGTATCTGCTTTATTTTTCAACGCATCAATAATTTATCATTGATCATCCAAAGAAAGTTACCAAATCCTAAAATAAAAGTTGAGTGAGAAGTTTTGGAACAAGTAGTGAGGTGGAATTTTGCAGAAGGATTTGTTCTCTTTGAAAAAGGTCTTTGGTATTATTGACCTTATACGATAAAACTTTAGTGAAGAAGAAGATCAATAATGGGCAATTAATATGGACCTTAGCATCGATAATGGAAGGGAAAAGAAGGAAGATAGATGAAAAAAAAAAAGAGAAGAAAAAGACATTTCCATAGATAAAGCTTTGGTGCTCCGATACTGTCCTGGCATCACATTGACATGGGCCGTAAAACAAGGATATCCGATAAAATTTGGAGTTGAAAGAGGGAAAGTGAAATGGATAAACAAGACTTAAATGTGAAGTTATGAAGCTTAAATGACAGGGAAAATCAATACAAAGCACGAGGAGATAATTATTTACTAGTATGTTCTAGGTACAAATAATGAGAGCAGTTATTATGGGATCACAAACTCTGCCTCTATTTATGTGTATGTCTTAAACTTAATAACTATAAGTTTTCACTTTCATTTTTCATCTCCACCACTTTTTTTTTTCTGTCCCAAAACTACTATCTGTTATATTTATCACATCTGCTTCTGCTTCTTCCGATTCATATTATCAAAAGATCACTTCTTTAAATGTCATGTTTTTTCCATCTTTCAATTTAGAACAAATTAACCCTAATATACAAGATTTACTAAATCCTTACACGGGACTAGTACCAAGAATCACTTCTTTAAGTGTCATTTTGTTTTATAAATATTTTTTCCTAAGTTAAAATTAATGCACACATAAAAATAATCTATACACAAGTTATAACTTAATTTATGAAAATATTTAAAGCATTTTTTATATTGTTTTGGTTATAAATGTTTACGAAATAAGAGGCTATAAGTGAGTGATATGGCAGGATTTGTTAAACTGGGTCTTACTTGTCAATCCATCAATCCAATGGAGAAGAATATCCACTCATCAATCAGTGGAATCTTGGATGAAGTCTTTGGAGGAATTCTCTAGACATGTGTGTAGACCCTATTTGATAAATTCACCCATAAATATACTAATAAAATAAAATAAAAATTCTACAGATTTAACTTACATCTAACTTAACATAGATAGCATATCTATCTCTTCTTTTTAATAATTGATACCAGGAAATATATTCTTTTGATCCTGAAAAGAGATATATTCCTACGGACTTATGAAGTCGCCGAATCAATATTTTCACCATGTACTTTGATGGAGAAAACTATAATTTTTTACTGTGCAAATGAAGATGGGTGTAGAAGTTTTAGATAAAAATTCAGAATAAGGAAAAATCAGAAAGGTATATTTGTAGTTGTTTATTTACTGGTAATTCACGAACCATTTTCTCTAGAATCATGACTTTCAAAACCATATATATAATCAATTTGAGATTATCTAAACAAAGAACATGCAAGAGATGACACATATATGAACTTACCAAATCTAATGAAAGTTACATGGAAAGAAAGAGTATGAGATGATCGTGAGAAATCAAAATGAAACACCAATTACCAGAGAAGAAAACACAAAAATTCATTGTATTAAGATTTTGATTTTGAAGTGGTGTTATCATCTTAATTATGTAGATTTGAATTAGGTCTCCCATTGATTCTTAAATCCCTATAGTAAATTTCTCAAAACACCCACAAGTGCTATTTTAGTGGTGAAAATAATGAAAGACACACAAGCCACTGATTTTAATAACAACCACCAGAGCAATATATAGGGACTCAAACTTTCCCCCGGTGAGCCTTAATTATTGCTTAAAAACTAATCTCCCAAAAAAGTGCAGTCAAATTAAGAACAAAAGAAGAAAATATGCAAGTAACAAGACTATGTTGTTGATGATCAAAATTGGAATGAATTGGAACGATATGAAGAAAAGAGTCTATAGATGAAAAGACAAAAAAGCATGAGACGTTTTGTTCAAAAGATTATCTAAATGATGAAAGTTGAAGAAGCATATATATATATATATGACCTAGTCCACAAACTATATATTGAATCTAAAATCATATAAACTATATATAGAAGTCGTGGGTCACAATCAACACACGATAGTATATGTTGTCCATGCTTTGTTTTGAAGTAACAGAGTGCAAAGAGAAAGTTCCAAATCATAAAATACAAAAAGACGAAGCAGTGTAGTGTTGGTATGAGTTAGAGAAGAAGGTTCAGTGGAGGAAAATGAGGAAGAAGAGAAGAGAAGATAATGGGCCTGCAGTGCAGTGGAGAGTGAAATGATGAAGGTGAAAGTGGACCTATTCATTGAAGTGGGTTTCCGTACAGTGAGTGAATTTGAAGAAGGCCTGCATTTAATGCAGAATTCTCTGGGTTGATGAGAAAACAAAACAACAGTGGTCCAACCAATAATAATAATCGCACGAAATTTTGTTATCTTCAGTTGGGAATCTTCTTTTGTTTTAACAGATGAGATTGAGATTGAGATTGAAGAAGTAACAGGGTCCACTTTTCCTTTTCTCTCTCTTCTTTTCTTTCTAACACATCTTCTACAACTCAACTGTAAAATCAACAACTTATACATAACATTTTCTTTAATGTTCATCATTTAATACAAAATAATTTAAGCTATCTATCCTTTTATGATGCATTAATTCAATTTCTAAATTCAACAAATTGAATTTAGAATCATAATCAGACGTTTCTTATACCATACGTTTTTGTTAAACCCCAACTTTTACGACTTTTTTAATGCTTTTGGTTATTTTGTCACATCAATTGCATTGCATACTAAATTTCTTTGATTAATTAAATTTTATATTTCCATTTAACAATTATAAATATTATTATTTTATTTTAAATTTTTGTTTCTATATATTTTATTAATTAAATATAATATTTAATTATTAAAATGAGTTTTGAAATACAAGTAAGAAAACAAGTACATATCAAGGATTTTTTTTTAATTTCATGTTTGTATATTTCATTTAAAAAGGAACAATAATATGTTATGTTGAGAACGTTAAAATTCACATTCCTTCTTGACAACCGATATTATTAAATTTTATCCCATAATTTAATTATATTTTAATCAAATATCTAAATTTAATATTTTATTATTTATAGCTGTTAAAAGGTTATAAACAAAAAAGTAAAGTGTCAAAAAGGAAATTTTTTTCTTTTGACAACCGCTGACACCTACGACCTTTTAACAATAGCAAATAGTAATAAAATATCAAATTAAGATATTTAATTAAATTATTGAATAACAGTTTGAAAAAATTGAATGTGAAGAAGAGTATGAATTTGAGCAGTTATCAACGTATAAGCGTTCTTTAGAAAACTTACTATACCAGCAACACATTACATCCTCCGCACATGTAAACAAACTATGGGAGTGCAAAAAGAAATAGCCTAAGATGTCCAGTTAGCACAATGTGGCCCTTGTGATTACAATAAAAAATTTATGGAATCAATGTTTAGCTTCCTGCACCGCCAATTTTGCTTTCTGCACCCCATAAATTAAAAATTACCAATTTTACCCCTCAGTCAAACTCAAAACAACCACAGATATCTCTCTCCCTTTCATTTCCCTCTGACAGTCCCCTCTTCCTGCACCTCCATCCCCTTTTTTGTATTTGAGAAGCTTTTTTGTTGTGTCTAAGAAATTTATGCAATGTGAGGTCCTAATAACAACAAGTTTATACATCTCTAAAAAATATTTTGTACATGAACTCAAACGCTTAATACTATATATATAAAAACTAAATTGATTGAAGTTATGAATATAAGAAAAAAATATGTATATAGGTTTCCTTTGATTTGATAAGTGAGATAATTTTTCTTACAATAACAACCAAAAGGTTCTCCTCGTGGGTCCATTATTAGGTTCGATTTTGCTGGATCGATATATATAGGCTTAATATTGAGTAGCTCATTGATCCATATCAAATGGGGACTCATCATTTAAAATTTCAAAAGTTGTACTATACTAAAAACAACTTCATTCATGCGTCAACATATATATAATTATATAATTGATTTCTTTACATAAGAAAAATGTTTATAATAACTCTTTTCTTTAATCTATAGATTTAATAATACATCCAATGTTCAATATGTAACACAAACCATATTTTTGTTCTCTGTACTTAAAATAAATAATATATGTAGTGTAGAAATATTGTATTAGTATTCGATCATAAACGTTAATTATACAAGTTTATCTTGATTTCATGTTAAAAAAGTTTCTTGTTGATCCACATAACTTTTGTGGATATTTTGGTCTTATGGACTTTTTCAATAATTTTTTTTGGTTTGTAGGTTTTTATTGTTCAATCCATGTGGACCAGAACCAAATCTTGTAGGATGGACAAAATTAACAGGTCAATTTTCATCTCAAATCATCATTTACAAATCTTAAAATGGTTTGTCTTGATATTTAAAATATAAATAAGTTTTTTTTTTTATAATTTGAGCCATGACTTAGGGTAAATTTCAATCCACTTCTAAAATAAACTCTTTTTTTATCGATTCACTGAACTAGTGAACTGAAAAAAATTTCAACCTCTATAACTTTTGTGAGTTTACGATCGGGACCAAATTGAGTTTGTCTATTACAACAAGTCTTTAGTCAACTAATGCTTTTCAAAATTATAAGAGTGCTTAAAATATTTTAAATTCTAAATTGATTTATAAATATTTTACATTCTTTATAAACCGGTTCTTAATTAATTATTACTAGATACAACTTAACTTGAAGATTAGGGACCACTTAATTTGTGAATCAACCGATCTAACCCATTTAAAATATAAATGTTTAATTTGTATAGTTAATAACATGTTATTATTATTTAATTGTTTTTTGGTTTCTTTTAATTTAGACACCCATTTATTTCACGCACGTTCACCATATCTTTTGGGAACTTACTAATTAATTATACATTATTTTAATGATTTTAACTTTGAAAACTAATTTGCACGATTTTAACTTCGTATTTTGGTTATCTTATAATAAGTGTTTTATTGTATTTTATTAATGTTGTCAACACTAAACAATCAGAATTAACAATGAATACTAAATAAAACTATTATATTTAACTATATAGTTAAAACACGTTTAAGTTTTTTCTAAATGATATAAATTGAGGTGAAGTACGCTGCGTGACGTTCTTTTAACGAAATAATGTGAATAAAAAAGGTCTTCACTTTAACATGCAAAAGCTTTGATTACCAATGCAATCAAAATGATTCTATGATCTTTTTGTTGGATCTAGCACTTACATGATGTAAGTGTCAACCTCTCCCATATCAATTATTCATTCAAACACTTTTTCGTTGGTTACAAATTATTTTTTAGGTGCAATTTTATATTTAAGTCTATTTGCATGCACTGCACTTCTCAGATTAATTTAATGTCAACCTTACCTAAATTTTGCCAATGTGACAGGCTTATGCAAAAGTCTGTCACATTATATTGAACATCATTTCCCAACTAGCTATTTAACCTCCAATTACTATTTAAAATTATAATTATTGATTATTTTAATTTCTAAAATTAAAAAAAAAAATTAGAAATTTAAATTTATTGTATCATTCTACTCAATTATACGTGTTCCTGATGTGAAGAATAAGTGTGATGAAAATTTCATATAATTAACCCCATATATTGTTATTAAGTCCTAATGGTTAAAGAATAGGTAATGACATAAAATACAACAACCATTGTAGTTCACAAAGTGTCTTAAGACTCTCATGCTCTGCTTGAACAAAGGAACCTGAGACAATAATCTATTTCTTACTTTTCCAAAGTTTGAGATTTCCCAAGGAATAAGCAAAACCCGTGCGTTGATTGTTTTGTATTGACAAGCCCTCAATCAGAATCAATGTGCCATTTTAAGAGAATATCGTAGTTTATGGTAAAGAAAAAGATCAAAATGAGGTGAAGTTTTGGCATAATAAGAGCAGCATAAACAACTTGTTGATGAGTAACAATGGGAGCAACCATGTTTGGTAATGAAGCAATGAGTTGAAGTTCTTTTATTGAAGTTATATCTTCATTGATATTGACCACTGATTACAATTCTCACCATTGAATAAGTATGGGTTTCACATTGATGCACAGAGAAAGGTCATTGAAATCAAAACCTAAATTTGTTGGTGATTAGGTTCAGGTTTAGGGTAATTAATAAAATGGTAAGTATGCATAAGAGAAAGATGGAGGGAGGTAGGGTAGGAAGCATATTTTGGTTGTTGCAGCCTTAACAAAAAAAAAAAAAGGGAAAGAAAGTAGTAAACTAAAGTGATAAATGTGTTTGTGTGTGTGGGTTTGTGGGCATGGGATTGGCACTGTACAGTGACTGGACACTGAGTGGAGAAAAGGAAGCAAAGCAAAATGGTTCCCAAAAGCTACTGAACCAACCATTATTGTTTTCCAACACATCAAGTGAATGCATCTTTTGCTTCTCAATTTCCCACCCACTCATTTTTTTTCATCTTATATATTATAAATTTCCAAAACCATATCTTAACTTCATAACTTTTCTATAAATTCATTTTCCCATGTCACTAATATTTGTTTTTAACTTCTTACCACCTACTCTTTTCACCTTGCTACACGTATGTTCTGATGACTTTTTCGGAGTGCACAAAGTTTTCTCTCTTTATACGTATGCAAATTTTTAAATAACAACAATGGATCCAGGAGGCGATGGTTTGACATGAATAACATTGGTTTATATTTTATTGAGAAGAGAAATCGATGAGTGTGAGTAGTAGAAAAGTACAAAAAAAGGGGTGTGTCTGTATGTGTAATGTAGAGAGAAGAAATAATGAAATTCCCAAGTTTTTGTTTTCTGCATTCCGAAGTGAATTATTGGACAGAGCCCATACTGCTGAGGGTCCCTCTGCCCGAACCTTTCCTCATTTCCTTGGATAGACGCTCATGTCCCTTGCAAGGGCTCTAAATTACTGCTCCATTTAATATCACATACCATGTTAAAAGTATATATATGTGTCAATAAAGTGTTTACCTTTATATAGACCCACTTGGATAATATATGTATATATTTTTGGATAAATAGAACAATTACAATACATTATGCATGTTTTTATGTTTGTTAGAATTAGGGTTTAGTCACAGCTTGAAAACATTATGTTAACAGGATGTTTTGTTGCTTGTGTTTACTTGGTAACAGTGGGTGATGTGGATGTTGTTGATGAGGATAGATAAGATTGACATGCGTATGTAGATATATAGTGTGGAAGTTGGCAATAGTGAGTACGTGTCCGTAGAAGGGGAGACACTGTAATTATGGTATCCAAGGATGACTATAGTAGTCATTGCAGATGCGAACAAAGGTGTTGGGTTATATAGTTTATGCACTCTGCGCTTCGTAGCAGCAAGAGAGAAAAAAAAAATGGAAGGAGGATCTGGCGAGAAGTGGAAGAGCGTCTACAGAGAGTGTTTGAGAAACCATGCAGCCAGCCTCGGAAGCTACGCCACCGACGGGTGCGGGGAGTTCACGGTGGATGGAGGGGGGTTGCAATGCGCGGCCTGCGGTTGCCACCGGAACTTCCACCGGAAAGTGAAGTACCCGGTGGGTCCGGAGAGTCCTGGAGGGATGGATTACGGTGGCGAGGGAGGGAGTAAGAAGCGGTTCAGGTCGAAATTCAGCACAGATCAGAAGGAGAAGATGCTGGCGTTTGCGGAGAAACTTGGTTGGAAGCTTCAGAGGAAGGATCTGGATGATGAGATCGAGAGGTTCTGCAGAAGCATTGGAGTTAGTAGACAAGTCTTCAAAGTTTGGATGCATAACCATAAGAACTCTTCTTCCTCTTCTTCTGCATCTGCTTCTGCTTCCACAGGAAACATCTCCTCCCTCACCCATTAACACTGTAACACTTTCATCTCATCACTTTCACTCTCTGCACTTCTTGTATTTTTCTTTTTTCTCTTTAATTACCTCCACTTTTTATCACCACTCTTCATTTTTCATCTTCATTTTCTCTTCACCCTAACCTAACTACAAACACAATCTAAATTTATTTACTCTTTAATCTTTCTGTTACATGATTAATTAACCCTCCTACTTATATACTCACACACACATACATTATTAGGTCAAAAATTAGTTAAAATAATTATATTTTTTATAACATTTTATAAAACAAACAAATCTAATCAATCAAATTATTGATTTCTATGATAATATGAACGCACAGGCACACATTCACATAATTTAAGTTTTTATTTACATATTTTTAAATACATTATACATTAAAATTAAATTATATGGTCAAGTTAAATTGTATACATGATAATGTGAAATTCCAAGTGTTGGATTAATTAAATTTGTACTCTATAAATGGTATATATTGAATGTAAAATTTGATTAATTTTCACATGTGTAAACAGATAATAACTCTTTCTGTCTTTATACTTGTTGAGTTAAAGAGTAAGTCATAATTTTAAAATATTAAGACACACACAACACTTTGTTTCCTTACTTTCATGTCATCCAATCTACAAAAAACCTCATTTAGTACTTAAGAAATGAAATACTCAAGTATCTTGTTGGAAGACTGCAGTACGGAAATTAGGCTGACTATTATCTCAATTTATTTTTTAAGGACATTCTTAGGTTTTCATTATGGTTTGTATGAATAATTTGAGTTTGAAAACATGAGTTAATTTCCTCAGAGAATAGTTGGGGTCTTGAAAACTTGTGGAGAACCTCTGCGAAGAAGAATGTTATTTTTGGAGATCACGATGAAAGTGAGAGAAACATATACACTGATATCACTTGTGATCGCAAGTGATGTTTTTTACACTTATGTGACATATATGGTTAATTCATATCTTACCATCATAAATATTATGTAACTTAGTCTCCTCAATTTACATTTTTAAAAGTAAAAAGTATAATATATAAATATATATAATTCAATAAATTTGATTAAAATTTAAAACCTTTATCAGGATTAAATATTAAAACATTTGTTATATCTGTGATATAACATTTCTCCATTCTCATTAATGTTTATTCTATGTCATCTTTTCTAGGCAGGCAAAAGCGTTTTCAACAAATCAACTTATGTGGATTTTTGTAATTTTCTTAATTTAATATTCATCAAACACTGACAATTTTTATCTTACTTATGTAACATCCAAATACACTTGACAAGTATGATCCAAATGAGATTGGACGGTAGCGTCATCAAATCAGTGATTGACAAAATGAACACGATGTTATTCCTTCCAGACTGTATGTAGGCATGCCAACAAATGTTGAAAATCCAATCACCATAAACAATGGGCTTTGGCCCAATCTAACAAGGATAGGTGCACCACCTCATAATATTCTCTCATAATATACTATCACGGTTCGACTTAAAAAACTAATATTAGTATTAGAAATATTGCATGTATAAAGTACTAAGTAACAGCTACTCGTACCCTCCAAATACATGTATTCATTAATTGGGGAAGAGTGTCTTGGTGGAAATTAGTGGATTTGAGGAAAAATATAGGTTAAAGTAGATCTGTTTAGATTAAAAAGAAGATGACGTGAAATAAAATAAAATAAGAGAAAAGTTTGTAATAGATTATTAGTTATGTAATTGGTTTCGTAGATTAAAAGAATATTTTAAGTGATAAAAATTATAATTTGATCATAGCATTTATAAAATAATTTAAAATAAAATATTATTAGTGTAAATCATGTTAAAATGTGAGTTATTATTTAAAATATAAAAAAATTCATTGATGAAATTATATTAAAATAAAATGAGTATTATAATAATTATTTTTTTTTCAGAAACTTAATGATTTTTTTTCTTCTTTATCGCATAGCACCATCAATTGTAAAATGTGTTACCACCACCAAGAGTGAAAATAATTTATTAAAATAAAATGTGTTACGAACTATTTATTATTTGTTATGTACTGGTTAAAAGTGTCAAAATTAATTTTGAATTTTTGAAATTTAAAAAACATAAATTTAATATTTATGTTTTTGTTTTTTAACAATTAAATAATTGCTAAAAGAAATTAGGACTAAAAATAAAATTAACTAAAAAACAAAAAATCAATTTTGAAAAAGAAATTCAATGATATATAGTCTTGTAAAAAATACCAAAGAAGAAAGGATTTGTAAAAAGTTGTGAAGAAAAGATGAAATGTTAAATAATATTTGTAAAAATTTGATGTTGATGGAAATGGACCTTTTTGAGATAAATTTTGAGATAAAACTTTATTGATGAAATTCAAGAGTCCATGCACTGGCACACTATTGGTGGGCACGATGCTCGGGACAGGAAAAAGAAAAAGGTACAGAATTTTCCTATGGACAAAAATGACCCACAAATTATGCCTAATTAAACTCACGGTGCTCCACGACAACAACCACAACCGGATCGGAGAAAATAGTAATAAATAATGTCCTAACTAAAGGATGCTCACAGATGGCTTTAGGATTTTAACATAAAAGAATGCCTGGATTTATGTAGCTTCAGCATCAATTTACTTTCTTCTACAAAGAACCAGAAATTATCCATTCAGACAAGGTGCTTCTTCAATTTTCAATGGTTGAAAATTTTCTCGACATTTTCACTCACACCACTACTCATTTAACCTCATACTCTACTGTTCAGCCATTGAATTATATCCTGTGTGATAGCGTCTCGTTCTGGTTCAAAGAGAAGGTCATGTAAGAAGCCGTCGTATAGTTTGATACTCTTGTCAGTTGAAGAGGCTTCTACGTAGAATTTTTGAGAAGCAACGGGATCAGTTACGGAATCAGCAGTGCCATGGAGAACAAAAAATGGAACTCTTAATTTTTTTAGATTTTTCTGCAAGTAGGTTGTAATTCTGAGAATCTCATAACCAGTTCGTACTCTAAGAGGTCCAGTACATACTAATGGATCAGAGTATTTAGCAATTAGAGCCTCCGGGTCTCTAGACACTACCGAACCCTTCTTGTATGCAGAACTACATTGATATGTTGGCAGCACAAAAGAAGCTATTGGAGCAAGTACCTACAATGAAGACCACACGAACATGAATATGCCAAATCTCACATGTTTTATGCATTCAGGTATAAAACGAAGACGTCAACAAGACATGTGTGCTCACCAGCAAAACAGGATGAGCAGGGGCAACACCAACTGCAGGGGATGTCAATACGGCACCAGCTATGCGAGCTTCAAACTTCGGATCAAGCAGAGCCTACAATTAAGATAGAAATAAAAAGTTAAATCATTTATACTTCTTGAGCTTTTCCCCTTTTACTAGTTACTGCAACAATCTTCTTGTATTAAAGAAAGTACTACCTTAAGAGTAATGGCTGCTCCCGTTGAGTGTCCAAAGCAGAAACATGGGAGTCCAGGATTTTCATTTAGAACCTTGTCCAAAAATGTTTTCTGTTTATCAAAATGTTAAAAATTCTTTCAGTGTACTTCCAATCAGAAAACAAATTCTATATTACTCCTCCCATCGTGTCTCTCATGAAACTGCTGCCCACCACCATGTATACTCAAAACATAAATCACACCACCATTTATCTATGCATTGTCAAAACTTCGGTAGAACGCAGTTTAGAAACGTACCATATCAGACACCGCATCATCAAGAGAATGGACATAACCATGTAACCCATCACTTCCACCGTGACCTATAGATGTAAACAGAACATAAACATGAGAGTTGAGCAAATACCGAGGAGATGAAAAACAAACATTCTACCGTATATAACACTATCATATTCTGACAAGTTGCAACGTAATGTACGAACCCCGTACATGCTTGATTTAATAACTAAAAAAAGGAAAATCCTCCGAGGGCCCAGAAAGAACCAGACAAATAAATTTTCAAATCAGGCCCTTGTATTGTTTTATCGTTTAAAACAGCACTAGGGAACTTTACATATTCCAAGCTCTTGTAAAGAAAAGACAACTTGGGCATATTCCAAGCCGATAAGAGGCCTCTTAAAAAACTACACAAGAATAAGAATCCAATTAATTTACAGAAATGTTCAATCTACATAAAAGTTAAATTGTTAATAAAAAAACGCGTATATTTGCAGAGTTGAGAGAGAAACTTGACATTTTAATCAGCCGGACACTTCCAATTCCGTCTCACGTTTTGCTCTACGCATTTTGCAGATTAATAAGAAAATGCGCGACGACAGTTATCATTAATTTTCTAAAGACAACCTCTGAACTGAATCGGCCACTGTTATATAGCAACAGGGCAGCAACAGGGCAACAACGAGAAAAATAAAATAAAAAAGAAACCGGACTGTTCATAATGCAGTGAATGTTAATAATAATAATAGAGAGGGAGTGTGATGTTGATGTGTTTAGTCCGAATTAGGAACATCGACAGAAACCATTTGTCGCGTATAGAGTTAAATTTTTAAACTGGTGGTTTAAAGTTGGTGGTAGGGAGTAAAATGTTGGAAAATTGACTCGTAATGAAAATTGTGAAGAAAACTTACCAAGCCAATCCATGGCGTAAACCTTGAAACCATTAGCATTAAGCTGCTTGGCAAAGTCAGTGTATCTGCCACTGTGAGAAAAAAAAAAGGGTGAGGATGAGGAGTAATTATTTAAAAAAATAAAAAAAAAGGGAGAGGTATGATGAATAGGGATTGGATACCTGTGTTCATTAAGTCCATGCATAAGAAAAACAACTCCCCTGCAGAATGAAGAAATGGTTAAGAAAGAATGAATTAAGAGGAAGCAGATTGTGGTAAGGGAAAAGAGAGGAGAGAAGGTGTAACCTGATGGTATTGTTAGGGGAGCGGGGAATCCAAGACTGGGTGAAAATAGTGTCACCCCTGGAGGAAGCGATGAGGCGGTAGTCCCTCAAAGAGGTAGGATCGGCGTCGGCGTCGTCCATGAGTCTCCGAATGGCGAGAGCCCTCCTGGCGGTGGAAGAGGTAGAAGCAGCGGCGCTCTTCCATGCGAGTCGGGAGGAGAGGAGGGTCCCTTTGCGGAAGGGAAAGAGAAGGAGCAAAACGACAGCGTTAAAGAAGGCAAGGAGGGCCTTGAGTGCTCGGAGGGAAAAGAGGGCGCGGATTCTGCCGCTGGCTCCGGACGTCAAGATCAAGGTGGAGGCCTGGTTCCCCCTGCAAGACACGCCCTCACATGCCATTGCCGTTGCCATTGCCGATGCTTCCTAATCTTCCCCTGCTTCCTGTCCTATCCTATCCTCGATGAAGAACAACGCGATCAAATTCACCCACACCAGATTCAAAATTCAATATCCGATTCCCCGAATTAGTACGCACCCAAATTTAGCAGATGAAGAAGAAGGAGAATGGATGAGTGTTATTTATTTAGTATATAAAAGAAAGGGATCTTGGGATGGTAGCGTAGCACAGGACACAGGACGTAGAACGTTGCTGAAAGTGGATTGTTCCAGAAGGTGCCGTGGGGGTGGTCACCCTAACATGTGGGGAATTCCATAACCACACCCACCTGTGTCTCTCACCACACGACACGTGGATGGTATGCGGCGAAAAATATTACTTCACGCCTTCAATAACATCTTCTTCCCTTTTTTGTCCCTGTCCCACCAATGCTTCTTCTCTCACCGCCCCTTTGGATGCAGTCAACACCTTTTTCGGATCACCCTCAACCGCCCTCTCTTCTCTTACCATTTTCTAAACCTTTTATCCATTACTCTCTGTCTCTCTCTGTGTCTCGATATACTTTTAAAATCCATACTACAGTTTCAGAAATGTATTAATATAATTCAATTCCAACTTCTTAAAATATATTTTTAATTTATAATGTTTGTAATATAATTACGTTAATATATAAAGTAAAATCATAAATAATGTTACAAAGTTTAATAATCGTAATAAATAAAGTATTAATGGAAAAGCTTATAGTTTTGTAATAATTAATTATAGATTAAATAAAAATTTATATTTAGGATGTACTTTAATTATTTTGTAATTTATAAGAAGTAAGTTTTTCTAGTGAATTTATTTATTAAAATATAATAACAATCGTGAAATGTAAACCATAGGTTATCTCTTAAGGAATGTATTTAATTCTTTATGAAACATATTCATAATTTTGTTGTTTTAAAAAACTAAAAAGAAGTAACATTGTCATGCATTTATGACATATTAAAACTATATATTTATAATAAAAGATTGAAAAATAATAAAAAAACCCCATCAATGCAAATATTGTATTGTGTACAAAGTTTATTGTTATATGATTTGCTATTGGATAATTTTGCATTCTATTAATGAAAAATAATATATTTAAATATACGTATTATGTTATTTAAATTGGAAGAAATAAAATAATTTAGGATGTGTGTATTATTTGTCTATCTTTTGAAAAATAACCAAATTTAAAAGTTAAGTTTATATGATATTATCATAGAACCTGGGTCAATATAATAAATTTATAGACTATGAGACGCATATGAATAAAACATGTTGCTGTCATCCTCATTGAATAAAAGTATTATACAAAAAAACGTGGATGTAAGTAAGCATTATGTTGTAGAATTGATTTCCTCTTATTAACTTGTTGTCAATTGGTCCAAGTAATGTGAGTGAATACTTATCTTTCCAAGTGTCTCATTGTTTGACGAATTTGCTACAGAGTGTCAATTATTAAAAAATATAAAATAAACTAAAAAATTATATACATATTAAATGACATCCCTTTATATATTTTATCGGTGTCTGTGTCTGAATACTATTTTCTATTTTTCCTATATGTTGTCAGAAAAACATTTTTAAAATGAAATGGAGCCTCTGGGAAAATACTAGAAGGTGCCCAAAAGAGGAATCCAAATTACGCATCAATCCAAAATACACATCACCCCTTTTGGTACGAATGTAAAATAAAGAAATGTGAATTGACTCCTGGTTGTCATTGTTTTGAATCCTAAGACTTTGTCCTTGCAGTGGTTGCGTCAAAGTTAATATTTAAGATTATTTATTTGATGAGGATTGATCGGTAAGAGAAGTGGTGAATTAGGTGATTAATCATTCAAAAACCGATCCCCTTCTGCTCTTTCGGTCTGCGTTTGAAAGAAAAACAAAGTTTGTGTTGGGATTCAACAAACAATCGTACGTAGATACATAAGATGGCGACCTTGAATGTACCCCCTGTTCCTCCTTCCCCCAGAGACGACGCCATAGCTCTTTATACCGCTTTCAAAGGTCCTACCTTTTCTCTCTCATGTTTTTTTTTTCTTTTCTTCTCTCATGCCCCACGATGTTACATTAATTCACTCGATTAATCAGGCGCACAATTCGCTCAATTAATTACGCATGCATGCTCATAACACACATACAATTACTGCACATAATTTCTTACCAGATCCAAATTACTTGTTCCCTATCATGTTCAGATTGTCGTGGGAACCATTTTTTTTTTGTGCTGATTCATTGGTTTTGCAGGATTTGGATGTGACACTAGCGTTGTCATCAATATACTTGCTCATCGAGATTCCACGCAGCGTGCCTACATCCAACATGAATTCAGGGCAATGTATTCCTCGGACCTTCTCAAACGCTTAGCTTCTGAGCTTTCTGGCAAATTGGAGGTACTTTTATTCTTATTAGAACATTATAGACTGTGTGTGCGTGTGTTTCGTTTCCAACCGTTTTTTATTTGGCCTATGTTTTATGGCTTCCTAGACAGCAGTTTTGCTTTGGATGCATGACCCAGCTGGGCGTGATGCCCTTATCCTCAAGCAATGCCTGACTGCGGAAAATCTTGAAGCCACCACTGAAGTATTATGTTCGCGAAGTTCTTCCCAGCTGCAATATTTAAGACAGGTTTACTACACTAAATTTGGGGTTTATCTGGAGCATGAAATTGAAAGATACGCCTCCGGGGATCATAAAAAGGTGAATATTCTTCTCCTTGTCTCTATTTCGCTATCAGGAGTTAGTCATATTGAGATTTCTTTCAGTTGGATTTTGAAGTCATGTGCTCTTTTGATTCCTAAGCAGCCTTGATGCAAAAGAAATTAAAACTGCAATGTGACTCAGATGTTCATCAGAAGTGTAGTAGTATATTTCTGAAATCATCGGTGGATATTTCCATTTAAGACTCCATATGATTATGGTCTTTCTAGTCTACACAGAAATTTACAGATGAATGGCTTTTACCAAATCATTTGAGGCAAGGGTCCAGTTATGACATCGGGTTAGCCTGCAACTTGTCAAGAAACGAACAAAAGCACCCAACTACAAGAACGACAAAACCGGGAACAGAAATTAAATCAAAACAATTAAACAAGGGAAAATAAACAAAAATGAATACAGGATATACATGGTTTGATCTTAAAGACCTACATCCATGAGAAAAGGAGCAAAGTAATTCAGTATTAGATAGAAAACTTAGTTCTTAATTAACTCTATTTCCGGTATATCCATTAATTCAAATATGCTAGTGTGTTTCATTGCATGTCTCTTGAGGGAAACCCTGTTCAGTTGTTTGTCATTTGTCACATCTGATGTAAAAGTTCTGCTTCATTCCTTTTATTCTCTACACTAAGCACATCTCAGTTCCTTGTAAGATATTCAAACAAAACGTGTGACTATATATCTATGCAAATTTCTTGATGCAGATGTTGCTTGCATATTTAACCATACCGCGTCATGAAGGCCCTGAGGTAAATAGAGAGATAGCTGAGATGGATGCAAAGGTTCTCTACAAAGCAGGGGAGAAGAGGCTGGGAACTGATGAGAAAACTTTTGTGCAAATATTTAGTGAACGGAGTGCAGCACATTTAACTGCTGTAGATCATTATTACGATAGCATGTATGGACACTCCTTGAAAAAGGTATCTTTACCATTTTTTGTTTCCTTTGAATGTACTCTCTCCCAATGTCGTTTTTCTTGTGCTTATCCTAGTTGAATATGTACAGGCAATAAAGAAGGAAACATCAGGAAATTTTGCTCTCTCACTTTTGACAATTCTTCAATTTTCTGCGAATCCTGCGAAGTATTTTGCTAAGGTATTTGAATTTTGTGTAGTTGCTTCTCGTATATTGCCATTATACTTGGAAGGCGATCACAATGTTTTCATTCGATGATAACTCCTCATTTTGTAAGAAACAAGGATGATGGTGAGAATCAAGTGAAAACTGGTGCAAGATAAGATGATTGATTATGTTATACTTATTGTTAAGATGTTTTTTCGTTGAAAAGTCTGTAAGCAACATTAGCAATGAGTTCTTGAAACAAATTAATTATACAGTTGAAAATGTTAGAAACTTGAACGAAGATGATCATTTACTATATATCTTCATGGAGTTCAGACATTGTAGGCTTTGGCAGGGTCATTCATGAGCCTATCAAGGGTAAAAATCAATGCACACACAGTGTGGAATGTCAGTTACTTTGTTCAGAAGGCTGACATTGATTTTTATACTGCAGAGAGGATCCTAACCCCATTTAGCAGGACTTATAAATGTATTATGCATCAACAATTCTTCTTTCTCTAACTTGTTGGTGATTTTGTAGTAGTTGATTCTGTAAGCAGAAAGTGAACTTGTTGAAATTTGTAACTGCCAAGACAATGAGATTTGGTTTAAATTGAGGTTTTGCACCGTGTAGATGTTGCGCAAGGCCATGAAAGGTTTGGGGACTGATGACACAAGACTTATAAGGGTGATTGTAACAAGAGCTGAGATTGATTTACAATACATCAAAGCAGAATACTTAAAGAAATACAAGAAGACGCTGAACGACGCAGTCCACTCAGAAACATCTAGCCACTACAGGGCTTTTCTTCTCTTACTCTTGGGTCCCAATCAGTAGACCACAATGTTCAACCATGTTTTTGGTAATAAATTCAGCGTATGACGTTGAATATGTGAGCAGGTATTTTCTGTGTTGATGTAGTTAGCATGTTCTACTTTGTAACTATTTTGTACACGTATTTGGTTTCATCGTGTATTTGCTTGTCATCTCATCACCAATGCACGTATAAAGGATTGGTGTGTGTAATACAATACTCATATATTAACACGTACTCTATAATGTAAATTTTTTTTACTTGACAAAAATTATTATATTAATATTAAAAAATTCAAGTTTTCTGGTAACAAACCCTCTGATAAAAGTTCTTAGCGAACCATGAGTAGCTCAATTTAGAACTTTTGTATATGTGATATTCTATTGTTCAACGTTAATAGTTTGATTTTTCTTAACCTTGACATGATTTGATCACGTATATTTTGATGTTTGACTTAGATTTTAGGTAATATGTTTTGAGTCATTATCTGATATTTCTAAATACAAGGAATGGGTTTTGAAATTGTGATTGACCCAATTCTTGAACTTAAAATAATAATTAGATGAATCAAGGAATTACATTAATATAATTTAAACTTGTTCTGCTTGTCTGGAAATATACAATAGAGTTTGAATATTTTGAACACACATAGCTTTGAAGTTAATTTTCAGAAAGATGTTGAATCGTAAGCTATATAATCTCTCCACGAGATATTCGGGGTTGTTTATTGGGCTAATGCTTCAAGATTCACACGGCATAAAATGGGCCTTTTTCTTCTTACACTTCTATCATTACTGACTGCACAATACTTTAAGCAAAATCAAAATATGACTAAAATATTTTTTTCACTACATCATCTCACCGCCACTTTCGCCATTCAGTTCACTCTTTCAGAGAAAATAAATAAATAAAAATGAGAGAATAAAGTTAAAAGGTATTTTTGATTGAAAGTTTCTTTCAGAAAGTCTATTCCATTTAAGGGTTTCTTTTGAAAATTCTATTCTAAAATGCATTCTATATATTTTGGAAAATTTGTTTCGGAAAACTTTTTCTAAAAGACATTTTATATGTTTTAGAAAGTTTGTTTTAAAAAATATTTATCCAAAATTTCGTTTTGAAACACTTCTTATTAAAATATTTTTCTAAAGTTTGTATTTAGAATTGTTGAGAGGAGTTTGACTGGATGATTAACTTGAAAAATAAATACATAAATGAATAAATGGTATGCTAAATTTTTTAGACTAAATTGAATTAAATTATTCTTTACTCAACTCATGTTATCTCCAACCTAAATACATTTATGTCGGATTGATTAGTAGACTTTTGGACCCATTCAAATAATAAAATAGTAGTTATATTTTAAAACGGTAAATGAAATATTAACGTGTTAAAATATATACATTATAATTTATATATCAAATAATTAAATCTAGAATAAAAATTAGTTTCACTGATATGACTTAAATATTTAATTTTTGACTTAAATATCTTTTTGGTCCTCATTTTCGTAGTGTTTGTTGCGAATGGTCCTCATCTTCACAAAATGTTTAAAATGGTCCTCATCTTCACAAAATGTTTAAAATGGTCCTCATTTTTACCGAATGTTTAGAATGGTCCTCATTTTCGCAATTCGTGTTTTATTTAGTCCTTTTCTGTAACGTCGTTTAAATCATTAACGGAGCATTGTACATGTGGCATGATTTGTATTAGGGTGTATTACGTGTACTGTACATGTGGCTTAATTAGATATTTGGGGATAAATAAGTGAGCTAGGATTTTGGTAGGGAATGTTTGGGCAGTTGGTGAGTTTTGGCAATCTTGTTCCTGCATTCTCAATTGGTATTGCTCCAATCTTCTTCTTCCTGCAATCCCATTGTATAGGTATGTTACGGTCCCAATCTTCTTCCTTTACCCCTGGTTGTAATTGTTGGAGGCAACTGTGTTGTATCACTTCGTGCACTATTGGTGGTTCAACGAGAAACGAATTAACCCCAATTTGTAGTTGCAGAGAGATGGCTGCTTTGAGGATGACAAGAACTCCAAAGAATATTGGTAGAAAATTTTGGGTACAATCTATTTTTATTTTTGTGTTAATAATAAATTGGTTTTAATTTTTGATTTATTGATTTACATAGTGGTGGTTCCAATAATGTGGGCTGCAACTTTTTCAAATGGTGGTGTTGATGAAAAGGATGTCATCATCATGACACAAATGAGGCAGATTAATGATTTGGAGAAGTCATTGAAGGTTGTTGAGAAGAGGCTGCAATTAGTAATAGGGTTCACTTGAGTTGTTATTGTATTATTCGTACTGTTATTGTGTGTAATCTTTTAAAGTCCAATCTGTTTTGTACTATTGTTAAATGAAGAAATGAATTAGTTTGATTATGT
>Ga0214542_1000287_pt1 | contig 85531 bp, 29 predicted proteins | sample CNSS1metaG_FD_160096 | JGI IMG/M metagenome (GOLD analysis project Ga0214542, IMG submission 160096) | Root nodule microbial communities from cowpea collected in UCLA plant growth center, Los Angeles, California, USA - CNSS1 | ecosystem: Host-associated > Plants > Roots > Nodule | place: USA...
TATATATATATATATGTGTGTGTGTGTGTGTGTAACAAAATATAAAGTTAGATGACTTTACTGGATTTTTGTTGAAAATAAAGTCACAAAATTATTGATCCGATAATATATATATATCATGAATAAAATAAAATAAAAAGTTTCTCCTTTTGTAAATATATCTTATATCTGTCATATATCTTATATCTCTCATATTTTCATAATTTTTTAAAAAATTTAATACTCATAATATTTCATATTATAATATAATTCCTAATATTTCATATTGTAATATAACTCTTAAAATTTTATAAATTTGCATTCTAATTAAGTCCGATCAAACTCTCAATAACAAAATGCGGACTTAAACAAATGTTTATTTTATTCCAATTAATTAAAATATAACATTCTTACGACCCTAAACTTGTATGATTAATTTTGTAAAAGTGTGATGGAGTAGCGATACAAAAATTGATTCTATTTAATGATTTATCATTTATTATATAAAGTAAAATTTATGAGCGGCAAATTGTCGATTTTGTGAACTTCTTACCCATAATATCAAGATTTTAACTACCTTGTTCCTTATCATTTGGCTTTGTACATATCTCAACAATATTATAAAATATCTTTAAGATATTTTCAAATAATATTATATGATATAATAATTTATTATAAGATTATATTATACGTTAAATAAATATTTTATTAAATTATAACTTTCTATTATATTATATTCAATTACGTACTCAGACTCAAATTATATGTTTCTCCTCAAGTAGAGCTTCTCTCAAATTACAATTCAGCTTGATAGCCTCATACTCTGCCTTCGAAGCCTTCTCCACGACGCCTTCGAATACCTCCTCACAAAATCCGGTAAGAACCATCCGTATTACGCATCTCAACACGCATAAAAAATATAGTAGATGTAAGATAACAATATCTTTCTTCAATTTGGCCGTTTAACAGATCTAGTGTACATCTCCGGCGGCATTAATCGCTGTTCATCGTCTCGTTTGGATTAAGAAAAGGCTTAGACCCAAGAGGGATATCTGAAACCTAACCTGATGCACCAGAAAGGCATAGGAATGACTGGACGGTGCTGTCCTTTTCAGCAACATGTTATGGAGTTGAATTTTATGGAACAGATGGAGCATATCAATAATCAGTTTGGATATGCATTGTCCAGTAGGAGGACTTTCGAAGATGGAGGGAAAATAGTGACTTTCGGAGATGGATGGAAACCAGTGATGGAAGACATTATAGGTTCAAGATCAGAACCTCTTACATCTACATGTTTCCAGCTATTTGAGTCTTTGTGGAGGTGTTTGGACCACAATTTAAACACAGTCCGAAGATATTTAGCTATCATAAAAGTGTTTTTGAATGATATTGATGGCGCTGCGGAAGATGTGAATCAGAGACAAAAAGTGTGGGTGGAGCAATTGAGAATGGTGGCTCGAGAGGGACACTCCATTGTTGATGCGTATCCAGATAAGGATGGGCTTTTTTTCTTCCTTAGAAGAATTATATTTGCCAAGAACATCGATCGCTTATTGAAAGAAATTATCAATATCTCCAAAAGAAAAGAAATTTACGGCATTGCAAATATACATATTCGTGAAAGACAATCGGTACTCGAAGGCGATAATCTCGGTTTGAAGCTAGTTGCACAGCCCGATTCTTGTTCGCATCGGCATATCACGGAGTTCGAAAAAGAGTTCCAATTAATCAAGGGAGAAAAACAATTAATGAATGCTCTCTTTGATGATTTACAAGAGATTGGATATGAAAAACTAGACGAAAGATACAAGATTTGGGTGGACCAAATGAAAGAAATTGTCCCGGAACTTGATCTTGTTATTAAAGAATGCGCGTGTGAATTGAAGCATGTGACACTGCTAAACAACATTCTGGGATTCAAGGCACGGATTCATATCATGGACAAGATAAAGAAGATAAGAAAGAAAATAGAAGATGCGGGAAGAGGTAGAAAGGCATGTAGTTTGGTTCAACGTCAATCCCAAGCTGAGTCATTATGCAGGAAGACACAACCACTTCTCATTGCTAAAGAATCCAGAATGGTCGGGTTTGATGAAGACGTGGAGATTTTGATGGCCCAGTTACTGTCGGATGAGAAACACCGGTGCATTTGTTCAATAGTTGGAACTAAAGGCACGGGTAAGACCGAACTGGCCAGCTTCATATATAGAAGCGAAGCTGTTCTATCTCATTTTGATTGTGTCATATGGGTGACTCCAAGTTCCACGGTTGAACCGCTCAAAAACCAAATAGCCAAGAAGGCTGCCGAAATAATTATGGGAGGTGAACATGACATGTGGACAACACAAGTCGTACTTACAACCTTGGCGACTAAAAAGTATCTGATTGTTGTTGATGGCTTCCAAACTGCCCATGCCCTGGACAACTTGAGGGAGGCCATACCTGACAGGTTAACAGCCAGCCGATTTCTTCTTACCACAAACAATGCAATGGAAGCGCTAAGAGCATGTAGTAAGTCGTTCTTTGTACATCCTTTACGTTTATTAGATGATAAAAATAGTTGGATTCTCTTGACGAGAGAATTGAATGTGAAAATGAACTTGGAGCCAAAGCTACACGAGAACGAGATTGAAGAGATTGGGAAAAAAATTATGGCCAAATGCGGGGGACTACCACTCGAAATACAAAAAAAGAGCAAATTGCTTTTTCATAAAGATGTAACTGCTAAAGAGTGGGCAAAGGTGCTAGAGCAGCCCAATGAAGATCAAAACACATGGTCTGAAACATTTGACACTGTCAACAACTTACCTTCCTATCTAAGGAGATGTTTATTTTATTTTGAACTGTTTCCGGCTGATTTTGAGATTCCTGTAAGAAGATTGGTCGCTCTCTGGGTGGCAGAGGGCTTTGTGCCTCTTGGGAAGACCAAGAATGGCCACCAGAGCTGGTAGCAGAAAGGTACTTGATTGAGTTGATAGATCTCAACATGGTTCAAATTGCCAAGAGAAAGCGCAATGGCAAGGTCAAAACATGCCGTTTCCCTAATGGTTTGCGTCAAATCTTCAAATCCACTGAATCTAGAATTCCTCAAGTCGGCGGCACTAGCACAGATTTGGAGGCAGTTCCAAAAAATTTCAGAATACGTCGGGTGGCAGATCACCTTGAAGTAAAAGATATCTGGCACAAGCATATTCATGGTAAGAGGTTCACCTATGCCAGTGATTGCGATTCCCTGAGAACCTACTACCAGAGCGTTTCCTCCTTCCTGTCCTTTGATACTCGACTTGCAAGTAAGTCTGGTCATGATATACGTAACTTTCTGCAGCAGTGTATTTTGAACAATTGTCTTCTACAGCTGCGAGTGCTTGATTTAGAAGGCGTGTACAAGCCCAACTTGCCCAAAGACATTGCAAAACTTTCTCGATTGAGGTATCTTGGCCTAAGATGGACTTATCTAGAGTTACTTTCACCATATATAAATAGCTTGGTGCAACTCCAGACTCTGGATCTGAAACACACTTACATACAAACTCTACCCAGATCCATCTGGAAAATGAAACTGAGACACCTGTCCTTGAGTGAGAGTAACCGCATCACATTTCCACCCAAACCAATAGGAATAGATATAGGCCGTTCTCTACATGACCTCCAAACATTGTGGGGAGTTTTTGTAGACGAAGAGACTCCTGTCAAGGGTGGTTTGGACAAATTGGTCAATATCACTAAATTGGGAATAACGTGCCATTCACAGGTGAGTGCAGTGGCTGACTGGATTGCGAAACTACAATACCTCCAATCACTGAGGTTAAGATCAAGAGATAAACAAGGTCGACCATCGAAAATACACTTGAAGTTTTTGCAACATCATACTAATCTCACTGACTTGTATTTGTTCGGATGCTTGAACACTCCATTGAATCAGCTCTTCCTTCCCTCAACCCTTGTTGTGCTTACCCTGTCACATTCGAAACTAGAGGATGATCCCATGCAAATTTTGAAAGATGCTCCGAATCTTCGCTCATTGTCTTTATTTGCAGACTCTTACTTGGGACAAAGAATTGTTTGCGAGTCTGACAGCTTTTCTCAGCTTCGTGTCTTGAGAGTTTGGAAGTTGGAGCAATTAGAGGAATGGAAAATAGAGGAGAAAGCACTTCCCTCCCTGAGACAACTGGAGATCCGATTATGTCCACGCATGAAAGTGCTTCCTGATGGATTAAATCATGTTAACAGTCTTCTTGAGTTGAAGTTGACAAACATGCCAATGGAAATTCATGCCGAAAAGTACAACATTCCGCCAAACTGTGAAGTCCACAGAGATGATTCGCCCCTATTGTGAGTTACCTCCCTTTATCCTTCCTTCGTTTTCTTTCTCTTTCAGCTCACAGGTTTCCTAATGCAAAAATTTATTATGTTTGGCAGTCAGGTGCGGTTTGCGTACACTGCCTTGTCAGAAGAAATGTCAGAAAAAAAGGTTCTCCGGCGCGTAAGAGTGAAGGTAAGTTTGGTTCTCGTTGAAGGCTATTTCTTGAAAGAATGTGTATATATTTTTTACCTTGATCGTCTTGTGTAATCCGAACTCTGACCGAGGAAGTTGTATTATTAGCATGTGTAGCAAGAATTTGCACCAAGAAGCATGTTCAAAGCTGAGCTTGAAGCAATGGATACTAATCACACATGGAATCTTGTTCCTCTACCTAAAGACAAAAAGTCCATAAGCTGTAACTGGATTTACAAGGTAAAATATAATGTTGATGGTACCTTAGCCAATGAGACGAGGAGCACATAAAGACTATTTCAACGTGCGGATGAAGAATACAATCGATTATGCAGAGAACGTTTAAGTTTAAGGCATGGTTTCTTTTAAGTTTCTTTTCATTTGATTAGTTCTGTGATGTTTTCTTTCGTTATTATTCTTGTTTTTTTATTTTTGTTATTGATAAATTGAGTGCTTGGTTGAAAAATACTTAATCTGAATTTTTGTATTTTTTTTAACTTATTTTACAAAATTTCATGACTAAATTTATGTAATAAATTTTCATAATAAAAATTAGGCAAGTGGGTTTATGTATCTCATAAATGTATATATTTTTTCAATTCGGTCCTTATTAAAAATTTTCATTCTATTAAATGAACAAAAGTATTTTTATTTTTGTCAAAATACCCTTTTATTTGATTTTGATTATTTAGTCGGTACTTCTATTTTTATATCTTCAATACAAATATATTTATTCTCTCCTCAATTCCTTCCACTCTTTAATCAACTCTCTCTAAACAATTCCTTTCCACTCTTCCACTCTCATCAACTCTATGTAAAGAAAGAAAAGAACAAGTTGCTCGACTAATCCTAAGAGATTAGAAAAGAGAGTTGATCGGTGAATTGGATATGAAAGACGAAAATATCAGTCACGTCTTCTTATTTACTTCAAAAACGTCTTCTTATTTACTACAAAAATAAAAAACTACTTAAAAAAATAAAAAAAAATATTGTAAATACTTAATGATTTTGTTTAATGAGAATTAAGTCAAAATTCATTAAATAAAAATTTGAATTAATTACTCATCTAAATATCTTTTATTTATTCCTAAACCATCCTTCTTTTCACACTGAATCCACCACCAACTACCCTCACTGCTCATACAGAATAATTGATGAGTATTATAGCGAAGATAGTTGATTGGTATGAAAGTTAAAATGTCGACGAACATGTGAAATCTTTATATTGTTAAGTGATACCTCCTCTTAATTGTTTCATTAACAGTCAGACATGGGTGAGCAACTCACTCTTAAACTAAGCTGCTTATCATGATTAATGTTGCATGACACAAAATTTTCAGCCAAACGTTTCTTATCATTTTTTATTTTTCATTTTTTTACCATTTATTTTCCGACTTCATAGAGTTAGTTAGTCTATTGACGTTAAACCCCACAAATTTGTTCCTTTTTCTCTTAATTGCTGAATACATTCACTCAGTTCAATTATCATCTTGCAACTCGTTGCAATTGCGCAAGCACATCCATTTTAGCACACATGTCTTCTTTCTGGTGGACAATATAGAAAGAATATTTAATAAGAAGATACAACGTATAACTGAGACATTTGAATGATTTATCAATTTAATTAAATTAAATTATGATATAAGGTTGGACCACATGTTATTGTTATTTAAGACATGAGTAGATAAAATCAACTCTCAAATTTCTATGATCGTTTAACCAGCACATTTCTCAAACTGTTATGTGTTGTCCATATTTCATTTAATTAAAAACTAATATAATTATTATTAAAACCTATTTTTCAACTAAAAATTAAAGCAGGTGCAATATAACACTACCACCCCACCTAACTAAAGATGGTACGTAGGTAATATTATAATTTTGTGTTTAAAATTATAATTTTAAGTTCTAATTTTACATATAACAATATAATTTAAATTATAATGTTGCGTACAAAATTATAATTATGTGACACAAGGTTATACCATCTTTACAAATACAAAATTATAATTTTAAGTTACAATTTTGTTACAACATTATAATAAAAATGAACCGTATTCCCCAATTCTTGTGATTGCTTAACCAAAGCATCTCATAGATGAAAGTAAAGCAAATGCTTTTGTATATAGGTTATCATACACCAAATTGAGACAAATGTAATTAAGGTGCAGAAAAATCTTACATTTGAGAAAAATGACAAGGTGTGTATACGTTGCAAATGCCTTTGTATATAGTTTATCATACACCGGTGTTAACATCCAATTTCATCTGAATGGATAAATTTATTTTTGAAAAAAATAAAAAATAAAGAAATATTAGTTAATGGTAAATAAAGCAGGTGAAATAAGTTTTTCTTTTAAATTTTTCAAACTTTAATTTTAGAAAAAAAAAATAGAGATTAGAAAATGAAAAAAAATGAGCCAATTTTAATTATAAGATCTGTAGCGATATGCTAAAACATAAGGCTTTCATCAAACTCCACTTCAGTAGTGCTCCATTTGATGGAACTGGAGCAGTTCCATCTTTCAAGAACCCATCACTCCTTTGAGCGCATAATCTTTTTCATGAAAAGACTTCTCCAAAGCTGTTCAAAAATGAGTTTTTTCAATTGCTCGGGGGACTGCTTCTAGTATTTGGTGGTAAAACTTTTAGAAAAGCTGACACTACAAGAAAAACTTATATTACCGACGGTCAAAATCTGTAGGTATGGTCAAATCTGTCGGTAAATCAACATTACCGACAGATTATCGACGATATAAAATCTATCTGTAAAACTCTTGTCGATAAAATTTGACTGACGAAAATCATGTTCCGTCGATAATTAGTGACGAAAAAGCCATCGATAAATCTTTCGATAATTATTGACGGAAAAATTCGTCGGTAATTATCGATAGAAAAATATGTTGATAATTATCGAGCAAAAAATTCGTCGTAATTACCAAAAAATCCATCGGTAAATAACATGCACTGTTCATCATCTTCCTCCTCATTCTTTCATATTTTTTTTTTCGTTTTTTTCTTTGTCGTTGTTGTCGTCGCCACCGTTGTCGCCGTCATCTTCTTCTTCTCCTTCTTCTCCTTCTTATCCTCCTTCTCCTCGTTATTCTCCTTCTCCTTCTTCTCATTATTCTCCTCCTTCTCCTCCTTCTCCTTCTTTTCCTTCTCCTCCTTCTCTTTCTTCTCCTCCTCCTCCATCTCCTTCTGCTCCTTCTCCTTCTGCTCCTTCTTTTCTTCTTCTTCTTCTTCTCCTTCTCCTTCTCTTTCTTCTCCTCCTCCTTTTCCTTCTACTCCTTCTCCTTCTTCTTCTTCTTCTTCTCCTTCTCCTTCTTCTCCTTCTCCTTTTTTTCCTTCTCCTTCTTCTCCTTCTCTTTCTTTTCCTTCTCCTTCTCCTTCTTCTCCTTCTTCTTCTTCACCTTCTTCACCTTCTTCTCCTTCTCCTCTCTTCTTTTTCTTCTTCTTCTTCTTCTTCTCCTTCTCCTTCTTCTTGACAATGGACAAGTTGGTCAATATCAAAAGACTGGGAATAGCATGCCAATCAATGTCACTCCAGCCAAAGGCAATGGAATCACAACTCGAGGCAGTAGCTGATTGGATTGCAAAACTAGGATACTTCCAATCCTTGAAGCTAAAATCACGAGATGAAAAGGGTGGGCCTTGGAAGATATCCTTGAATTCTTTGAAGAATCAGATTAATCTCTATGACATGTATTTGCCGGGATGCTTCACTTGTCCATCTATTCTATCTCAGCTTCCCCAAGCCTGGTTGAACTTACCCTATCACATTCCAAACTAGAGAAGGACCCCATGGTAATTTTGAAAGATCTTCCCAACCTTCGCTCCTTGTCTTTACTTGCAGAATCCTACACTGGAAACATTTTCACCACCCTTCCTGAAAGTTTTCCTCAGCTGCGTGTGTTAAGAGTTTGGAAGCTGGAGCACTTGGATTATTGGTATATAAACCCCAAGGCACTCCCCTCTCTGAGACAACTGGAAATCCGATCCTGCCCGGCTTTCACAAAGCTTCCTTTTGGACTGTGGTGTGTTATCAGTCTCCTTGAGTTGAAACTCACCAAAATGTCAATGGAAATCAGTACTATTCACCTTCCTCCCAATTGTAAAGTTTGCTCGTAATTCTCCTCATCACAATCAATCATCTTTCCTTTACTTTCCTACCCAGCTTACACTTACAACCAGTTGTCTAGTTGGACAAAATTTAATGTGTTTCGCAGTTAACAGATGTTTGTCAACGACAGTTTGTGATAGCCGAAGGAATATTGAATCTGAGTTAAGTTTGCTTCTTCAGAGAAAGATATCAAGTTGAAAAGTTTTTATTTTCTCCAAACATTTTGTGTTGTCACTTGTTTTGCTTAATGCAACAACTTGTACCATACATATTTTTTCTGCTTCTGTTGTGTAATTCAAATCTCAACCATGTGTGGACTTGTTCCTTATTTGTGGGAGAGGAGACAATGGGACTTGTTATTTATTTTCTTTGATTACATTTACTATGTAATCCGAATAAATGTCCACCAATCGATCCATGTGGTATGATTGTTTAATACAATCTCCGGTTTCATAAGTGAAGAATGTACTTTTGTTGCGTTGACATGTATGTCTGGAATTTCGGCGGTTAGAATGAAATTATAAAGATCTACTACAAACAACGAAATATAGAATTTTATATGATTTAAAAGATAAATGATAATCTTTGGAATATTATATTTCAACAAAATATTTTATTATTGATAATAGTTTTTTAAAGAAAAGAATGGCCAAACATGTATTACTCTAGTATAAATTTTATTAACTAATATCTCATTCAATATATTTCCATTGAATTATATTTTCAAAACAGATAGTTGAATTGGAAATTTCTTTTACATATATCATATATAAAAATTAAAAATAAACATACTAATATATGATTATCTACTATCTAACTTAAATAAATTAAAATCAAAATCTATGTTTATTTTGCAAAATATATTCCAATATGTATATCATTTAATTGCTTAATTTTAGCCCTTGAATCAACAAAAATTATTTCTTTAAATTTATTAACTATGATTAGTATCATGTATTAATTATAAATATAAATTATATGTGCAGGATTTTTTACTGCATTGAATTTTTAATTTTATTTTTGTTTATATTGCCTATTTCTTTTAGATACTGTTTATTGCAACTCTACAAGGACAAAACCATAATGAAAGAATTATTTGACAACACAATGAGTTGTCCAAAACCCAAATGATATAAGGGAGGCTATCTATCAAGACTCTGCTAATGGCAATAATAAATAAACGAAAAACAAAGTCCCTCAGTGACAACAGAAAAATAAAGAACCAATGCTCTGTATACCAAATGGAGGTAGAACCATTGTACCAGCAGAACACAGTAATTCTAAGAATTCGTAATGGTTAATAATTAGAAAAAATAAAAAAGTTCAGAACGAAGGCCACTAAGGAAGAAGTGAGAAACGTACATGGTCAGCGCCAACCTTTAACGATGGTCTAAGTTAAGGCACAAGGTATTTTCAATTTACACAATGACATGTGAGCAAGTTGATTATCACCAACTTGATGGACAAGAACAGATGAGAATCTAATTCAGAACTTAATCCTAAAAGCTTGGAACAAAGCACTTCCTCACAACTCTCTTCATGAGGAACTAAACTTCCCAACCCTACCCTACATACCATACCTAGTTATTCCTGGAGGATTGACTTGAGCTAAATGGATTCCTTGAGTTCTGGTGTTGGCTTCACTCCAGATCAATGGTGCCACCATTGAATCCAAGCTCAGCATCCTCTTCTTTGATCCGCCCGGAGATCCTTCGAGCGTCAACCCTCCTAAACTCTCCAGTGATGTCAGGCAACTTTCAGTGGAACAATCAGCTCCTTGAGGGTGGAGAATAGGTGGTACTTCTGAAACATGCATTCCACCTACCTCAGAACACACTTGAGGGAAAAACCCAACGTGATCAACAAGGGAATTTCTGGGTGTTTTGCTTTCCAGCCCTTGAAATTTTTGACCATCTGTGTCCATAATTATATCCCCAATAAATTGATCTGCTAACATCTTACATGCTCGCTCAAGCATGCCCATGTACCTCCGCTCTGCATCCTGCCGAATTTGCAAGTGCTTTTCTGCCTGCAATACCATAATTCTTAAAAATAGTAAGTGTTAGGGTACATTTATAAGGTATACCAACTATTTCTTTGTAGAACACTGAATAGAACATTCTCTGTTATTATTTATTTAGTTCATATCTGTCCACACGATAAAGCACCTTACATTGTGAGAAGGAAATTTACCTCCACTAGTAAGTGTAGTTTACTTTGCACTTCCATTTGTGCTCTTAATGCCTCCTTCACTTCATGACCCCTACACGTGACATTGGAACTTTCAATTTGTTTATCAACAACCATTCAGACATCTGGGGACACGAATAAATTGTTTCTCAAGATACCATAGAATTCTTACTCGTTTGCATCAGAAGTTGGTAACTTTGGAGATGAGTTGTCAGTACCGGGGCTTTCTTGAAGATATGAACCTGACATCCCTTGCATGGGTTTTTCAATGAATGAGACTATGTTTAGACCAATACAAAAAAGCTTATAATATAAACAGTATTGCTGGTGTATGAATCAACCTTTCTTTTAGCAAGGCAACAACACAGATCAAAATGTGACCAATCCATTGAAACAGACATTGATACGTGATTCAATTCGATACATCAAATTTTTTTTTAAAAAAAGGTGGAATATTTTTCAAAAATAAAGATAGATAAACCTACCATCTTTGCATCCCTCATCAGAATCTTTTCCTGATTGCTTTCCAAGCCTGTACTTCTGCAATGCAATGAACAATAGTGTAAGACAGAACATTATCTTAAAGTTTCAATTTCACCAATTCATATGTAATCAACTGTTGCAAAATTATATGCAAAATGAACCTGTAGATGACTTTTTAAATGATAGAGCGTCAAACCCTTGACATTCATGGTTCTCATGATCGCTTTAGGAGTGGCTTCTGTAAAAAATAAATTTAATACTATAGCAGTGAGCAGAAGACGCTTGATGATATCACTCGTGTATATATCAGAATTTCCTAGAATATATTCACAAATCATAAATAACCCTACTACAAATTGAGAAAAAAGTAAATGAATCAAGAATAACATGAAAACGACTAAATCGCCGTGATATTTAGAAAAAATCTAAAGGAATGTACTCTTGACTTGAAGAACATATCTCCAACACCGGAACTAAATTAATGTACCAATTACTGAATGCTTTCTCCTCCCCTCATTCCTGGATAGTGGTGGCATTGTGCTAGGTAAAAGCTAGCTAAAGATTTGTGGGTCCTAGATAAAGTCAATTTTCATTGAGAATGGTATTGCATTATGAAAAACACACAGCATGAGTGCATGGGAAAGATACTGAAATATATACAGAAATAGAAGGCAACTAACTACTAGAGTGACGAAAATCAATATGCTGCAATGAAATTGAAAACAATCAAAAAGAGCCTTAGAATAAGCTTTATTATAGTTTAGTGACTAAAACCTAGTATTCCACATTGTAACCATTCTAGGTCCTTCTATATCCCACTAGCGTGTTTGGTAACACATTACTAGGCCTATTTGATGTGGTTTGCCACATCTCAATAGATACTACCGGTTGTAGCTTTGGCCATTTGACGTTACTTCTGCTTCCAAACACACATTATATTGTCTAGTTTATCACATTATTCACCACTCAAAAAATTGATGAATTTCAACTTGTTAGGAAATAAGCAAAATATTAAGATTTGCTTGTGGTGGTTAATGTTGGGTAGTTACAGTATTTTTTATTTTTTCGAGGGATAGCAATATCGAGTGCATAATTAAGCCACAGTACAAGACACACAATCACTAATTACAGCAAAGTTTTCTTTCACGCCACAACTAATAATTAGGAGAATAACCCTATATCTAATGCAGCCAAACCTGCAATTCCAACATATACCACTACAACTAAGATAAGAAAGGCCCCTCCTTTCCCTGCTACCTAACTCCGGCCTCCATGAACAACAAATAAAACCTCTGCACGAATCCCAACAACTCGAAACAATTTCCTAACAGTATCAAGCCAACAGTGCCAAAACACACAAATTAATAACAAATTTCACCAAATGGGATCCCTGTCATCACAATTACAGCACGCCAAAAAAACACAGTAGCAGACATAATAGCATGAATGAAAAATGAAAGGGGAAAAATTACTCACTACTGGCACCCCCAAGTTGAGTGACAGCATCAACAAAGCGTTCGTGAAGGTCAGAGGTCCACCGAAGACGAGGTTTGGGGTCAGAGGTGAGAACAAGACAAGGGTCTCCGAGGTGAGCGTGATTGGAAGCACCCTGCATGTCTTCCTGCCCAACACCCCCTTCATGGGGATGTATCAACCTAGAAAACATTCTAATCCTGTTCTTCTTCTCCTTGTTGCTGTTGTTGTAGAGTGAAACGTTAAACCCCACGAAGAAGAAGAAGAAGAGAGAGAAAAGGAGAAAACGTGGGTATGTTGTTATGTTATGGAAGAAGGAGATGACCCATTTGGTGAAAGGGGAAGCAGAAAGGGGAGTGGGGCGAATGGGGAAATGGGTATGTGAAAAGCACAAGACTTTGGGTTGAGAGGCCAAATGGAGCTGGCACTGTCACGCTTTACTGGGATTTTGTCACTTTCTTCTGCTTTACCTTTCTTCTTTTAAACAAAATTACAAATTAAATTAATAAATTCAGTACTGTTCATTTGCATTTGCCGCTCTCTGCTTCCCTCCAATCATTTTTCCATACCCCTTTTTTTTAGGGTTCATCTTATAGGGCGTCCATGGGAATTCCAATCAATTACCTCAAACTCATCTTCTTCCAATGCAATCCCATCAATTACCTATCTTCAAAATCTCATTCGCTCAAATTTTAATACTTATTATTATTCAGAGCACTGAGTTTGAGTTCCACAAACTTAGTTTGATGAAATATATTTTTCAAAAAACAAAATGTGTTTTTCCTTTTCCGCAGGCATGAGCATTGGTGGTCGTGATTTTGGTATGGGCTGATGATTACAGAGTTTGGTCCAAGATATGTCAAGAGTGTGGGCTATGTCAGGAGTCCATTGGATCCAATTGTGGTCCTATCCACTACGTGAAAACACTGAACCATCCTTCTTTACTCAGGGCACACACCATACACAAATTAGTGATACAACTTTTTATCTTAACAATGACCAGTACATAACCCTTTTCAATTTATATATAGGAAAATCGGACTGAACAATTTATATGTAGGAAAAATACACCATAAGATTTTTACAACTAAATTTTGACAATATTTTTTATAATTTGAGATAAAATATTCTAAATAATTTTAAAATATATAAAAAATAGAAAACTACTTAAAATATGTCATCTTAATTGGTAAGAAACAATCTTCAAAATTTAGTTATCAAAATTGTTAAACTCTTGAAAAGGGATTTAAGCCCACTTCCCGAGTTGTTTACAGAGGGGTTATTGAAAATGTAAGTGACAAATTTGGTCTTTGAGTTAAAGAAAAGAAAGCGTATGTGGAAGAAATTCTGTGGACTTAGAGGCTATTTTTGTTTTTGCTATACAACTGGTTCTGAATATTGTTCGTGGAACAAACAACGGTGATTTGATGAGGTTGAAGATTAAGGTGTTGAATTGTTGGAACTACGTAACTTTAGACTATGACTTAAGACAAAGGTTTTTTGTCCATAGTTTGCTTCATGTGACACGTACAGTTCCATGTGCTTAACACCATGAAATTTGGTTTTAATCTTTTTATAGCAAAAACAGGCTGTCACCATGTTAATCTCATATTTTTCTACTTTTATGGTCTTTCATAACCACAAATTAATGCTTTAATTTGTATCTTATTGTCAACCATGTTCATCATAATAACTATTTACCTGTCAAAGATTTGCTTGGTCAAGTAGGTACCCCCTTCTGATTTTATCTTCCTTTTTCAACCCAAACAATACATTCATCTATCTTGTTTAAGTAAACACTTTCTTTGCTTCGTTACATAGAATTAGGATCAAATTATTTTATGTCATTATTACAATCTTTGAAACCTCTTCATCTTCGTGGTGTCGTGTTCAATTTCTGGACTTTTGGCGTTTCAATTACACTTTTCAAAGTATCACGAAAAGATTGAAAATGTGTATTTTTATTGAATTTAATTTTCTCTCACTATTTAACCAATGGCTCCATTCCACAATACGGAAAAAAAAAAAGCAAAAATCTTAGGTCAAAATAATCAATCAAATTAAAGAAAAGAAATTTATTACTTTATTGATAGGTACATTATAGGCTTCTCTAGAACGAATGTATTGTATCAGTAAAATTAACTAGTGAAGTAAAAGAAAGGAATATAAAATACTTGAACCGCAATTGGTATCATCATTATCAATTGAGAAAAACACGTTTAACATATTTTTCAAGTATAATATGGTCTGAATATGATATTTTTTTTTCAATACACCTAGGTGTTAAAACTCAATTTATCACTTATTTTCATCCTTCACTAAAGTTAAAGATGATATTTGATAAGATCAGAAAATTAACTATTAACTTATTTGATTAGTTTGTAAGTTAATTTAATCAATAAAAACTGTTTGGTAATATTTAAAAGTAATTTATCTTAAAATTTATAATTTTTAAACTACAAAATACTTCAACTAGTTTCTTTGTTTATTTAATCTTATTTTATTATTATTTCTTATATTTTAACATATTTTTATCACCTTTAATTTCATTTTACTTATTATTGCCCATTTTCAATTTCACAAATCCCCCTATTTGTGCTCTCAATAATTTAAAATAAAATTATTTGTTAAAATAAAATTATAAAACTTTAAAACAAATAAACTAAAATATTAATAATAATTTATTTATTTATTTATATATAATAAAATAAGAAAATGTTATGGTATGAAAAAATATTTTTATCTAGATAATAAATTTATATAATTATTTTTTTTATATTTATCAACAAATTCATCTATCAATTATACTAGTTATTTCTCATTCAATAAATTAAATTATCTACTCACAACTTATAAGTTAAATATCATAAACTATTAATTACTAGGAGTTTATAAGTTAAAATTGTTAATCGGTAAAAATAATTATATAAAAATTTCTTAATATAATGTCAATTATATAAAGAGACTTTCATACATATTAACTAGAATATTTATACTAATTAACTAGTAAAAAAACAAATAGAATGTTCTAGATTTATATTTATATATAATAACATATGAAACACAAGTTAGTAGGTATATAGGGTGAGAGAGAGACATAGAGGGTGATGTGGTCCTCCAAGTCAGCAATAATCTGCCACCGTGCAAGTCTATGTGGAATTCCATGTCAATGCCATGTTCTGCAGATTAAGTGGATATTCTTCTCATTGCATGTGCACTCCATCATATTTATAACTCTCCCCTTAATCAAATGTCTTAATCGCATTATATATATATATATATATATATATATATATATATATATATATATATATATAATAAATCTTCTATATGTTTTCTATGATTTTAATAAATTAAAAATTTTATATAAATATACCTCAGTGTGAGGAATGTGTTGAAAGTCTCACATCGACCAAAAGATAAAACAATTTTATAATATATAAGTGAAGTGTAAATTTCACCTTACAAATTAGTTTAATTTGGTAGGATTTGATAGGGTTGAGTTAGACTTAAAACTCACTTCTAACATTTATATTTTTAATACAATAGATTTTTTTCCTTATAAAAAACTTGTTATTTATTAGCATTTGCCTCATGCTAATTACCATTAATTATTTTCATTGACCGATTGCGTTTAGTGGTTGAGACACAGCCATGATCGTGATTCATGGCCGCTCCATGTGAAATGAACACTGTTTGACTATAATTCAAGTGATTCCAAAATGTCCTTTTTCTTTTTCGTTCATAAAATAAACCACCAACAATTAATTACATAAAATAGTTTATTATAGTCGTTTAGCCTGGTCTGACCAACATCCATTCTTCATGATGGGGAGCCAAATTAGGTGCTCTTTTAATGGCAGACACTAACATTGAATGAAGTGTGCTTCATGGAAAAGAAAAATTCTCGGAAAATATATGATTGCTCGGTTGCTAATACTAAAGTATCATTATTGTATTAAGCAAAGAAAGCAACAGATTAAGAGCAATAACACTAGCACAACAACAGCCTTAAATTAAAAATTGTAAGCCATTTGAAGCCTGGTTACCTTACATTACATTACATCACCCTCTAATATCTATCTACCAAAGTACAAAACTGTGTCATAACATGGAGGAGGCTACTTGATTCCCATCAATTTTGTGAGAACTTAGCTCTCATATATACATAACAAGATAAGATTAGAGAAAAGAAAAGAAAATTGTAAACACTAAGATGAAGATTTTTTTTTTCCCAGCACAGAAAAGTAGGTCAGAGTTTGTTGATAAGAGGACAAAGATGAGGTGATGCAGTTGGACACCTGTTTGAGTGTGATTTGGTGTGCAGAAGAAAGCATTATGAAAATGATGGGTGTGAAAGGGAATGATGTGAAGCAGTGGTAGGTGTTGGGAAGTGCTGAGTGATGACCTTTCTACTCTTTGAAACCGGAGAATCGGAGTGGAGAAGAAGGTCCCTCTTGTTATTGAAAGGGAAAGTGGTTTTGGAAGAGTCTTGAGGTGAAATGGCCACTGGAGGGATTTCAATGGAGTTGAGGTGTGGAGGAGGGTGCTGCCACTGTGGGAGTGGTCCAGCCAAGAGAAGTGTCTGAAGCAGTGGTCCAGCTTCCACCACTGCCTTCAAGAGTTTTCCTTTTTCAGGCAATGGTTTCTTTTCTGCTAATTCAAGCACTACTTGGAGTGGTGTTGGATGTGGGGTTGAACTCCCACCAGAAGAGGGCATGCTGGTTTCTTCACAGTCAGAAGAGTGCTTTTCAGAGAACCCTTCTTGCACCTCTTCTTCACTCTGTGATGTGGTGTCTCTTTGATTTGTCTGACCAAGTTGTTGTTGTTGTTGTTGTTCTTGTTGGTGTTTGTTCTGGTGCTGATGAAGTTCTTGTTGCAGCTTCAGTTTTTCCAGCATTAGCTTCTGGCATTTTGCTTGAGCTTCATCTCTCTCTTTGGTGACCCTGCTTAAGAGGTCATTGACATGGATCAATTCACATTCTCTTCTGGTAATCTCCTCCTTAGCTGATGCAATTGTTGCTTCTAGCTCCAGGGTTGTGTAGAGAAGGGAATGTTTCAAGTCTTGTAACCCCTGCTAATGACACAACACTGAGCAAACAGGAGCAAAAAAGAAAATTGAAATGAAACAAAGTAGATGTGTGAGTGAGTGAGTGAGTGTGACACCTCTTCTTGGTAGTAGAATTCCCAGGCAAGAGGAGTACATTCATATTCCATTTGTTGCAGAGGAACAGAGGAACAGAGGGAGAATATGTGTTGTCTTGGATCTTCAAATGAGGAATATTGTAGTAGTAGTAGTACTATCCTGGTGTCTACTTTCCTTTTATTCTTGGCTGAACTTTACTTCATGGGACATGGAGTTGAAAAAGGGACAGAAAGCGCCAAAATTTTAAAGCACAAAGGGCAAATGGTAAGTGCATTTGGCTTTGTAACAAATAGGCACTATGTTCACAAGGACTAAAATTCGGTGGGGGTAGGGAGAGAGAGAGAGAGAGGGAATGTGATTTCATTTCAGTGGTCCAACTTCGAACCTAATCCTCTTCATATTGAGCCTTTTAGGTAGCGGCGGATGGCACGTGTGTACATGTAAAACTTAAAGTAAAAAATTATTTTAGCATCTCAATGAAAAAAGTAACTACCTACTTCCCCTTCGTTTATTCAGTTTCAGAGTCATAGGAAATAGTTAGGTACTTTTAACTACCTAGGTAAATAAAAAACTCTCCATCAAAACTCTATATAAATACCATTAACACTTTCTTGTTTACAAGATTAGAGGCTGTTCTTATTCTTCTGCATTTTCTGATCTTCTCAATGATCCATACTTCCGGTGCATGGAGAAGAGACTTTACTCAGATTAATTTTAACCACTGCTTTTTGTTTGTGTTGTATTTGGTCAGACTAAAACAAAAATAAAAGTCTAGTTAGAGGAATGATTAAAGGCATAAGATCTTATACCCTTTTCCTTTTGTGTGTATATGCTTTGATTTTATATTTTGACTAAAAAGAGGATTTTGCTAAGGCTTTATTAGTTATTATCACGCCCTCCCATACCATATACTAAAGCATGTATTGTCGTTACTTTTTCCCTCCTCAGTCCTCACTCCCTCCATCATTTTCCTGTTCTCACTCAAATGCCTATAATGCAGTGTCGTATAACTCTTCCCTAATGAAAATGACACATCAACTTTTCATTTTAACCTATATTCTCTACCCAATTTCAAGGTTAAAGTTATGTAAATATCATTACACAATCTGGTTTTCTGCTATCTGAAAATGATATTTGGATCATCCAAGAGATTACCATCCTAAGGTAACATATGAAAAGTGCTCATCACTTCACAATTATAAAATATCAAACACATTTTACTGACAAGCATTAGTAAGAAGAAGATTTCATGATCCGCCATATTACATATCTACCAGTCAAAGAAGGGATCTGAGAAGAAATATTTTTCACCAAAATCCTTAGGGGGCAACTGAGATAATGGTGGGTCCATTTTGTAGCTCTTTTTCACAGTAAAGTTCAATCCTTTTAGATCAAAAGAGGGGAAAAGAATAACGGCTTATGCAGCACCTAACTCACTGTTTTGGTAAGAAAATGTTGCCATGGATCTCATTGCAACCGTGTGGGTCCTCACACACCCTCTTCACACTTGGTTTCCTAATATCCATGCACCAAAGTTGCAGAATGAAGAATGCTACGCATACAGACAAATTTTTTCTTACTTTCCTTCAACAAAAAACAAATAAACCCTTGACGTTTGTCTACCAATACATTGGATAGCATTTTCTGCTATCTACAAAATCAATATCCAACAAAACTTTATGGGAACCAGGTAACAAATTTTATTTATTTAAAAGCCACAATTTCTGACACCATTTGTGTGAAAATTCTCAAAACATAATCAACAACTATATATCTATAGCTTAGGGAAAAAAAAAGGGGGGGGGGGGGGGAAACGAAATTCCCAGAAAAGGAATCTGCAGGGTTCTCTAGAAGTAGTGATTTGGTAGCTTATGAAGTATTGATGAACTAGGGTAAAGAAAAGTGATGGTGGCGTTAAGCGTGCATGAAACATTGCAATAATTGGCAAAGATTATCTTTATCTTTGTACCTGATAGGATAAGATTCTTAGACATTATTTTATATGATAATTAATTATTTGATGTAATCTAGGTGGTGGGTTATTTTCCTCCGTGAAGGAATAGTTAATTGATGAGAAATGAAAAGCATATAACCGTTGCTCATGAAAATGGAATTAATTAGTACATTTTATTCTTTTATAGATTTTTTTTTTTTTTTGATAATGCAAGTACATAATCACATGGAACCACCACTTAAAGTAAATTGATTGATGTAGTACAATATTCTTCTTCAACTATATCATCATGGTCATATTTTAAATTCTAAATTGATTTTCATTAGTATTTATTGAACCAAAATAACTTTATTGGAGAAAAAAAAAATCCAATGTATTGCAAATTGAACCGAGACCGTTTCCTTGTGAAAAGAAAGATCCAAAACTCTGTGAACACGCATTTGATAATAATTAAATTATGTTGGTTAATTAATGTTAATTAGTTATTGATTCGTGCAGTGACGCGGTTTTGAGCTTTAGAATGTTGGGGAAATGAGATACTTTTTGTCTCCGTTTGCATGTGAGGAGAAGGCCCACGCAACTAACCCAACTCTTTCAAATCTAATTATGTACGATTTGGCTAATTAACCCCCGACTCTTTATCTAAAAAAACAAACAAATTTATATTTACATTTTTGTTAATCCAAAAAAATAAATCTAACAAAAGCACGATACTTTTTGCTTTTTCTGTCTATTAAATCTTACATTCTTTCACATTTTGGTGTGAGGGTTTCCTAAAGAAACACTTTTTACACTGTAGTATCCCTCATGCAATTTCTCTGATTCTAAAGTTTTCATGATGAATAATCATAATGCATGAGAGAATATGAAGGCATAAGGTGGAAAAAAAAAATAGCTTGAGCACTACTGTTCTGAGAAAGCAACTGGTATAACCTAACAAGACCAGTGATATAAGTGATTACGAGTTTTTTCTTTTGAATTTCAAATTTTGTACAGAGTATATAAACTAGATATTATCAAAGATTTATCTTTTCAATTTGGTGTATCTAGGCCTATTTAAATTAATGGAAGTTAAAATTGATTCTTGAATGTCTGCATTATCCGATTAAAAAAGACTATAAGATGTTTATGTTTTTTAGTTATTTTTATATACGTTTAATTCCTTTAATTTAGATTTAGGCAATACTTTCATGTGCACAGTTTCTCTGTCATCTTTACAAGTTATAGTCTTCATTCATAATGGAAGTGATATTAATTTTTTTTTTCTCTTATTTATTTAGAAGATGATGGACACATCTCCAATTAAACAACGTATATCAACACTTCATTAGAAAAATAAACATGCAACTCACGAACTTATAAATTTCATTTTCAATAATATAATATGCTATCATTTTTCTATTTATACGTATACCTCCGTAACTAATAATATATCAAAAAATAAAATATCAATTCTTAAAATCAAATACTATATTATAAGAAAATTCATACTAACTAAAAATAAAATCATTATATAACTAAAATTGAATTAGATTTAAAATCTACTTCTTAACATATTTATAATAAAATAAAATTACAATTTACCTTTTAAATACTCCAAAAGTATTATGTGTGGTTTATTGAGATATTTTATATTGTTTTGTTGCTATGACGGTGTATATGATGTTAAGCATGGTTTCTTTTAGTAAGTCTGTTTTATATGTGTAAATAAATGTTATCATAGTAAAATATAATGGTTGGTGTTACTTTTTCTGGTGAGAGCCAATATTTGCATTCTCATTATGATGGTATTGGCAACAAGGCTTGGTAGAAAGGGTTGGCAAAGAGAGTTGCTTAAGGTGTATGAAATCTGATAAAATTTTTGGAACATTTAATGTGAAGATTTTATTTGGTTAATAATGTCGGTGGAAGAAGAAAATACAGAGCTGCAAAAGGCAAAAGAATAAACTTGTTCTAAAGCTGGGTAAAATTAGTCTTCATAATTACTTGAATTAATCTCAACAATAAATTTTTATATTCAAACAAAACAAGGTGAAAGGAATTGAAATTTAGATGCAAAAAACAAACAGACCCTAACCGTCTTGAATCCTGATATCTATTGTTCAGTCAAATTTCATCCAATTATTAGCTCTACATTCATTATCTAGGAACTCCTCTTTTTTCGTTTTTATTAATTTTGTAAGTTTCGGAAAATAAAATAAGGATACACATGTTAAACTTTCATTTTCTCTCGATTTGAACGTATTCAGCTACGTGCAAACTCACGTTTCACGCTCCAATATTCATAATGTATGCTAATCTATACGATACTTCTATAAATAAAATAGTTATGTAATTATAAACTAATATCTTCAAGCTTTCCTACCTGCGAATCTGAATTTTTTTATCAATATTGCTTTTTTGATAAATTTATCTTAATATAAATAGTTTGTAAACTAGATTCTCGACAAAATGGAGTTCAGGTAAAATTAAATTTGCAAAAAGATAATGATTCTCTACCCACATGATCCACTCCTACCTTACATTTTTTGGCCGTGAACTCCTTTTCTCACTTTGAAAACAGAAAGTTACTTCGCTCCCTTTTTGAAAATCTACCACTTAATTTAAATTTACAGTATTAAGGGAAGGAATAAGCCAGGAAAATCAACAAACGGATCAAATAAGCTACATCAGTTTTCAATGATGCAAGGCCCTAACACAAGAAGCTACAATTCAAAAAAACAACAGAACACTACCACCACTGTACTATGTAACTGGATGACCAGCATGAGCAGTTTCCACTTCATTCTCATGCAGAGTTGTTCACAATGAAATTGCCTGATTTATCTCTGCGCATCTTCACATTGATTGGAACTTCCTTGTAGGACACAACCTTCTCAACTGTGCGACGCAATGGCCGCCCAACAGATGATCTGCGATTATCCTGAGACTCAAATGAACAGGAATTGTTTTCTTGTCCAGAAGTTAATGTTGACGTTGGACAACATTTTTCTGACACATCATCAGATAATTGGGAGACATTAAATTTTGCATCATCTAACACAATTAAGTCCTCTGTTGGCTCTGGATTCTCTGGCTTGAACCTGTTAGTTTGTCTTCTCGTACTTTTCCTGTAGATAACTCTCAAAGATAGGTAAGCAGGTTTTTTATTGTCTAAATTAGTCACAAATTCCAGCTATTAAATTCAATCATAACGTGGGAGTATAAGCTTACCTCTTGTTTTCAATGTTCTTTTTGGCGTGAACTGGTTCAGTGTTAGTAGGTCTTGAAGCTGCATGCAAAGAATATGCATAAGGCTCGATATAGCAAGACTGCACGAAAGTAAGAAAGTGGACAAGTTGTGTAAAGTTACATTCTGTAGCTTCCCTGGCTTCGTCATGAACCTTGGACTCCAACGATGTGGTCCCACTTTCATTAGCCTTTGAAATATCTTTTTTTACTTCAACAACCTCCACTGAATCTTCTGTTGGTTCTGGTTTTTCATCTTTCAACCCAGTGGATTGCCTTCTCAAACTATACCTGCATTGTATATTCAAGGGACTTATATGAGCTACCTTGTTCCTTAGTAGTAACTTGTATGTAGTGTACAAAGTCAAATTTTGGAGTTCAGAAATTAGTGCAACGTAGTAAACAAACTCAAACTCATACCTTTGGTTGTCGACCCTTTCCATGGATTTGACTTGTTTACTTACGGCAGGTGCAGAGGCTGCATGAGAGAAAGACCTCTTTAGAGATTTACATTAAAAATGCTTGCACACACACACACTCACACATGAAGTGGGTCCACTACCGTACATCGAGGTTTGGACACTCTCCTCCTTTTTGCATTCCCCCGGTTATCTTCTGGGAATGACTGAACTGACTGCTTATTGGGGCATGCTCTCACCTAATAGTTGTTAAGATAAAAGGTGAATTGTTGCCGTGCCACTAAGAAGGGAATGAAGACCCACTAGCAGAAGGAACAAATAATGGAAAATTCATACAGTACCTCTTTAACATTAGTTTCATGCTTCAATTGAACTGTGTGCTCTTTTGTCTACAGAAAGAAAATTGCAAGTCAAAAACAAAGATTAAGGCTTGATCACTTGCTCATTTGCAATTTATCATCTTAGAGATGCATCAAACTGACCGTCAATTCTAATTTCATGGCATTGAGTATCCCATTTTTCATTCCTAGTTCAAACTGAAGTTCCCTTTGCTGAATGGCAACAAATTCAATATCACTCAACTCATCAAAAGAAAATTAAAAGCAATAAGTGGCACAACAAGCACCAACAGTTTTCATTGACTCACCTTCTGTCTACTTGAATTAATCTCCTGTATTGCATAGTCAAACACATAACAACAATTGTAGATTAGATTTTCAACAAGAGCAAAAAACTTTATTATTAAAAACATTTGGTCCATACCGCCAGCATTTGACTATTTGTGAGGGCAAGTTCCGCATTTTGCATCCTTAGTTTCTGATAATTGCTTTGACACTTCTGTAGCTCAGCTTTACAAGATTCTATAAACGCACTGTCCACACAAGTTAAGATAACACCAGTGAATGAAAACTATCACCACCAAAATCACAGACCAGAGACAAAGCACAGAAAAGTAGACCAAATCCAAAGAGAAAGTATAAATTACTCTCTATTAGCAAGATGCTTCACTAACATTTCCTTGTCCTGGGAAACAAATTCAAAACATACATCAGCAAAGTGTGAAGCTAATGAGAGAAACAAAACAAAAACGAAACACGAGAAGTATACATGCAAGTGTAGTATATATAATGTACCTTAAGAAGGTGTTCAACAGAGACGTGTTGTTTTGGTTGTTGGTGCAAGTTGGTTACATCAGCAAGAATTTTGTTTTGGGAAGCTCCAACTTCAACCCCGACACCCACATAAACAGAATCTCCCTTCACCCCTTTCACTCTCTTTGCTTTTACACCTGCAACTCGTGAAGTGAGATTTCAGATTAAAAATTCTCATATTTGCATGTAGAATTTCGTTTGGACTTGGGAGCTTCGACAAATCTTGTGGATGGAAAAAACATACGAGCTATATATAACCCCAAATTAGATCTTAAAATGTAAACTATACCCGACACAATAACTCAATTGGAGCGAGAGAACCCTAATCGAAGGCAAAATATGGCGGTGAAAGATGAATGAAATCATTAAAAGAGTAAAAGACGGAAATGAGAAAACCCTAAGGCAGAGAAAGAAAGGGAGACGATTTGAGAGAGGAGAAGAATGAGCACCTCCAACGGCGTCGGAATTGGAGTTGAGGAAGACAGTGCCACCACCTTCCGCTTCCATAACTCCCTTTCTCTGCTTCCGCCCGTGTTACTGTGTGGATTGAAGAGAGAAGGAAATTTCGAATTGGGATCGTCACGACTCAAAAAACTAGAGACAAACGGCTTCCCAAACCTAATTCCAAACCTCCGTTTTGAATCTTCTATCTCCCAACGGTCTCTACTGTTTTTTTTCACTCCCATTTTTTTAACATCTATAACAATAATATACGCGAATTTCTATTTATATAATATACGGAAATGGAAAATACTTTAATTTTAAATTCTTTGCCAAAAATAAATATACGCGAATTTCTATTTATATAATATTCTTGTATGGGTACCATAATCTTAATTTTCCTAACTTTAATTTAATTTTGATCTGTATACTTCTTGATTTTGCAAGTTTTTTTTTTTCGTTTTAATTCCTCTTCATTGCAGAAAAATATAAATGCGCTTTTTTATATGCATTGGCAAAATAATTTTTTAAAAAAAAGTACTATGAGTTGATGTCCTATTTTACGTTTTTATAAATGTTTTTAAGTTTAATCACACGAGCCAAAGTGATTAACGAAATTGAATAAGTTTTTATGAATCACTATTCATATTGTCCTTGAAAGTGCTTTGAGAAATGGCTTTCTTCCTTTATCTCCATAATTTTTTATTACACTTTTAAAATGACCATTTTATTATTTATAAAAGTGGCGTCTGTGTTGTCCGCTAGGTAAATCTTTCGGTTTAAAATTTTTATAACAAGATTTTTGAAACAAAATTAAAAAATGATATATTTTTTAAAATATAAATACATTTTGGAACAATTTTTTTAAAATAAAATTTGTAGAACAAACTTTATAAATCTGCTTTTTGAAATATATGAAATGTGTTCTGCATCGAATTTAAAAAAAAAACGACAATGTCAATAGTAACATGGTGTAACAAAGAGAATTACATTGATATGGGTACAAATAATAATAACAGGAGTGCAGGAAGAAAAGGCCTGACAAATTTACAGTGATGTTCCAATTTCTAATAATATGAATTTTTTGGAAAATTAGGAGTGTGACCTACATGGGCTTCACCTGGTCGGAAACAAAAGCCCACAATACTCATCACCAATAAATTTCACTTACCTTTTACAAAAATTTATATAAACTTAATTTAACTTACATCAACTCATTTAATTTTCTTTCTCTTTAAAATATTTATGACTAAAAGCGAACGTAACGTAAACGTCAGTAAAATATTACATTAATGCTTTTCATGATAAAAATTGGTGACGGACTTATTGACTTATTTAGACTCTATTATCAATATAAACATGAGTATTTTGGAATCATATGTGATATTTTTCATTTTTCATTTTTTTTTTCAAGTTGCTTGTTAGTGTGGAAAAAATAATTAAGAAAATACAAAAGAACTTGTTATGGGGATGGGTCAAGAAGGAAGATTGCATGGATGAAATGAGATTTTACCGGTAAAGTCAAAGAAGAGGGTGGTCTTGGAGTAAAGGATTTGAAATTGTTTAAATGACTTTATTGGTAAAATGGAAGTGAAGACTTGGAAAGGAGGATCGGGGGTTATGGAAAGATATTCTAGATTCAAAGTATGGATCCTGGAGAGCGTTAGATGAGATAAAGGAATCAAATCACGAGTCTTGGTAGTGGAGATATGTTAGGAGAATATGTGGGGATGACAAAATGATAATTGGTTTGGTAGTAATTTGAAATAGAGCATGGGTGAAGGTAATAAAATAAGGTTCCATTGGTAGTATATTACTTCTAACCTATTTTATATTACTTCTTCAGTGGATAGCTCCAGTTCCATTGCTAGTATCGCCTTCAGCTCCTAAATATGTTTTCATATATACACAATAGACTAAAATCATGTTAAATTGATTTGTCTTGATATATGTTAACTCAAATCAACACAGACTCAATATAGAAATATTTGAGTTAGACCCAACACAAACTAAATAAAGGAACTCACATTAAGATGAGTTAAACTAAGTGAAAAGAATCAAAGTCGTGTTGAATTAATCCAAGTGCATATTAGATCGAATAGGCCTCAATAAACATTGAATCAAGTATTATTCAGACTTGAGTCAAACCAAGTTGGTTTGATTCATCTAAAACATTGGTTGAAATATCTTTATAGTTTTTTTTTTCCTGTTTTTGGTACGTGATGTAAACTAGTATGTATCTACTTTTTTTTGTATATTTATTTTCTAAACTAGTTTCCCTTATGTAATTATTATTCTTTTTTATTTTTGTGCAATGCTTTTTATTACAAATGAATGATTGAATTACTTGTTAAATAAAAAAAAAAGGTTTAATTAGTCGAATGGTACTCACTTTGGATGTGTCAATTTGGTATCCACTTTTAAATGTGTCAATTGAGTTCCAAATGTTGAAAAGATGCCTCAATCAGGTTTCTTTCAGAAAAAAAAAATTATTAACACAATTAACGATATTGATATTTAAAATGATTTGCAAAATTAAGTATTAATATTTATATTAAAATTCGGTGATAAAAGTCATAAATAAAGTTAACTGTGCTAATAATTTGTTTCTGAAAGGGACATAATCGAAATACTTTTTAAAAAATTAGGACTCAATTAACATTATTTTAAAAGCAGATATTAAATTGACATATCTAAAAGAAAATGGGTATCATTTGACTAATTAAATCATAAAAAAAAATTGTGACAACTAACTTTAGAAACCACAACAATGATCATTACAGAATTTAGAAACTATTATAATAATAATAATAATAATAATAAACTGAAGATTGGAAAAAAAGATAAAATAGCAGTAATATCAAATTTAGAAATTTCTTTACTATTTATTTTAACTTTTGGAGATTTTCAATTTCAAGGAGTATTAGTTAGAATCTTATTTTGCGTGAAAAAAGTTACAGTGATTTGGTATTCAAAGCAGAGCATTTTGAAGGTCGATATCGGATGATGGAAACAAAAACAAAGGTCAATATCAGTAATCCTGAATTTCTAAAAATATTCTCATAATTTTGACTGCAACACTCGTGGTACCAATTGTCTCATTCTTTCAAAACTCAGGCATGAGTTTTGAAAATGGAAGCTTATTGCAGTAGCATCACAGGTAACCCTGGTTTTGTTTTGTTGTTATTTAAGAAAGAAAAAGTTTATAAGATGTGAAGGTATGATGGAGTAAAAATGATTTTTGATTTTGAAATGGATGTGTTGTCCATTCTATATCGAAGAGGGATCCACATTATTCTCTTCACGATAGAGTCAAGTCAAGTCAAAGTCTAAATTCCATCCTTCGTATTCATTCTTTCATTCATGTCTTTTGAAAGGAATATTAATAGATCATACCTTTGGCTATACTATACTATACCATAGCCTCCATGACATGACCACTGCCTTCACACAATAATGCACTCTCTCCATTATACTATAAATCATGCAAACCATATTTCACCATTCAAACCCTAACAGCTTCATTGCTTTCGTTGAGCTCAAACAAATATCAAAACATTAAAAATACTAAGTAACTACACACTTAGAGCAAAGGGTGGAATTTCTTATGAGAGTTTTGTTATTAAATCAACAATCATGTCATTAATTCACTGAAACTTCAAATACAAGTGTAAATTCTACGATGAGTAAATATAAGAAAGTTGAATACATGAGAAAAGACATACAAACTTTTTGTTTTAATGTTTTGGATTGAAAGTAGTGTCAATAGTTTATTTATATTGAGTTTGTATTTCTTTGATATTATGTCACCCCATTAAATCTCTCTTGTAAAATCTTAAGTTGTATTAGAGTCGGAGATTTATTTTATGACCAGACCGACTATCAAAAATCATGTCTTATTGATGTTGTGTCTCCTCAATGAATCCTCTCAACAAATTCATCAGTAGTACTAGAGTTGAAGGTTAATATTGTGACCAGCTAAGGCGAGTCCTTATATCAAAACTCTTCTTAATAAAGGATCGGGCAAGCATGTCTCGATGAATTGAATGATAATACAAGAAGAGTTATTTATGGTTAGTTTGAGCGGGAAGTGTCAATGTGAAGGGACTCACACTTAAGGGTGGATTATTGGAAATTTGGAATGTCAATCTAAATCTCACTTTGAGTAAAAGTGAAAAAATCGAACATCATAAAGGATGAAGACTTATAAACTCATTATTTTAAGGTTTTTTTATTAAATATGGTGTCAATTTCTTATGTGTGGATTGAACTCACGTTTCATCAGTATTGTTTCCTCCTAGTGATTCTCCAATATGAAACCTATAATAATACTTTTTGTTGTATTTTTTATCTATAATTCTACTCTTATTTGTGAGATGTGTAATGATTTATCATTGTTGTTGTGTATTGCAATGAATTATTTCAAAAGCTTTATCATCCGCTAAGTCACACATTATTAAAAACAAAAGATGTTAAATAGTATATAAAAAATTATAAAACTAAATTTTTAATGTCTTAAGTTGAACATGGTATAAATTTTTTAATCGACGGTGAATTTCTCTTTGGACTTCCTATCTCGAAATACTCAAAAGAAAAGTTTATTTGCCTTTTTTCTTTTAAATGGGTATGTTTTCTTAGTTGGTGATGTTATGTTCCTTTTGTATATCTTTGTTGCGTTTTTTACGTGTCAGGGGAATTTCCATACCTTCTATAGTAGCACTGTTTTCTTTGTGCAGAGAAAATATCTCCATCCTTTCTGTCTTCTTTGCTTCTGCTTCACTCCTAACTGTGAATTCAAATTTACCATTCTACAGATCAGTTATTTTATCAAGTGTTTATGATAAAATAGTTTAGGGTTTAGGGTAAAAATAAAATAACCCTAATTTATTTTTATTTAAAGGATTTAATCAAATTTTCAATATTTTTTAACGAATCAATTGATTTTTTTTTTTATTTTCTTATTCCTTATTTGCATTTTCACCTTACCCAACACATTGAAATGGGAGAAGAAGCCAAAGCCCAATAATTGATTATAGGCTCGGGAAGCAGAAAGTGTTTTGGACCGGAGCCACTCTAACTTTGCCTATTAGTGCAAAACGGGGTTTTGTGAAGTTTTCTTTTTACTGGTTTTTTAGTGAGATGTTATTTTAATAAATTCAATACTCGTTAAAAAAATACTTTAGCAAATAGTTATCTATTTAAATAAATTAATTCAACCATGCATTTCTTTTAATCAGCGCAAACATGTACTTAAATCTTTCCATTCGAACCCAGCCATATAGATTAATTATAGTGTTAATTTAAAAAATCAAATACAAATATATAAGTAACTTTGTAATCATAGAATTACTTATTTTTCTTTTCTAAAAATAAAAGCTTTAATTAATTTTTTATATTACTTTCTTCTCAATGAAAAATACTTCTCGCTCTAGTTCATTTTTTTAATTTTTATTTCTTGCAACATTTAATTATATTTTTTCAATTTTTATGTTACAGATTTTATATTGACAAAAATAAAATGAATTTACTGTAATTTTAATTTTAATTTTTATCTTATAAATTAATTTTGTAAACTTAAATTAAAATAAATCTATTTTTTTAAGATTATATCAATCATCTGAACCCTATTTTAATAAAATGTATCTTCTACCATCGATTAGTATTTAATATAACTTTTATGCATTAAATGCGTTTTCCATATTACTCTAAAGTGTATACTTTTCGCAGTGACACTGCATGATATGGTATTAAATTAGTTTCGTATTACATAAACACATCTCTACTTGTTCTAAGTGATTTTTGATCTGAATATGTTTGATAACTTTATTGCGACAAACTGAGAAAGGTTAAGAAGAGAATAACATCCCAGACCCCATTGTTGAATGTTGAAAGTTATTGCGACAAAGTTTGAGTAGGAAAATAATTAAGAAGCAGAATTAGGATACAATAGAACATAAGATGCAGAGAAGCAGAAGATAATGTTGTTGTGTGTGATTGAGAAGAGGATTATGATGTTGTGTTCTTATTTCTGAAAATGTGTCAGGCAACAGAAAACCATGGATGGAGAAGAGAAGAGAGTGAGTGAGAAAAGCCAAGTTTTGAGGAAGGAATTAGAAGAGAGAGAGTTAGCAGTATTATTATTTTAACAGCAACATTGGTTTTCATGCAATCTGTTTTATTTGTAGGTTTGCGATTATTCCATCAATCATTCAAGGCATTATTCCCTCTTCTCCTCGATAAAAGATAAAAGCTAAAGCCCACCACCACTGTTTCCTCTGTCCATTCAACCAGACAGACACTCTTCTCTTTTCCCTTTTTCTCTCTCCACCACCTTATTCTTAACAAAACCAAATTATTCCATTCATAATCTTTAAACCTTCTTCTCACTTTCCCACTTATTTTGCACTTCCTACAATATTAATCACCACAACCTTTTCATAATCTACTTACCTTACCTTACCTTTACAAACACACAGTTTTTCATTTCATATAAAAAGCCAAAATTTCCCTCACTGACAAGAAAGGCACAAAACTCACACAATATCTATCTTTCAGACGTTGCTATAAGTGTACCAAACAAAGTATAAACCACCATATACAGATACATATCTGCATATCCACCCTTTTCTTTCTAGTTTCTATTACTATACCTCATCTTTCAAACCAGATCAAAAACTCCATTAACTCCTCCTATCTTAGCCTAGCCCTTTTCTACTATATATATATATATATATACAAACACACACACACACCCTTGTGAGTGTTGTTTTGAATATAGTTGAGAAGATATGAGAGGAGGTATTTGTAGTATACAGCTTCAGGCTCTTACACCTGAGGCTGCAACTGTTGTTAAGCAAGCTGTGAATCTTGCCACAAGAAGAGGTCATGCACAAGTCACTCCTCTTCATGTTGCTAGTGCCATGCTTGCAACTTCCACAGGTCTTCTCCGAAAGGCTTGTCTTCAGTGTCACTCTCATCCTCTTCAGTGCAAGGCTCTTGAGCTTTGTTTCAATGTTGCACTCAACCGTTTGCCAGCTTCCACTTCGAGCCCTCTTTTGGCTCCTCAATATTCCTCCCCTTCACTTTCCAATGCCTTGGTTGCAGCCTTCAAACGTGCGCAGGCTCACCAGCGCCGTGGATCTATCGAGAACCAGCAGCAGCATATCTTGGCCTTGAAGATTGAGGTGGAACAGCTCATAATTTCCATTCTCGACGACCCCAGTGTGAGTAGGGTCATGAGAGAAGCTGGTTTCTCAAGCACCCTTGTGAAAACCAGGGTTGAACAAGCTGTTTCAATGGATGTTTGTTCACAAAAGGCTCCTATCACAGAAAGCACTAAGCCTCATCAAGCTGTTCTTGGTGATGTGTCTCCATCTAGACCTTTTGTTGGGGGACAATTTTTCAAGCCTTTAGACCACCATGTTCACAATGATGATGTAACTAGTGTGTTGAGTGAGTTGGTGAGGAAAAGAAGAAACACAGTTATTGTTGGGGAGAGTGTGAGCATTGCTGAGGGAGTAGCTAGAGGGGTGATGGAGAGGTTTGAGGTAGGGAATGTTCCTGGTGAGTTGAGGTATGTGCAATTTGTGAGCCTTCCTCTTATGTGCTTCAGAAACATTAGCAAGGAGGAAGTTGAACACAAGGTTATGGAGGTTAGAAACCTGGTGAAGAGCTATGTGGGAAGAGGGGTTATTCTTTATTTGGGTGATCTGAAGTGGTTGTTTGAGTTCTGGACAAATTATTGTGAGCAAAAAACAAACTATTACTGTTCTGTGGAGCACATGGTGATGGAGATTAAAAAATTGGTAAGTGGTGGGGAGTCTAGTAGACTGTGGCTTATGGGGATTGCAACTTTTAAGACATACATGAAGTGTAAAATATGTCACCCATCCCTAGAAACTATTTGGGAGCTTCATCCCTTCACAATTCCTGTTGGAAGCCTCAGCCTGAGTTTGAATTTGGATAGGTAATTCTTTATTCTTCTATATTCATTTATTCTCTGGCTTAGACTTTTTTACTTGTTCTGTTGTAGTAACTTCTCTCATGTGTCTTTTTTTCAGTGGTTTTCAAGCTAAAGAAAGAAGCAAGGCATTTTCCAAGGATGCTGCTTTTGAAGATGTAGCAGAAAGAGTTCAAAGCAATCTAACTTGTTGCAGGGATTGCTCAATAAATTTTGAAAAAGAAGCTCAAAGCATAGTTAACAGTGTAAGCAAGAAAGTTTGCACTATCACTACCAGTAACTTGCCAACTTGGCTTCAAAACTGTAAGGAAGAGAAAAGTGACACATTGGAAGTTCAGGTTTGTATCATAGTTAATAACCACACATTATCATATATTTTTCAATTTTTTTATAACATGCTGACTTATTCTTCTTCTATCTGAAACAGGAAAATGCAAAGCTTAAAGATCTGTGCAAGAAATGGAATTCAGTGTGCAACTCAATACACAGACACCCTTCGGTTTTTGAGAAACCATTTTTTCTTGTTTCATCATCTCCTTCTTCTCCCACTTCTGTTTCTTCACTTGAAAGAAAGTCTAGCTTCCATCACAGCCACCTAAATTGGCCTATCATTTGTGAATCAGAAAAGTCGGCAAAAGAATGTGAGCTATACAGTGAAAGTGGCGATGATGGTTATGACAGCAGTTTCATAATGTTCATGCCAGATAGAGATGTTCCTAAACCAGATCTTTTGTCAAATCCTAACTCAAGCCCCAACTCAGCTTCTTCAAGTGAAGCAGTGGAGGGTTTGGAAAGCACTGAAATGTTCAAGGAACCTAATGATGAGAATCATAAGATTCTTTGTGATGCCTTGGAGAAAAAGGTTCCACAGCATAAAGAAGTTATTCCAGAGATTGCAAGTACGGTTCTTCACTGTAGATCAGGAATGAGAAAAAGAGAGAAGCTCTCGGTGAAGAGAGAGGACAATCAAGAAACATGGATGTTGTTTCTTGGTGTGAATTGTGAAGCGAAAGAGAGCATCTCAAGGGAGTTAGCTAAAGTTGTTTTTGGGTCTTACAGTAACTTTGTCACAATTGGCATGAGCAATTTCTCTTCCCCAGAGGATGATTCCAGTGATGAAAAGTCCAAAAGGAAGAGGCCAAGAGAAGAGTTGAAAAGCACTTATGTTCAAAGATTCGGAGAAGCAGTGAATGAGAACCCTCACAGGGTCTTCTTCTTGGAAGACTTGGATCAAGTTGATTACTTTTCTCAAAAGGGTCTAAAGCAAGCAATTCAAAGTGGAAGGATAACACTTCCTTGTGGTGAATCTGTTCCTCTCAAAGATGCCATTGTCATTTTCTGTTGTGAAAGCTTCTCTTCGCCAAAGTCAAGATCTCCAGTGAGAAAAACATCATCTGAAAACCAAAGGAAAGAGAACACGAATGATGAGAGTTTTTCTATCCTCTCTTTGGATCTCAATATTGCCATTGAAGATGACAGTGGAAATGTAGGTGGATACATTAGTATCCTAGAGTTAGTTGATAAACAAATTAATTTCGACATAGAATTGTGATAGGGAGGGGAAAAGGACAATGATGTTATGTTAAATTTGGTTGTTGTTTTTTTTTTGGATTGTTTTGGAGTTACACTTAGTGGGGTCAGGGAGAAAAGAAAAATATGAATGGAAAAGTTGATTAGATAGAGATATAATATAGCTTCTTAATCTCTGCATGTCTTAAGGTTGATTAATGCAGATGGTACATTCAGGAAGAAGAGAATGAGTCTATGTATATGTTAATTAATGTGCTCAAATCTTTTGCATGTAATTTGATTCCTGTTTCTAACTATAAATATATTTTAGTAATTGGTTTCCAATGTTGCTTGGTACAAGTGCATGTTCCATTCAATAATTTTCTCACATTAGTTATCTTAATTCTTACATCATATTTCAGATGTCTTATTTCTTTTATAGCGAGTGTTATGAAAAATTCAAGTGAAAAACTTAAATTTTCAACAATGAAAAAGCTCAAACTATTGTGACATAAATTAAAAACTATAATAATATATATTCTAACATTAATAAAAAGGGGAAAAAATGAAGCCAAAAGGAGAAAAGCACATGCATATTTTTAGATCACTTTTGGGATAACATTTTTATTTTTTGTGTGTTTTGTTTCAGAAAAAGAAGTAGAAAATTATCACAGGCCTTCTTCTGTTTCTGAAACAGGACTTTTGCAGCTATAGATATCCTTGGCATTCATACAATTCCTTTGTCAGAACAGTACTATTGCCTCCACTTTATTCTTACATGTCTATTATTAATGTTATAAACTTTTCTTACATTATATATTCTTACATCCGATGAGTTATGTTTGATACTTTATAGTAATTAAGAAATTGTGGTTTTATACACATATAAAGTATTTGACATTATTTTTATCTTAAAATTTTAAGATAATATATTTATGGGTCTTTTATCTTATATAGTATTTAATTTTATATATTATATCCAATATGAAAATTTTGACTCATACTTAAACTATTTTTAATAACATGCTACCTATTTAATTTAATATATAGAAAGGGAGTTATTTGAAACACAATGAGATATTTGATACAAACAATATTATTTAGGAAAATTCTAAATCTTAGATTCACAGTGTTAATTATGATGCAGTAAGATATCTTTTAAATTATTTTTGTTTAAGTCTTTGATTTACCGTGTCTATAAATGAGAAATTCTTTAAATTCACTGATAACAATTAAGTATGTTTTATCTGTTTTTCATAATAATTTGGAGAAACAAAATTAACAAATATGTAAAAATTCAAGTGTAAAAGACTAAATAATGGTAACAACTTTTGAAATACCTTTCAATTAACAAATCAAAATTATAATATGATAATAAGATAATATAAGAGATTTTTTTTTCTATGAAGAACTTTAGTTATCAATGCTTTTATGTTGATACAATTAATGAACTGATCAGAATAGTTTAGTTTGAGTTTTAAAAAAAATTGTATTTGACCTGATAAATAGTTCTTTTTTTATTCTGTTAATCTAACAAAATAGTATAATTTCTCGTGAATCAACAAAATACTGTTTAAATAAAGATGTTGATGGGAAAGAAAAGTTAGAGAGGTCTTGAAAAGGTTTATGGAAGAATTAATTCATTTCGTAAGCATTCTGCAAAGTTTTTTTTTTTTTTTTTTTTAAAAGCTTCAAAATCATATTATATAATGAATTTATCAAACATAAATATCAAGTTACATACACAATTCACATCTCGCGCCGATCTCGCGTCGATATGTACATACTTTTTAAATATACGTGATATTATATTAGTAAGTGATGATAATATAATGTTATTAAGTTAATATATAAAATAAAATTATATTTATTAAAAATAGAATGAAATATATCAAAAAAAATGAGAGAATAATTATTGATAAATAAAGAAAAAGAGAAAAATAGATATAGACATTTTATACAAAAATTTACAAAAATAATGAACAATTTTTAAAAATATAATAAATAATTATATTTTAAAAAGTAAAATTGATATTTTAAAATGTGGATACAAAACTGAAATTTCTCTTAAACACATCGGATTTGGAGCTCACTAAATAAGTAAGTTATGGTGACCTATTTTAGTCCGTACATTCATTTTGAACTTTTTTAATATTAAAAATTAATATAAAAATCTTTTTTAGTATATTATTTAAAAATTAAATACACCACAATATTTTAATTAGATTTTAATTATTAATTAGGATAAATTAATTTGACATATAAAAATAATAACTTTTTCATTTATTTTATTAGAGATCTCAATTAATCAATAAAACTTAAAAAAAATTACATGATTAATATATATATATATATATATATATATATATATATATATATATATATATAAAAAAATATATTGATGAGTGAATAAAAATTTTCAACTCATTTGCATATGACAAATTAATCAATCGTGTCACATTTTTTATATACTACTAATTAAAAATAGAGAATAACGTCGAATGAATCTTTTTATTAAAGTGTTGAGGTACAAGTGAGAAAAAAAAATTAGTAAACATTAAATTATAGATTTAAATGCTCTGTAGCTTAAAAAAGTGATTAACATGTCTATGAAACACATCTATTTCAATCAAACAAAATTATAATTTAACTAAAGAAATAACTTATTATAATTTACTTGAAATGACTTATTAAACACAATTTATGTATTGATAATTTTTTTCAAATGTGTTTTGTATAACTGCTCAAAAAAATGTTTCCTTAATATAAAATAGCCTTTAAATACCAAAAAGTACTCAATATTTCAAAGTTGGAGTCTTTTGCCTATATATTGGTAGCTGTTGGTGTTAGATTCCTAAAATAAAGCATAACCTTTAAAACTGGTTTTTACACATCACTATTACTCAATCCTTTTATAAATTATCATCGTAAAAATAAAGAATTATTATTATTATTATTTTCCTTAGAAGAAAGTGAGAAAAAGAAAAGTTAAAAAAACTGAAATAAGATTTTTTTAGCAAAGTGTCGAATTGAGGCTTTTAAAGACAGACATAATTTATCCTTAATGCTCCAAAAGAAGCAAAGAAGGGGACAGGAATTAAATACACCTTTTCTTTATAAATAAAAGAAAAATAAAATTAATGAATTAATCTAAATACTATGTGCCTTCCTCAACTTACAAGAAACCTACGGCTTCCTTTCCAAAAGATTGTGTAAACTTTCTTTTCTTTTTAAAAATGTTTTTAAGGATGTCGCATCTCATAAGCTAAGTCTAAATTAAATTAATATGCAATGGAAACTATCGATATGTAAAAACTATTCATTATTTACATGAATAAGTTATTAAACTAGTAAAGATATTGATTTATGATTCAATATTTACAAATAAGAAATTGAAATTTGATTGAATCAATAATATTATTTTTTAATTGTTTAAAAATATTTAATAATATAAATCTTTATTCTATAAAAAGAAATAAAATTCTTATTAACTAGTGAAGTAATATTAAGTTCATACATGGATACAATATTTTTTATCAATAAGAAAATAAAGGAAAAATAAATACATGTTTTAATTAAAAAATCTTGTTAATCGATTTTACTTGAAAAAAGACAGATAGAAGATGCAAATAAAAGTCTCACACAAGTTCATTCCATTCCTTATCCCGTTAAAAGAAATCTCAAAAATTATGTTTTAATGATTAAAATACAATATTTTGTGAAAAAATTTCTTGAAATTTAGGTACAAATTTTTATATCTCACATTAAATTGAAAAAAAAATGAAAATAAAACTAATAAATACACTATTAAGATTTTGAAAAATTCCTTATATAAATTAAATTCAACTTCACCCTGGTAGGTGAGGTTTGCAACCATATATATATATACATATATACTTTAAATTAAGTTGAGGTGTTTGTACACTCTAAATATAAAGACTCTAATATGTTAAATGGTGGGATTTAAGCCTAACTCAAGTCTCATAAGTCGACTTGTAAGGTGTGAATTGCACTCACTTATATATTATGAATTTGTCTTATCTATAATCGATGTGGGACTTCTAACAATATTAGTATTATGAATTTTTCTTAAAAGACCCGTCTAAAGTGTTTAATGCAGTATGTAATTAATAAAAAATATTCTATATTATTTTTTTGTAAGCATAGAGATTCTACAATATAATTTAATTTAAACAGTTACAAATTATAAATAACTTTTGCATTATTTTTTAATTAATTAGAGGAGAATTTATAGTGAAGTGGGGGCAAAGGGATATTTTCATTCCATGCATTGAAGTTATGCAAAATGCACATAATTGTTGAAAGTTGAATGACATTTGAGTGATAGTGAGAACCACTTTTTCATATTCTCTTTAGCACAAAAGTGGTAAAGTCATAGCAAATAATATATAATAATAAACTAAGTATGAACATGTTTCTCGAATATACTTCTTATTATGTTTTGCAAATAAAACAATCCTTAATTTAAAAAGAGAGAATAATTGATAGCGTAAAGCATTGTGCAAAGCAAAAACAAGTTGTGAAAAGTTTGAAAGGGAATGAAGTTGTAGAATTATGCCATAGATGGAATTAATGAGTACATACACATTCCAATGATTCCTTTGAATTCTCACACTAAAAACTCAGAAATGGAGGGAACAAATTTTAACTATCAAATAACAAATACCAACCACATATGTAACAAAATATGACACTTGTTTAAAGATGACATAACTTTTCTACCTCACAATAATCAATTATTCCATCTCTATAACTTTTTACGTATATTGATACATCTTCTTCTTCTTTCTTCCAAAAATACTCTTTAACCAGATATATTAATAAAGAATAAAGTTTCTCATGATTTTTTTTTAAATGATATCTCTTTGACCCTGTTTTAATTTCTTTTCATAATATCTCTCTAATTTTTAATAAACTTAAGACTTAATTACATTTAAAGTTTATAATAAATTTAGTTATTTTTAATTAATTTTTTTATCCATTAAATATTTAAATTTTTGTATTTTTAGTTGATCTTTTCTCATTTAATTTTTTGTTAACTAGGTTAAAAAACTATTATTTTAATAAAACTCCCATTTATTTATTAAGAAATATAAGGTTTTATGATTAATATAAGATGATATTTAAATTAATATAAAATAATGAGTTATTGTATAATCACTCGTAACATTTTTTTATGAGAACTATAAAGGTTATTTATTATCCTACATTAAACTTGATATCATTTTTATATTAATAAGAAAATTTCATATTTTTTTAATTCACATAAACAAGTAAGCAAGATAATCTACACGATAATAATCACGTCACTTAATTAATAAAAAAGATAACCTATAAATATTCAATTAAAAAATATAAAAATTTTAAATATTCAATAGACAAAATAAGTAACATATAATCAATTAAAAGTGTTTAAATTTATTATAAACTTGAAACTTAATTAAACCTAAATTTAATAATAGATAACATTTATGAAAATTTCAAACTATGATGATAAAAGGTAAAACAAAAAACAGTTTAGATAACAAAACTATAGAAATTAGATTATGGTTAAAAAGTGATATGTGTAACTAAACCTAATTTTTTCAACTATTGTTTGCTTTGATATTTTGTTAAGAAAAAAGAAAAAAAAAAGAAAAATCTTCTGCCAGTAAGTTGCAAGCTTGCCATGGTGGTCTGGCAGAATAAAACTTAACCCTTTTTTTTAACTCTTTTTGAACATTAAACCCTACCCTTTAAGCTACAACTACGTAAGCATAAAAATAAATAATTTATTCTTCTTTTCATTCAAAGAAAGTAGGAAAAGAAAAGGTAGAAAACCAAACTGAAGTGACCCAAAGTATATATTGGTAGCAAAGTGTGAAAGGCTTTCAAAGATAGGTATAATTTGATCCTTAATGCACTAAAAGATGCAAAGAACCAGACAAAAATTAAATTCACTTTCTTTAACAGAAAAATTTGCCCAAATTAATATGTGCCTTCCCTTACTTACAAGAAACCTACGGCTCCTTTTCCAAAAGATTGTGTCACTTTTCTTTGCAATTTAGCATATAATGGAAATTATCTTCAACACATACACTCATAGCTTTAATAAACAAATATGTAAATTCAACCGTAAACATAATATAAAATAATATTATGTATTTTTTATGAATGTTAGAAGTTCCATATCAACTAGAGATAAGACCACTTTATATTATATAAATGGGGTGCAAACCTCGTCTTACAAGCTGATTTTGTAGGGTTGAGTTAGACTTATACTCCACTTCTAACATGCCTATCTTAGCGAGATTTCTTGGATATTCTGTTCCACCCGTTATCGGGCCGCTAACATACCACCCACGCACGAGATGAATATACCTCAATGTGAGGGGGTATGTTGGATTTTCACATCGACTAGAGATAAAGTCACTTCATATTATATGAGTGAGGTGCAAACCTCACCTTACAAGCTGGTTTTATAAGATTGAGTTAAGTTTAAACTCCACTTCTAACAATGAACATTAAACAAGATTTACTAAATAGATAAAACATAAATGAAATATAAGAGTAAGAACATTTTTTTAACTTAAATCTTTGATACAATAAATTTATGATTTATATATATATATATATATATATATATATATATATATATATATATATATATATATATATATATATATATATATATAATATTCAATTTTTCATTTTTACTTAATATAAAACTTGAATCCATATTTGAATTTCTAACCATTTTATAGACCACATGCATCAAAGTAAGTTCATATGTATTCATTAAAATGTTTTAATCCAACACTTATACTTATATTTTTAGTTGAAAATATTCAAAGAACCTATTATGCATAGATGATGATTAAAATTAAAAAAAAAAAACACTACAAGAAAATTAAGTATTATCGATAAACAGAATCCATCGTTAATAACAAAAATTCGTCAATAATTTAAGTTTATTGTGAATTATCAACGACTATAAGTTCGTCGATAAAGTCTCCGTTAATAAATTTTACTGGTGGATTCCATAATTCTTTAATAATTACCTAAGTCTCAAATCCATTTGTAAATTCGTTGGTAAAAATCAAGATTGGGTTCTTATTCTCCCTGTTCTCTTCCTCTTCTTTTTCATTTTTTTTTCTTCTTCTTCCTCCTCTCCTACTCCTTGTGCCTCCTATGTCGTTGTTGCTATGCAATGTTCACCGCCAATATTGTCACCATTGTCGTGACGTCCATTACTACTATTACATCTTCATTCTCATCCTCTTCTTCCTCCATCTCCAATTCCAGTCACCATTGTTGTCTAGCCTTCGCGTCACCATCACACCTCCACCTTGTTGTTGTGCCTCCACATTGCTATGACATTGATGCTTGCGCGATTGACTCCAACTTCTTCTTTCCCTTTTCCTTATCCTCTTATTTCTTCTCTCTCTTTTTCTTCTTCTTTTACCCATCTCCCTTTAATAAAACATATCATTAGACTAGACGAAAAATTTGTTGCTTAATTTACTGACGGATTTGCGTACAAATATTTTTATCAATAATAGAAGTTACAAGTTATTGAGAAATTTATCGATGAAATTGGCCGACAGACAAATTATCGACAAAAATATCTATTGATAATACAAATTTCAAATTATCAAAAAAATTTACAGATGAATTTTACTAACAAATTCATCTACAACAAAAATATCCATCGATAATTTAAATTCTAAAATCTATATGTACATTTGGATCTTTCTAACAAATCTATTTCCGCAAATAAAAAAAGTTCCTCAAGAATAACGAAAATTCTTGTTGAGAAAATACTTTAAAATCACACCACCAATTTAAATATTTGCACTTATATAAAAATAATTATCTTAGATTAGATGATGCACTTTATAAATACATGCTGGTGCAAAAACAAACACCTTATTTTCATTGTTCTTCTAAGGAAAAAGGCAATTGGGTACGAGGTTGGTAACAAGAAGAGTCAGTGGAAGGTATTATTAGAGTATTAATTTGTGATATTCAAGAAGAAGAAAAAAAAAACAAACACTACCCTCAAACTAATGTATCCATGCATAGGGATTTGTACTTACAAACTTTCATAACTAAATATTAATTCAAATTTGAACAGAATGAAAACTCTATCCACTACAAATATTTTTTATTATTATTTTGTTTTGAGTTGAAATCTAATATACCATTTTGAACATTGCTACGCATGTTATCCACTATCTTACTATGAATTACTTTATGTAAAAGTAAAGTGAGGCAAACCAAGTTCTTGAGCACCGTACCCATTAGAACAAGATGGGATGTGATATAACACAAATTCCTTTTTTGTCAAAAAGCAGGGCTTAATATGATTATTGTTTTTTAATACCAAAAAATCACGTTCATACTTCTTAATCTGTCCATATCTGACTTGATGTTGTGTAGGAGTACTAATAATAAATTCAAATATTAAATAAAATCTTTCCAGATTTTCTACTTGTCACAGTAATTTGTTCTTCCATCAATAATATATATTAATTTAGGTTGCTTTGTTGAAGAGGGACAGAGAATTGAACCAATCCCCATGAATAATTATACACAATCTGACAGGAAAAAGAGACTTTTGTAGCCTAAATCTTTATAGGATCAAGCAAGAGAAAATTGAGAATGTGTATCAGGTGTTATTTTATGAAGAAATAGTCCATAATAGACTGCTGCTGCTGATATTTCATAAAATATTATACAAATAATCAAGAACGTGCTTCATCTGAGAAAATTTTGGAATGCAAAACGAATAGAATGTTAATTGGTTCTGCTTATAATTATTCAGTCAAGTCTTAATTATTGGCTAATGCAAGGGATGCGGATTATTTCATAGGTTGTACAAATTTTTTATGATTTGTGAATGTAGGAAACAAGGAGTTAAATTAATTCTATATATATTAATCATCCATTTTTGGTCTAACTTAACTTTGTAGAACATGTAAAATAAAATTCGTATATGTATATTATAAATTTATTTTATTTTTAGTTGGTGTAAAAGATCTAATACACTCTTATTCTGCCAAATCATATACATTTTGAGTTTAACACACTGAATATTAATAGTGATTTTATATAGACTCAACAAATGACAAATATCTTTAAAATAAATTTCAGATGATTTAGATATTATCATAAGATAAGATGTAAAAGTATTATTCAAATTCATAAAATTGATTTATAAGATATAGTTTACATTCGTTTATATGTTGAATTTCCGGTCAAGATGAATCTCCAACCCATATTTTCAGTCTAAAATTTTTGTGCCATTTTTTTATTTTGTTGAATGATAAATTGACAGAACAAAATAACTTCTGGATACTAGAAGGCAAAGTGTGAAATGAAATGTTGAGACTTTTGTAATAAAAATTCATCCATATAATTAGTGTAAAAACCTAATTTCATCCTGTTGCAGCTATTTAACTAATCCTTAAACATTCGAGAATCTTCTTAAAAAGGATTGTCTAAGTAGGAAAAACGATGTCCAAAGATTTGAGTCCATACTTAATGAAAGTGTTTAGATATTCAAACCCCACACCTACGAAAAAGAAACGAGTTTATAATCCTCAATCACTTATGTTAAACCGCATTAGCTTTATTTTCTTTTGTTTAGGACTTTGTTTTCCAAACATCTTCTATTATGTTTCGGAAAAAAAAAAAGACTTTTATACAAGAGATTAATATCTTCAAGAGAATATAGTTTATGTGTAAAAGGAATTATAAATCATCTTTATAATAAATTTATTAATTTTTACGATATTTATTTTAAAAAATATTAGTTTGGGGTGTTATGGGTCATTTGGGGTGACAAAGAACTGCAATATTCAAAGCAAAGAACAAAAGTTGCACTGCCTTTGAAAAGTATCAACATTTTGAATGCTTTAAAGCATTAATGACCCCTAAAAAGAATACAATTAGTGGGGTCATGCTTTTCAAATTCTCTTTATCTTTACTTTTTCTTCCTTTGTAATGATTTATAGATCATATTTGTAAGATTTAAAGTATCCAAAACGACTGGTGCAATATCTTGGTATCTAAAGAACCTTTTGGCCGTTGGGATGCGTTGTGCAATGATCATAGGTTGCAAGTTTATGACGATAAAATAAGGTTACTTAAATAAAATGATAATATATGTACCAAGGAGTTCAAATAATTGACATTGGATAGAAGCGACCAGTCGACACCAACATTACTTGTTGCGAATGAAATTGGATTTAAATTTTTTGAGTAAAATTTTCACTTTAATTAGGATTAAATAATGATTTCGGTTTTTAATTTTTGATAAAAATCGAAATTAGTCTCTTTTTTAAATTTTAGTCCAATTTAGTTTTTTAATTTTAAAAAAATTTAACCAAATTTTGTTAAATCTAATTGTCATTTCAAACATGTTTTTCAACTAATATTGAAACAAAAATGTATAAAAATGTGTAAAACGACATAAACAACTTCAATACTGTCATGAAATGTATTTGAAACGCCGAATAAACTTAACAAAATTTGATTAAAAAAATTAAATTCACACATTTATAAAGTTGGAGGACTAAATATTGGACCAAAGTTTGAAAGTGAGACTAATTCCAATTTTCAATAAAATTTACGGACCAAAAACATATTTAACCCTTTTAATTATTATCTTTATAGAAAACATAGTTAAAAGGAGAGAATCATATTTATATTATCAGAAATTTTAAAATAGCAAACATTTTTTTTGGTAGAATAAAACTGTTTTTATGTAAAATTTGTTTGAGTTCCCTTGTAAAGTGAGATTTCTGACTTAGTAGGATCTAAATTATAAACTTTTTATAGTATTGAGGCAAGGAGATAGTGGCATATGAGATTGGCATGGAGACAAAGTTTCCACAGCTTGAGCTTTTGCAGTCTTTAGGAAAGAAAGAGGGAAAACAATAAAGTTTGAATGGGTGTGTTCCCTTTATGCTTAGAAGGCCACCCTCTTTTTAGTTCTCTCTTCTTTCTATTATTACAAGTGAATTTTTGCATGAAAGTAAGGGATTTCTCGGATCTAGAACTCCCAATAATCAGTGTATAATTGTGGACATTTCTCTCAGACACATTCACAGCATCATCTGTGCAGTGACCTTGGATCCTTCAACTAGCTGGGGACAAACAAAGATGGATCCATAAGGTCATTAGTGGGAGGAATGTTGTGTAGGAATGACCTTTGTCCTAAAGGCTAAGATGACCAGTCAAAAAGTTAACGAGGATGGCTACACAAAAGTTAAAAAATTCCAACAAAACACTCACTGCTTACAAAGTTTTTCTGAGATCCTTCCTTATTTTGGGCTTCTGGTAAGGGCTTTGGGAAAACACAGCATGTAACAAGAAGTCCATTTCCTTCCTCTTTCATCATATTTATTTTTTTTATTTCTCATCATGCTAAATGTACCAAGCTACATGTAAATTATACATTTCAGTTTTAGCATGTATAAGTATAATAAACTTCAAGAAAATGTGCAATATGAAGCATTATGTATATTCTACCTAAAAGTACAGAACCACATCATGATATGATAAAAATAATATTTTACCCCTCACAGAAAAATACACACTGCACATACATTAATATGTTTATTCGAGTTATTAATAGAGATAGGAGATAAATAGATATTTACCTTGGATTGACGTGACCAGTTCGACAAATTATGTTTCATCAAAATATATTCTAGTATTCATCATCGCCACAAGAAATAAACATTCTTTTATCAGCAAAATAATATATTAGGGGTGCAGTAATTGCGAATACGGGCCACACAACAAATAAACATGATAGTACATATATGCTATACAAACAACGTGAGGTACGAACATGAAGTCGCATATACAGACCCATATGATAAAGCTTATAGTATTTTGCAAGGATTTTTGTTGTTCACACACTAGGGTCCTTCCCGAACCTCATAAGCACATGCGTTGCAAGCATTGACCCTCTGCGAGTTATTTCTGCTATTCGTCCGAGAAATGGCACCTTCGCCGTTTCTCTATTCGTAATTGGTTTTTTGTCCCACCTATTGGGTTTGTAAACATAAAATTTAGTCACATAGGTGGAGTTATTATTGCTTACACTAAAGCATTGATGAAGTATTTACATTTTGTTTTTGGAACATAGAAGAAACATTTACCCGAGCCTTCAGTTATTGTTAGTTGGTATAGCAAAAACAATATATTGACTTAGTTTCTACGGCCCTAAATGTTGTATAATTTATAGTTTATTCAACTCATTTCCATCACAGGAAACTAGGGTGCATTTGTGAAGCATGCGAGTTAAAATGAACCAAATCATAGATACACACTTCTGAAAAACAAGCAAAGCGCTTTTGCAAATTTGCCCGTCCTTTGCAAGTTCAAATAACCAATGTACCCTGGCTTGAGTGTCTAAACACCGAGTTTCAATTGATCACGACTATGTAAAAGCTTAGTTAGTTGACATGCTTTTTACCCTGTATAGCAAAGGTATTTGTAAATTATGAAAAATATGAAAACAAGTAATTTTTTTTTTAAATTAAGAAAACTTTTTATCTACTTCATTACTTGATTAAAAGAATAATAGATAAAAACTAAAATATAAAATACGGGCTTTGAAGTTTTCAAACTTGAAAAAACCTTAAACATTACTTTAACTAATAAATCCTACCTTCCCTGTACATAAATCTCTTTTTGACTATGGTCAAATATTTACATAAATGCTACGATTAGTGACACTCATCATCTCACTCGTTCTCCGTAATGATTTTTTTTATTAATTAATTAATTAATGGGAGGAGAGAAAACTGTGATCGCACAACTTATCTTGATGACAATCATCTTTTCCCATCATGGGAGGAATTATCTTATTAATTTACAACAATGGTTGTATATTGACTAAAAATATATAGTTAAGGATATTAGGTAGAAAATTTTCTATGTTGCTACTGCTCCAAAGGATTACGAGAGACTAATCTAATATGCTTTTATTTCTCCCTCAAAAATGCGTGTATTATGTAAACTTCTATTTACTGGGCTTTCAGTTGAAAAACAGGTACAAATATTAATGGGCTTCCAGTTGATAAAGAGATACAGGTAGAGGGCTGAATTGATACTCCACGTGTTCTCTTAAAAAGGATAAAGAGTAGTCATACATTACCTTCTTCTTTTTTTTAACTTGAAATAGTTGTATGTATTTGGTGTTAACTGTAGGATATTTCTGCGGATTTACAGTGTCAACAACTCATTTAATTATTTTCATTAATTAATTCCCCACGGGGTGTCTTATTGAAACTCATCTAACTAACTATCGTAACTTTTATTATTTAAATAATTTGGAGATGAGAAATTATAACAAATTTCAACAAAATGTTTCGTTGCAAATTGTCGTGCATACTAGTTGAGGATATGTAAAGTTGATAGGTAATACTTCTGTGAAACATATAAAGAATGATATACCCGATTTTCTGATTCAAAAATATTTTGATATAACCACTAGATCAAGAAGAAATTCTTCTCGTATACAAGTCCTTTGACAATTTGAACTTAGATGAATACTTACGGTGTAACTTGTGAAAATCTCAGTCTTACGACTTGTACTAGCTTTTTCAGAGGTAGAATGAGTCAATACATTGACAATTTCTCTACATTTTTTGATGTAGAATTCTTTATATGTTGAAATATGGGAGTTATTCTTGCTATTGAGTATTTTAAGGAAGCTTGTTTTAGATGTGTTTGGTTAGAAAGTAATGTTAGAGTTATGTAAGACTTTACTTAATTGTTCCTTGGTTTAAGAGGAAAAATGGAGAAAATGCTTGAATATATGTAAAAGAATAAAAGAATAGAGTTTAAGTGATATCATAATTATAATTATAGGTAGGAAAATCATTGAGGATAAGTTAGTTTCCATAGGATTAAAAAATAAAATTCATTATAAATGTTATGATATTGTATATGTCGTTCTTGGTTGTTCTTGATTTTTTTTCATGACAGGTATAATGTTTCTATATTTAGAGTTGTTTTGAAAGAAATTTGCTATGTACTTTTTGTGCATGGACTTGGTTTGAATTCTCATATTTTGTTATTATTTTTATTTTTTTAATAATATTTTTCATTTTAAAAAAAAAACATATTATTGTAGTAAAAATAATTTATGGAAAAAATTGAGAAATAAAATATTTTTTTTACTAGACATCATATTTGATTATTGGGAGGGAAAGGAAGAAATTTTAATAGAGGAGAGAAGAAAGGAAAGGAAGGAAGAAATTTTAATTAAACATTATGTTTGACTGAAAAATTAAGGAAAATATGGATTTTAATGGAGTTAAGAAAAGATAATAGTTTATTTTGTTTGATTCACAAGTATAAGAAATTATAATTATAAAATTAAACTGTAAAAGTATGCGTATATAATAACCATTAGAGCTTGCTATAATACACTCTCTTGCCTTCCATTTTATTATTTAAAATTTTATTAGAAGTTACAATTTTATGTAAGGATCCGTTAAATGAGAATACTTGCAAAATTTAATAATTTCAATCAAATAATAAAAAAATATGAATGAAGTGCGTTAGGTTTTGTGTCGATCTGATTTTTAAATCAAACTACTTTCAGTCTTCAAGTATAGCCCCTGGTTATAAAAAAACGTGATAAAGAATTTCAGTCTTCTGTAAATTTTTCTGTGTTCAGCAGCCCTATCAGACATTTTTAGCCATGAACTTCTACGTCAGGGGAACTAATTCTCTTCTAAATTTTAACTACACTCAATTACTCAGCTCTAAACTCATCGTGTTCATCTTAAATATCGAAGTATACTATTAAGAACCTTAACCCAAAAAGATATCGAAGAATAACCTGACGTAAAAATGTTTACTTCGTCAGGGACCACGATTATACCTTTGGGACAAGCACTAAATTATAATCACTTTTACAGTTACTTCAAACCACCATTTATCAGTTTGTATGAAAAAAAGAAAGGCTCCCTCTCTTCATGCACATGCAGAATTGCAGATGCAAGTATACATACGAGCACATAGTGGTAGCATGGCATGATTGTTTTATTATGACTAACTAAATAGATGCGCAAGATAATCTATAAATTACAAGTGAATCTTCTATTCAACATTCACTCCATATGTTCTATTCATTGGCAAAAATATGACTCTTAGACAATATAGGATAAGTTGCAAATATTTCTAGTACTACTAAATTCAAAGTAAGGAGTCCTAAATAATCCTAAAATGTCATTTTGATTTTTTTTTTTTTTAAGGAAAGCAGAAAACAGTGTGCTCAGTAGATTAATACATACCAGTCCTCATGGCGAACGATTTTACCCTCTTTGAGATACAACTTGATTAGCGATACCATGTCTATATTCCTCCCCAAGAATTTATAGTATTGCTTATTGTCAATTAATATCTGTAAGCAACATCCATCATCTTGGATCATCCAGAGAGATCAAGTACGCACTTGAACTTTTAAACAACACAAAAGATTGAAGTACAATATATATACACTATATAAATTAAGTGACACTAGATTTACTAACCTCTCCATTTCCAGGTGAGATCATATATTCTTTGATACTGTATTCCACAATCTTTGACTCCTTAAATAACTGGGATATATGCAGACAAAAAAGAATTTGGGAATTAGCTCAACATTAAGAAGAAAGAGAAAAGAAAAAACACCTGAAACAAGATAAATTTTGTATAACACAACTATTGAAAAAAACCATTATATAGGAATAGCTAATCTGCTTCTAATATAAAAAAAAAAAAAAAAAAAAAAAAAAACTTTTCCACTTAAAAAAAAAAAAAAAAAAAAAAAAAAAAAAAAAAAAAAAAAAAAAAACAACTTTAAAAAAAAAAAAAAAAAAAAAAAAAAAAAAAACCTCTTCCACTCTAAGGAACAAAAAGGAAAAGACATTTCTTACTGTTAAATTACTTCTATCAGGTGCTTGATGACACTAACATTATAGACGCTCAAGGCTTTTCACTATTACTCATATCTTGGTGATACAATGTCAAGAGAGAGATAACAGCGTTACAACAAATTGCAAGCAGGAAGTATTTCATTATATATACAACGATTTAATTTACACATAATACTCTCTTTGTATCATCCTTTCAGCCAGTACAAAAAGCATCAAACAGAAGCTTGAATGGAGTCTAATTTATTACTGATAATGGCACATTCATACAACCAACTATTCAGAAACTGTTATATCTTGAACAGAAGTTTGTATATCTTTTGACAAATATCACGAGAACTAAACTTTTGCTTTTAAGTGAAAATAAAATTATCCTCCTACTTTCAGAAAAATTAAATGCAGAGCTTCTATAAAATTTGAAGTGCATGAGTTGATTTTAATTTATCGGAGTTCGTATTATCTTTTCCGATAAGTACTTAGCGAGAAATTTAGCCTAATGTTCTGTAACACACAAAGATTTTGAGGCAATCATTTAGAACATCCAAAGCAATAGAACAAAAAAGGAAGTAATGAAAACCTTGGGAAGAGAATAGAATGCTGATTTGATCTGTTTCACTCTGCAGTAAGTATGAGTTAAAATCCAGCGTTTAGTGAGTATCTGAGGAAGAAAAAAAACCGAAAGAAATAACAACAAAACACGCATGCTCACCCGCGAGCACACATGAGCGGATCTTCGAAGGAAGCATTAGCCGCATAGATGTCAAAGTCGCGAGGCGTTGCGCACGATCCATACCTGAAATGAAAACACGGCCTCAAATTAAAACGAAAGAATACGAAGAGAAGAGTTGTTGAGGAAAACGGATAGAGCAGTGATGGAAGCAGTGAAAATGTTACGGTACAGATGCAGAATGTGAGGCATTAAGCCATCGGCGTACTTCGCTGCAGCGTAATCGAATGTCCCTTTGAAAGCCCTCTCCCTGCCTTCAAATTCAAGAAAACAAAGCGAAATGAATCGATAGCTTAGAAAGCATTCAGCGATGGTTATTGTATGAGATTACCAACACAGTGAGTAGCCATTGCAAAATTTCTCGGAAGAGAAACCCGATTGTTGACGAAGCGCTGTTGCGCGCTATATACCATTCGTGGCACTCTAGCCATCAACGTGGCCATGCTTCCCTCTCTCACACTTCTTATATACGTCTCAAATCAAAATTTAATACACTATTAAAACTAATAATATAATATAAGGTTTAAATACCTTTTTTTCCTCATTTTCGTAGTATTTGTTGAGGATGATTCTTATTTTCACATAATGTTTAAAATGGTCCTCATTTTCGCAATTCGTGTTTTATTTGGTCCTTTTATGTAACGTCGTTTAAATCATTAACGGAGCATTGTACAGGTGGCACAACTTGTATTAGGGTGTGTTAGGTGTACTATACATATGGCTAATTAGATATTATTTGGGGATAAATAAATGAGCTAGAATTTTGATAAGGAATGTTTGGACAGTTTGTGAGTTTTGACAATTGCCCAAGCCTGTGGATGAGCATACTGCAACACCTGTTGACTCTGTACCAGATGCCCAAACTACTGAGAATGCACCAACTGCTGAAACTGCTGAGAATGCACCAACTGCTGAAATTCAAACAACTCAAAGTGGAGAGTGAAGCAGCACCACTACCAACACCAGAAGAACCATCTCAGAAGTTTAGGATGAAATTACAGATTAGGAGGAGGCCATGATAGCAGCTACAAACGTCTTAGTTATTTTTTGGAATTTCTGATGTAGAATTCATTATTGATGTACTGCATTTTGACTTTCCTTAAACTTCGTTCAATTTCACTTCTGCCAAATATTGATGTACATTTTGATGAGAATGAATTAATGTTATGAATTTAACTTCTTCCAAACTTAGATCAATTTAATTTTTTCTCAAGCTTAGATCAATATCATTTACTTCAATGCGATGTCATTTTGAACATGTTGGGACTAATATCAACATAATCAAACTAATTCATTTCTTCATTTAACAAAAGTACAAAACAGATTGGACTTTAAAAGATTACACACAATAATAGTACGAATAATACAATAATAACACAAGTGAACCCTATTACTAATTGCAGCCTCTTCTCAGCAACCTTCAATGACTTCTCCAAATCATTAATCTACCTCATTTGTGTCATGATGATGACATCCTTTTCATCAACACCACCATTTGAAAAAGTTGTAACCCACATTATTGGAACCACCACTCAAAATTTTCTACCAATATTCTTTGGAGTTCTTGCCATCCTCAAAGTTGCCATTTCTCCGCAGCTACAAATCGGGGTAAATTCATTTCTCGTTGAACCACCGACAGTGCACGAAGTGATACAACACGGTTGTCTCCAACGATTACAACCAGAGGTAAAGGAAAAAGATTAGGACCGTAACATACCTATATAATGGGATTGTAGGAAGAAGAAGATTGCAACAACACCAATTGGGAATGGAGGAACAAGATTGTCAAAACTCACCAACTGCCCAAACATTCCTTACCAAAATCTTAGCTCACTTATTTATCCCCAAATATCTAATTAGCCATATGTACAGTACACGTAACACACCCTAATACAAAAATACACACCCTAATACAAACCGTGGCACATGTACAATGCTCCGTTAATGATTTAAACGGTGTTACAGAAAAGGACCAAATAAAACACGAATTGCGAAAATGAGGACCATTTTAAACATTCAGTAAAAATGAGGACCATTTTAAACATTCTATCAAAATGAGGACCATCCGCAACAAACACTACGAAAATGAGGGCCAAAAAGATATTTAAGCCTATAATATAATGATACAAATGAATAGATTCACCAATACAGATAAAAATTCATCTATTCTCTTTCTTACGTATTTTATTAATGTAACATAAAAAACTTAAATAACAAAGAATCGTGAATAATATTGTATCCACTTAACTATCATTTTTCTTGGCTCGACTTTTCTTAGAATCCTTAGTTATCATCAATAATGCATGAATATAAAATTTAAAATGTATTATTATTATTATTATTATTTATTATTATTATTATTACGATCATGCTTAAACCGGTCAAATTAGATTATGTTTTGATAAATTTCTTTTATAGTCTTTCGCTAGTTAAGTTATAGTTTCGTGACATGTTAAAAAACTGCATAATTTTTAATTTTTTTAATGTAATCTTGATTGGTGACATGGATGATGAGTTATTACAAAAGTCCTAAAACTTGGATTAATATATAAAGTGTTTGGGTCAACAAAAATTATAATTAAGTGATAAATTATATTGCTGGGTGATTGTTCTTGTCATTTAAATTTTTTATTTTTTATTTTACTTTAAATTAAATTTATAAATTCTGGCGGCAATAATTTGATTGTAAGTTTTTTAAACTCGTGTTTCTTCTTTAATTTTTAACCCTTACAAAAAATTTCTTTAATTTTAATTACTATGACAATCCACGTAATTTATAATTGTCACCACATGAAGACATACTTTTAATGTATTTAAACGTAAAAAACTAAAAATGAAACGTTTAAAAATGAAGACTGCGCAAATTTCATTCCTATAATGTAAGTAACAAGAATTACAAAATCATGTTTATAAAATCATAGCAAGTCCCAAAATGAAAACTGCAAAAATTTCATTCATATAATCACAATCACTTGTACACGCATCCCAAAAGATACAAACCAATGCTCAAGTAAACCAATATTCTATTATCAAACATACATTTGCTTTGAAGACTAACACCTCATGCAACAAATCAAATGAAACTATACACAGAATGTACGGAAGAAGAGAAATCACCATCTAATCACACCCGTTGCAATACCCAAAACACAAAAATGGCGAACTCCTTTTCGGCCATCAAATGCAACCTGCTGAGTTATAAGTTATAACAATTGAGAAAAGAAACAATCCACATAATAGTAAATCCATCATGATAAATTAGACCACATATACCTTATTAGTAATTATTTTATCGTTTAGTCTCACTCATGTTTTTTCCTTCAAAAAATTCACCCAACATTCGATCTAAATCTTCTGCAGTGTATTTGATGTACTTCTGAGGATTCTTTCCACTCTCCACTAATGGCCTGTAACACACAGAATGTTCCCAATCATGCATAATTGCAAAATGAATGTTCTTACAAGAGCCATAAACCAGCAAATGCAAAACATATCAAAGATGAGTGGTTAAATAGTGATCAGTAACTAGATAAAACTGTGAAGAAGTTGAAGGAAAACTGGAGGATTCACACATAACAACTGAGATATATTTCAGGATTAATTCCAGTTGACCTACCAAAAAGTTGCATCCTAAACATTTTCAGTGCACAAAGATTACAACACAAAACCCTTTGAAAACTGAAAAACACTGGAACTGTTGACACTGGCAAACCAAGTTGATTTACACAAAACATAGAAGGGAATGAAGTACAATTTACCCCATGTTTTAAGGATAGGAAAAATACCTTTAATTTCAAATCATTATAATATTTTTTTCTTTCAATTGGATTTGATGTCATCATTATTCATGCATTTTTGTCTCAGGGGACAAAGACAACTTTTCACCTCCATGAATACTAGTTCCCTACATAAATAGAAATGACAGAATAACGTTTGAAGTGAATCTGAAAGAGAACGAACCCAAATCGTTTGACAAAGGATCTATAGGCAGGCAACAAGACTTCAGCAACTGCAAGCCTGAGAGACTCTCGCAACTCGGTGTCAGGAACTGTCCATTGAGATTGTTTCTGATGGAGTTCCTCAAACATAACATTGAATGCCTTAAACCTGATCACACAGTACACATAGACATGTCAAAAGAAGTAAAAAGAAATTACTCTCCTGAAAGAAGGTCCACAATAAGCAACTGAAAAGCTACCGGTCTTTAACAATTGCTCTTGAAGCACCACTACTGCTTCCAGTTGCACCATCACCACCAGCAGTACCACTCCCACCACCAGAGGAGGTAAGGCCCTGAATAGAAAGGCACTGAAGAATCTGCCAAGGAAAAGAATGGTAATTTAGGGAAGGCACAGTGCCCGAAGAAGAAATAATCACAAATCAATAAAGGGGATGGCATACGAGGCTTTAGCCAAATGATTGCAAAAATATGAAAACATAACTGTACAGAAATATGCACGAGAAAGACATTACTTGCATAGAAAATTGATTGAAAGAAGAAATACCATGCTCAAAGTATAATTAGCATTCACTGACATTACACTGAATTTTATTACTAATTTGCTTTTCTAATAAAACCATTCAAACACGAATCAACTCACTTCAAAATCAGTTTTATCAATTGACCAAACACGCACTAAGAAAGCCATAATACATTTAACAGTCAGCAAGGCACTAGAACAATACCTTTGCCCAGGCATTTCTTTTGTATTGATTAGCGTGCTGCTGCACAATCCTCCTGTGTCGTTGTACCCAGTCGTCTCCCAGTAAATCCTTGGCTTCAGATCTAAAATAGAAGAGGATCAGGAGAAAAAGTAACAAATAACCATCAGAATATGATAAAAATATGATTCAGTGAAATTAATAACCAGATTATGTTGAAGACATGCCTTCGAACCGATCTGACAATGTAATGAATATTGTTCATGAGAAAAAGATGTGTCAATCCAAGGTCTTTATACTGCTTTGATTTCCCATCTAAATTAGTTTGCAAAGCTTGCATTATTCGCACTGTTACAGATGCTAGCTGTGAAGAATCATTACCCCCTTCAAATTCCTGAAAAAGTTGCTTCAAGGTGGACTGGTAGCTGCAACGTTTAAAGAAACTCTGATCAGATCAAATATGTGAAGATCGGATCTATGAAGAAGATCCTGAATAAATGTACACAAATTCCCATACATTGGAGCAGAGGACAAGCTTAAGCATCAATGCTTCTTAAATACGATAGGAATACTGAATTTTAACAAATAATTTCTCTTAAATATAAAAATTTGAAATAGAAGCATGAGATTGCAAAGTTCCCAGAGCTTGTCTTAGGATGGAGAATTTTAAAATTTTAGAAATTTTGAAATGCTTAAATTCTTTTAATTGTTTTTATTTAAATTTCTTTCATTTAAAATGTTTTGTTTGGATATAACACTTTAAATTTCTTAAATCATAAAGCCTTACTACATACAAAAATAAATAGATGATATTTAAAAAAATTGAAATTTATGAAAACATAAGCTCATTCTAAATATTTTACAATTAAAAAATAATATTAAATAAATTTTAATAATTAAAAAATTAGTGGCATGGTATGTCTGTCAAATTGGGATCAGACAAAAACATAGCCGAACTTACTCAAATAAAAACTTCACATAGTTAATAACATAGCTTGTGAGAGGATGGACAGTTCCATCTGTTACTGCAGTCTTGGTAGCATCTTTCTCAACTGCCTCTTCAAAATCTCCGAAGGTGTCTTGGGCTGTTTGTGCAAGACGTTTTGTCAAACCAGTTGCAGCTTCTCTTATTCCAGAGCAAGCTTCGCCTTTAAAAAGAGTTTCAATCTGCAAATTTGTCAGGTAAAATAGTTTATCACAAGATTATAACACCACTGTAATATACCTAATACTAGTTTTGTGTACAAAACAATGCCCAAACCTACTCTGCATGATAAATGTTAAAGTGTATCATATCTAGGGTAGCGATTAACCTAACCTCTTATCAGTTAGAGGTCTGAGACTTTTTTATATTTACTACAGTTTTTTTCTCGTTGATGCCAAAAACAGTGAAAGTAGCTATATTGTTCAGAACTTTTATTCAAGAATTTTTGTATAAAAATTACGTGTATATGAATATGATAGACCAAAGTTAAAGTTCCCTTTCATGGTATTCCCAATATTCTAGAAGACATCCAAAAAAAATGATAAAGCACAAGATCGAGTGCAAGGATTAGTTAGGTACATGAGTTCAGTAATCATAACAAATTTCTTGATTGGCGTCACAAGAAAGTTCAAGTTCAAAGCACAAAACATTAAGCACCAGACACCTGAGATTTTATGATAAAACATTCTTAAAATAATAATATTAAATTTGAGGCCCTTACTAGTCTCATAAACCAATGGGATGTAAACTACAAACCAGTTATCCAAGTTAATATTCATTGACATGTACAGCAACTATCTATTATGATATATAAAGAGATTAATTACAGGCTACTGAATATAAAATAAATCATTACAGGTTGATCTCATGAGTTTAATGATTTTGCATGCCAAAAGCCATACCTCTGAATGAAGCTCTTGCATTATTTCATACATGTCCAGAAGTACAAATAACTTTTCTGGGGATCTCTTGCTTTTGGCAATTGCTTCTCCAAAACTGAGTAGCATAGAAACACTGTTTTTCGTCACCTCAGCAAAGCACTGTTCACTGAGTGAATCAAAGCCTTCAAATATCTGATCGCAGACTTTCCTCTCACCAGCAAACAACAATTTCACCTGTTCATGTATGATTGCATTTTTGAAAGAACCTAAAAGAAGTAACGAAGAGAAGAAAAATACCATCAATCCTACTATCATCTTACTGCTATACGCATGAAATGAATCCAGTTTCCAATTTTAGCTTCCAAGATCTCCCATTGCAGCTTTTGAACATCTTCTTTGTTGAGTTTTTCAACTCCAAGTTTTTGAAGGCTCTCTTCCAATACATTAGAACGGGCATCCCTGCATAATAATGATGATGACAACCATAAAGCAATATTAATCAGTGTTGGAATTGTGTATTATAAGTACATTTTTGAACTACACCTAGAGGTGTAAAAATCATACTGCTTAGCCAACGCCATAAAGCCTACAAAATTATGTTTTTCTAGCGCAGTTCAATTTATTTTCAAACCTCTCGTGCTCCCAGCATGAATTAGACTGGGTTCGAACAAGTTAGAGGTAGCAATGTAACACCTTGTTCAGGACCTAGGAATGATTTCCTTACCTTTGCCAAATAGTTTCAACCCTACACTTTTATGCTTGTTACAGCTTTTCAAATATAGAGGTCCATAACAAGGCAATTTCAACTTTTCCTTCTGTAAGGTCATAAATAAGTAAACAGAGCTCACTACCTGTATATTTTGAGTAACTGTTGTTGGTGACCAGCTTCAACCATTTGCTGAGCTAAATCATGTAGCAGAGGCAAAAATCTCGGTGGTATAAGAGCAGGAGGGGTATATACAACAGCATCAGCATTATTGTTGTGAGACTCAGAATGGTGATTAGAAGGCATCTTGCCACTAGGATCGCCCTCATGGTGAGGAGATCCTGATGAAGGTCGCATTGAGTTTGGAAGGCAGTCAAAGAGGCGCTCAGGTTCCACAGGTTTGCTATAATAACACAAATATAAGTAAAATTTTCTCCAAGCAGGTGAAGAAAAGAATCACACATTTACTAAATAATCAAACTTCATAAGCAAATTGCCACAGATGCCTCAAGGAAACCATGGCCGTCTATGAGAAAAATCATACTCCTAAATAATTTGAGGATGCTTCGATAATAAATAGCATAACCACCATGTAACTAACAATTACGAACCACCTACAGCATCAGCACACTTCAAAATGCATTGGACTCGTCAAAGTTCGCTTTTATTCAACATTGTATGTAAATAAAGCAAAAAAAAATGAAAATCATCTAGTAATTTTAGATATAAGCAGCAAAAATAGTTGGAGGAAGCAACTATTACACGGGTAAACGTTCTTGTTTATCATTAAGGATTGGTTTATCTAATGAATCACAGTCTGGCACAACCATCAATGATTTAGTACATGTTGGCAAATAATTTTTACACCAAACATTGCAAAAGATGAACATTAAGCACAAACATAAATACCTGTAAGATAATAATAACTGCCTAAACTCATCTTCTAGCTTTGAAATAGCCTTAGCTAACAAATTATTGGCATGAACAACAATGCCATCACTGCTCTTAAAACCCTTCTTACTGCCAAAAAACTGAATGTTGCTTCTCAAGTTTTCAATTGCTTGAAGATAGTTTTCCAAGTCTTCATGTGGCCCTTTAAGTATTTTTGCCTCAGCCTGTACAATAGATCAATGTGAGCATAAAAAAAATGTCAATGGCATACCAAATATCTTCTAAAAAACAAGGAGGAGAAAAGTCCTGAAGTTGCATCCTGTAAATCGAGTTTTAAGTACGAGGATGTGAAATTTTTTCTACCCATCCTGTTTAAAGCTTGCTAAAGTATCAAGGTTCAGCTTAAAATAAGGTATAGCACTTCAGAACTATAAATAAAGATAGGAAAAGAAGACATGACTTGGAGAAGAAAAGAAAGCAACAACTACAACAATAAAAGCCTTATTCTATTACATAAGGTCAGCTACATAGATCACATGAAGTCATTCAGCTCAGTTAAAGACCAAACAGAGATATCATTTATCATGCCATCTAACCCTTAAAAGCATTCTCAAAAGTGTCCTTCTTGGACTCCGTTTTACCCTCCCCCTTTTCACAGGACTGAATACCATCTAACCATGCATCAATACTTCTGGTGGCACTCTTTGTACATGTAGACCACCTTAGCCTATTCTATTATGATCCTTTTCTCAATATGTGTCACATCAACATCTCCTCGTATGCACATTTTGTATCATGTCCTTTCTTGTGTGGTCATGCATCTATCTTTACATTCTCATTTAGATTACTCGAACCTTTTCTCCTATTGTCCATTTAAAGCCCAACATTAAGCACCACAGAAATATAGCAAGGTGCAGTGTTGTTAAATAGCCACTATTGCAACAATCGCATACAGGATTTTCTCAAATCTGTGATTCCATATCTGTCCGCTATTGCAGACACTGTCATTGTTGAAGTTGTGGCGGCATATGTCTTGTGTCCTCTTGTCATCTTTGACTTCGTCCAATTGAACTTTTCAGTTGATATATAACAACAACTTTTATGTATTTTATTTTTATTTACATAGAACTTTTTTTTTTACACATATAATTGTATATATAGCATACATTTCAACCATTATGAACCTCCACTACTATACGGCACAACTTTATTTTCCAGTCTTCCACGACTGTTCTCTGGGCACTCAATCATAAGTTTTTTTTCTTCAAGTCAATAAAAACAACATTTGCAATAACGTCATAATGTAAAAATCAGTTAAGTTGACCAAATGAGACAAGAGTCAGACCTTCAAGTTTACAATTGACCGAAGCAACACATGCAACAAACAAGCATGCCTTCAGCTATATGACAGAGAATTTGATTTTGTAATTCCAATTCATCAATTCAACAGCGTAACTTAACTAAAAAAGACTACATTACAAAAAACAGATCACAGAGGTTGGATCAAATAGCACCAGAGAACCAACCTGACGATATTGATCAAAGTGAGCCAATATAACTTCCGCAGCCTTCAAAGTCCTATCAATATTCTCATGAGCCTTCCTAATGGAATGAGTTCTAATCTGCAAACCCAGATGAAAAGATCCAACTTTCAACCACCCTCCAGATCCCCACTTGAAAAATGAAGAACCCCCCAAAACGAAACCCCATTGCATCCATGTCAAAGAAAAGTCTGCCCCACCAAAACCCATTTCCCAAAACCCCATTTTGAAGTCAAACCGTTCACAAAATCTCCCACATTTAATGGAGAACATGAGAAAAGGGTACCTGAGTTGGACGCATGGCGGTTTCAAGTGCCGAGAGACGGTGGTCGAAGGAACCTAGAATGGTGACAACGTTGTCTGCGATGGTTTGACTCTTCTGCAGAGACTCTCTCATCATCGCCGCTTTTTCACTCAACACATCAACACCTGCCACTGCAATTCCCATCTTCTTCTCCTTCTTTCTTCTTCCCCCTTCTTCTTGATTAAGTTCAGTCTCAGAAAACCATAACCGAGAGAAAGTTGAAGAAGAAACCAGAGACTATTGTTGGTAGAGTATTTCAATCAGTTGAAGAAGCTGCGAAGATGATGTTAAAGGATGGTCCCACATTTGCCTGTGCTGGTATTTGGTGGCACTTTTCTAGTCTTTTCACTGTTCTCTCGGATTATTTTTCTATGAAAATTCAACTAACCAGTAAATAAAACACCCAATTTTGCTGTATTTGTAAGTTTCGTACGTTGGGACTTGGTTGTTTGCACATTCAATCTCTTTCACAGTATATCTCATTTCCATTCTTGTTTTCAAAATAATTTTACATCTTATTTACAATAAAAAATAGTTTGAAAAGGGCTTTTAAACAAAATTACAAAGTACCCCAAAAAGTATACATTGAACATTTCTAATAGGTGACGATAGAGATTATTTTTAAGAACTTTTAAACTTTATAAAAGATCAAATTCAATTCAAATCTTTTAAAACTAAACTAAATTTAGCCATACTCATCAAAGTTGAATATGAGATTCAAGAATTTAAAGAACGTACGAAGTTAATGAAGAAACAAACAAACTCTGTATTAATTATAAATAAAATCCAAGTATGAAAATAAAAAATATTTTTTATCGTACAAGATGATTTTTTCAATTATAAATTGTAAAAACAATTAATGCGATGGATTTATCGTATAATTTTCTTCCTATTTACCTGTTGACATGTTCCAAGTTGGATTATCTATTAAATAAGTCCAATAAATACAATTCAAATAGCACTACTTTATAAAACTGGAAAAAATTATTACGATAACAATTTCAAATGCTTTGGAAATGGTGCAAAAAAGTTTAAGTTCGACGACTACAAATATCTTTAATGTAAAGTGTTATTTTAAGTTTTTATATGAATTTTGTGTGGGGTTTTATTGTACCAAGATCTTGTCTAACTTTTACTTTAATGGTAAATGTCATCTTAATATTAACTAAATTTTTAATACTCTCGAAATTTAATTGTTATTTTTACTTTGATGATAAATTTCGTCTTAAGATATTAGGAAACTTTTTATCACTCACAATTTCACAATTTAATTGTTATTGAGATGAGAGTAAAAAAAATATTTTTATTGAGTTCTTAGAATAATTTTAAATAACTCTTCTTTCACGTCTTATTGTTTTATTGGGATACTTTATTTTGTTTCTCTTTTTAGAAGCAAAACTGCTAAACATGTCTGTTTTTTTTTTTTTACGTTTTTACGGACATTTTTTTTCTTTATCTACTCATTCACTTTATATATAAATTTGTATATATAAAAAGTTATAATTTGCAACTAACTACATAATTGTAGCTCTTAAAACATATTAATAACAGGAATTATATGTAAGGATAGCAAAATGGGTTTAGCTTTTTTTAAAAAATAAAAATAAATAAAAAATAATAATTTAAAAAATATTTTTTTGTGTTATATTATTCGAAAGATGGAACTATATAATAATATTCTAGCCTAAATTATTAATTATTACTAATTAAATTTTGATTATTAATTATAATAAAGTAGTTTAACATATAAAAAAATTATTATTTCAATTTATTCTTAAGACATTAATTAATTAATTAATTAAAATTTAAAAAATATTTACACTTTAATTTTAATATATATAATAATTTTTAAAAATATATAATTAAGAAAAAGTTTGGTATTAACTTACCTCATTTAAGACGTTAAAATGTTCAGTTTGTTCCCTACATGGTCAATCCGTCCAGTTTGATGTACAAATGATAAAATTAAGACAAGTTTTATAAGATTTTTTATTATAATATGCTAAAATAGCATGAAAAAATAAAAATACAAAAAAGTATTTTTTTTAAACTATATTTCTTCTAACTACCAAATAAAATATAAATGAGAGTGTGAATTTTATAAAACTCTTGCGGTGAAATAGGTTACAAAAAATATTTAGAAGTGATGAGAGAGATTCCACAAAAGTTAAATTAAGATATGAAAACAATTATGAAAAGACACTAATACTTTATACTGTAGACATGTCCTCCAAACTATCTCTATGGGACACCAAAATCTAATTTTATCATTGCAAAAGTTCACCAACTGACAAAATAAATGTTAATACAAATTCAACAATTATATGCATCGATTTAACTCACTTTACAAAATGTTGCTTAGATACTACTCTTCCCAACAATTAACATTTAGCAACATCGTTCATTTGCATAAACTTGTTTCTATGAACAAACTTAGTGAAAATGTAAAATAGATTCTCTTCCATGTAAATATTTCACGTTTTGACTCGCTTCTCAATACGAAGAAAATGACACATAATGTCAATATGGTTTGTTTATGATTAACTTCATTTCTTGGTCCCGATTAAAATGACACGTTAAAATGTATATATTGGTTACAAAATAGATTAATAGACAATGTTACTCGTACCAAAATGTTTTAGGAATTGAATATATTTGCATTGACAAAAAAATGAGCGGATACTTTTTTATATTATGAATAAGAGATTCTGATTATATAAGATATTAGTTATATATATATATATATATATATATATATATATATATATATATATATATATATATATATATATATAATATTTAACATCACTTTTAATTTAAAATTTTAAATAATCAGGAATTTATGACTTTTTTATTTTATACAATGTTTGATTTTATCTTTAGTATGAAACTTTGAATCACACTTATTTTCAACAAATTTATTGTTCAATATTTATGTATAAATATTGCAAACATTAAGGGTGGGCATGAATTGGATATTTAGATATCTGCTCCAGATCTAATTTGAATCTAAACATATGGTTCAGATTTTGATTTATATCCACCTTTTTTGTTTGAAAAAATAATTTGGATATTTTAAAATCTATATCAAATATTAGGATCAAGTTAGATATCTTTATCTAAATATTTGAATCAATTAAGAATCTAGATCTATTTCTAAATCTATTTTTAATGAAACTTAACTTTTTATAAATTTATATTTATATTTATATTTATATTTTAAAATAAAATAATTATTTCATCTAATACATAAATATTTAAAAATAATAATAATAATATATAAAATAATGGAAACATAAAAATGAATGAATCAAACTTAAAACTATATAAAACAGAGGAGAAATGAGCAACATTGTTGGAATGGAGAAGAGAGAAGAGATTTAGATACCTTGAATCAATCAACTGTAGTGTTCTCGAAATTTTGGAGGTGAAGCATGGAAGAAGCAGCGGAGGAAAGAATTTAGGGTACTCGAAAATTTTAATTAGAAATTAAGTTCATATTATTTCTTTTATCTGAATATAATCTTATTTAAAATTTAAATTTTTAAATTTTTAAATTTATATAACTAAAACAAAAATCCAATCTAAAAAATTATAAAATACAAATAAAAGAAAAATTCATATATGATTAAGTGGATTATTAACGAAGCAAAACAAATTAAAAAAAGAGCGGATTAGAAAAACTAAATTTTTTTGCCAAACATATAATATTTTCCAATATATTATTAAATTATGCTCATCGTTCTTTATTTCTTTCAGAAAAAAAAAAATTAATACTACAAAGTTTTTATTGTGTATTTTTATGTCTACATAATATGAATCTCGTGTATTTAATGTATATTTTTTAATTCTACACGTTTGTTTCTCCTAATATGAATTATTTGTATACACTTACTGATATCTATTTAAACCCATAATATTACTTAACTAAAGTTTAATATTTGAATTTAAACTTGTATAACTCATTACTTAACTAAAGTTTAATATTTTGATTTAAATTTGTATAACTCTCCCTTCTTACGTATGAGTAGGGATTTCAATATAGCGGTATAATACGGGTAATAGTTCTCCCGGACCCTATTAGTTGAATAAATATTTGTCTCGTACCCGTATCTATGTCGGATATCTGTTATGCGGATACCCACATAATTTTTTAATATCCACGGGTACCCGCGGGTATTTATAGAAAAAAAAAATATATTTAATAACATGTTTTAATTGTAAATTCAAATAAAATACAATACATAACATTCATAAATTTTAAACAAAATCCAAATAATTTATTTAAATAGTGTTGAATGACATTTTACAAAGAAATGATTTTTCTTAAACTAATTTTGATTAAAAAGTAACTCATTCAAAATCAATATGTTGATATTTTAATTATGTTTTTTTATTTTTTTTTAAATTTAGATTAGAGTATAGCGGGTACAAGTATTCACGGGTGCAAGTACTATAATACTTGTACCCGTCCCGTTAACATGCAGATATTAAAAATACTCGTACCCGTTATCCGCGGATATCCATTTACAATATCATTTTTTTTCGTTGCTGATTTTATCTCTGCATACTCGCAAGTACAATTTTTTTTTCACATCCTGTTTATAACACTCTCATTTAAATAACATCTAAAGTACCTTGAATGGCTGAGTAAAGAAGTGAATAAAAAAATACCTTGAATTCATACTCCTCACATAATAACATGTAAAGTATAAACACGTGCATGTCTTTTTAAGTTAAGTGAGTTTATAAATTCTCTTGCATGTACTCAATTTATACGTATAGAAAATTTTATATATATATATATATATATATATATATATATATACGTATAAGGATGTAGTAGAAAATACATGTCTACGGACAATGTCATAGTAGAAAATACATCTTTACGGATAATGCCATAGTAGAGAGAAGAGTTGTGAAGGAGAGAAAGAAACGGGTGACAAAAAATAGAAAACATAATTTAAAGAACAGGAAGGAGGAGTGAACTAAGTAAAAAGGGAAGTGAGAATAACAAGGTACTCTATTGAGTGGGCTTAAATGGCCCATTATAAAGCTATTATTTTGGCACTCTTGTTTCTCCTTTTTCTTCTCTTCTAATGGCTTTGTGCCGATTCGCTTATTGTTCCCCTGCTTCATCTGCTTCCACCATTATTCGTTTCCCGAAATCAAAACACGTTAAATTCTCTTTGCTGTCATTCTCATTCGCAACGATGGAAGCTCCTCCAGAAGGTTATCGAAGGAACGTTGGTATCTGTCTCATGAACGCTCACAAAAAGGTTCATTCCTTCGTTCGCTCTAAATTACTCAGCTTTTGGCTACCGCTTTTTATTCATCAAAGCTTAATAATTCGTGTTTTTGCAGATTTTCGCGGCTTCGAGGCTCGACATTCCCAATGCTTGGCAAATGCCGCAGGTGTCCATCTTTTGATTCTTCTTTGTAGTTATCTATCTCTATGAATTGCGTCAAAACTAAAAATAAATTTAAGGTTAAATTACATGTTCGTCCTGAACTACTCGGTAGTTTTTAGTAGCTTCCTAATTATTATTCTTTAGTTGGATCCTAATCATGTAAGTTTTTTAATTAACTCTCTAGAATTTTGAAAACTATTTAAATTGTTGTTTTTTGGCGGATTAAGCTGCAAAAAACTAATAGCAGGGACCTTTTTTTTTAGTCGAAGGACTTTATTTATTTTTGTTAAAAATCGTATTTTAAAAATTCTCAAATAGTTTGGGATTTAATGGAGTGATAACCTGAATTCCTATAAAAAATTATCATTTTCTTTCTATGAGAAAGCAAAAATCCTAAAGAAGTGTTTAGCAGTAGCAAAGTGTTGCACAGGCGTGGGAATTGGGAAAAAATTATTGATGGTACTAAATAAATAAACAAATAAAGAAATCCGAAGAGTTCGTGATTTTACTTGTTTTTCAGCGTGTTTTTGTTGAAAGGAATAATGAACTGTAAATTTGTAATGTTCTTAATTGTGGCGTCTTATAGGGTGGCATTGATGAAGGTGAGGATCCGAGAAATGCAGCTATCAGGGAATTAAGAGAAGAGACGGGAGTTAATTCGGCAGAAGTGATCGCTGAGGTGCAAATTATACATTTCCTTACTTGCTTGCACCCTACAAATTACATGCTTGGCAGTACTGAAGTCATCAGTGCCAAATCATTTTTCACCATCATAATAACTGGTTTACGTAATTGCATTTCTCCTCCCTTTTAGGATACCCATACCAGCTTACAGCCTTGTACAAGGATGTGAACGCATTATATGATGACTGCATGTGTTAAAACTTTGTTTTAGAATGAGTGAAGTGGGCAAGGCCTTTGGAAGATGTGGTATTGTGTTGTATGTGTTAAAATCTGTTTGATTTTTATTAGTTTCAATGCTTCAATCTTTGAATCACGGTATTTTAGTCTGTTCGTATTGTTTTAATAGGGCCTATTTGGATGAATTTCTCCATAAGCACTTTTAGGAAGAAAAAGTAAGAAGAAAAATTGCAATTAGCTTATGCACAGGTTTATTTGTAGAAGCCCTCTAGTATAGTTTTTCTAAATTTTTATTTTTAACTTACGTAAGGTAATTTTAGCTTATGCAGAAGTCAATTCATTTTTTTCTTCTTATTTTTCTTTCCTAAACATGCTTATGGAGAAGTTCATCCTAACAAACCCTGAAGTGTGGACAGTGAGAAGTTGATTAGTCATGGAAGGAAAGGAATTTTGATAGAAGGATTATTCTATTATTGAGGCTGCGGGTTGAGAGAAACTACTAAGCATGAACAGTGCACAAAAGATATGGTAGAGAAATCAATAGCTTACCTGCTTCAGTCTAGCCTAATAATCCAAATTTAAATATATTTATCTTAACTTTTTCTTGAATCTTGAGTTCACAGATTTAGAAAATGTTTTTTTTTTTTTTCGTTTTCACTTTGTTTCGCATTTTCTTATGTTACAAGGAAAAAATGAAAACAGGAAGCAAGAAATAGTTGACCCCCATCATTCTTATATAAACTTTTATAAATAGGAAAAGTGAAAACAAGAAAAATACGGGAGACATTTCCTCAAACAGAACTGTCCCTAAATTTTCCTCACAATATCATGTATAGACAGGCTTCTATAGTTCTATTACCTTTTACTACATAGATTTAGTCTTTCGATATGAAACCTAGGAAATCATTTTGACAGAACACAGGCCAACTCAATGTTACAGCTTAAATTAGGCCTGTGAATGGTTTATATCTCTAACATGGTCCTTCACATGACAACCCGCTTAGTTCTTCTGCAGAAATACAGATCAGTTAGAAGCATAAGACGACAAGGATCATACCCTGACATCTAGATTGTAGATTATAAGAAGATTCCATGTCAAGGGTCATACTGTTTATCTGCTTATGAAAAACATCAAATTGGTCATTTATTGAAGATTAATACCATCAATTATGTTCTCCATGACCAATTTAACTGCAGAATTTGATGTCATGTGTATCTTTGGAGTACTGATTTGATGTATCTGCAAATGTAATGTTTCATACATCTTTTGGTGGTCCAAGATAGATAATATTCCAAAAACTTCCTTGTTGTTGGAGGCCTTTGAATTGTTTATATCTCCGATTACCATAATAAATGCTTTTAAAGAAAGGTGCCTGCAGCTAGTAAAAAATGTTTTAATAAAATTATAAAATCGTTTTGCACGATCCTTTGTTAAATTGTTACTGTTTATACTCATCAGGCCTTTGAGCTGTGTTGAACAAAATAATCAGCCCCCTTTCAATGCTTCCGATTATGCTAGAGTTACAATGTTACATCTAATCATAGTAATATGATATATGAATGTCAGTTAATCCACCCACTAATATTGGTTTTCATCTAGCACAAAATCCTGATAAAGCATTTTTTCTTTTTCCTTGCTGTGATGATTAATGTTCATCCCGGTGGCTTTATATTGTAGGTACCATATTGGTTAACTTATGATTTCCCACCGAAAGTGAGGGAGAAATTAAATATTCAGTGGGGATCTGATTGGAAGGGTCAGGCACAGAAATGGTAAACATTTTGATATGGTCAGCCTGGATAGAGTAAAACCCATAAGAACAGTACACAAGCAGATTATATAACGTTGTTGACAAGTTTTCTTTACCTCCTTATTATGTAGAGGGATGTTTTGTTGCCTTTGGTAATTAATGTTTTTTGGCACTTTTGATGTGCACAGGTTTCTTTTAAGGTTCACTGGGCAAGATCAAGAAATCAATCTTCTGGGTGATGGCACCGAGAAAGCTGAATTTGGGGAATGGTCATGGATATCACCCGAACAAGTAATTGATCTTGTAAGTTTACGTTATGGTGACAACTTTTTTTCGTACTTGTCCAAAGACAATTAAGGCGGGGAACTATAGACAATATATGAATTGGTTTATCTTTTCTGTGCAGGCGGTAGATTTCAAAAAGCCTGTCTACAAGGAAGTCCTAGCAGAGTTTGCTCCATATTTCCAATAGTCCTATCTCTGTCTGAAATTGTTACGGCTTTCCAATGGCAGTGCTTTTGGCGATTCTGAGGCTGTTTTTAAGAAGAATGTATTCCAAATAACTACCTAGACAGGCGAAGAGAGCTATTTATTGTATGTCCGAGTGAAATATATGTATTATGGTTAAAATTGGCATATCAGGAATTGCATCTTTCCACTTCCTTTTCTTCATGATGAAACATGGCACGTATTTTACCCTATGAAATGAGTTTTGTGAGTACTAACATACAAATGCTGTCCTTTTGTGAACGCAGTAAGAAGATTTTTGTCCAAAAGAAACTTCATTGTTTTGTACAAAGTTACAGATGTCTTGGAAGGAATTTATCTGAGCGTTGGTGAACATTTTTCGTGCGTTTTCAATTGAAGGCAGACACACATCTAGATTGATGTCCCCTCGCATCAATCAAACCTAGTTCTTGAATTTGGCTACTATTGAGATCTCAGCTTTGTGTGGGTCCACAAAATTGATCAATGTCGTTGAAAGATTAGTGACGTGAATTGAATCTAGCTTTTAAGGAAAAATTCTTTTGCAAAACAACAGTGTCTTTAATTTCAAGACTAAAATCATTAACCAGTAAACATGAAATTTGGGCGTAAAAGCCAATATTTTAGAAATATATAGTAAATGACGAATAAATATATTTTACCATTTGATAACCGTAGAAATTAATGCTAGCAATAGCTTAATTAATATACCCGCATCAATCTTAAACATTTGTATCACATGCAGTAATATTTCGACATCTTTTTAATTGGTTCGAGAAAGTTAAACAGACAATAAATAACTTCAATAAAAAATTAGAAAATATTTGAAACGCAGGGTTTTGTTTTACTGAACTTCTTCAATTTGCTTAAGCAGGCAATGGAAATGCATTGAATTTCTGAAATGAGACTTAACAGTGAGAACCTAAGCTAGCTAATTTTACGTTGAGCGATTTCTGCATCCATGTAACTTCTAGGCTCAATTTGAATTCTTGCAACACACAAAAGGTGGAGAAAAATTTGTAAAATAATTTGAATATTCTGCCCCATTGCATCAATCAATGCCACTTCTTTAATTTGTCACTGTGCATTGAGATATAACCTCTACATCGCTCCACAAAATTGCTCATTGCTGGTGATAGATGATCTGTTACATCTGAAGATCACTACATATATTGAATGGTGTTACATGGGAAACAAGGCTGAAGTTCAAATTTTTTCGCACCCTCAAACTGTTAAAGTAGACAATCTAGTATGAATAGCAAAATAAACTTATTTATGAATAAATTCAAGTTGCAACACATGAATTTTCAGTCAAGAACTCTATTTGAGGGATGGAAAATTTTCAGAAGTCAATTAGGCCGTAAGCCAAATGTCAAGTAACAGCGAATCACAAGCTCCCAGGAAGATAACACATTTAAGACTGAAGCCTAGATTGTTACAAAATGGTAGACAATAAAATGAGATCATGATTTATATGAACATGCATGCATCGCTGACTTGTCTAGTGCTACCTACAACGTTATGGTAACAAAAGAATATAACATGTAGAGCTTATCAACAAACAAGGTTTTCTCTATATTCTTAACATTTGGAATAAGAAACTGAACCTTGCTTGGGTTTCCAGGAAAAGCTGGACCTAGTTAAGGATAATCCAGATTCATTTACCTGATTAGCACATGTTTGGAACCTTAGTAAACTATATAATTAGTTATGATTTATGAGTGTGCAAATAGTTGTTAATTCAGTCCTTGATTTGCTCCTTCAATTTACGCTCCTCTATGTAATCTAGTCCAGGGAGAGAAATTTCATAAGATAACTTCATTCTTTCTTGGCTAAAAACATTTCAAACTTTATATGCACATATTTTGACTCATGATGTTGCAGGCGTTCTTTGAAAGTGAATGTAAGTACGAGGAATTCAACTGACAGAATAAAAAAGTACTAGAACACAATTGTTTGGGAGAAGTGAGAATTCTAGGTGTTTTGGTACACCCTTCCATATATACTGTCACCAGACATATAATGGTTCAATCAAAATTTTGGAAGTTTAAAACAAGCACAATAAGAGCACACAAGATATTCAGAGCTTCAATCTTAACTAGAAACCACAGCTCAATAATGCTCATTAATGTCCTGTAGCAGACAATCAGCCAGTCGGATACAACATGATCTTGGTCACTGTGCAACAACGGCAACATGGAACAATCAAAGTAAAATAATAAGGTCCCAAATAAAACCTTGGAGGCTACTGTTTCAAGTTTTCAATTTAATCCATATCAGCAGAGATATTTCACAATTGGTTGATTCCAATAAAGTGAATGACAGGCAAAAGTCAAAACAACTGCAAAATTAGTTTAAATTGCAACATATCTAATCCCAAATAAGTGTTCCTACGTTTAGACTGATAAAAGACGGAACTAGTGCAATACTAGAGTGAGGTGCTGACCTAGTTAGGATATCAAACTTGTATAGTGATGCTTTTGCACACCTTTCTTTTTTAAAAAAATAAGAAGTCACATTTACCCAAAAAATTCCACGGTATTATTAATTAGGAAGCTCACATGATAGATGAATAGATGTGAGACAATAAAGAGTGATGCACTTACTTGATGTTGTAGATTTCTTAAAGAAGAAAGTATGGACTGATTATCAAATAAATACTTTGTTTTCAAAGTAAAATTTTGTACTTTTTACTTCTTATCGTGTGGTTGATGAAGGTGCTTATCGTTTACATACAAAACAACAGGTTTCTTAGTTTAACTATTCAAGATCAATATTACAAAATGATGAGGAAATTAATGTTGATGTCACACATAGGAAACAAGCAAGATGGCTAAAATGGAGAAATAGATGATGTGTTATTTGTGACTTCAAAAAAAATCTACCAAACTCAAAGGCAAACTTTATCATACTGCTGTACATCTGACTATAATTTATGGTAGTGAATGTGTTAGGCTTTAAAGGGATAACAAGAGACAAGTGTGAGACTTGTTGAAATGACATGGGGAGGTTGTGTAACACGAATTGAGGAAACAAAAATAGAAAATTGATTAAGGTGGTTTGGAGTTTGGACTTGTGAAAGGAAAGCTTCAAAAGCACCAATGAGAGAAGTAGATTGTATACTTTTTAGTACTCTGAAAATCAGAAGGAGATCAAGAAGGACACTGGAAGAAGTTGTCAAGAGAGACATCTGTTATTTAACTGAGCTGAATAGTGCCATATGATCCATGTAACCAACATCATCTAGTGAGATAAGGTTTTGTTGTAATTATGTGCCATCGGCACACTCTAGAAAATCTCTCCCTCACACTCAACCCTAGTTTTATATATCACTAGCATTACCATTCCCTAAGTCAGAATTTGCAAAAGGAAGGAATTATATTTTGCTTTCAAGTTAATCAAAAGAGAAAGCATAAATGATGCTGTTTATCTGGTCAAAACCCCATCTAACCAGCCAGATATAGTTCCAAAATGATGGACATTTTCCCAGAGAATCAGTCTTGTGTTCCTCCACAAATGCATATCCCTACCAAAAACTCACAAAAGGAAAGAGAATTAATTATCGAAGACATTACCTTCCACTGATTAGTTTGCTGAGCCTTAATCAATTCCCTACAAGTCAACAATATGTGCGCTAACAATCTCAGTCTCCTTGAGAATGAATCACAACACAAGACAGGTTTGAAGTATAGCAGCTGTGGAGAAACAGAAACAGAACCAGAAGCTTCATAGTCCTTATTGCCGTAGAATGTCTAGTATGTGATCCGCAACAATGTCGGCCACGATCTCAGGCGAAAACCGTGTTATCATATCCTCCCTAGCCTTCCTACCTATGGCTGTAGCCTCAGTGAGATTATTCATCACCTGCCTCATAAGAACCTGAAGTTTGTCCACAGAAGGTTCAGCCCAAAGGTGTCCTTTGAATGGACCTTCTGTTACTTCACTCATTCTATCCACAGGCAGTGGATAGCTATTATCGTCTGTTAAATACTCAGTTGGTCCAGACCAATTTGTTGCAATCACAGGCAATGCCATTGACATGGCTTCCACCACTGGTCTCCCCCATCCTTCCCCTCGGGAAGGAAGAACAAAAGCATCAGCTGCCTTGTAAACTCTTGGCAAATCACTCAATGGTATGTGATTATCAATAACATAGACTGGAGCCCAACCACTTACTGGTTTTACCATACCCGAACTCTCCACAAAATCCAATATCTTGTTACCAAAATTCTTGTCAGTATGATAAGGATTTGTCAACAAGTACAAAGCAACCCCATCATCCTTTGAGAATTCCTTCAAGTATGATTTTAGCAACACATCCCACCCTTTCCTATACTCCCATTTGAAGATACTTAAAAACACAAAGCTCTTCGTCACATGGGAACCTAACACAAGTTTTGCACTAGAACTAGAAGCAAGACGAAATGGCTTGTACCTTCCCGGATCAAAGAACTCCACATCAACAGGTTGAACAATTTTCACCATCTTGGAAGGATCAACCCCACTTTGCACAAATGTAGACATATGGAACTCTGTAGGAACCCAGACATAGTTCATTGTATTACAGCGCTGCACATGTTGATCGTTCACTCTATCGGTCTCAAACATGGTTCTGCCAACGACAGACTTGAAATTATGGTAAAAAGATGGTGGGCATGGGATGGTTTCAAACAGTGGAGGGAACCAGGCACCAGGTTCACTATGGCAAATGACAATTGTCTCGTTCATCCTACACCGAGTTTGGTACAACTCACGTGCCAAGTCCTTCATATGAATTGGCAAACCCTTCCAAAACGCCAGAGATTCTAGATCACCATGGTGGTCAATCGACAACCTTAAAGATTGCATTTTTCTGTGACCATGAAGGGCCAAAATGTAGGACCAACCTTCGGAGCTATACCCACCACCTGAAAGAAAAGGGGCCATCCATAGCACACAGTGATTGGAGGAGGGCACAGAAACTGGTTTTGAGGGTAAAAAGAGAGACTCAATTGCACGCATAATTGATGGTGATGTGAGGGAGTATTTCAAGTGGTGAACTTTGTAATAGTTTGTTGTTGTGAATCCCCAATAGATTGACGTAAGGAGAACCAAGAGAGAGAATGAGTGCAATGAAAATTTTCTGCATTTTGATGTGAATGAATGTGATTCTGGATTGGGAAGAACATGTTGGTGGTCGGATTCAGAGGTATTCATGACAACATATATGGCTTACGGGAATCACACTATAACCATAGACAGAGAATGAGCATGTTAAATCCTCAGATTCGAGAACGAAGAAGGTTTTCTGACATGTTTTTGTCTAAAAAATCACTTATGTAGAAACTTCCTTTTGCAAACTTAATTTGAACACAAACTTTTAATGTCTCATTGGCTCCACAATTTATTTTATTTTTTTTTAATTTTTTAATTTAATCTTTTAGAAGCTTTCCGCCTTCGAGTGAGAATGAGGGAGGATTTCATTCCGGGTAGTTTTCGTACTGTATCCACAGCATAAATATTTGTACCGTATATTTATATTTATTGGGTATCTAATATATGGTATCCTATTTTTTTTTTTATATTTATGAGTATTTTTGGGTATTTGTAAATATTTATAAAATTATTTAAAAAATAAACATTTAATTATAAATTTAAATAAAATATAATAGATTACCGTTATAAAGTTTAAATGAAATTCAAGTTTATATACAATAGAAATTTTAGTGAATTCGGTTGATTTCTAAAAATAAACAATAAAAAATCACTAAAACATTAGAGTTTGTTCTTTACTTTCATTGGGAGTATTTTTCACTTGTTCTTCATCTCTATTGGGAGTATTTTTACTTATTCTTCACCTTCAACAGGAGTATTTTTACTTGTTCTTCATCTTCATCGAGAGTATTTTCACTTGTTTTTCACCTTCATTAGTGAGTATACATAAATTATACCTATAATTAATCTTTACAAACCAAAATTGTGTCCCCTGTTATTAAAAATAATAAAACTCATACGTTAGTGATTTTCTATACATATGAAACCCATGAAATAATAAAATAATAAACAAAAATGCTATTAAAATGATAGAAGTCATATTATAGTAATTTTCAATTCATACGAAACTCACGAAACATTAAAATAATAAACCATAAAATCAGTTAAATAAGGAAACCATATGAAATCATATTTTTCAATTCTTATAACTTAATAAAATTCAATTTTTAAAAGTTAATAAACTTCAACTGTCACATGTCAATATTCTTATTTTGTTAACTTCATCATTTTACAACAAGCATACCATAGATGTTACTGTCTATATAGGGTTTGATGTATATGCTCAATTTCAAAGTAAGGGAAGAGAAGAATGTCAAGAGACATACATGAAAGAAGACAACATACCAATACTTAAAGCTAGAAGAATGAAGATAGAAGACAAGATGTGCAGCTTATAAAAAATTAGGTCAGAATATATTTTACTAATATATATATATATATATATATATATATATATATATATATATATATGTGAATTAAAGTTTAGCGGGTACGGATACTATGATACTCGTATCCGTCCCGTTAACATGCGAAATATCAAAAATACTCGTACCCGCAGATAGCGGGTATCCATTTGTAATATTTGTTTCCTACCTGTTGCGGGTTTTATCTGTATACACTCGCGAGTACGGATTTTTTGACATCCCTAAATATAATAGGACTTATATTTGAATTTAGGAATTTTGTCTCATGAAATATTTTATACAATTTTTATTTTTTTTAATTTAGTTTGTTGAGGGATGTCTTTTTCTCATTACTATAATTAAGTATCAGATTTATTAAACTTTTCATCTATTTTATCATTGGTATTTCAGTAATTAAACTTTCATTGAAGATCGTAACATATGTGAATTTCCAATTCTTTTAATCATGAAAACACTTTAGTGGTGTGTGAGTATAGTTTTTTGTTTAAGTCACTTTTTCTAAAGATTAGTTGTTTCCATAAACACATCGATTTAAAAATTAAAAGTTAATATCTATTAGTTAGAGTCGATCTTAAAGGTCATTATTAATAAATTAATGTATATAATTTTAGAGTTGCATGTGTGTGCAACCCAAATTTGACGCTAATAATTATTTAATGTCAACTTTTACTTGTTAGATTGTCAAAAAATTGTTACCTAATGAGTAATTTATATTTATATTTAATATAATTAAAAAATATATAAAATGTGTTAATCAGAATAAAGAATATTATATATTATCATTGATTTTTGTTTCTTTATTGTTAAAACAAATTGAAAACAAAATTGTAAAATATAAAACATGTCTATCAAAAATGACAAATTTCATCATAGATTATGTGTATATAATACGACATTATTATTTATATATTATGTAATACATTATTATTATTATTTAAATAATGTGTATTTCACATATAAAAGAACATATTTTTCTCATCCTATAAACCGCCTGTGAGAATTTTTTTCTAAAACGTAGAGTCTGGCTTTTCCGCAGGTTTTTTTAACCCATCTTTCCTGCGAATTTCACACTAAAATCCCAATTTCAGTCCCAAGGTTTCTCATGCTCAAGATAGGTAAGAGTTAAAAATTTTATTTCCTATCGACAATGAGATTTGTACCCCGATTTCTTTGGATGAAGCTACAAAAAATACTATATATGTTAATTTTGAGAGAATCTTGGTGAATATTGATTTGAATGAAAATATTTTGGATCAAATAGAGAGAGGGCTTTTCATCTTTTGTTGGTTTACGATATGTAAATATTTTTCTTTTCTATCATTGTCAAGTCCTTGGTCATGATCCAGGTAACAGTATAAAAGTTAGGAACTTTTGCTTATAATAATATATTTCTGTCCCTATAAAGGATCCAAAGTTGGTTGATGCACAGTGAGTAGCAACAGGTAGTTGCTTTGCGGCTCAGGATTTAGAAATATTAAGAAGGCTTTGAAATTTTTTCATGAAACAATGTTATAAAAATACCGTTAGGAATATTTTTCTCATTTCTGCTTGTCATCTTCTGCAGGAGACATGCTAATATTCTCTGCATGATTTTAATTTTATTGGATGCCCAGGAGGAACTCGGAAATACTTTTCAGTGTCAAGGTTTATCTCTAATCCTGTTCCTGAATATTCTCATGCTCAAGAATAATCCAATAACTCATTATACTGTCAAAGAAGTCCAATAAAAAGTCGTGAAAAAACACTGAACTTAGTTTCATAGAGTATGCATAAATGCCTGATTGAATGTAGAAACAAAACTTTGTACATAAAAGAACAACACCACAACAGGTGAAACATAAAACCTTGTCATGATTATACAATGGGAACTAAGCCTTAAGAAAACTATAACATCTTTCTTATGTGGAGCTTTTACCATCTGCATACAAATTCTTGATAACATCCCTCATCGTTGGTCTGCTGCGTGGATCCTTTAATGTACATCTCAAAGCCACCAAAAGAACCTTTGTAACTTGTTTCGTAACTTCAGAATTTGAAATTTCACCAGCCAACTCTGAATCAACAATTTCATCAACAACTCCTGCTTCCTCCCAGGCAGATCTAGCCCAATTAACTATATCTGTTCCTTCTACAAATGATGGATCCAATGCCTTCTTTCTGGATATCAGCTCCAGCAATACTACACCATAACTGTATACATCGGCCTCTTTACCCTTTGTTGTTGTATAAGCATTCTCTGTCATAAGCAATCATGTAATATTTTACTATGGAGCATTGAGAAATAAAAGATGTTGTTATACCACAACAAAAATAGGTGCAGTTATTATGTGGATAGTGTAGAAGAATTACCTGGTGGTATATAACCAAGTGTACCAGTGACATATATTGACTGTGTGGAGGTAGAAGGCTGATCCAAAAGCTTGGCAATACCAAAATCTGCAATATGGGGCTCCATCTCAGAATCTAGAAGTATATTGGTTGTTTTGATATCTCTGTGCACAATGACAGGATCACAGTCATGATGGAGATAAGCCAATCCATGAGCAATTCCAACAGCTATCTTATTCCGGATATTCCAATCTAAGGAATGAGATCCCTTCTTCTCATGCAAAGCATCGTACAGACTTCCATTTGGCATGTATTTGTATGCAATGAGACCATAGTTTTCTCTCAACCAGCAGCCTTCCATTTTTGCCAAATTTCGATGCCTAATATTTCCAAGGGTTTGAATTTCTCTGGTCATGCTTGAGCTCTTCGTTTCATCACTAGCAAATACAAACTTCTTTATAGCCAAAATATTGTCTGGACCAAGTGCTGCTTTATAGACAACTCCTTGAGCTCCTCTTCCAATAATATACTGATCATTTAGATTTTCTGTAGCTTTCATAACCATATTAAGAAGGGGTGGAGAATTATCATCTTCGTTGATTGTGGGTTCCTGCTTAATTTTTCTGATAAAAAATATATAAATTAACCCCAGCAGCAGAACGAGTGATATTAAGGATCCAAGTGCTATCATCGTGATTGCAACTTTGCTGAGCTTTTCTGACTTTTTTGAAGTTGTGTCACAGGGCCTTAAATAGCTGTTTTCAGTGAAATTTGAGGTACATAGGCCAGGATTGCCCAAAAAAGATAAAGAAGAATTTGTTAAACTTGTTAGCCGTAGTGGCACAGGACCTTCAAAAGAATTGTATGAAATGTTGAACTCAGATAATGAACTGAGGTCATTGAGAAATTGTATACTTCCTGTCAAATTGTTCCAAGATAGATCCAGTTGTACCAGATTCTTCAGGTTCTGGATGTCCCTAGGAAGCTCACCTATCAGCCCATTAGCACTTAGATTTAGATTATACATCAAATCCACCAGTTCTCCAATTGATTTAGGAATGGTTCCTCCAAACATGTTTCCTCCAAGTTGTAAATCATTGAGCCTTTTAAATTCTGACAAGAATGCTGGAATACCACCATCAAAATTATTCTCTGAGAGAATTAAAGTTGTTAATCCAGTCCAGTTCCCAAAATTTGATGGAAACGAACCATTCAAGAAATTGAATCCAACATCAAACTCGATCATTTTGTTACAGTTTGACAGTTGATGTGGCAAAGGACCTTTCAAAGTATTGTGAGAAAGAACCAAAGTCCGGAGATTCACAAGGTTTCCCAGCTCCGAGGGTACAAGACCTGTCAAGCTGTTAACGGATAAATCTAAAAGAGAGAGATTTGTGCAGTTTCCAAAAGTTGATGGAATTTCACCCCTGATATTGTTGTTGTTGATGTTCATATGAAGGAGATTTGGATTAGTTTCAAAATCAGGAAGTGGCCCGGAGAAATTGTTTTGTTCAAGTCTCAGCCTTTCAAGAGTTGTGCATCTTCCAAGATCAGGTGGTATGCTGCCATAAAGTTGATTGCCAGCCATATTCAACCTGACCAATTGCTTTCCAAAGCAAACATTTGGTGGGATGGGACCGGTGAAATTATTATCCGTGACGTCAAACACAACCAAACTGCTATTGATCCCTAAGCTTTGAGGAATGACTCCGGAGAACTGATTTTCAAAGAAGGTGATATTCTTAAGATGTTTAAGCTCTGCCATCTCAAGAGGTAGCTCACCTGAAAGGTTATTAATGTATACGTGTACCTGCTCAAGTGTTTGAATTTTCCAAATGCCAAGTGGAATTTTTCCTGTCAAATGGTTTTCAAACAACAAAAGTTCGCGTAATATACTCAAGTTTCCCAATTCACTAGGAATTTCTCCTTCGAGTTCATTGGTATGCAAATACAACTCTTCCAGGGATTTGCAATTACCAATCTGTGGAGGTATTTTCCCAGACAATTGGTTCTGTGGAATCACTAGAATAGAAAGGTTGGTAAGGAGTCCTAAGGATGACGGTATACTGCCAACAAAGTTACTTTCTACAGCATAAAACTCTTTTAGGCCACTACAATTCCCCAAGCTTGATGGTATAGGCACACTGAAGTTAATGTAAGAAAGAGACAGAACAGACAACTTTTTACAATTTCTAGATCCCAGTTGAATAGTACCTCCAAGACTATTACGATCGAGAAATAACTCAAGAAGATTTTCGAGATTATTTAGACTCTCCGGAATAACTCCCTGCAATTTATTACCTCTTAAATACAGATTCTCTAATTTACTACAATTTCCAATGGACATGGGAATAGTCCCTGACAGCTGATTAAAAGAAAGATCCAGTGTGATAAGGTTGGTCATATTCCCAATACTTGAGGGAATGGAACCACTTAAACTGTTGTCACTAAGATACACTTCTTCCAGGAGAGGAAATTCCCACAAGAACTTAGGAATGTCACCACTCAGCCGATTAATTGAGAGATCCAGATACGTCAAATCTTGCAAGTTTCGAAAGCTCTCTGGTATTCCTCCACTAAAGTTGTTTCTAGTAATGTCCATGTACTCAAGCATGCTACAGTTGTTTAATTCTGGGGGAATTTTTCCAAACATATCATTATCTGACAAGTCTATGGTCTGCAAGTGAATCAAACGTCCAATTTCAGGTCCTAATTGGCCAAAAATAGAATATCTACTGAGGTTTAGAGAATTCACATTATTGGCATTATCACAATGCACTCCCACCCACGAGCATGGAGTGGAATCAGACAGCTTCCATGTAGAGTTTATGTCCCCAGACCCAACAACCCAGTCCCGGGAGAGGGATAACAAAGCCAACCCATCAGAGTTTAAGGCAGAAACAGCATATAAAAAACTAGAAAAACACAGAAGCAGCAAGAGACACCCCATAGGAGGAACTGAAAGAAGCAAGAAGGAACCACAAGGTACCACAAAGACAAATATGACAGAGTGGTGGCAAAGGTTTAAGAGAGAATAAACACTTACCTTCTTGCAGCGTGCAAGAAGAGCAAAGAATGGTGATGTTTTGGGTTTTAGGCTCTGTTAGGTGGGGCTGAAATTGCCTGGAAATAGTTGATTGAGTGTTGAGTTTGTGCACATGAAGGAAGCAAAAAGGTAGAAGTTGAAACTGAGGAAACATTTTGGTCTGACAAATAAATAGTGGAATGGATCTGATGCCATGTAAGTTGGAGCATACAGGTGTTTGTCGGCTTATCGTTGGCTTGTTTCAGGTTTGAACCAATGGGTATTATATATTTTTTTTATCCACTTGCAAAATATTTGGTTTAGTTGGAAGTGGAAGATACAAACGTGATTGTAATAGGAATAATTAAAGCAACATACAAGTGTGTGTATGTGTGTGAACTGTTATTGGTGTGCGCCCTCTTCTCGAGTTATGACTTCTGATTCGAAGTTTGACATGGTGATCTAATCCAATTACTCATTGTCCTACATTTGAAGGATGAGAAGAAGAAAAGGAGAAAGTGTTGAAAAGTATTAAAACATAAAAGTTGAAAATCTTGGTGGGGTTGTGTATAAATCATACTGTAATGAGAATCACTCAGGTTATTAGAATCTCTAAAGTTAAAGTTAAAAGTTAGGAAAAAAAATTTTATCGACTAAATTTTAATAATTTTTTTTTATAATTTGATGTGTCATTTTTTAAATAATTTTTTATTTTTTATTTTTACGTTTTTTATATTTTTAAATCAATTAAAAAATAAAATTTCAAGTTAAAAAAAAGTTGATAAAATTTGATTGTCAATATAACATTGTTCTAAAACGAACCATTGTTCTAAAAGTTATGATAATGGGCCTTAATTATAGTACTTGTCATAAGTATCATGTTGGTCACACTTTTTCTAGCAATCATATTTGAAGTATCGTAGGACAATCATCTTTATTTAAATTTATTGATTTCACTATCATAACCTCTAAATCGGTTTTAATGAACTTTTAAAGAAATTTTCCGTTGACCCTTTCAATGTATGAGTTAAAAAAATCTCACCTCTCAAAATTCCTACATAAAATAAATTATGTTTAAAGGAAAGTGAGTTTTATTTATTATTATAACATCAAAATAATACTTAACTGAAAATAAATAAATAAATTACAAGCACCATTTTTAAGTTTTTTTTTTAAGAGCAGTTTATTTAGTATTATTTTTTAAAAAAAATATATTCAATTTGTGAGTCTATTTAGAAGATGCCTATATTTCTAGACACTTTTTTTTAATCAAACCAGACTATATTTCGCCTTTCATTTTTTTAATTAACCATTCATCTTTACAGTTTATTAATATTATAACAAAATAAATTTACCTCGGTAAAATGTATTTACATCCTTAATTAATTTAGTATCACACATATTATAACAATTCTAAAAAATACTAAGATATATTTTAACCGTAATATAGTAAATAATAAAAAAATAAGTATACATGTAATTATTACATAATGAACTAAATATAAATTTTCGTTATTTAATTATGAAATATATTTTAGTTTATGATTAATTATAGTTTTTAACGATGATATTGACTTAAAAGTTGTAGCTTCGTCATTCTTTATTGATTTAATTATTATTTATCTTTTTAATGATGGATGATTATGACGATAATATCAATAGTTAAGTTTATAATTATTTTCATTTTCTGTAGAAATATAATTTTTTCTTCTTTGCAATCTTGAGACTTTTGATCTAAATTATAATATCTATATTGACAATTTAAATTGGATTATGTCCTTGAAAAGAAAATTAACTTTTTCCTTTAAGTGTTTACACGTTATCTCGTTTTACGTAAATATTTTTTTAAAGAAAATTCTCATTCATAGAGAATTTTTTTTTAATAGTTCATATCTAAAAATTTGGGTTTAGTATCTTTTTAGTTCATGAACTTTCATCCAAAATTGAAATTCGTCTCTGTTTAAAATTTTGATACATTTCGATTCCTAAATATTAAAAATAAATTAATATAGTCATTTTAACCTGATTACGTTAATTATATTTGACGTGTCAAACGCGTTTCATGTTAGTATGAAAGTTGTTTACACCATTTGACACATCTTCGAATTAATATCTATTACGAAATGCGTTCGACACCTCAAAAAATATTAACTTAATTGGGTTAAAAGAACTATATTTATTCATTTTTTAAGTTTAAGAACCAAAATGTATCAAAATTTCGGATAAGGATAAATTTCAACTTTAGATCTAAGTTCAGAAACTAAAATCATATTTAAACCTAAAATTTGTATGACCATTTTCACTGTATAATCTCTTTTATAATCATGTTTACCTTTAAGTTATTAGTCTTAATTATGCGTGTGGATAGCGTCAAGTCTTACAAATTAAACTAAAATCTTAATTCTAGTTTGGTCATCGGTGGGAACGCATGATGGAGAGCTCCAACCTTTCGTGACTAGGACCGATAATTTTAACAAAACTTAAAAAATAAAAAATAAAAAACTTAACAACTTCATAATTTATGATTATACATGTGAACTGTTTCAAGGGTGACATGTCGTGTGTAATAAAAAAAACAGTTTAGTTCAAAATATTTTGAAATTTTAAAAGCCCATAAAAAAAATTGTTTTCAATTTTTTTTTCATTATTACTATTAAGTTGTCACATTATGTGATTTAACTTTAAAAATATTTTTATAAAGGGTCAATGTTTTCTGTATTCCAAGTAATGGAAGAAGACGAATAAACGAAGTAGGTAGGTCAAAAACTCAAATCTATATTCGACTACAATCTAATAACTCATTTTTTACACTTTTTCGGTCAACAAATAAATATTGCATTGAAGTCCTTGGAGCAATTGTATTTCGTCTATATTTTTAATTTGAAAAGTTTATAGTCTTATTTCACATGATGAAATGCTTTTTCAAGATATACATGATGAAACAAGACGTGAAAGCAAAAATTAAAACTCCTTAGTGTGTTTTGATTTAAATATAAATAATGACTATATTTCTTTTCAAATCATTAAAATTAAGTCGACAATGTTGACTTGAGTTTTTCTTGGACGTTGGAAAGTCTTTTCTCTCCCCTTTTATGACTTTTCTAAACTATGTGACACTTTTTTAGGAAATTGAGTATTTTATTGTTTGAAAATTGTAAAATTAACATTTCTATAATAAGTAGGAAGATAAACAAAAAAATAAAGAAAAAATAATTAGATTTTAAATAGATAATATATATTTGACTATTTATAAAAAAAAATAAGAGTTTAAATTTTTTATATTTTTTAATTCAGTTTTTTTTTATTTAATGGTATTTTTAATTGAATTTTCCTAATCATTAATTTAGAACAATAAAATAAGATGTATTGTATAAAGATGGTTAGGTTATAAAGATGACTAGTTTGCTTTCGTAAAATTAAATAACAAACACTCAATAAAAAATATAAATTTTTAGATATTTAATATAATAAATTTTTTAATTAACTAATCAATTAAAAATAATGAATTTATAAAAAAAATAAAATTTAATTAAACTCGAATACAATACTTTTATCAACGTTGAGAAAAAACGTCCATTTATAAAGGCATACAAAACAAATAACTGCTTTGCATTTAAAAATATTATTTAGATATCTTAAAAATTTATAAGCATATTACTCATCAAACGTAGAGACGGCAAATAAACCCGTTCATGTGGGTATTTTCTGAACCCGTCCCCGTTTTGACGGAAAATCCCCGCATTGATTGGGTATAGGTATGGGTATGGGTACGGGGAATCCCCAATTTTTTCAATTGGGTATGGGGATGGGGATGGGGATGGAGATGAATATATCTCCGCCATAATACCCGTCCCCGCGATATCTTTAAATTATTAAAATATTCACAATGTAATCCTATATATATATATATATATATATATATATATATATATATATATATATATATATATATATATTTTCTATTTTTTATTTTTTTTATATTTATTATATATTAATATATTTATTTT
>Ga0214542_1000288_pt1 | contig 85364 bp, 46 predicted proteins | sample CNSS1metaG_FD_160096 | JGI IMG/M metagenome (GOLD analysis project Ga0214542, IMG submission 160096) | Root nodule microbial communities from cowpea collected in UCLA plant growth center, Los Angeles, California, USA - CNSS1 | ecosystem: Host-associated > Plants > Roots > Nodule | place: USA...
ACCGTAATTTTTTTTCTTTTATAAAAATTAATATTGAAGTAGTTAGAACACGGGTACGGGTATGGGTACGAGATTATACCCGTTACCCGGTGGGGATGGGGATGGGAAAAAAGTTTGATACCCGTTGAGTTTGGGTATGGGGATGGGGATGAATTTTTTATGCGGGGATGGGTATGGGATAGTGAAACCCGTCCCCGCCCCGTCCCGTTGCCATCCCTAATGTCAATTCCTGTTGGAATTCCCACATCTAGAGATAAGGTCAATTTACAATATATAAGTGAGTGCAATCCTCACCTACCTTACAAGCCGGTTTTGTGGGATTGAGTTAGGTTTAAAATCCCCTTCTATCATGGTATTAGAGTCATGTTAGAGTCAATCCTAACGAACTTTCTTAGACATTCTGTTTCATTCGATATCAGGCCGCTAACACCGCTAACGGACCACCCACATTACCCATTAATGTGGGTGCAATCCTTTTAGGCAACATATAAACATGAACTCATTACCTTAAAGTTTTGGGTTGGAAGTAGTGTCAATCTCTTATTTTGAGATGAACTTGTATAAATAATGTGTTTTCTCTCCCTATTCTTTTAATTTAAATATTTTGTGTGCGCCAGCACTAGGAACACATGTTTACCAGAATTAGTCTTCAACCTTTTTTGTCCATAGTCAGATTTTTACTAATCGTTAGTTTGATAAAAGTTGTGGTCCTAAACAATGGCCACATAATGGTGCTGGTGGTTGAAGAACTAGAGCAGCACTAGGAAAAGTCATATGACAGAGAACCTTTTCCAGTTCATATGCACCCTGCAAAGTCTCTATCAAAACTCTAAGGATCACTTTCTTTGAAGTCACAAGGAACACTCTCATAACACATGCAAGCTCCACTCATTGTTTTCATTGCTTCTTCAACAACAAATTTGATCAAAAGTAGAGAACACTATAATTAAAACCATCATTAAACCTTTCTTTCTCTCCTTTTTCACTTCTACCAAAAGCTCATCAAATTTAATACCATAATTGGTTTAATTTTCCTTTCTTATTTCAAAAGTTTACTCAATGTTCTTGCTTGTTACAAGTTTGACAGTTCCTACAAATTGATTATACGATCAGATAAGTTATTTATGAAATTTACCAGAATCGGAATCTCCATGTAAAGCCATTCAAGCCTTTCTAGTTTGTTAATGATCTCAACAATAAAAAAAGAGCACGCAGCAGAAGAGGAATATTGTTTGATATCAAAGACATCTTTATCAGTGAAATCTTAATCATGTGCGAAGAGTCAGAAATTCTATCAATAGTTAGCTACAACTTTCTTTTTCCTTTGTAATTACAATTTCTTTTTCATCATCACTGTAGCAATCAATGTATAGTATACATCAAAATTCATATTTTCTCTGCACTCGAAACAAAAAAGTTAGCAGCCTAATGATTATGTTGACGCACTTTTCGACTTCATTCAGCCATCATGAACATTCTCCAAAAAACAACTAAAGAATCATTAATCAGATAAAAAAATGGTCTCTTTCCGCCTCCTGCACAACAACAAAGAAAAAGGAAAAGCTTTGATCATGAGTATGCGTGCGGCGTGCGTATCACTAGTAACTCATAGAAACAGAAGGCAACATTAACAAGAAAAGAATAATGCAGTACCCAATGATTGTGCAAGAACACAGAAGAGAGTTTTGAGACATTGAAAAGTTGTGTGTTTGTTAATTGGCTATCAAATAATGCACAGTGCTTAAGCTGGCGTGAGATGCTAACGAGATGATGATGATGATGATGAGTAACTTGTTGTACTGATCATGTGTTAGGCAAGGCATGACTGTACAACAAAATTACATGTTAGCACCTCACAATGAAAAAGCTAAAGTTCAAATTTGACAAAAGAGGTTGAGAACAAAAGCAGAACCAAGAAAAGAAGTAAAGGTAAAAACAAAAACTAAAAACTAACCTTTTTCGGTATGCGGGAAATGGGTTGTTTTGTTTCTATCAATCTCCATAAATAACATTCTTCAAAGTGAGGTGACTCCGGCTTGTTGACCAAGTCCTGAACAGTGATAGATGCATGCATGTAAGATTTTGTATTCGTAGAGGGTAAATAAATAATTGTGGTGACACTCGGTGACATGTCTAAGACCCTAAGTTACGGGGAACAATTTACTTATCAAGTCAAGTAGTATATTTGTACACTCTTAATTACGCATAAGTTTATCAGTAAATTCAAATATATAAGATTAGAGAAGCAAAATATTTTTCTTTTCGGATATCTAGTAATAATTTTAATAAAACCAGGAGTTGTAGTTGCACATCTTGTTGTACAAGTAGGTCCATCACTTATGACAGTGGGAGGAGGGGGAAGGACATAAAAGCAGAAAAGGTTGGTTGAGACAGACTGATAAGACTATGCAGTGAACACATTCTGATTATTTTGACTAACGGATCGAAGAAATCAGTTTCTGTATATTGAAAAGAAAGGTACAACTAGTAGGATTGAACACATCAAAATCCAGTCTATTGTGTTCAAATATAATATAACTCAGTTGCAGCTTCTGAAAATTTGTACTTGTGGTCTAACCAATAACATAAAATAAGAAAAAGGCCTCATAGATAGCCCTTTGGGGAAGGGAGGGGGTGATTGCTTTGCACATGCCATGTGCATGAATTTAACATAAAAAGAAATAATTCATTTTGGGTACCTAAGCTTGCCACAAAAGCAAGAATCTTGTGTTTTTGGAATTGAGAATGTACCTGAAATCCCAGATTTAGTCCTCCTGGTATCAGAAAAAACTTAGTTCGGTATATCCATGGGAATATGGCAAGAGTTCTTCCACCTCGATTCTGTTCCTGGAACAACAGCTCACACTTTTCTTCAACCTTCCATGATTTGCCTCAACCTCAGCCGAAAATATGCCATAAACTGGCTTGTGATCTGAAAACCTTGATTCTCCACGGACATAGGATAATTGATGGAGACCTTCTCCATACCACAGTATCCGATCACACCTATAAAAAGGAACATATTCACATTGGAACAAGTTGCAACATTTCAAAAAAAACTTTTCATAATCGCTCAATTTATAGCCTTTGTGAAGTTGGGATGTTTGTTCTTAATTCTTATTGCTTTGGTCAGGTGACAGAAGATGATGATGATCTTACCAAGCAGGTGTTCGCCTTTTCTCCTTTGGGTGCATGTCATCTCCTGCATATCTATCTGAATTGGTTGAATACTTGTATGTTGGAGGAAAATAAATCTTTCCTTCATTCCATCCAACAAATGCACGACCCCTCTTTTGTTCTATTCTCAACTGCAAAAAATAACAGCATAGATAGATATTAACATTGATTTTTTTGTTAGCCAGCAATCCAGTTGAAGGTACAAGAGAAATTAGAAATGAAAACTGTGTAAATGTACCTGGTCGTTCTCCAATAGTGCTCTCCAGTTTTGCATCTCAACAAGAGCCTTAGCAGAACGGTAGGAGAGGACAATTCGATAGTTCAAGTCTCCAAGCCATATAATTCGACTAAGGAAATGAATCCAAAGTTAAAACATGATGCAAAATAGGCAAATTCAAGAAGGGCATCAAATTACATAAGCATGTTAATACTAAGTTGTATACGAGTATGTTCTTACTCATGCTCGAGGATTGTCTCCGGAGACTTCTCATTGTCAGGACCATGAACACGGGGAAACCTTGTCTTCTTCAGAATCTCTATCACATCAGAGTTTCTTCTCAGTTCATCACCCTCTTTCTGTCCTGAGGTTAAGTGGCTACAAATGAAGCAAAAGCTTGTTTCATGCACAGACATGCTAATTGAGATGGATCCCTGAAAATACACAGGCAGAATAACTCTCATGTCAACCGGTTTCAACTATTCAACAAATTTTCCATGAATATATGAAACGAAAAGTTAAAGCAAGGACAATGATGACTCCACGAAAACTACCTTATTTCCAAGATAACCCATCAATCCTCTACCAACACATGATACTTTCATGTTTCGAACATGATCCTTCAATTCACTCCTCACCCATATGGTAAGAAATATTCCTACCATTTGCTTACTTGCAACAAGGCAGTATCTGGAACGCCTTGGCATGGCATTTCCATCTTCGGTAGAGGCAGGACCGCCATGAGACAACGGTGAAAATAAGACAGTGTTTGGCGAATCTCCAAGGGCATTGTCATCATCAGATGAGCTCCATCTTGAGTAGTCACTGGGTCTGGAGTAGTCACTTGCTCTGGAATAGTCACTGGGCCTATAACCCCATCTGAAGCTGGGATCGAAGTCACTTTTCCTCTGACCAAAAATTACACGATCACAAACGCTGAATCTTCGATCCAGTCGAGGCTGCGTATTCGAAGGATCATTGTCAATTCCCCAGCTGCTAGAAGTTGTTTGGAACGATCGACGATGGAAGAGTGATGAATTCCTCTGCCTAGCCGATCCCTCAAAATCTACATTTGATTCTACCACTGGCTGAGGGAGTGGAGATGGTGCATAATACCCACCACCTCCACTAGAACCAGGAAGATTGTTTAAGGTTCTTCCGATGAGAGCAAGCCATTTTTTAGCAGGACCGTTGTCTTCAGCGCCTAAGATGTTACCAACATTCAAGGGAACTACCTCTTGAAATCTGTAACACAAATATGTCGTTAACAACAACTAGTATTAAGGTTGCTTGGAAAAAACATGGCATTAAATAGTACCAAATCCTACCCTAGAACATAAATATCTGCAGGTGGTGAGGCATGAAGCCAATCATCTATACTCAAATTTCTTGGTGGAGATCTTCCGGCCACATTCCATGTAGCAACAAAAACGCTGTTCATAAAGTAAGAGAAGCACTCATGAAAAAATTGGACTCGTGAAAGCAAGATTTGCTTTTCCTGGTGAAAAATTAAGGTCAAAGAAAAAGCATACCTGTAGTTATGGACATCGACAATTCGAGGATGGTCAAGACTAACTCTGCCTCGCCTGACCTGCTCTGTGTTCCTGCTAAACTTCTCTGCACGATACAATGAGGGGTTGTAAACAAGAACAAGTGAAAAAGATGAAGAATTTTCAAATGGGTAATTATTCAGAGAAAGGATTTGGGTAATTCGTAGTTCTGTACCTGTTTTGCTCTTTTTGATTGTGCAAGGCTCTCTGTCGGAGAAGCTTTTCCTGCTTCTGTATTCTGCGTCACCTCCTGGAGAAGGAATTAAGTTACAATGCATCAAATTATAATTCCTAAGAGGTTCAAAAATCGTGGAGAAAGAAAATTGGGAATGCGTAAGAAATTCAATGAAAATTTGGCAAACTTCGTTGTAGAATTATAAAAACAGAATCTGCTAGAACTTTAGCTTCAATTTATCGTTTTCCTGAATGGCATTACTTTCTTTTGCTTCCCGTAATTTCTCCCCCACAATGCGTTAGCATCATATTGGATTGAAGCATGTGCATGTTAGTGCCCAGTTCCAGTTGAAAACCATCACTTTGGAAAGTAAGTGTTTAGAAGAAAACAAAAACAAAGACACCAACCTCCATGAGCAGCACCATTTGATTGGTACGAGTCTTCCTCTTTGGTTTTGATATTGAAGAACTTTCTCACCATTCTCTTCGACCATGAGAGCTTCACAATGCCCAAACACACAAAAACAGTCAACAAGTTGCGAAAAATTGAAACATGCAAATGATTACATAATCAAAATGCAGAATTTCATTTCCCAGAAGAACATAAAAACAAAACCGACAAACGAAAGGAGAGATTTTTATTTTTTTTTCAGCAGCAGAGTTGAGTCAATGACGAGAGGGTAAAAACCTTGCTTTTCTTGGAATTGTCGTCTCTCATTGTTAATCTTGCACCTCACACAGCCCCTCAAGTATGCTCCGAAGTTCTCAACAATTGAAGAAGCAAAAAATTCTCTTCTTGTGAAACCCCTTTGTGAGAATAAATAAACTCTCGTCTGGTGCAAAGCTTCTCAACTTGAGAACAACAAAGAAGGAAAAGAGAGACAGCGGAATAGGTGAATGTGATGTTCTGTTTCCCTCTGGTGATGATGCCACAACCAGACCCTTAGAAATTTAAGAGGAAGGAAACAAGGTCCCCGCAAATATGCCACCAACTAGAAAGAGAGGCAACGCCTTTAAGTATTTAATGCCTTTAGCTGAGACCAGGAACAACAAGACAAGACGACAAGCAAAGCAATAGAGAGAGGTTGAAGCAGTGTTTCTCTCTCATGGAAAAAACACACTACCTCGTTCTTTGCAACAACAACCAAGTATCAAACTTGAACAGAATAAAGCACTGTGAAGGTTAAATATATTTATTTTTTAAAATGGTAACCTCTCAGTTGAAGGGGGCAGAACAGAACCGGTCGTTTAGCTTTAACGTTTTGGTCAGATGACAAAGGCTGCCCCTGTTCAGCAAAGTGAGTGAGATCTGGCACTATCTTATAGCTGTAATCTTTCTTCACGTTTTGGTCTTCCAACCAAAGCAAAAGCAGTTGAATAAGGAAAAAGATAAAAGGGTGGTTGTGAATATATCTATTGATTTGGAAAACGTATCTGTCTCAACCTATGTGAAATGTGTGTGTGTTTTTCTTAGTCTTTTGTTAGACAAGGAACGTTTGTAGCACAGGGTGTTGCATGGTACTCCAAATTTTTTTTTTTTTTCTTTCTTATATTTCCATGGATTTGTTGTGACAGAATGTAGATTCATAGATAGTATGCTGTTATTGGTTGGAAAGACAACAACCTAGTAAATTGATACATCCACGTGAAACACAACTTCTATATTTCACAATTTTTATGGTGAAACTGGAAAAATAAACACTTTAATAAAAAATATAAAAAAAAACAGAACCATTTTGTGAGTTTTTTTCTTCTTTACAGTCTCCGGCGCCGTCCAAGTTGCTGCTTTTGAAATCCTCAAACAGTCAAGAGTGCATGCATTTCTTTCCCATAAAGAACTATGTCAAAAAAGAATGAACCACTATTTAGTTTCAGTTTCGAAAATTGTGAATTTCTTAAGGAAACCGATGCAATAATGAACAATGACAGTGTGATAAGTACAAATGAAATCCGAACATAGAAAACTGAATGCAGATAAAAATAAGAAACGTTTTAGGAGTTTTACTGGAGAGATATAATATTAATGAAATCTGAATTCAATTATATAAAATATTATATAAAATATTGACACTATTGTCAATATAAAACTTCAAGGAATTATAAAAAATAAAGACTCATAAACCTAAATTTATTATTTTAAGATTTTGGATTGAGAATGATATTAATACCTTATATAATTGGACTCAGATTTTATTAATGTTGTGTCTTCCCAGTAAAATCGCTATATGTAAACCTAAGATACTTGTGAAAACAAATATGATCAAAGCACAAAATGGGGAGGCCAATTGGAACCTTTTCTTTTGCCTCGCGAAACTTTCGAAGACATGAGTTTTCAAATCAAGTTATCTTGTCAACGAACATAATCTTCTCTTTATGTGAAAAATGTTTCGTAGATTATGAAGCATCATAATAAACCTGTGTTATAGTCACTAAAAAGTTCAAAATAAATTAGTGTGTGAAGAATAAAATATATGTGTTTATGAATTGAAGGAGTCACTAACATGGTTCTGTGCTTAGCTTCACGGAATAGAGTTGGTGATGTGATGATGTGACCTACTTTTACTTTTTGCTAGATTTTAAGAGTATGGTTGCGTTTATTCGTTGTTAATTTGGCTCTTTGGAATTTATTTGAGGAGAGAGAGAAGAAAAAGGTGAACATTTGAATAAAATAACTTGTGAAAGGAAAAATGGGGGCGGCAAAGAGTAAGAAGATTTGGGCCATATATGGTAATTGAACATGTCTAAAGAAAAAAGAAGGTGGGCCCACAGTTTTGGGTGTAGTCTTAATCTATTTGTCTTCTATCCTTTTTAGTACTGTTTGCAACCGAAAATAAACAAGATCTTCTTTGGTAGTACATAACCTTGAATAAGTCACAAGGGGATGCTCTCATCAATGCTATGCAGGAACATAAAGTTATTTAAAGGGTTAAATATGTTTTTGTCTCTTTACTTTTTGATAAATCTTAGAATTAGTCTATTTTAAAATTTTAGACCAATTTAGTCATTTGTCTTTCAGAATACGTGAATTTAGTCATTTTAATCAAATTTTGTTAAATTTATTTGACATTTCAAACACGTTTCATAATAGTATTTGACTTAACATTAAACAAAATATTTCAAACAGTATAAACAACTCAAGTAAATCCTGAAATGTGTACGAAACATCAAATAAACCTAACAAAATTTGAGTAAAAAAACTAAATTCACGTATTTCAAAAAATGAAGGACTAAATTGGTCCATAGTTTCGAATTGGACTAATTCCAAAATTACTGAAAGTCAAGGGAAAAAAAACATATTTAACCCATTAAAAAACGAATATCTACAGTAATTATAATATTAAAAGGAATAAATATTTTTTAATGAGATGAATCTGATTTATAATCACGATCTGATCTTACCAAAAATAGGTTTAGAGGGTAAAAACTCATCCCAAAATAACCAGAATATTAAAGGATACTGATTTTCCAACTTATAAAAGGAGAATGAATTAAATACTGAATGCTCTGGTTTAAAAATTTCATACTCCTTCAACTAGAACAAAATATATATTTTTAACTTTGCCTCGTTCCAGTATTTTTAACTTTGTTTTACATAACGTGATTCTTTTATAAACATTGCTGTAATGATTGAAAACATATAGTAATGACACATGCCCGACATGATCAAGACAAAACTTATATCACTGGCTTATTAAGTCTTTCAGTGCACCCAATTTTCAACCTTTTAAAACTATGATATCAAATAATTTGTATCCGTTCAATTTCGTGGAAGACTCTACACTTTGTTAGAGGAATCAATAAACATTAAATAGAATATATATATTTTTTAACGAAGGAATAATTTAGTTAAGAGGAAAGTAAACTTCTTTACTTTAAGTATTTATCTATTTATATTATTTTTTACTGTTCAAGTGATTATATTACTTAAACTTTATTTTATATCTAATCCTTATTTAATTATATTAAGATAATAATTGTGTTGGTTAATTTGTCGGTGATATGGACTCTTCTTGACTAACGAAATAGGTTTGAATATGTCTTTACCCCGTGAAATCAACTAACTCCCAATCTCAACTAAATATATAGTGTTGAAAGAAAAATTTCATTTCCAGTGATGAACTATATAAAAAAACAGAATGAACTATATAAAAATTTCATTGGTGCTTTTTGCCCTTATTTCTTATTTTGGCGCGCTGTTGAAATATAGAAAGGTTCGAAAATTATTTTTTAACCCAAAATCAAAAAGAGAAAGTTGTTTAAGTAATGATTGTCAGGTTTATTTAAACCACTAATCAAACTTTTGAAGTACGATTACAAAAGTAAGAGGAGACATGTCTCGGTTCAAAGAACAAAGCAGAGTACTGCAACAAAAACAGGTGGTGCCGTCGCTTTTGCCCAAAACATGCAGGGGTTCCAGCGACATCATCACAACAATAATAGTTCCACAAACTAAATGCCCTAACAATTTAGAACATGTGTTAACTGGATCCAAAGCCTTGGCAGAGAATCTCAAGAATATTATGTGAATGAAAATCTTACCAACAAGATAGAAAATGGCAAGGAATTTGCAGGGGAAAACAGGTTAGTAAGAACCCTAGGATGCTACACCGTTCGATTCTTCATCAAGAAACGGATAATCGATGTACCCAACAAGCGGATCAGGATCCTCGTGGTAGAATGTCTTGCGATTATACTGGTTGAGAGGAGCATTGAGAGCAAATCTCTTTGGCAAATCTGGATTGGCCAAGAACAAACGGCCATAGGCAACAAGATCAGCCCTGTCTTCAGCAATGGCTTTGATCCCATCTTCCCGGTCATAACCTCCGGCAACTATAAAAGTGCCATTGAAGACCTTTCTCATTGGCGTCAGGTTTTCATCTGGACCTCCAACACTTCCCATTCTGGGTTCCACCATGTGACAGTAGAGAATGTTATACTTATTGAGTGCATTGACCATGTAAAGCCCCAGTTGCAGGGGATTTGAGTCACCACAATCGTTAAAGTCTGCAAAAGGTGATAACCTAATTCCAACTCTATCAGCCCCAACCTCATTCACAACAGCTTCAACAACCTCCAGAGGAAGTCTGCACCGGTTCTCGAGGGATCCACCGTATTGATCTGTTCTGTCATTAGCCTGGTCTTTCAAAAATTGATCAAGTAGGTACCCATGTGCCCCATGGACCTCAACCCCATCAAAACCTACAATCAGTGAAGTCAGTTTGTGAAACAATGATAAAAGCATCTGTTGAAGCAAAATGGAATGAAGTTAGATACCAGCTTCGATGGCATTCCTTGCAGCAATTCTGAAGTCATTGACGATACCAGGAAGTTCTTCGGTCGTTAGGCGCCGTGGTGGCGTGTGTTCGATATATCCAAGGCCGTTAGCTCGAGGCGTTGGTGGCAGTGGCTTGTCGGTAGAAGAAATGGGTGCTTGCCCATTCGGCTGATAACCTGTAGAAATCAGAATGCAGTCACTCACTCAGTAATCAAGAATCCAAATACGGAGAATGATTCATTACAAAAAAAATATATAAATAAAAGAATCTGAATAGGGAAAAAAATTACTTGAATCTGAAACCCTTCCTACATGCCAAATCTGGCAAAAGAAGATACCGCCTTTGGCATGAACGGCATCGACGATGGGTTTCCATGCTTCCACCTGCTCTTTCGTCCATATGCCAGGCGTGTTGGGGTACCTTCAGGGTGGGATGGGATGAGAATGAGTCGTGTTATATGAAGATGAAGATGAAAATGAAAAAGAACGAGAATAAGAATAAGAATAAGAAATACCCTTGAGCGGTGTCGGAAACTCCGGTAGCTTCGGCGATGAGAAGGCCACCGTTGGAGGTTCGCTGAGAATAATAGACGACGGCGTGGGGTTGCGGAACGTTGTTGTAGGACCTCTCTCTGGAGAGCGGTGCCAAGACAACTCTGAAAAAACGATGAAAAATAAATGAGTGTGAATCGAAAAAAAGAGGGTAGAAATGAAGACACATGTATATACCTACCTGTGAGAGAGATTGAATTTGCCCATCTTGTAGGGAGTGAGAAGAGGAATTGCCTGGTGAGAAGGAGCGGTGGCGGCGGCGGTGGCGGTGGCGGTGACCATTGTGGTGGTGTTAGGGTTGAAGTTGGATTTGAAGTTGGTGGAGGTGGAGATGCAGTTATAAATAAAGGAGAAACGAATGAATGATTTGGAAGGGAATAAAAGGAAAGAAGAAGGAGCGTTGAGGATGACGTGTGCCATTGCGTAACAGTATTATTCAGCTTGAGTCTCACGAAAGATCGAACGATCTTTATTTACTTATTGACAATGGTTTTTCTCCTGAGTTCCCTGTTGTACTCAAACACGGTTGCGTATTTGCGCAAGTGATATATGGTAGGGTAGCCATAAATGAAGCATTTGAATTGAAAGGAACGGGGTTGAGTAGAGTTAGTGGTAGAGACAGAGATTACGTGGCATGGAAACAGTGGTTATTTTTCAAACTCGTGTCAATTATATTAAAATAATCCTAATTCACTGATCACGTTATCTTAATCCGAGATTAAAAAGACAGATGAATACAAAATTAGAACTCAACTCACTCAACCTTCCGTTTCCGTTTTCGTTCCTAACTGTCCGTGCAGGATGTGACATTCGACAGCAACAACAGACACTTCATTACATGATGTTTTTTTTTTCATCACGAGAATGCTCTTTCTCGCTCACACCAAAATTAATTATATTACGTACCAGAAATTATAATATTACAAATTTTTTTATCTATTATATTATCTAGTGACTCTCAAATTTTTTGTCTCTTGATCTAAGAAATCTTTTTGTGCACTTCTTTCTCTCTAATATGTCAAATTCATATTCAAAAAATCAAAAAACACAGCTAATAGGACACTGGAGAGGCCCTCCATTATTACACAATAGCAATTGGGAAAACAGTTACGCAATACACAAATGAAGTTCTTAACAACTCAGAATTGAGTTTGACCAAAACCTATTGAAATTATTATACATGTTTCTTTCTCTGTCTGAATGTGAACCACGTGTCTGATGTGATAGTGTAATGTTTCTTTTTCTATCGACATTTTCAGCCAAAGCAATCCAAAGATAAGTGGTCAAAGATTGTCCGTTATAAGTAGACGATCTCTTAAATATTTGATGTGATAATTTTTCTAAAATGATTTAAGAAAACTCACAATCGAACGGTCTTCGTCCTTTATTTTGGTGGAATTTTATCATATCACAATTATGGGGATCTCTACTGTTTTTTTATCTACGTTTACGATCTAAAAATGTTTAATTAGGGACAGTAATTTATAAATTATGCATCTATTTAACTATCTTTTGAAATTTACTGAATCTATGTTTTACTTAATAATATCTAATTTGTACATATATTTAATATAATAATTTATAATTAATAATTACACGATAAAGCTGGTGATATTGTAAAAAAAGTATTACAGATTTATCTTTAGAAGTTCAAAAAATTAATGGTAACTGATGATAAATTTCATATGCTCAACCTCGATTATTTAAAAAATTCAAACAAAATCAAATTCTGAATAACTTATAATACAAATTAAGGGTAAGCTTGTAAAATTAATCACTTTATTTATTTCTGTTTAGCTCCCTGTAGAATTAATGATTTGCACCTCCTCCTCATTTTGGTTAAAGTGGAGCAATATAACTTTCTTTTCGTTTATCGTGTTCTTGCATGTTCCCGATGTGTCAATTTTCCAACGCATCAGATCCGCGAATAGAATTTCACCAAATCCAAACATACAGGAAAGCAACACAAATGTAATAATATAATATTTTAAAAAAAATATGAGTATTTCACCAAATCCAAACATACCGGAAAGCAACACAAATGTAATAATATAATATTTTAAAAAAAATCCAACCAGTGTACAGAATAAAGAATAATTAATGTATATTAATTTTATTGTTTTTATATTGAAAATTAAAATAATTAAGTCTGTTAATCAAAATAATATAAATGCATATAATATTTTTTTTTTAAAATAAAATTATTTTTCAAATTTTAAAATATAAAATAAGTAATTTAAAATTTCTAAGATCTTTACTAAAAGTGTAAGTAATTTAATTTTTTTAATATTATTAAATTTATGAATTTGTAATTAATAATTTTAAATATTAAAATATTATTTGTTTTCTAAAAAATTGAATTTGTTGAGTCAACAAAGATGTTGCAAAAGGTTATTAAGTTAGAGTAGAGAAATTTAATAAAGTATCAAATTGATACTTTAATTTTTTTTTTTAACATTTAAGATGTTTAACATTATTTTTTTTTGTTTTTATATTAATTTAATTTTTTTATGTTTAGTTATATTTTAATTTTTAGAAATATTAAAATATAATTATTTTACTATTTAATTATTTTTTAATTTTGATGGATGAACATCAAATAAAATATTAAACACATTTATACAACATTTAAGGACATTTTCGTCCTTTAATTATAATAAAATTGTATTAGTGGTTGTTTGGTGAGATTTTATTTATTATCATAGTTAAATATGAATATTTACAATATCCAATGTATATTAATTATCCTCCCAGATATTGATAGAGATGTCAACAAATTTCGTACCCGCTGATATCTGCTGATAAAATTTGCAACGGGTACAAAATGGATATTAAAAATGAATACCTGCTACCCACGGATACGGGTATTTTTGATACTCGTATGATAACGGGGCGAATACGGGTATCATAGTATTCGTATCCGTGAATAACCGTACCCACTAAACTTTAATAAAATTAGGTAAGAATATTTTTTACTAATATATATATATATATATATATATATATATATATATATATATATATATTCTAATCCAATTTTTTCTAAGCTACACATCTTATATTGCCTTGTCTTCAATCTTCCAGTTTCAAGTATTGGTATTGGTAGGTTGTCTTCTTCCAAGTATACCCCTTGACATTTTTTTTTTTCATTTCTTTGAAATTGGACATATACATCAAACCCTATATAGACAATGAGATTTATGCTATGCTTATTGGTAAATGATGAAATCAAAATAAGAATACTTGACATATGGCAATTGAAGTTTATTATTTGTTTATTTTGTTTATTTGTCAGGAATCAACTGAAGGATGTGGACTTGTCAAAGCACTAATTAAAAGGATTTCCATAATGCTAAACGTCATTTTATATTTACTTTTATAATTATTTGAATTTGTATGAACTTGAGGTTATTTGAACTTTATTTAAAATTTATGACAGTGATGTATTTTATTTTATTTGAATTTATGAATAAATATTTATTTTTTAAATAATCTTGTAAATATCCGCGGGTACCCGTGAATATAATAAAAATAGAGAGGTACCTGCATAATGGATACCCAACGGATATAGATACCGCTACGGACAAATATTTATCCAGCGGGTAGGGTACAAGGGAGCTATTTCCTATACTCTACACGCCCCGTTGACAAGACACATATTAGCAAGACATATTTAAAAGTTTTTGGTTTAAATTTAATAACATGTTAAGTTATTCAATGATCAAAAAAATAATTGATAGCAAAAATTAAAAGTTCAAGTTATAATTTAGTAACATGTTCTACCATCACTTAATAAAATCCATCACAAACAATAACTTTGATACTCCAATAAAAAAATAAAAAGAAAAAAAGTCAACGAATACAATAATAAGATCACCTTAAAAGTTATAAGATACAAGACGAAGGTAATTGCATAATAAATTTATTGAATAAAGGTTTGAATCACGACAATGAAGCAAGATAAATTAAGAAAGTGTTAATTATATCAAACCAATCTCTTTCTCAATACTAAAGATAAATTTTTAATTAATAGAAATAATTTTTATGTTTTTCATATGTTAAAATCATTAAAAGTATAAACTTCGAAAGATTTTAATTGCTTACAAAGTAAGTTTAATACATTGAGTATAATAAATTAAAAGGATTTGAGATATAATTGATTGATCTATTGAAATATAGTAAAATTTATATAATTGAGTTTTAAGCGATTTTAATATTGAATTATTATTTTCATTGACTATGTTCTCACTTGTTTTCCCTACATATCTAAGAATACGCTGGTATACTAAAATACATTTTAATGTATTAAAATGTAACTAAGAAACACATATAAGAATACATTTAAATGGATTTAAATGTAAGTAAAAAATACGTAGGGTTTTGGAACACATTCAAAATGTTTTTAATTTAGTTAATTGTCCAATCGAAATTAAAAAAAATAAATAAAACAATGTGTTTTGATTAACGGATGGATTAATCAAAACGTAAGTTTGTTTAGACGAGAGAAAGTGGAAAGAAATAAAAGAATTTTTTTGTGGAAATTTTGGAGTGATTTATTGTGTACGATAGAATAAAAAACATTTTAATTGACAAAATTATAAGATTATAATTTTATCATTGTAATTAAAATCAAATGGAATTGATTAAAATTAATTTAAAATAAAATGTGAGTAATTAATTAAAGTAATCTTCCCTACAATCATGTTTCTTTCTCTCACATAACATTGATTTAGTGCATGTTCAATCAATTTCATGAACGCAAAAGTTGATATTTGTAGTTTCTTTTGAAAGTGAATTTTTAATTTTTAAATTAATTTTAAAACCAAACATACTTAGATTTTGTGTTGAAAAATTCATAATCACGTCTTTTTGAGTACCCTAAACCAAGCACACTCTTATTAATTACACTGAATCAGGCATGGTAAAGCATACACAACTACATACTCAATTATAGATTCAAGTATAAGCACAGAATCGATTATACTGATTTTGTTGGTGCTCCATAATCGATTTGATCAACTACACCAACACAATCAAGATCTCATTCACACACTTTTTATTAGAAACATCAAATGGTCAATCTTGTTGAATTCATCAAATCTCGAAACTTCAGGTTTCTGTATCAACAAATTCCACTTATTTGAGCTTCTCATGTAGTAAATTCTCAGCTAAATATCTGTCTTAATGCTAAAGATCTTTGCTTCGATTTCAATACAAGATCTTGCAAAATGCTGATTTCTTATTCAAGATCTCACCTCAAAATTTTGCATCAAACGTGCTCTTTCAATTTATCTGAACTTTCTTCACATGCATACCTAGAACCTACATTTCTCACTTTGGGTTGCTATTGAATTGTAAGAAAGTTGCTTAATTATGATTGTTTCAAATTATTTAAAACCTTTAAAGTAGGAATAAAAATAAGAGTAGACAAGTCTTGGTGTCATTTCGAAGAACAAAGCTATACTATTACAACAACAATAGTTCCTGATACTACATGCTCTAACAACTTAGAACATATATGTTAAGGTGGGATCCAAATCCTTAGCATAGAAGTATCTGAAGAATCATAATGTCATGTGAATGAAAATCTGACCAACAAAATATCAAACAACAGGGAATTTGCAGAATAAAAGAGGTTAGTGAAAGCCCTAGGATGCTACACTACACTACACTACACTACACTACACCATTCCATTCTTCATCAAGAAAAGGGTAGTCAATGTACCCAACAAGCGGATCAGGATGGCCTTTATAGAATGTTTCCCTGTTATACTTGTTCAGAGGAGCATTCAGAGCAAATCTCTTGGGCAAATCTGGATTCGACAAGAACAAACGACCATAGGCAACAAGATCAGCCCTGTTTTCAGCAATGGCTTTCATCCCTTCTTCCCTGTCATAACCTCCAACAGCTATAAAAGTGCCATTGAAGGCCTTTCTCATAAGCACCATGCCCTGAGGGCTTTCGAGTTTACCTCCCATACTTCCCATTCTGGGAGCCACCACGTGTAAATAAGCAATGTTATACCTATTGAGGGCATTGGCCATGTAAAGCCCCAGTTGCAGGGGATTTGAATCTCCTGACTGAAAATAGTCTATAAAAGGTGATAACCTAATACCAACTCTATCAGCTCCTATCTCATTAACAATGGCTTCAACAACCTCCAAGGAAAATCTGCACCTGTTCTCAAGGGATCCACCGTACTTGTCTGTTCTGTCATTCACCTGGTCTTTCATAAATTGATCCAGTAGGAAGCCGTGTGCCCCGTGGATCTCAACCCCATCAAAACCTACAATTTCCACAACCTTAAGGATTGTTTGAAGCATTTGTACGAGCAAGATGAATGCGAAGGAAATTAAATACCTGCTTCGATGGCATTCCTTGCAGCAATTCTGAAGTCATTGACGATGTGAGGAATTTCATCGGTCCTTAGGCGCCGTGGTGGCGTGTATTCCGAGGATCTCACTGCCCTGTCCGTAGAGGAAATGGGTTGTTGCCCATTCGGCTGATAACCTGTAGAAAAAGGCGAAAGATTTGAACTTAGAACTTGAAATTAAAATTGGATTGAGCATGTGAATTAATTCTCAAAAAAAAAATGAACAAAAGAAAAATTACCTGTGTTTGAAACTCTTCCCACGTGCCAAATCTGAAGGAAGAAGATACCGCCTTTGGCGTGAACAGCATCGACGATGGGTTTCCATGCTTCCACCTGCTCCTTCGTCCATATGCCAGGCGTGTCGGGAAAGCTTCAGACAGAGATGTGTTATGGAATGAAAAGGGGTATGAAAGATGAAGATGAAGATGATAAAAATGAGAGTAACAGTGATAATAAATAATACCCTTGAGCGGTGTCGGAGACTCCGGTGGCTTCGGCGATGAGAAGGCCACCGTTGGAGGATCTCTGAGAATAATAGAGGACGGCGTGGGGTTGTGGAACGTTGTTGTAGGACCTCTCTCTGGTGAGTGGTGCCAAGACAACTCTGAAAAAGCGATGAAAAATCAAAGGATTGTTTTCTGAGAGAATGGAGGGTAGAAATGAAGAAACATGCATACATACCTGTGAGATAGATTGAATCTACCCATTTTGTAGGGAGTGATAAGAGGATTTGGTGGGTTGGTTGTAGATGGAGCAGCCATGTGTGGTGTGAGAGTTGAAGATGATGATTGAATTTGGAGTTGAATTGAATTTGAATCTGAATTTGAAGAGGTGCAGTTATAAACATAACAGAAGAGAAAGATTTGAAGTAGAAGAAGGAGAGAGTGACGTTTGCAATTGCGTAACAGTAGATTCCGCTTATTCATCACGTTTTCTTCCCCCACTACCCTGCTCTACCTACACACTATATATTATTAATACTTTACATTAATGAACATTTAATCTTGATTTAAAAAATTATTAGTAAAATCTTAACTCCTAATCGCAACTGTAGCGTTGTAATGTTATAACTGTCTGAGTGTGACATTGAACACGCACTGCATCACATGTTGTTTCTATCACAGGACATGGTCCCATGCTACAATAATTATGTTACCTACCAATATTTGAATTTTTTTTTCTCCACACAACCCAAAATGATAAAATAATTGCACGAACAAACTCGTTTTGGGGCAAAATTTGCAGAAATGAACCTGTCCCAGAAACTGGTCGGAATTGAGTTTGCATTTTCTTTTGTGGTGATAATGAACCAACCATCATATATTTTGCTTCTTCATTTCCTTTCATGGTTTTTTGCTCCTAAAAGGGCAAAGAAATGGTGTAACCAAATATTTAGGGATCTTTTGTATGTCAAAACCGATTTTTTAATTAAATAATATTCTTCCACAAGTTATAGAGCAAAATTCAATGTTTCTATAAAGCACATGTACAATCATTTTGATGATAATATTTAATATTTCATTCACACAGATCCATATATTTGTTTAAATATATTAGAAAATTAATCATTACAACACAAGTAAAAAACGAGTTAAGTAATTTCATTACATTTCAGTATATACTTTTATTTAATTTTCAATCAATTACCATTTTTTTTTTACTTTTTTTGTATATTTTTGTGTTTATTAAACACGACCACGAGATCCTATTAGACTAGCATGAATACGTGATTTTAAGAATATTTTATTGTTAGAATTATTTTCGGTACAAAGTATCTCCCCCCAATTGAATAAAAAACTAATATATTTAGCAATAAATAACCACAAGCTGGTTGTCAAAAAAGTTTGTTTGAAGAATAATTAGTTTAGCCAAACATTGTTAGTTATTTAGTATAATAAGCATTACATTTTTTTTAATAGACATTTTGAGGTCACGTGTGGGTACTTTTATATTTTTTATATTAGCATTTTGAACTTAATATAATTAAGCAATATATAGTTTTTAATTTGTGATTCTGATAAAGTTATAAAATATATTGATGTAATGTTTAATCAATCAATGTTACACTGTCAATAATTATAATCAAAACATAACTTTATTGACTTAATAATGTCACATCATATGATTTTATTCTTTTAATACTTTCCTTTTAAAATTGAAGTAACTACTCATAAAAAAATATTTTTCAATTTCAATATTTTAATAACTATTTTTTTTTTATAAATTAGATAGTTATTTTTAATAAAAAAATAATTTACACAATCAAAAATATTTTACAGTTCATTATTTTAATAATTAAAAATCATTTTATAACTTAACAAAAATCTTGACCAGGAAAAAAGAAGTAGAAATAGTTTTTTTTAAATCAATGTGTATGGTAAGGTTAGAGCGACACAATAAAATAAAATTGTGGCCCGCAAATCTGAAAAAACAAAGGAAGACCAAAGTGAGTGCGCCCACCCAAACGTGCTGGTCCATTTTTTAAATTAAAAATTTAAATAATTAAATTTTTTATATAACTTTTTTTAAATATTACCATGTAATAATATTGTAATTTTAATCATTAACATTCATCAATTAAGTTTTTATAATTAGCATGTAATAATTATTTTAATTTATTTAATTAAAAATATTAATTAATAAATTAAAAAGTTGAAAAAATATTATATAATTAAATATTTGTTAATATGTATAAATATGTGTATACATATAAACAATTAAAAAAAATAAAAAATATAGAAAAAGGTTGTGAACTAGTTTTGTTTATGAACATTAAAAATACTTTTCACATTGGAGGGTCCATTCTATTTCCATTTCAGGCAATATTTGATGATGATAATGACGTTAGACTTTGATTTATTTGATGTCTTTGTGTTTAAATCCTGAGTTTCAGTGTTTTGTTAGATATGATTGTTAGGAATTCAAGTATGAGTCTAAGTTCCACATTGACTAAAAATGAGAAAGTAAAACACTATATAAGAATAAAGACTCATTGGTGTTATATCTCTCCAGTGAAACTCCCTTTGTAAAACCTGACAGTGATTTCATGAATTTAAATTCTTATAGGAATACAATATTGCGCCTTTAATAAATATTTTTTTTAAACTTATATAATTAAAAGCAATTTCGCCCTTGCATGTATTTTCTAAATTAGTTATACATACATTATATAGTTTACTAAGATCTAAATATATTATTTAAATTTATCACTTTCTTGTCTCTTTCTCTCTTTTTTTTGGTAACTTTAGATTCTTTTTTGCTTTATCTATGTGCTTCAAAAGGAATCCATACCCATTGACCTTTTTTTTCTTCTTCTTTTCCAACCTTACCATACATTGGGTTACAAAGCCATTCTCAACAGTCACTATCTCTTGGGTTAAAGATGATGACATACATGATCATGTAGTACAATAATATACCCTCAAATATTTAAGTTGAAATGAAAATATAATTGTTTTTTATTTATATTAAATTCCACCAAACATTTTTTTCTTATATTCATGCAATCTTTATATTTTAAAATTATGTAATAATAAATTAGAAAAAAAAAGAGAGTTATGAGTGGTGGGAAGATAGTTTACGTGGCATGGTAGCAGTCTACAGAGTGTGGCATTTATGCTCTCACCACTCAACATGTCCCCACAACACAATAATTTTAATACTTTATATTTTCACATTTTTACTACAAATACATGTTATTATTCTATTTCTCCATTTTTAATAATTATTCTCATTTTCATTCTATATGTATAATGATCACTGTGTGAATATATTTAGACAATGATATTTTGACTACTATATTTTAACAATTTTTTCTTATAATATGAAGTGTCATTTTCTAAATAATTTTAAAATATTAAGAATGAAAAAATGAAAAACCACTTAAAAAATGTCATATAAAAAAAATTATTAAAAATTAGTAGTCAAAAAATCATTTTTCGTATATTTGTCTAGAAATCCAAATTCAAAATGAGGTAAATATTAAATGAGGGTGGGTAAACTTTTAAATGCAGAATTGGACCATGGAACTAATTAATTATAGCTTCAACTACAAAATTGGATAGCTACGACACACAGTTGCCTGAAAGTTAGGTATAAACTACAAAATATAGCTCACTCATTCGTCTTATAATAAAAACATCATTAAAAAAAATATTAACAATGATACATTTTTTTTTTTACTTATACGAAGAATCTTCATTGCCTAAAGGTGGAGATGAAGTGTAGTTTGGGCTGAGTTTGATGGGTCGTTCTTATTAGATGGATGGGCCTGTAAAATTTTAAGTTTCAGTATATGTTTGTAAAGTATATGTGACAATGAGAAGGGCTTGTATGTTAAAAATAGAAGACATCTAAACATAATTTTGATTAAATGTTAACAAAATTATTAGTTTATTACAAATATTATATGCACGATAAACTGATCGTCGGTGGGAACTATATACAGAAAATTCATCTGACTCCGTACTTATTTAAGTTTGTATCCCGTTTAAATACGTATATAAAAAATAATAATCACAGATCAATAATTTTATGAATTTATTTTCAAAAAAAATCATATAAAGTTATTTGATTTTATATTTTGTTATATATATATATATATATATATATATATATATATATATATATATATATATATATATATATATATATATATAACATATCTCTTATATCTCATATTTTTTATAATCCTTACAAATTTTTAAAACTCATAATATTTCATATGATAAATATATGACTCATAATATTATATTTTGTAATATGACTCTTAAAATTTCATATGTTCACATTTCAATTTAATCCGCATTAAACGTTCAAGATCAAAATGTAGACTTAAGCGAATGTTTACTGTAATAATAATAAAAGTACACTAAAGAAATTTAAATAAAAATACATAATAAATGACAATTTTATGATTTATATCTACCAATATTATTACTTAACATGTACAATTATTCTAGAAAAACTCTTACAATTTATTTATTTATTTTCATAGTAGTTCTTTTACTCTCTTTTTTCTTCATATTATTCAATGTGAATTTTTGGTAAATATCCATTTCATAACCAGCTTATATTCCATGTACAAATCTTGCATGTTGTAAATTTAAACAAGAAAATATCAAAATAATCATATATACCTTTTAAGTATTAAATTTGCTTATTTTTCATGTGGGAATGTTCCAGAATATATAAAGGAACAACAGTTTCATATTGAAGTACAGTGTTTGAATATCTTTCACAAAGTAACGTATCAAATGGTGGTCTCATCAAAGTACAAATTGTTGCAAATGTTGCTGTTGTTGGATGGGGACATGACTAGCCTTAAAAATTAATATTATGTGTGATATATGATGTAGCATTTAAAAGATGAACAACATTTTGATGCAATATTTACTGTCATTGCACTTAAAGCATTTAATGCATCAAAGTTCAAATGAGCATGAAAAAAAGAAAATGAGAGAGGAAGCGGCAGGGGTAGCAACGTGGGCCGGCTCACATTTGGCCCACACAATACGGACCGGCCCGTTCTGCCCTATCCCGGATTTTTAAGGGTTTTTCTTCTTACACATCTAAGTATTTTTTCTGCACCTTCAAATTTTTTTTAAATTTTTAAAAAATCCTTTGACCATTTAAAAAAACTCACGGACATCACACTCCCAAAATTACTTTCGGATGTCGACTTCCGGAAGTCAAAAATCGTTACCGGAAGTCGACTTCCGAAAGTCAAAAATCGTTACCGGAAGTTGACTTCTGGAAATCAAAAAACATTACCGGAAGTCAACTTGCGAAAATAAAAAAACATTACCGGAAATAGACTTCTGGAAATCAAAAAATTAATTTTATTTTAAATATTTTTTATTTTTTTCAAATTTATGTTTTCTACCTTTTTTTTTTCTTAAACACGTATTAAAAATATTAAAAATTATAAAATATATAAATTTACAAAAATATTATTTTAGAAAATAAAAAATAAGTAAAAATAAATGCTAAATAAGAAAATGAAACATAAAATTAAAAAATAATTTAAATTAAAATAATAAAACTTTAAATTTTAAAAAATGAATTATATATATATATATATGTATATTTTTTTTCTGTTTTTAGTTAAAGTTTTACTATTTTAATTTAAATTATTTTTTTAGTTTATTTTTATTTATTTTATTAATATTATTATAATTATTTTATTTATATATTTCATGTGTACAATATTTTATATTTTATTTGAATTTTTAATTTTATTTAAAATTTAAATATTTAATTTTAATCAAATTTTTATAATTTTTTCAATTATATATCTTTTTATATTTTTAAAATTAAATTTATTTTTATATAATTTATTAAAACTTTAATAAAAATAAAAAATAATTAAAAACAAACATATTTAAAATTATATATATATATATATATATATATATATATATATATTAATTTAAAGTTTTATTATTTTAAAATTAATTTAAATATTAAATAAAATTAAATGAAGCAGAATATTTTTTTTTCTTTTTTTGTTCTTTTTATTTAAAATTTAATATTATTTTAATTTTACTTATATTTATATTTATATTTATTTTTCAGTATATTAAATAAAAATAAAATTATATATATAAATATTAATATATTTTTTTTAAATATATATTAAGAAATATGAAAACATAAAAAAGAAATAAAATAATAAACAATAAACTAAAAAAACAATTAAAAGTTAGAAAACATAAATTTTAAAAAGAATTAAAAATATTAAAAATAAAATTAATTTATTGACTTAAGGAAGTTGATTTCCGTAATGTTTTTTGAATTCTGGAAGTCGACTTCCAGTGATAATTTTTGATTTTCGGAAGTCAACTTCCAGTGATACATTTTGATTTTCGAAAATCAACTTTTGGTGGTATATTTTTACCTCCGGAAGTCATATGTTTTAACTTCCGAAAGTCGATATGATTTTGGGAGTGTGGTGTCTGTGGGTTTATTTAAATGATCAAATATTTTTTTAGGAATTTAAAAAAATTTTGGAGGTGTAGAAAAAATTTTGGAGGTGCAGGAAGAAAGACCCATTTTTAATAGAGACCGAATAAGTTTGGCCCGTAAAAACAAGTGTCGTAGCTTTCGCCCAACGCACGTCACTGGGATCTAGCCACATTATTATTACAAGAATAACAGTTCTACGTGCTACACACCTTTACATCTTAGAATACATGCCAAATTGATCTAGGATATACCAGAGAAGTAACTAAAAACTACGTGAACGAAACTCTGACCAACCCAATTTGCAAATAGCTAAGAATTTGCATGGGAAGAAAAGCTTAATACAAAAATCCTAGGATGCTACACGATGGAGTCCTCATCAAGAAAAGGGTAGTCACTGTACCCAAGAACTGGATCACTGGTGTAGAATGTTTCCCTGTTATACTTGTTCAGAGGAGCATTCAGAGCAAATCTCTCGGGCAAATCTGGATTCGACAAGAACCAACGACCATACGCAATAAGATCAGCTCTGTTTTCAGCAATGGCTTTCATCCCATCTTCCCGTTCATATCCTCCAGAAGCTATAAAAGTACCATTGAAGGCCTTTCTCATAGGCACCAGGCTCTCACAGCATTCAATCTTTTGTGCAACAGTTTTCATTCTTGGTTCCACCATGTGACAATACAGAATACCATACTTATTCAGGGCATTAACCATGTAAAGCCCCAGTTGTTTGGGATTTGAGTCTCCACATTCTTCGTACTCTGCAAATGGTGATAACCTGATTCCAACTCTATCTGCTCCTATCTCATTAACAACAGCTTCAACAACCTCCAAAGAAAATCTGCACCTGTTCTCTAAGGATCCACCGTATTCATCTCTTCTGTCATTCACCTTGTCTTTCATAAATTGCTCTAGTAGGTACCCATGTGCACCATGGATCTCAACCCCATCAAAACCTATAATTTCCATAACCACAGGCAAGTCAGTGTATGTAGTTAGTTTGTGTTGTGAAACAAGATAAAGCATATTTTGAAATGTGAAGGTAATTAATTACCAGCTTCGATGGCATTCCTTGCAGCAACTCTGAAATCATTGACAATATGAGGAATTTCATCTTTACTTAGGCGTCGTGGTGGCGTGAAATGCACTTTATCCATGCTGTTACTTGGAATTTCTGGTGAGATTGGCTTGTCCGTTGATGATACGGGTGCTTGTCCATTTGGCTGATAATCTGCACAAAAATCAGAATGTAGAGTTCTCACTCAAGTATCAATCAACAACAACAACCCAACCGTGTTAAACTTCAAATTAGAGTTAAATTGAGTATATTATATGTATAAAAAAAGTGAAGCGTGGATAATGAATTAACCATGAAAAAAGGAAGAAGACATTTTGAATATGGAAAAAAGACAAACCTGAATTTGAAACTCTTCCAACATGCCAAATCTGACAAAAAAAGATACCGCCTTTGGCGTGAACAGCTTCGACGATGGGTTTCCATGCTTCCACTTGCTCTTTCGTCCATATGCCAGGCGTGTCCGGCTACCTTCAGGATGAAGATAAAGATAAAGATGAAGATGAAGACAAGAAAGAATGAGAATAAGAGTAATAAATACCCTCGACCGGTGTCGGAAACTACGGTAGCTTCGGCAATGAGAAGGCCTCCGTTGGAGGTTCTCTGAGAATAGTAGAGAACGGCGTGGGTTTGTGGAACGTTGTTGTAGGATCTCTGTCTGGTGAGCGGCGCCAAGACAACTCTGAAAAAAAGAAGAGAAAAATTGAAGGAGTTGATTGGAAAATGAAGTGTGGGAGGGAGGTTGAGAGAGTAGATACCTATGAGAGAGATTGAAAGGTCCCATCTTGTAGGGAGTGATGAGAGGATTTGGTTGGTGGGAAGTGGCGGGAGCAGCCATGTGTGGAGGGTGTGAGGGTTGAATTTGAGTGGTTTTGGAAGTGAAGCGGAAGAGGGTGGTGGCGGAGGTGTAGTTCTACAGAGAATGGAATTATTAGAGGAAGGAGAAAGATCGCAGAGAGCCGATGGTGATTGGTGATGGTGACAGTGACGTGTACCATTGGACAAGGAACAAGTGTTTCATATACACCAACTTGTGTGGGTACACCAACCCAGTACTATTAAGTAGTGGCATTACTCCATTGGGTTAAAAAATTACTATTATCTGAACGAAGGACACAAATATAGTTGGATTGGGGATATGAAAGTTGGAAGTGTCTGGAAAAAAAAAATGCACATGGAAAACAATGAAAATGTGAAAGTGCGACTGTGGGAGAAACTCGTGGTGGTTGTCGAAGCTGCTACCGTCACTGTCGGAGTGGAAGCAGAGACATCATGGAAGGGTTCTTATTGGTTTACATGAAGATTCCTGTATATATATTTCTTTCTTTCTTCTTACATGAAGATTCCACACTCCCTACAAAATTATCCCTATTTGTTTTGACGAAGGAATGAATAAAGAGAAAAAGAAAATCAGGTATTTGGAAGTTTTCCGACAGAATTGTCTGTAATCTAACTATATTTAGCAACCTTTTGTAACCAACAAAACTGTATCGGCTAAAATTCATTTAAAGACAAATATTCAGTATCTCAACGCTATCCATAAATAAATTCACTTGTGTATCCTTGAGTCTGTATGACCACATCCCATATAACTTATAACTCATGCTATAGTAATTAATATATTAGTAAAATATTGTTTAATTTTATATGTTTTTTTCTTCACCGGAAAACTTTTACTCCTTTAAATCTTTGAATATTTAAAGAATTTTAACAAGTGACGATATTCAAAATAATGCACGTGGCTACAAATTTTGTCGGGGTTTTCATACACGTAGCATGGATTATGGGTCGCATTGGTACTTTAGCCATGTTTCTTGTTGCAGGTATTATAAAGTTCTAAAACTGTTTTATGCAAGAACCATACAAAAATTCCATGTTTAGAATAGCTTCCAAAGAACAAAATTAGGCAAGTGCTGAAATAATACTATTACTAGCACAAAGCTAGTATGGTGTGGTAAAAACAGGTGTCATAGCCTTTGCCCAATACATGTTATTGAGATCGAGCCACATTATTACATAAATAAGAACTTAGAAGAACCGAAGAACATAGAAGTCACTAAAAAATATGCAAACGAAAATCTGAGCAACCGAATCTGCAAATAGCGAAGAATTTGCAGAGGAAGAAAAGGTTAGTACAAAACAAATCCTAGGATGCTGCTACACCGTTGGAGTCCTCATCAAGAAAAGGGTAGTCGGTGTAGCCAAGAACGGGATCACTGACGTAGAATGTCTCCCTGTTATACTTGTTGAGAGGAGCATTGAGAGCAAATCTTTTGGGCAAATCTGGGTTAGCCAAGAACCAACGACCAAAGGCAACAAGATCAGCTTTGTTTTCAGCAATGGCTTTGATCCCATCTTCCCGGTCATAACCTCCGGCAGCTATAAAAGTACCATTGAAGGCCTTTCTCATAGGCACCAGACTGTCAGGGCATTCGATCTTTTGTCCAACCGTTACCATTCTGGGTTCCACCATGTGACAGTACAGAATACCATACTTATTCAGGGCATTAGCCATGTAAAGTCCCAGTTGTTTGGGATTTGAGTCTCCACATTCTGCATACTCTGCAAAAGGTGATAACCTAATTCCAACTCTTTCCGCTCCTATCTCGTTCACAACAGCTTCAACAACCTCCAGAGGAAGTCTGCACCTGTTCTCCAGGGATCCACCGTATTCATCTGTTCTGTCGTTCACCTTGTCTTTCATAAATTGCTCAAGTAGGTACCCATGTGCGCCATGGATCTCAACCCCATCAAAACCTGTAATTTCCACAACCACAGCCACGTCAGTGTATGTAGTTAGTTTGTGAAACAATGATAAGTGAAGGAAATTAATTACCAGCTTCGATGGCATTTCTTGCAGCAAGTCTGAAATCGTTGACAATTTGAGGAATTTCATCGGTTCTTAGGCGCCGTGGTGGCGTGAAATGCGCTGTATCAATGCCGTTACTTCGAATTTGCGGTGTGAGTGGCTTGTCTGTAGATGACACAGGTGCTTGTCCATTTGGCTGATAATCTGTACAAAAATCAGAATGTAGAGTTCTCGCTCAAGTATCAATCAACAACAACCCCAAAGTTTTGAACTTGAAAATATGATTGAATTCAAAAATCAGAATGTAGAGCGATGAAGGAGGAGGAAAATGAATAAAAAAAAAAAACCTGAATTTGAAACTCTTCCTACGTGCCAAATCTGACAAAAGAAGATACCGCCTTTGGCGTGAACAGCATCGACGATGGGTTTCCATGCTTCCACCTGCTCCTTCGTCCATATGCCAGGCGTGTCGGGATACCTTCAGAAATGAAAAGTGGGTATGAAGATGAAGATGAAGATGAAGATGATAAAAATGAGAGTAACAGTGATGATAAATAATACCCTTGAGCGGTGTCGGAGACTCCGGTGGCTTCGGCGATGAGAAGGCCTCCGTTGGAGGTTCTCTGAGAATAATAGGGGATGGCGTGCGGTTGTGGAACGTTGTTGTAGGACCTCTGTCTGGTGAGCGGCGCCAAGACAACTCTGAAAAAAGAAGAGAAAATTGAAGGAGTTGATCGGAAAATGAAGTGGAGGAAGGAGGTTGAGAGAGTAGATATACCTATGAGAGAGATTGAAAGTTCCCATCTTGTAGGGGGTGATGAGAGGATTTTGTTGCTGGGAATTGGCGGGAGCAGCCATGTGTGAAGGGTGCGAGGGTTGAAATTGAGTGGTTTCGGAGGTGAAGTGGAGGAGGGTGGTGGCGGAGGAGTAGTTATATAGAGAATGGAGTGAGTAGAAGAAGGAGAAGATCGCAGAGAAGCGAGGGTGACGTGAGCCATTGCGTAAAAAGGAGTCGGCTTTGTTTGACCCTAAGACCTGGGTCACATCACTACGAACCAGAACCCACGCAACGGGTTAGGTTAGCCAAAGCAACATAAAGCATGTTGATTCGCACGTGTGCAAGAGAGGAAAAAAAGTCAAAGAAGCAGAAGCCCAATGCAGCCCAAACACTATGGCAGTGTGAATTCCGTTGGGGAATTTGAATTCACATGGCCCCTTTTCTGTTTTTTATTTTTAATTAATAAATTATTAATGACATAAGTTTACAATATATTATTCTGGTAAAGAATATTAGTTTGACTAATTATTATTTTTTTATTTGTTATTAATGAATATTTTAATGAATTTAATAAAGAAGGATTATATTGTTTTTGTTGCTATAATGATCCAATTGTTGTTGATTCTAAGACTTTTTGAAAACCTGTCTCCCCAAAAAGCCGTCTACATTCATTCATCTTTTCCGTTGATGTCTTGTTGCAATTGTCACCACAGTATTTCAATATTTAAATATTTAATTAAGTATTTAAATATTCCCGGTTCATATAACTTTACGATACATCATTGTAGTTGTCTATAAAAAAAAAAATTCAGAAATAAATTATATGTATTTTAGTTAGGTCTAAGCGATAGGAAATAATGTGAAAATTACTTTAGTCATTGATTTTATTGAAATATTGGATTAATAGTCCAATTATTTGATAATGATTACCGAAAAGATAAAAATCTTTAATTGAATTTCATAAATATGACACCAATTTAAAATAGTTATGGTAAGAAATAATATACGAAATAATAAATAAAGTTTAAGACAGTGTGATTTTATTATTCAAATTTTAAAACAGATAATTAACGTCAAAATAACGTTTTTAATAACAATCAATAGCCTTGAATAAAATTGAACAACACCACTCAAGTTCAAAACGTAAATATAATCAAGTTTTATAACCATGAGTTATTTTTAGTTCAAGGCATCATATGATAATTAAAAAAAATGACTATCTCATTCTCTGTGGATAAGTTTTTTTTTTTTTTCTAAAATTATTCTTGAGATATATATGTTTCTTTCTTCTTACATAAATCTTCCACTTAATTATCCCTATTTGCTTATTTGTTTTGATGAAAGAATGAATAACGAGAAAAAAAAAAATCAGTTATTAGGCAATTTTCCGAAAAAATGATGTATTAATTAACTTTTTTGTAAACTACAAAAGTGTGTCGGCTAATTGAAGATTGTCTATTCTATCAACATTGTCCGTTTATCTATCTGATGCATGACCGTTCTTCGAATTTTTTGGACATTTTCTGATTCTTGAATATATTACGATTAAATTTTGACAATTTTTTTTAACTTTTATAATTTAAAATGTATTTCCTAAATAGTTTTTTGAAATAAAAAATAAATAAAAAAAGCACTTAACCACAATAAAAAAAGTTATAAAAATTTAATTATTAAAAGATTATTTTCCTATAAACAAAGCACCACTGACGACTCACTCTTGATTCAATTGGATTGTGCACTTCCATTTTGTTTGCTTCCAACGATTTAAAAGGAAAATAGGATGATGGAAAGAGACAGAGGACACTGAAATGCACTTAAAGTTCGAAAAATGATAAAAATTGAGATAAAAATAATTTTTCACTGTTAAAAACAAAGAAATTTGAATATATATATATATATATATATATATATATATATATATATCACGATTAAACAAATTAACTTAATCAATTAAATAATAAAATATTTAACTTTTATCATAACATAATAAATAATTCAAAAAGTATAAGCTTAAATAGTAATTAAATGCTTGCAATTATATTAAATTGTAATAAAATGAATAATTAAAATTAAAATGTTAAAATAACTAACACAATGGAATAAATTTTATATTTTACTAATATGTATTTCGTACTAAAAATAATTAAAATAAAAATATCAAAATAACTAATAAAATAAACTAATCTATGTGTTTTTTTTTTGTTTATATAGTTGCAAGATATTTTTTTTTTGTTAGAGTCATGTCTAAGTTGAAAATCAGGAATTCAATGAAAACAAACAAGATATAGATAATATGTTAAAGAAGAAATACTATCAATATATTTAAGTTTGATCATTATTCAATTTTTAAATTTTATTTTAAGTTCAAGTTGCGAGTTTGAAGCAAAGGTACTTAAAATAGTGGAGTCTAAAATATGATAATTATGATCATAAACCTTGGAATAACAAGAAAAACCCAAATTCCCGAACCCAACATCTATTAAAAAGTAATTAGTATTAATCTTTAATTATTTTACATTTCGGAATAATCGAGAGTGGAAAGTTGTACTTTATAATTTACTCTTTAAATACGATGGAAGATGTTAAGATAGTCTCAACTTTCAATTTTCGACTCAAGTCGATTAATTACAAATTTAGGTTTAATTGAAAAAATTTTACAAATTTTTGTAAAGGTTAATTTTTTATTCATCTTATTTAAAATTTGGTTTATTCGAATTAAATTCACAGTAAATTAGATTGATTCACCAACCTGCAAATAGAGGGTCCAAAATATTAGAAGCGGTCAAAATGGGTTGAAACTCATAAGTTAATTCAGTTCATCACGAGTTCAGTTTGGGTTGGGTTGAAAAATATTTACAAATTTTAGTACATGTTAAGTTTTAACCTATCTTATTTATAATCTCTTTCATCCATATTAAATTCGTAGTGAGTCAAATTGGCGAATTAACTTACAAATAAAAATCACATAAATATTTCTTTATTATGTTGGATTTTATATTTGTCTTAGATAAGATTGTTTTCTTAACAAACATATAAATAATTTCTATTTTAAATATTAAATTTAACATTTTTTAGATTATATTTAAATTATATCGAAATTTATTTAGATTTTTATCTTAATTATAATTTAGTTTTTTTACAAAAGAAAAAGATAATTTTTTAAATTAAGTGAATTAATAACTCAGCTCATTTAACTTACTAAGTTATTAAGTTATGATTAGATCAAATTCAAAATTTTTTAACCGGAGTGATTCGGTATAAATTAACTTGTTGAACGATCAACCAATGAAAAAATCGGATCGAGTTTTGACGGCTCTAATGTTAGGTAAAACATCGGATTAAATTGATAGAAAAGAGTTAATTTTCTTGTTTTATTAATTTAAATTGAAGAGTATATATATATATTTTTAATTTATGAAGGGTGGTGTTTGGAGGTGGAAGAGGCGGAGAGTGAGGTTCGCAGGTTGTGCGGTCAAAGGGAGCAACGTTTTGGATCCATCCACCGCCATACCCTTTTTTCTTCTTCTATTCTCATTCCATTTCACCCTTTTTCTATCCAACTTCATATTCACACTCTCTTCCCAACAATGGCTTCCTTTCTTCTTCGCCGCAATCGGAACCTATTTGCTCGCTCTCTGTTCGGTTCGTTCCCTCCACCTTTGAGGACTAATTTAATTAATTTCGCTGTGACCAACCCAGTATTTTCCTTTGATTTTTCTCCCCTTTATCCTGGAACGATCAAAACGCTAAATTCAACACGCCCTTATGTTTTTCCTCGTTTAAATTCCAATATAGACTGACTTGGGTTGTTTGTGATGATATATCATCACCCATCCAGGCAATAAGGAGCCTCTTCGTCTATACTTTCAGTTCAAGTTTCAAACTTTAGGTGGTGCTGCAAACATGGTGCATTCATATGGCAGCTCTAGTGGCCCCATCAGAAATGATTTTACTGACTTGACGTAAGTGAACAACATGCCCCATATGTTGTTTGTTTACTCTCAAATGCTGTTAAACAAACTTATATCTGATTATAAAACTCTACGACAGGGGTTATGACTTTGCATTTAATGTTTCTGAATGCTGATGCTTAATTACTGGTTGTTTTAGCTGCCCTCATTCATGGTATCCACAGGCCAGGAAAAAACATCGTAGGGTTATCCTTCATGTTGGTCCAACAAATAGCGGTAAAACACATCATGCTCTGAAACAGCTCGAGTCTAGTGCTTCTGGTAAGTTATCCTTCTTTTCAATGGAAAAGGTAAACAATAATGCGTGAGGATGAAAACTTAGCAGGGAGATTAAGTATTTTTGTACCTTGCAGGCATATATTGTGGTCCTTTAAGGTTGTTGGCATGGGAGATAGCAAAACGATTGAACAAGGCACAAGTTCCTTGCGATCTCATAACAGGTCAGGAAAGAGACGAGGTTGATGGTGCGAATCATAAAGCTGTTACAGTTGAAATGGCTGATGTATCAGCTGATTATCAATGCGCTGTTATTGATGAAATTCAGGCAAGTAAAATTTCCATTTGGAGATTCCTTTTTTTGTATTATATATAAAGTAATTCCTAGAATAATTATTTGGTTTTATGTGAACCTACATAAATAAAATTCACATCGAGCAAGGGATAAAACTTTATGGTCTTATCATAATCTTGTCATGTCACATGTTCAATTTTAGCAGTATTACTAGTTGAGAATTGGAATGACGGGAACATTTGCATATGAGGAGGCATCGGTGGCATTATGGGATTTGCTAGTTGTTATTCTATATCTCGTGATTCCATGGTATGCTTGTCATTGTGATTTTTTCCCCATCTAACCTTATGTCTCTTTATGGATCCAGATGATAGGTTGTACTACAAGGGGATATTCATTTACACGTGCTTTATTAGGAATTGCTGCTGATGAACTTCACCTTTGTGGTGATCCGGCTGCTGTTCCCCTTATTCAGGAGATATTGAAAATTACTGGTGATGAAGTCGAGGTACTGAAACTCTCCGAGCAACATTTGTGTTTCTGTGGGGGATGGGATAGGGGCACATACATTAGACTAGTAATTTTACCCTCAAGAATTTTCCATTGTGGTAAATAACAACTGTTGTCAAGGTCCTGTGCTTATTCATTGTGTTTCCATCAAAATGTTCTTTAATTCTCTCAAAAATTTTTCTTCATGGGTGCTGCAGGTTCAATTTTATGAGAGACTGTCACCTTTAATCCCACTGAATGTTCCTCTTGGGTCTTTCTCTAATGTAAGAAATGGTGATTGCATTGTAACCTTCTCACGTATGGAGATTTACAGATTGAAGGTTAGCTTTTACATGTTTTAACTGTTCTTGAAATTAACTTGCATGCTTTCATATTTTGTTTTATGCCCAAACTTTCGTGGCTGTCCATTTTCACTGTTATTGTTCCCTCTTTTTTTCATTAAATACTTCTGAAAAAGAGGTCATCCCTTTTACATGTTTTAATTGACTCCAAACCTTTATCTTTCTAATTTAGTATCCGAGCCTAAAAGTGTTTATGATGGGATTCAATTGATAGAATGTAAGCTTTTGGGAAAACAGAACAAGGCAATCGATATGAGCCTGTATTTTATTAAATGTGATAGATCAATGTAAACAAGGCATACAATAAGGTATTCTAGAGACCTTTCCTCTCCGTACAACTTCTGAATCAAATCTTAACTGCTAACTACCACCCTTTATCCTTCTATTTACAAGCTATCCAATTACAGTTGTTTCTGCCCTCTATTAGCCCCTACACAGACTCTTGACTACTGGTATCCTATCATTTTAACCATGTTCATAGTGCTATTTTCATTGACATTATATAGGAATGGGGATGGTAGATACAGTGTCAGTGTTTGCTTAGTTCGGATTTAGTCAATTAAATTCTCTTTTACTCAATATTCCACCTCCAGCACCGCCCCCACCCCCACACCCACCCCACTCCACACACACATACCCCTTCATCTTGATTAGCATAAGAAGAGTATGACACTTGTAATGATATTTTATCAAACATAATGTAAGCTGCTAATGAATTATGCAAATTCAATTTATAATTTTTGTAGTGTCTCCACTGCAAACTAACTAGTAAGAGTTAATATATGTATTGCTCAGAAAAGAATTGAGAAGGAAGGAAAGCATCTTTGTTCGGTAGTTTATGGTTCACTACCACCAGAGACACGAACAAGGCAGGTGTGAGCTCAAACCTTTGTCTAAGTAATTTTTGGTTTTCCTTTTTAATTACAATTGTTTCACGGTAATGTAATATTTAGAATTTAACATTCGTTGCTCATACGCACATTCTGCCATTTATTTTGTTCTTTTGTGTTTTCTGTTTTTTCTCATTCATTGGCAGAAATGCTCATGCTGACCATAACCTTGTTATGCAGTTTCAATGTTGTTTCTCCGCTCTGTTTGGAAATTCCTTCTCGTTTTTTGTTCGTAGTTTTTAGCTTTCCTTTAGTTTACTGCTATTTTTATTGGCACATGTTAATAAATATTTCCAATTTCTATCTCATTGTTCCCCTCCATGCTGAGAATTTGATTTGTTTAAGTTTCATTAGGACTGCAGGCAAGCATGTTCAATGATGCAAGTAGTGAGTTTGATGTTCTTGTGGCCAGTGATGCCATTGGAATGGGTCTTAATCTAAACATCTCTAGAATCATATTTTCCACTACAAAGAAGTTTGACGGATTTGAGATGCGGGATCTAACTGTACCGGAGATCAAACAGATTGCAGGTAGCATTAAATTCTTATAATTGAATTGAACCTTGTTCTGGAATTTGATTAAAGGATTGTATCTGGTAAATATTGATACTGACGTTTTTTGTGTTGTTTTTAACTTTTTGTCAATAAAACGGTATAATTTTTTTTGGCTTAGTCTATAAATGTTACATCAGATTTCAAGCGGTGTAATAGTGAGCATTAGCTTTGGATAATTTTTTCTTATTTTATCTTTTGTCATGATGTATGTTGCTGTTCCAATGTATTCAAATCATCCTTTTTATTTATATATTATCATTGTTGGATGCTGAATTTGCTGGAAAATTCGGGGCAGGTACTTGCGTTAAGCATTATGTATATAATAAATTAACTTTTTTGACAAAAAATCTACTAGGATACAGTTCAGATATGTGAATATTCTGGGGTACATCAAAGGATATTTTTGGCAAAACCAGTGCTACATTATTTAACAGAACTTAAACTTCTGTCAACTTTGTTAATGTTCCCAGTTTTTGTGGCTTTAACATTCCCCCCCTAAAATATATCTTTATCTCTACTCAAGCTATCATTTCTTCTTCTGACACAGGAATATCTTTATTAATGTTGATTTTTTTAAATTATTGTTGAGATACGAAGTGATTTAACCTTATGTTTATTTAAGTAACTGATTAGGAATTCACTTGGGAACAAAAAACTTAACTCAAATATCCATGATTTACTGTTTCAGTAGATATTTTTATATTTTATTAATATGTGGAAATGTTGAACCTTGGTCTAATGTCCTGTCTATTTGGATCATGTGTTATTATTGGTTGCAATGAATGCATTTCTACTTACAGGAAGAGCCGGGAGATATGGGTCAAATTTTCCGGAAGGAGAAGTGACATGCTTGGATGAAGAGGATCTACCCTTGCTCCATTCATCATTGAATTCTCCATCACCCATTTTAGAGGTAACCAAAAACTTAACTACCCTATACTAAGTATTCTAGCAGATATGCACTTTTATCCGAACTTTTTACTTTATCCACTATTGATGATTTATGTATGCTAATTGTGATACAGCGTGCTGGCTTATTTCCTACCTTCGAATTGATGTATATGTATTCCCGATTACACCCGAGATATGGTTTCTATCAAATACTGGTAAAATATATGTGCCTATTTGTGTTTGCATGATCATTCATTCTGTCATCCATAGTACACTGTAAATTGTATTATTTGTCATTGTCCATTGCAAGTGAAAAGAAAATTGTGATTACTAGTTATAATGAAGTCGCCAAGCATTGTATTTCACTCAACTTCATCTTTCAAATCATTGAATTTGAAAATTCTTAGGTGTCTTAACATATTATATTATTACATCCCTATACTACATTAGTTACCTTTTATCTTTAAATATTGCAGGCACATTTTCTTGGCAATGCGAAGTTATCCGAAAATTATTTCATTGTTAATTGTGATCAATTACTGGTATGTCTTTTAATAGCTGCCTTGCCATTGAATTGTGGATATTTCATATGAATGCTATTGTCTTGTTCATTAGTAATATCAGTATCAAATACCTTCAATAGTTTATTATTATTCATTGGGTTCCCTTTTGTTTTGTGGGTGTTGTTTGTACACGCTGATACTAGAAAGTTGCTGCTGTCATTGATGAGCTTCCCCTTGGATTACATGAAAAATACCTTTTCTGTATCAGGTGCATTCTTATCTTTTCAGGGAAAAACACAATTTAAAAATGCAATATCCATGTAATGTAGGACAATTCTATGAATTGAAAAAACCCAGTCAATTAATAAATCACGGTGTCTGTAGTTTACTTCTGTTCATCTTTTCAGTTAAATTTTAACTGATAGTTGTAATAATATTCAGTCCAGTTGAGATGGATGACGAGATTTCATCTCAAGGCCTAACACAGGTAATTATCACATTGTTAGTATGACACGTTGAGGTTAGTTTGAATGATCATAAAATAACACAACTTGTGATAAATCAGTTTGCAGAGAATTATGCAAAGAAAGGCCTTGTTCGGCTTCGAGAAATATTTACGCCAGGCTCACTCAAAGTGCCCACAACTGCAGCTGCTCTTAAGGAGCTGGAATCTATTCACAAGGTTTCTTTAGTTACTGTTCTTGTTGTACAGTGTTGACTATATTTTCTCTTCACTGATTTTGACAGAAAATGTTCATAAAACCATTTTTAACTGATTTTGAACCACTTAACCTCAATTTTAACGGTTTCTGATTGTACTAAAACTGCAGGTCTTGGATCTTTACGTATGGTTGAGCTTTCGGTTGGAAGAATCTTTCCCAGATCGTGAGCTGGCTGCATCCCAAAAGGCCATTTGCAGCATGTGCGTGTTACTATGTTTTATGTGGTTTATTACTTTTATCCATTTAAAATCTACAAAACTATATATTTATCATTTTGAATTTATAGGTTGATTGAGGAATTCCTGCTTGGGTGGCAGAGGCCAGTGGCTAGAAGAAGATTACCTTCGCATAAAATCTCAAGTTCTCTATTATCCAAACACGTGAGGCCATACCTTTGATCACAGAAACCACTCTTAGTTGCTTCTGCATATTTTCTCCATTTGATGTGAAAATGACGAAATATCTGAGTTCAGAAAGTGTCCAAAAGACACAGTAGGTTATTCCCTTCCGTTTGCTGATACCAGTGGCAGTGCCAAAATCTCTGTTATGCATTTTACAAGTTTCACTAACAACGTCAAATATGCTGTACATACTAGGTTGTTTTCTACCTCTTACGCATTCATATTGCTTCATCTAATGATTATTTATTATTTTTTTTCCTCAAATTTGTCTCTGTTCATTCTCAATCTTACGCAAGCCTGTCTTATACGAGGTTGTTTTCTTATATTAAGCGATCAATTTGCGACATTGCTGTTAAAGCAGAGAGGCCTAGGTAATCTGTTTACAAACTTTTTGGTTACAACGTTGAAAACTAAATACTTCATCATATTAACAATTCCATAAACAGACAAATTATGTCAGCTTTTCATAAAAATCTAAGAACTGATTTTTAATCTAATCGTATTTTCAAAAAATCACTATTTGTAATTTAAGCTTGTTTTAAAAATGGAAAGCTTAGAGAAAACAAACGCTTCGAAACATACACAAAGTCGAGGTAATTTACGGGACCGTAATTGATATCAATGCTCTTGAAATTGGATTGGAAAATTGGCACATGCTTTGGTTCACACTTTTATGGTTTAGGGTGTCATAAAATAATAAGAAACTGTATGGAAAGTAAGTCAAATAAAGCTCAAGAATAACACAATTAACAGTTCATATTTCACAACTTAGTTTTAGATTGTTGTTGACTTATTTAGCCATTTCTTTAACTATTTAGAAATGCTCTCTCGATAATAACCAGCCAATTATGGAGTGAAATCAATAATCCAGATGAATATCCAAATCCAAACTATTGTTGAAAAAGGCGTGTCAAATTCCAGTTTTCACATCTAAAGGGTGGAGGAGGATCTTATAAGTAACACACATCTTGCTAATTAAGTGTTTGAGACTAGGATCTTGACTACGGAGAAGAGATGAGTGAAGCTGTTAAACTAAGTCCTACAGAATTTAAGATAAGGACTCAAAATTAATTTTACTATTGAAATAAAAACAGAGAACGCATTCATTAATATTAGGTTGTAATAAAGGATCCATAGAAAGTGATAATAACCCAACACTAAAAGGATGTTCTTGTGCAATGAAAAAAAACTCGTAAAACTTCATATACGATGCAACTATTGTAAAATAAGAATTACACTCATTTCTTACTCTTTAATTGGTAATCATGTCTATAAGAGTACGAAGAAAACATCCATAAATCACATTCAAAACGCAAATACTTTTGAGTCAATTCATAGAGCACATAAACTTTATCTAAAATTGTGTCAATCTGCCTCCTCTTAAATGTACAAAATGTGGAATTGCACTAAAATATGCCTGCACTTAAGAAGAGAAACACTAAAACAATATCGTCACATGATATAATCCTGTGAAAATAACACTTAGCAAAGGTCGTTTCAATTTTCTATCATGGCATGGGATGAAATGAGGGACAAATGACCAGCATATATCGCTGACTTGGAAATTACTTCCTCTTATGCCAAAACCACTAAACATTTCGTTTCTGCAAGAAACGATCCATCAATTTCTCAACACGCTGTTTCTCCTCTGACATGCTCTTGGACTCAAGCTCTGCAATCAATTGCTTGAGAGTGTTGGGGTTTGGAGTCATTCCCTGCGAGACCATTTCCTCTAAAAACGAGTAAGCATCCTCAACTCTTCCACTTTTACACAGACCACTCACCATGAGCGAGTAAGTAGCCAAATCAAGGCTTATATCGTTCTTCAACATGTGATCCAACAAAAACTTGAGCACCTTCATTCTCTTCTTTCTGCAGCACATCTTGAGCAACGAATGGTAAGTCTCAACATTCGGCTTGCACGATCCGTCTTCCATTTCCTTAAGCAACCTGAGAGCAGTCTCTTCCCGCGAGTGTGCACAAGCAGTAGAAATCATAGTATTGTATGTCACCGCATCTCTCACAACCCCTTGCTTAGGCATATCCTCAAACACATCACGAGCATCCTTTAGCCTTCCAGCTCTGCCGAGGATGAATATCAAACAGCTGTAAAATGGAGTGTCAGCCACACATCCATCACTCTTCATTTTCTCATAAACCTCCAAAGCTTTACTCACTTGCCCTGCTTTCCCCAGATTAATCATCACAGTAGTGTAAGTCACAGCATTAGGGGTGCACCCATTTGCTCTCATCTCTTCCAAAACTTGATCCACCTTGCGGAAATCTTTCTCGTGGCAATACGTTTCAATAAAATTAGTGTACGAGAATACATCAGGCTCAAACCCCTGCTCCTTCATGTCCCCCATTGCTTTCCTGGCATTGTCAAAGTTCCTGGCTCTGCACCACCCATGGATCAAAATATTGAAAGAATGAGAACTCAAAGGAATCCTACTCTTAAACTCCAAAACAACCTTGTGGGCATGTTCAACACTGCCTCCTTTCACCAACGCATCCATGAGAACATTCAACGCTGCAGTATCCTTCTTAACACCAAACTCCCCCATTCTACGAAACGCTTCTATAGCATCTTCATGCTTGCGAGCCTTGGCAAGCCTTCTCATTACCTTAGCCATTGTATCCAATGTGACGTACCCTTCGAGTTGTGACATTTCCTTCACCAAGTCCCACATTGAATCAAAGGTTCTGCACTTTCCCAGGATGTCAACCATCAAGTTGTAAACTTCGGGAGAATGCCGATAACCTGTTTGAGCTTTTGCCCATTTGAAAAATCCCAAAGCAGAGACCCAATCGTTGCTGAATCTCTTGAGAACCTGCGAAACCAAATCGCTTGATGGCTGAAAACCGCGTCTATTTAGTGCTTCACCCACTAGCTCGGGGGAAGAATAGCGTTGTTTGAGAAGTGTGGATACTGCGTCTACGTGGTCGAGGCTGTTTTGCTTGGAGGGTTGTGCGGGGAGTTTGGGCTTGGAGGTGAGGATGTGGGTGTCGACCCAATTGGCGAGTGAAGGGATAACAAAGTTGTCATCTGACTCAGCGTCGGTAGGGATCGGGGTGTCGGAGAACTTGAGCCACGGTGGGAGGTCAGGTGACTCCACGGTGGTGCAGAGAGGGTTCCCGTAAAGGAAACGGTGTGAGGCATTGGCGGCGGTGAGTCTGGGAGAGAAACGGTGAGCCAAGAGGTTCCGCATTCCGAACTTGAAAAGCATTTTTTTTGGCTATGATTGGTTCAACGTAGAGAAGAGAGGTTTAACCCCAAAAGCAGGGTTCATGGAATGTAATGCTTTGTTGGATGGAAAATAAAAATAAAAAATAGAAAAAAAACTGAAAAATGATATGGTTTGAATTGGGTAGATTTGCTTGATATAATAGGAAAATAATTAAGTGGATGATATCATGAATTATTAAAAAAAAAATATTTAAATTTAATAAAAATGAGTATGAAACTAAAATTAAAAGATAATTAATTAAAACAATTGATATGTGTTTAAAACAAACAGATGTTATGTATCAGGATTACATGAATTAAAACAATACTTCCTTTGGAACAGAATTTAAAACAAACAGATGTTATGTCCGCTTGATTCATTTAATTTCGGCTTATGCTCTGGGAAGGAATATCTTTTCCCTGAGTGGTTCAAGTGTTGTTTGGTGTTTTTCCCATATGTTTAAGTCCCATCTTTGAAGAAAAAAATAGAAGCCAATAGTAGATGTTTTGACCTAAATTGTGGAGAGCAAAGTTGATGTGTAAACCAGAGGCAAGAGGTTCCCTCTAGGAGAATCCATTACCAATAATCTCCACAAGAACAATATCCTTCCTTGAAAAAATGATACCTGTTATTGTCTCTAACTGTAATTTCCCTATTGTATAGTTTTGACACTAATTTTGTAAATGAATGACAATCAGAACACATTCGAAGATTTTTTACTACCCGTATGGGTATACCTTGAGCAGTAGTTATTAATCCATAAGCCATGGCTAGCTTCTCACTATGTCTGCTGAGTAAGTGCTCTTTCTCCTGCTCATCAACATCAAGTAAAACGTTGGTTGTATCAGGAACATATCCTATTTTGCTTAGCCTGCAGTTTATTTCCTGTAGCATTAGTTCAATCTGGGTGTTCTCTGCGTGTGATTCATCACCCGAGGTAAACTCGTGAATCAATCCGTGAACCTCTATGGAGCTTGATCCAGGCACTTTCTGGACCCCTTTCTCCTTCATTTGCAACCTCACTCTTGCTACATCAGTCCATTTCCCAGCTGATGCATATATGTTGGATAACAGCACATGAACTCCAACTCTTTCAGGGGCCAATTGTGTTAACTTTTCGGCTGCATAATGTGCCAATTCAACATTTTTGTGTTTCCGACAAGCTGCCAGCAGAGATCCCCACATAACATCGTTAGGTTCCATTGGCATGCTTTGTATGAGATGCAGAGCTTCTTCCAACAGCCCAGCTCGACCAAGCAGATCAACCATGCATCCATAGTGGACAATTTGAGGGCTTGTTCTGTGGGTTTTCTCCATTGACCAAAAAACTTGCCTTCCTTGGTCCACAGAACCACCGTGGCTACATGCTGATAATAGTGCCACAAAAACAACATCATCTGGTTTCACCTTTTGTTTGAGCATCTCGTTGAAAAGCTCAATGGCCCCTTCTGTATTTCCCTCCATTGCCATAACTCCAATGGCAGCAGTCCAGGCAGACACATCCCGTTCCTCCATTCTTCTGAAAACATGCATAGCACTTGAGGGATCACCACATCTAGAAAACATGTCAACTACAGCTGTGCCAAGCTGCAAGTCCATGTGAATGTCATTTTTCTCAATGTAAGTACATACCCACTTGGCAAGATCAAGAGCTCCTAAATATCCACAGGCAGAAGCAATACCCACCATCGTCACTCTATCTCCTTCTATCCCTTGGTTTTGCATCTCTCTAAATAGCTCAATTGCTTCCTCGAACATGCTTGCTTGAACCAATGCATTGATCATTGTGTTCCAAGATACAAGATCCCTCTCTTGCATCTCATCAAAGATTCTCCAAGCTGATTCCACATCACCATCTCTAACCAAACCTGCAATTAGCGAATTCCATGTCACCACCGTCTTGTTTGGCATATGCTCAAAAACTTTGCAAGCTGCTCCTCTTTCGCCACATTTCATGTACATGTCAACGATGGCATTGAGAATGTTATCCCAACCTTCAAGTCCATTCCGTAAGACATAAGCATGGGATGACTTCCCAACTGAAAGATCACCCAAATGTGCACAGGCTGCAATCGTAGATAACATGGTTACCTTATCCGGTCGTGGTCCTTTTCGCAGTATTTCATCCAAAATCACGAGCGCATCACCGGCCCACCCATGGTACACATAATTTGACATGATAGTGTTGTACATAACCAAATTCTTATCAGTACATTCCTCAAAAATCCGCCTTGCAGAACATATATCCCCGCATTTCATGTACATATCAACTAATGCATTCACCATGAGTGCATTAAGTTCCACACCCGACTCACAAATATAAGCGCATACCTTCTTACCCAATTCAAGATCCTTTAATTTGGCACAAGCAGATATAACACAAACCATGGTCACCGGGTTGGGTTCCACACCAGCCTCAACCATCTGAAAGAACAGAGAAACAGCCTCCTTTGCCATGTCTCTCCCAGCATAACCATTTATCAAACTAGTCCAAGACACCACGTTTCTTTCAAGCATTTTGTCAAACACCTTTCGCCCTAATTCAACCTTCCCGCATTCAGCATAAAAATGTATCAAAGAGTTGCTGACAAAGGTATCTCCATCCAAACCCATCTTAACAGCCGTCCCATGAACTTGAACACCCTCCCAAAGCTTCATAGTCTTAGAGCACGCACTCAGCAAAAACGGGAAGGTGTAGTTGTCAGGCACCATGCCCATCACCACCATCTGAATGTAAAGCAAGATTGCTTGTTCACCTAACCCTGCTGAGGCATAACCTCTAATAAGACAGTTATACACATACAAAGAGGGCATGCTTACACCATCATCCTGAACAGCATTTCGAGCGTAGTCCAAACTCTCAAGGGTACCTATCTGAACACAAGCAGCAACGAGCTTATTAAAGTGACCACTAGGCTTGTGACACAGCCCTTTCTTCATCATGTCACAGTGCAACTGCTTCAGTTCATTCAGGGTTTTGCAGTTTGCAAGTAACTTTTGGGATGAGTTTGTGGTTCTGGGTTTAGCTTCCTTCACGCTTGTGGGAACTAAAACAATAGAAGATGGATGAAGGGTTGTAGCCATTGCCGCTCTGTGATGATGCAACAGCAACTAACATATATTCAACAATTTTATGAGTTAGAAATCCATAATTCTTACTGTATAAAATTCAGAAAAATATTGAAAACAGAAACACTGCTATGGTTTATATAACTTACAATAAATATATCTTCCCATTAATTTTGGTTCATTCTGTGTAGGAAAAATATTTTGGTTCAATCATTCTCCTTTTTTTCTAAATACAAACAGTTTTATCTCTAAACTTTACAGTCATGTTGATCTTGTGAGTCCAATTTGTGTAGGTGTGACATCATGGCATAAACCAATTTCTGTCTTTATCTTATTCATAAAAAAATTGAGATAGCATGTCCACACACACAATACAAATATCTTGTCCTGTTTGAACTTCATTTCTCATGAGAACCTCTAAAGAGTTTCATATTATTATTTTTATTTTAAAAATAATTATGGAATTTCTTTCCAAAAATCTTACCAAGTCTATTACAAGCTGAAATTGGATGAAGATGCAAGTAGTTTGTAATAGAATTATGACATTTATTTCGTATATACAGTCTTGTGTATTATGAATCTATATCTTACAAAAAGAAATTAATTTTTAATTTCTGTATTTTTAAATTTAATTAATATTATTTTATATTTTTATGTTGTTGAATGCTAATTTGTCTACATTATATACTCAAAGACAAGAACAGAAAAAAAAAAAAAAAAAAAAAAAAAAAGATACTGATAGGAGTCGCAATGTGTATAAATGAGATTTGGTGGATGAAAGAGTGGTTAACATGTTTCTATTTCTATTTGGAAAGCACATCCAATGAAGTTTTAATGGTGGAGAATGATTGCACAAACAGAAGTCTAGAACGTTGAAGGTGACAGTAACAACCTCAAATAAGGGGTTTTAGGGTAAGAGAATTAACATCTAAATTTATAAAGTATCACCAAATTTATATATAATTGAATAATTTATTCATGATGTATTACACATCTTTGGCCAGAAAATCTTAGCTCTCCACATCAGAATTCACCAAGCTCCTCACAAAAAGCAGAATTTGTGAACTTAAGTAAAGTCGGTAAACAGAAGTAGAAGTAGTATTAGAAGGGGAAGCTTTGATCAGGGATTATGTTCCACTTTGATGCTCAAAAGAATCCAGTTTTCAGTACTAAATACAATATGTAAGAAACGATGAAATCGCCCCTTTAGCCAAAAATTAAAAAAATAAAATACAATGCCCTTCCTTTCTTTCTCACAATCAATCTGGCCAAAGGAAAGGTTGTTGTTGATCTGTGAACTGACAAAAATATAAATACCAATTGCCAGTTACAGTGCTTCAGTTCATCTGTTGAGAACACATAAGAACGTTGGATTCAAGAATCAGGGGCCACGGGTTGGAGCAAAACAGAAGCACCCTGAGTTCTGATCTTCTGGTATCATTCCACCACCTTTGCTGGTATCAAGTGCTTCCAGCATTCTCACCACCTCGTCCATTTCCGGGCGCTTGTTCGGATTCGCATCCCAACATCTCCGCATGATGTTTGATAAGGCACTTGGACAACACCTAGGAATGTCTGGTCGTAAATTCTGTGCAAGAATGCAAGCAATGTGAAATCCATATTTGTACCATGGCATACATTACATCAAGAGTGTTGAAATAAATCATAGTTTTTCGTGTTAGCTTACTTGGCGAACAACTGCAGATGACACATCAGCAAAGCTTAGATCTGGATAAGGCATATCACAGCAGTAAATTTCCCACAAGCAAATGCCAAAGCTATAGACATCGCATCTCCTGTTGTAAGGCTTCCCATCCAGAACCTGCATTTAGTGTAATCCTATGATTAAAGCTAATAACCGAAGTGATTCTGTTTGACAGACAACCTTGGATATATGGCACCTCACATGATGAGGTTGCAATTATCCTCATTGTATCACAGAAGAGAAACAGTGCCATGCAAGTAACTTGTATATGTATTTGAAATTGAAATCATGGTAGAAATGGCTAATACAACAGAGGTAATCCCGTTAAAACACCTACCTCTGGGGCCATGTATCCAAGAGTTCCAGTTTCACCTGTCATGTCACTTGGATTCATAGCTTCAACACGAGCAACTCCAAAATCAGCTATTTTCAGATTACGACTAGGGCTTAGTAACATATTCTCTGATTTAACATCTCGGTGAACAATTTTCTTCGAGTGTAAATAATGAAGACTGCATTTTTGGGAAAACAGTGAATTTGTTTTAGTAAAATATAAGTTTTGTTACTGTAGAGATGATCAAGTAGGACATACCCTCTTGCAAGATCCAAAGCCAGCTGAACCACAACCTTGTAAGCCAGTTTCTTCTTCCTATTCTTGATCAAGTATTGCTTAAGTGTCCCACCTGCGATAAACTCAACAATGACACAGCATGCCCTAGAAGGAAGGGTCTCTTCCTCTCCATTCGAATTTTTTGAGGGAATCTTAAGATTTGAAGTGCCCATCGAAGCTCCAACAAACTGTTGCACAGATGAACACAACACAATTACTAATCTGAAAATCTATATACCAAAACAAAATTGCTTGCAGAGATATGGATTTAATCGGTATCTCCTCCTAAACAGGTCACAATAACAGAAATCTAAGCATGCTGAAGACAGCAGAACAAAGTAAAAAAAAATGTCATTAATTTCTTCAACTTTGTCAAGTATCAAGAAGTCCACACTAATTTCAATAAATAAAATTGAATGGTATGAGTTCTTACTTTTGTCACATTAGGATGGTCAAGTTTGTGCCAGACAGCAACCTCCTGTCTAAAAGATGCACGTAAAGCAGCAGCTTCAGCAGGGGTAGCTACACCATCCTCACCCCAGTCCAATACTTTCACTGTAAATATTCAGGATGACAATCCAGTAGTTATAGAAATGATCTCTCATCTTCCCCACTCTTACAGACCCAAAAGGATAGTACACTTGGTGTACCAATATATTCCCCATACCATAAATTTATTATACACATTCATCAAAATATAATTTGGAAAAGTTTGGAAATGAAGAGTAAATCTTTCAAACACCATGTCAGCACTAACTTCATTGCTAAAAAAACTGGATATGTCACTAGACCAGCATCTAACAGCATGGAGAAAAAAATTGTCTCTCATTGGTTATTTTCATTCAACACTGCTGAAGCCATGTTCTCTTCCTCACATCATGATCAAACCCAGACAGAGATTTGAACAATCATACCATATTGCAATGACTAAGATTGATTTAAGAAAAAAGCTAGAAAGAATGCAGTCTATGCAGAACGATTAAGCATCTAAACAGAAAACTGAATGACACATTCAATCTGTTTTCCCTCACTTTTCATGAACAAGAACAAAATCATCCAGAATAAAAGTGCGGAGCAGAAGATATGATATAAAATAAATACCAGCAACGTCTTGAGAATCATAGGTGCCCCTGTACACAGTACCATACGCTCCCTGAGCCACAACATATCGTAGATCCAATTTGGCCAAATCAACCTCCCACTCCTCTTTGGGCCGTTTTGTCTCAGCGTTCCTTGACCAAACCCTGCTCAAGTGCTTTTCCAGCTGCGCATCCAAACTCTTCAGATCAATCTTATCAGCTCTGAATATCATATCCTTACTGCTTATGTTTCCAGAACCCTTCATCTTTGAATTCAGAGCCCCTTCTGCTTCAAATTCCCTCTTTGGTGTCTTAACAACAGCATCTCTTTCTGAATCCATCTTCACCACTCACCACTTCAAATTCCAAAACCAATATGTACAACCCCACGATGTTAAAATAATTCATAAAAAAATCGCTGCCATGAAATTTCAACAAACCCAAAAAAATTTATGTGTAACAAAAATTAAAATTGATAGGAGCAAGAAGCACCCTCAAAAGGAGTGTGCCTTCCTCTGTATATTATTATATCATGGCTAGAAAATTGACTTCTCTTTATTCAAAGCCGGGATTTTCTCTTGCCAAACAATTGTTTTATTGACTAGTTCCCTTGAGAAAATAGTACCAGAATAAAGAAAATAATAGCTATCAGAAAACGACCCAATTCGCACTATTCGACGACTAAGACCAATGAACCAGAAAAATAGAAAAAATAAAATTAATTATTTTGTGTAGAAAAATTAAAAACAAAAAAAGAGGTATCTACCAAAGCACAAACCTTGACAGCAGCAACCAAGAAACGAGCGGCCAGCTGAAGCATCAAACGAACCAAAGAGAAATCAGATTAAGAATTACGCTAAATGTGAGAATAGGCACAGACGAAAAAATTGACCATTTTTCTATGGCCCCAAAAAATAACACACAAAAAAAATGTCGCGTGGATACCTTTTTAGCTTTTGTAAGAATCAAAGGCTTTTGGCTTTTGATGCAATGAGCATTGCGGAGGTTGTCATCACCAACTCTGAGATGCCAACAGGAACCCGATCCCAACAATCCATCGCTCAAACTTTGTTAGAGGAGCGATTTTGAAGGGTAAATCCACAGAAAAAAGCAAAACAAATCGGCAAATAAACAACCCAAAAAATCAAAGTTAAAAAATTAAAAATAAAAACAACGGTGAGCCTCCCAGAAAGATGCGCGGGTGTTCCCTAAAATGTGGTGGAAGAGACAGAGACAGAGAGAATGTTTGAAAATAGGTTAAACAATGAAAGGCAACAAATAACCATAATATTATATCATATCATATCTTAGCTTTACCTTGTTCGTGTGTTGTTGTGTCGTGAATTTTACGTATAAGATGAATGTATATATGTATATAAGATCTCTCTAATAGTATTATAAAATATAAGAAACGTACGGCTCTTGTTTGTGTTGTGAGTTGACAGTTTGTGATTCTGATTATTCAGTTAGAAGGACACAGAGACAGACACATTGATTCCTAATCCTAGATCTGTTAGTTGTTTGTCGTTGCATTTTGTTCTCATAAATCTGCTGCTTCAACAACTACTAAACTAAGCCAAATTAAGGTACATTTCTTTTATAAGTATCAGAAGTATATGAGATTAAGAAAAATTTAAATATCAGACTTTTTATTCAAATTGTACCACAAGATCATAAAATAATAAATATAATTTGGTGAACCATGTAAAAAATCTGTAAACACTGCAAATTTGACCGTAAAACAAAAAGAAAAATCAAATTTATATAATAAACTTTATATTATTGAGTGCTACTTTGTAACCCTAAACCTAATTTTATAATATTGAAAATAGGAACGTTGGAATATACACTAATAATAAGAATACAAAATAAAATGCATTAACTTTATTTATTATTTATTTAATGAATTGCGTCGGCATTTATTAGAAAGACGTGTTTCGATGCACAATTTATAAACCTTATCCTTTCTAGAATAATAGTTGTTTAATCTTGGACCGTGTTTATTATGAAAACATTAACTATTTTGTTGACTAAAATATTATTCAATGTAATATATTGAAAATGTTAATGTTTCAATGTACTTAAATAATAGTATAAATGATTTTATTTTACTTTTTACAAATGTTAGATATTGGGGGAATGTATAAAGACAATGAATTTTAATAATGTTATTACTGAGTCTTTGAATTTGTGTATCAATTTATTAGCCATTGTATATTCATTCATTATATTTAAGAATATTTTGATTTTTAAAATTAAAAAATATCAGAGAATTAAAATAAAAAAGGCTATGAATTTATATTTATTATTTCATTGATATTTGTACTTATTTATAGTGTACAAATTTGAAATTATTTAAAATTATTATTACTTAATTATCAGTAATAGTGTTGCAATGAATTGTACGTGTTGCATAAAAAAATATGTAAAATAATTTATTATGTTAATGAATTATATATAGAAGATTATATTATAATCATGTTGAAATTGTTCGTTATAAAATATTTTGTGTTTATATTTTTGTGTCGAAAAAAATAAAGACAATTTTGAACATTTTTTGTTTACTTTCTTAAATGTTAAATTATATTAAGTAATGTTACATGTACCGGACAGATAATGTTTCTACTTCACATTTAACAAGGTGATTTATTTTTATTATTAGAAATCAGTGAGACAAATTTAATAATATCATTAATGACTGTTTGAATATTGCATTAATGTTTCTTTTTAAACATTATATTTTTAACTATTTATTTTATTTATTTACCATTTACAAATTTTAATGAAATTACAATTATTTTTTATCAACTATATACTCTTTTTTTTATTTATATATATATATATATATATATATATATATTGTGTTAGTTAAAAGAATTTAACAATTTTGATTTTATCAGTAAAGTTTATTGTTTTTTTTTTCATCTTATAGAAAACACCATAATGTTACGTTTCATTTTGTGAAGGAGAAATTTTTTTATTAAATTTAAATTGAATATATTTTGAGGTTAAGTACAATTAATATTCTTATTTTGATATTGAAAATTCACTGCAAACTTAATTCTTCGGACGTAAACTTACAAAATTTTAAAAGTTATATTATATATTTACATTCTAAAATATTATGGGTGTTGTATATAAAATGTAACCAAAAGTAAATATAAGTAATTGGTATGAACGAAATTGAGGATATATGTTATTATAGACTCATGTTTTAAGTTTATTTATGTGTAACTCCTAGGATTAACTTTGTGTGTATTATATAACACACTTCTTATCACATTTTCTAGATAATCAAAAATATATAACTCATTCTTTGTATATTTTTTTTATTTCTATACGAAAGTTATCTCATCTTTTAAGTTTTGTTCTGTTTCGATATAAATAGTAAAATCTTGTGAAGAAAAAAAGTTAAGAAATAAAAAAAAAATGAACTGATGTCTCCTTTCTTCAATATTGAATGTGTATATGTTTTTTTCTTACAAACTTTTTCGTTTCGTGAAAATATTTAAGAGATAAAAAGAAGAAGAAAGTTTCCTCGTTAAAAAGATTTTGTACTCGATGTGAAAAAAGAAATTATGTAAACAAAAAATCATACTTTATACCCATTGTATGCAAGAACTCATCAAATCAAACAACGATGCTTGTGATAACTACTTACTTACACAAGACAAGCATTACATCATTACTAAATGTTACAAGTCAAAATTATTTTATACGTGTTTATGAAAAATAATACTCTATACACAATTGTAAATCAATTTGTGAAGATGTTAATTTTTTATTCATAAATTAATTTGAACTAATTAACAAATATTTTTTATTTCTTTTCTTTAAAAATCAAAAGAGACTGACTTATCCATAAGACATCATTTGTATAGCAAACTTACATAGTCAATAATGAACAAACTAAATTGTTGAGATATATGAATTACAATCATTAAATGTTAAGAAGAATCACGTTGAAAATGTGAAAACCAAACACACTATTAGTTCGTTCCTTTCACTTGTTCTCTCTCACATATTCTTCAATCATAAGTTTTAAGATTCGATTCTGATGTATTTTGAAGTTTTTCTTTGTTTTTTATAGTTAGTTAATGTTATTTCAAAGTTCGTAACAGATTGTTATATCTGTTTATAATATATTTATTGAATTATATTTTTTTAATAGTGTAATATCTGACCTAATATATTATTTGACTTACTTTAGTTCCATAAATTAAACTGTCACCTGCAACATAAATTTCAGAATCTTTTATGTGACACCAGGTCAAAGTCAACCGTGGCATGCTTTGATGCGTTAATTTAAAAAGTCAACGAGGTTTAATTGTAACACATGATATGGGTTATTAAATTAAAGATAAAGTACAGAGGAGAATTGAGTAAATAATTGGAGACAAAATATAAAAATGTCAATACCCGATATTGAATGGGATATTACATTATAATAATCTATTTGTATTATGTCAACGAAACCCTAATTCCAATTGCCCAAACTTGGTTTTCTCCAACAGATATGGGTTATGGCGTCACTTCACCATTCTCATTCTTCACGCGTGTCAAATCATTATTTTTCTTTTTCTATTTCTTTTTACCCTAAAAAAATTATTTCATTCGTCCTGTACACGAAAAATTAAATATATTTTTATTCTTTAACTTTTTGTGAATTTTAAAATTAATTAATTTTGAAATTTTAAATTAATTTAGTCATTTATCCTTCGAATTATATGAATTTAATTTTTTTAGTGAAATTTTGTTAGATTTATTTAATATTTCAAATGTGTTTCATAATAATATTTGATTTAATATTAAAGCAAAATTTGATTAAACAATTTCAATATAATTCTGAAATGCATACAAAATATTAAATAAATTTAATAAAATTTGATTAAAAGAACTAAATACATGTAATTCAAAAAATAAAAGATTAAATTGGTCTAAAATTTCAAAATAAACTAATTCTAAAATTCACAAAAACATATTTAATTCTTACATAAAAAAGGGGCTAAATTAAAGAGGAGACAATTAATTTAATGTTTGTTTATGATCATTGAGATAAAACTTTACATGTTTGTACATTTTTTATATACAAATAAAATGCAAGTAAAGAAAAAAAAAATCTTTAAAAATGAGAGTTAGAAATTTATGGAAACTTGCAACAGAATGCGTATTCCAAAGTTTGAATCTGGAAAACTATTGATGATTGGAGAATGGTACAAGGAAAGAACAATAGCCAAGAAAAGTCTAAGAACAATATTTACATCAGGAAGTGCTTTTCAGAATCTGAGAGAGTAGACAACACGACAACCCATTATATTCTTCACATAAAATTTCATAACAATAAAGGACTATACTTAGGAATATTATTATATACCCAAATAAAAGAACAAATATTATTGGTTTATTCGATTTTCCATCTAGAATCAAGTGTACCCTCTTATCCTCATCTCAATAACCACGTTTTCTCACTTTTTTTTCTCTAACATTGGTTTTATTTTTGGGCTCAAAATTGTCTCAAACGTGGTGTTTTTAGTAAGGAGATAGTTTTAGGCCCATGTTGAGTAAAACTAAAAGTAGCAACGTGACATTCACAAAAAGAAAATACTATTTTAATAAAGAAACAATTCTTTAGTTAAGACTGTATAAACATTCTTTATCATTAAAAACAAAATATTTTAATCAAGTATAGTTACAATTACAACTTTCAAGAAATCATGAAGAGTTTGACCGATTCAACTTATACGACCACTTTGTATATATTTAGTCAAATTATATTTATATATATATACCTAAACGTTAACGGTTACGGCGACAAAATAGCGGTTTGGATTTTGCTGTGTTGTGCATGCGGTCACAAACACTGTCCTATAATACCCCGCCACGTGGCCTTGTGGTTGTTTCTGATGCCTTTTCTGCATGTTACTCATAATAATATAAATCGGTTCATTCCCACGTAGGAGAATTAATATATCTATTTCTTTTTGTTTTCATTCCATCAGAAGAAAAAATGGCTTTCAGGATAGCGGTAAATCGATGTCTTTTCCCTCTTTTAACACATCTTTCGGCTAACCCTATTATTCTTGAAGGCAAAAACATGCAAAAACGATACACGATTTATGATTTTGTTTTATTAATTCATGAGAAAAGCAAGTATGGTGTTACATACATATATAACTGGTATGATATTGATCACATGCAGAAAAATTTTCGATTGACGTTGATTGAACTGGGAAGTGGAAGGCGAGCATTTACGAGTCCCACCACTCCGAAAATGAAGCCGGTGTCCCGAGTGATGGACGGTGATGGTAACTCGAGATCTGGGTATGTGTTCGTGTAGAAAAAAAAAATATGTGAATATAAATACGCACTTTTTCGTGTTTGTGTAGAGCAAAAGAATGTGTGAATATAAATATGCAGTTTTTGATATGATATGAATGTGTTTTGTGATGGATGATAGGATGAGCGTGAAGGCAGAGCTTGCACCCGTGTATATCGTGGGCGGATTTGTGTGTGTGGCTTTGGTGATTGGAACACACACTGCGTTTCAACAATTGGTGCGGTCTCCACAAGTTCACGTCAACAAGAAAAGAAGAGAAACGCTGCCGGAGGTGTCTGATCCTGATCGCACCGTCAACTCCGCCGGAAAATTCATCGACGGTTCGTTCTTAAGAAAAGTGGGTCAGATTCAGGAAAACAGGGCCACACTCAACGATCCTGTGCACCCTAATCCATTCACCCGGTAAATCTAATTTAAATATCTGATTTGTTGTTACGTGTTTTCATAATATACTGATTATTATTATTTTTTTAAAATGTATTAAAAAAATATTTAAAATATTAACACATTGTATTTTTGATGCTAATGATATTTAATTATTGGTTTGTTGCATGTAGTCCTCGAACCCCTGAGACATTGAAGACGGTGGGCGTTGAACCAAGCAGGCGTTGATCAGATATTACACCATTACATGGCTTCGCTTTTCCTTAATACGTGATTAATTATAATAATTGAGTTGCATTAATTACGTCCTTCCATTATTGATTTTCAGTAATTTTGTATAACTTTGTTTGAGTTTTCAATCTGTATGTTGATGTAATTGTAAATAAGGCGATAGCTTGAGACTGAGTGCAAAAGTGATATGGCGCCACTCTGTTCTTTGCTTTTCTTTCTGTATTTTTATGTATGTATATATATACATATAAAATAAAAAATGTATAAACGACTTCTGAACTGTGTAAGTTCAACTGCAAGTTTTCTATGAGAATAATTAGTATTGAAATTAGGTCGAATAAACAATAGGATTTTTTTCATTAATAGTTACACTTTTTTTTAAAGATCGAGGTGCACTTTTTAATTTAAATTTATAGAAATGGATAAACTTTACACAAATACAGGATTTATTTATTTATTTATTTATTTAAGGAAGTCGTACTTCCATTATCTATCTATAATAATAAAGAGATTTATGATTTTGTATCCATATTTCACAATATCCATTTTATTCTTAGTTATTTTAAAAATTAATTATTTTATAAATAATTTATTTTTAATCATTTTTTTAGAAATTTCTTTTATCTTAAATCTATCTTCTATCTAAATCTAAATAAAGGAGATTCCTCTTTTTATGTCCATATTTTATAATACCCGTTTTATCCTTAATTATTTTATAAATAATTTATTTTTAATCATATTTCTAGAAATCTCTTTTGTCTTAAATCACTATTTAAACTTTTTTTACATATCTTTTTTTAATTTTATATTTAACAACTATTTTAAAAATTATATATTTGTTATTGATCTTAACTTAAATTTCTTAAAAATTATAAATTTATATCTATCTATCTATAACAATAAAGAGGATTCCTCTTTTTGTATCCACATTTCATAATATCTGTATTACCCTTAATTATTTTAAAAATTAATTATTTTATAAATAATTTACTTTTAATCATTTTTCTAGAAATCTCTTTTGTCTTAAATCATTATTTAACAACTATTTTAAAAATTATATATTTGTTATTGATATTGACTTCAATTTCTTAAAAATTAAAAAATGCGAACACGCACGACAGCGCCTGTGTGTTGGCTAGTATATACTAATGTTATCCGAGGTATTTTTTAAATATTATATTATATTAGTCAATAATAATATTAAAATGTTATTAAGTTAATATATAAAGTAAATTTATATTTTATTAAAAATGAACGAAAGAAAATGAAAAGATATTCGTTAATAAATAAGAAAAAAAATAGAAAAGATAAATAGTTTTGTAAAAGACATTTAAAATTAATGGTTAAATTTTAAAGATTTAACAAATAATTATATTATAAAGAATAAAATAAAAATTATGAGATATGAAAAAAAAATCTTTTTGTTTATATATATTTGTGTTCATATTTTAAAATACTAATTTTATTCTTTAAATGTAATTATTCATTAAAAATTGACTGTTACTTTTATAAATTTTTTATAAAATTGTCTATATTTGCTTATTCTCTTCTTCTTTCTTTATCAATGGTTATTCTTTCATTTGTTTTGATATATTTCACTTTATTTTATATATTAATTTAATAACATCACAATATTATCACCTACTAATATAATATCATACATATTTAAAAAATGTATATGTACAGTCATGATAACGCCTATCTTTCCACTAGTGTGTATATATATATATATATATAACCACACGTATTTTGTAAGTTTTATTTTGGGTAATGAAAGTAGAACAGGAAAACTAAGGCTAACAGATGGACACAATTTTCAATTTGTTTGGAATGCGCATGGCCATATAAGAAAGAAGCTTCCTCCGCAAACGTAAACCAGGTGAAACAAAAGTACTAAAAATAAATAATAGTAATAATTAATTGAAGAAAAGTTAGAGGTTGGATTAGACATAAGCTGAATTTGGAGTTTAATTGGAGGAAAGTTCTGGGTGTGTCTCTGAGAGTGGCATAAAAAATTGTGATAGATTTATTATCTATGTTCTTCTCGCACCACAAACACATTATCTTATCCCAGAATGTTGTGCTGTCAGAAGAAAGAAACCATATGTGAAATTTTTAAGAAAAGACTTTGGGTCTTTATTGGGGACATAACGATCCACACGTTAACTAAACAAAGAGACAAACTACATCGTTCTATAATTTTTGTCAGTAAGAAATGTAGAATATGAGAAAAATAGTATTGAATAAGGGAAAGACTAAAAAGTGTGTGTTGGGTTTAAGAGGGTAAAAAGAAACCAAGGTTCCGCTGAAAATGGTTGGTTTGTCAGATGAGTTAAGGCATCTAAAAAGACCAAGACCACATCGTTCTTAGTTTAATGCCACTGCCACACACACTCACTCACTCCACTCTTTCTTTCTTTCATCATCATTATTATGTGCATTTTCTCTGTTTATTTATTAACTTGTCTTTCGTGTTTATGGTGGCGCCATGAATCACGTGATGTAGTGCATATACGTGAGTTGCAGAGTTGCACAGGGACCACCCAGAGAGAAGCTCTAAATTTGGTACCCTGTCTTGGGGAAAGAGGAAACGGTGCATTTTGGGAGCAGAAAGATAAGGTAGAGTCATATGTGAAGCATGACCATCTTTATTTTCACCACGGCCTCACATAAATGCACATTCTATCATTATCATTACACCATCAAACCATGTACCCTACACCTACTAATAACTTTCATCTATCATGCTTGTTACTACCACTTCTTTAGTCCGTAATAGAAAATGATATTTTAATGATTAAATCTTGACAATTTTTTTTTACAGTTTGAGGTGTCATTTTTGAAATGTCTTTTTTTTTCTGTATTTTAAAACTATTTAAAGAATGTCATTCGGAAAAAATAGTCAAAATTTAGTTCTTAAAATATCATTACCCTCACCGTATTATCATACTTGAAGTATTGTCTACTTTTAAATTCGAAATTTCATTACAATTTTGTTATTAAAAGACCTCTTATGAAAGTGAAAAAAATAAAACTATTAAATGTACTGGAACACGATAACCTATATTATATATATGATTGGGTTAAATATGTTTTTGTCCCTCAAGTTTCAGTCAAATTTGGAATTGGTTCCTCTTTGAAATTTTTGACCAATTTAGTCTTTCATCTTTAGAAATGTATGAATTTAGTCCTTTTAAAAAGATTTTGTTAAGTTTATCTAACGTTTCAAGCGTATTTTAGGGTAATATTTTAATTGTTTATATAATTTGATCCATTTTTTCTTAAATGCTAACTTAAATAATATCATCAAACGTGTTTAAAACTTCAAATAAACTTAATAAAATTTGATTAAAAGGACTAAATTCACACATTTATAAACATAAATAATTAAATTGATCAAAAGTTTCAATAAGAACTAATTTCAAATCTCACTTTCTATATGATTTCCTATCATATATAGCTGCTTTTAAATAAGATGTATTGTTAATTAATGCTTTTAAAAAGAGGCTCGTCGAAATTCATAACAAAATGCATATTTATCTTACTAATTTTGGGGTTGTTGGGGTGCAACCTTTTTATACTGTTGGGGTTGTTCTTCTCTATCTCTCAACTTTTTCTTTTTAAAGGATTCTCTAATGACCCTCTGTTTTTTTAATCGATAAAAAATACACGTTCTTCTTTTAATTAAAGAAAAAAACATGTCTTGGAGATGTTTATTAAAAACTTTTTCTTTCAAAGTATAAAGACCCAAGTAGATTTTGTGTCTCACTAGAACACTTTTCATTTAAATAATTACGTGTTATCAGTGCTTCAAATACTTAATTATATCTGGACAGTGTTAAACTAATAATTTTAGAGTTACTACGAATCGTATTTATAATTATGTAATAATTCTGAATATCACATTTTAAAGACATCATATACTTCACCATAAAAGAGTTATAATTTTGGATTTGACCACTAAAATTATTTTGTTAAGGTATATTATTCAATAAAGTTTAACATTCCAGTGGTATATAAATTATGGAGGGATGAGTTTACACTAACGTGAATTGTATTTTCCTTTGCCTTATTAATTATTTCATATAAAGTGTGATTTTCAATTATCTAAATCATTAAGTTGTAATTATTAAAGGGTTAGATATGATTTTTGTCCCTCGAGTTTTAGTAAATTTTGGAATTAGTCCCTTTCTGAAACTTTATACCAATTTAGTTTTTTATCTTTAGAATATATGGATTTAGTTTTTCTTATCAAATTTTGTTATGTTTATTTGACATTTTAAACCCATTTTATGATAATATTTGAGTTAATATTGAAGTGAAAATGTCTTAAACAATGTAAAGAATTCAAATATTATCATGAAATACGTTTGAAACGTCAGATAAACTTAAAAAAAAAATTGGTTAAAATGACTAAATTCACACATTTTTAAAGATGAATGACTAAATTGAATAATTTTTTTGAGGAGAGACTAATTATAAATTTCACTGAAATTTGAGGGACAAAAACATATTTAACTCTCAAATTTTCATAGAAAAATTATAAACTTGAATAACAAAAAGGTATAATGAAATCGATGATTTTTTATGTATTTTAAGGTTGTATTTGCTATGTAATACATTCTTTATAAATGAAAAGAAAATACACATTTTTAGACTGTCTAAGTGAAATTGAACTCAAAATTCTCAATTAAAAAGGTTATTAAAATGATTTTTTATTTTGAACCTTTCTTCCGTAGTGGATTTGACAAACAAGTATAGTAATTATAAATTACTCTAACTATTTTTAATGTTTTTATTTCATCAAAATAAGTGTGTGGACCTAAAAATCTAAAGATTTAACTATGAACTTATTTTCACCGGAAAGAAAATGCCGAATATTTAATAACATTAAATATATTTGACGTTATATGATGACATGCACACGACAATGGAATTCCATTGGTTAATAATAGTAAAAAAGTTCGATGGGAACGGTCCAACGAACGGAGAACAACGTCTTAGGTTAGTTGTCATCCAAACGAACGGTGGATTCTAAATTCAATGCGTGGAAGTGCGTGTTATGGGTTTGCGTATAGTCCAAATTTTTTATTGATTTTTTTTATGTTAGTCTAAACATTAAAAATATATCATATTAATATTTTAAATATCTTTTTAATATATTATAAAATATTAAAATTAATTATAATCAATATATTATAAAGATATAATAAAAAAATAAAACAATAAAATTAAAAAAAAATCCAAATTTGTTTGCTTCACAAGATACCTCTTTGACTTTCAACTTTTCAAGATTCAGGTATGCATGATCAGCGTAGCATGTACGCGAGTGTCCACTACTTTCCATGTGCCTCACTCACACCAGAACACTCCCTTTTCAAATTCTCAGCGCGCTGAAACGCAAAGCCTTAATTAAATGCCTTCGTATTCGTGTGAGTGTCATCTTATCTCATATAGCCACTGCCTATTTTGTCGTCATTAATTTAACGGCTGCAGTTAGGTCGAATATCCAATCCCTCTTTTTTCCGTTCAAAAAACACAGTCAAAAAGAATTTATTTTGTTTTAATGTGCAAAAAATAAACTTAAAAAAAATTAATAGTTACTATAATTTTCAGAAACACAAAACGGTAACAAATATTTATTGGGTAATTGTACCATTGTCTGTTCTGGTTGGTCACCTTCATTAAACATTTTTACCGAATGGAATTAAATAGTCAATCATGAATTTTCATGAGGCTGAAACGTTTCTTAAATGATTTCTAACACAGGTTGAAAATTAAATGTTAGGTTTCGGATTCTGTTTCGTGCGCATTAAAAATAAATGTGAATGTATTCTTCAATATGGTTGAGCGTATAATATATGACATAATGGAAAAAATAGTAAGAAAATAAAATAAAAATTATTCTGTGTAAAAATGGAAACAAAACATCATTACAATTAGTTTCCTCGTATAACTATTATTTTTTTAACAGAAACTTTGTTTTGTTGTTTATAAAATATATAAAATGAGTTGGGAGCAGTTACAAGATTATGACAGAAGGGAATGATATATAATTGATTATAATAACACGGTTGAAGGCATTTCATTATGGAAGATCTACAACATCTGCAACATAATGCAGTGGTTAATGAGTGAGTGAGTGAGTTATAAGAGCATGGTTTTGGAGTGTAAAGAAACGGCGTAAAAGGAGAAAGGTGTAGTTTTTGAGAGTTAGAGAGAGTTATTTGAATGAATGAATGAAAAGAAAAGGAGAGAGAGGGTAGAAAGAAACAAGGAGAAAATCCAGAATTCGGATGTGTGGGTGGTTAACTGTTTATGTGTTGCTTTAGCGACAAAATAGAAAAGAAGAGAGAGTGAGAGAGAAAAGAAAGAAGCAAAAGAGAAGAAAGAAAGAAAGAAAAGAGAGAGAAGAAGGGACAGCTGTGGAAGGAGGGGTTGTGGTCCCCACCACAAAATCTTTCTTCTCCCGCCTTCGCGCTTCTTGAATCCCCTCATCTCTTCTTCTTCTTCTTGTTCTTGTTTTCTTATCACACCCCACTTACTTGGGAGAAACTAATGTTGTGGTGCTGCCATTATTCTTGATATGGACACCCCAGAGAGGAACCAGATCAGTGCTACCCTCTCCAAGTTTGAGGTTTTCTTCCACTTTCACTCTCTAAACTCTTCACCATTTCAATTTCATCTCTTTGTCTTGTCTTCTCTACTCTTTTTTCTGCATGCCTCTCATTCTGCACTTTCTTTCTTCTCAATTTTCTCTTCCACTCTTTTCTTCTCTTTTCGCTTCAAACATTTCTCCATCTTGCCTAAATGTCTTCTCTTTGTAGTTTTCTTCAACTCATAGTGCCAAAGTTTCTCTCTTTCGAACCAAGTCTTGCCAGTTTTTTCACTTCTGTAGATCTTTCTTCAACTTCATTTCAGAGGTCGTTTTTACAGTTTTTTTGTTTTTTGTTTTGTTTTTGTGGGTTTCGGCTTTCTTGTGTTCTACTATTTTTTTTCTCTCTTCTTCTTTTGGGGTGAATGCTTTTTGTTGATACAAGTCTAAACTTTGCGGGTTGCTGTACTCTTTAACAAGTTTTTGTACATGCTCTCAAATTGAGAAAATCCCACGAGTTTTCTTTTCTTTATTTTATGCATTTGCATTCAGAGAGACGGTTAATTCGCTAAAACGGGTTTTGACTGGCTCTAGATTTTCAAGAATGATGTTTCTCAAACAGTTTCTACAATCTGTCACGTACATTCTTGTAGTGTTTTATAATGTTCAACGAGTAATCCTTGTCAGATCTGGTCTGCTAAGAATGATTTGTAAATTATTCTGATTTGTTGTAGCTGTTGGGAAATTATGGAATGATTTTCTCCATTTTTATTTTTATTTTTGGTAGCTCAAGTTACTCTATTCCCGTGTGTATACAAGCTTATCCTTCGATTTATCCAGTTTAAGTATATATTTTTTTTAACATTTGCCATTTGCAGGATTCACCTGTTTTCAATTATATCAACAGTTTGTCTCCTATAAAGCCCGTTAAGTCTGTTCCCATTAGTCAGACTTTCAATTCACTGAGCTTTTCGTCACCTCCTTCCGTTTTCACATCACCCCACGTCAGCTGTCTCAAGGAATCTAGATTTCTCAGAAGGTAATATTGAAAATTTCTGATTTTTATGTCGTTATATGGTAATATTGAGTTATATATTTACTGATCCACCTTTGGTTCTTGCCCAATTGTTCATCTTTAGACATATCCCATTGGGCACATCAAAGCCTAAGATTTCTTCTGAAGATGTAAATAAAGTTCACACAATTGAAGAGGCTCTTGCAGATTCTAAACGTGCGCGTCATAACAAGGGTGAATCACAGAACACTGAAAAAGGGATTTCTCTTGGAGATGCTTCAATTGAGCACATAAAATTCTCAGTTGAACCACAGCAAACTTTAAAGTATGACACTTGCGGTAGCCCCGGCTATGATGAGGATAACACTCTTTTGGAATTGCCCGGTGAGGCAGCAGCAGCAGGTGCTTGTAAAACTGATTCAGTTGAGAGTGAAGTGCATCTTCAGGAAATGTGTCAGATGGAGCCAAAGAGTGAAGATCCAGACTGTTATTGGGATAGTTTAATTCCTGATGGCTCTGATATGCTAATTTTTAATTCCCCAGGTGAAGCAGAAGCTTTTAAGGGTCTGATGCACAAACCGTTGGATCCTTCTATACGACTGAGCGATTTTATGTCTGTGGTGCCACTTTCTGCCGTCCATAATGGTAGGAAAATGTTCATTGTTGATTCGGTTGCTTCAGGTTCTGAACATGAGATTGGAGATCACTGTTCTGAGCCAACGATAACAGCCACGGACACGGATCAAACACGGGAGAATCTTGCCGATGTTGTTTTGGTGACTAGCAATTATAACGAGAACGCAAATGATCAGGTAGGCATGTGAAATCTGTAAGTTTTAAGGCATGGTTTTCTAGGCTCTGTTGTATCAGCAATTAACTTGTTTTCGAAAGAAACAAATTCAACTGTAAAATGATGCACTGATTCCACATTTTTAACTGTATGGTTGCATATTATAGTTGTGGCTTGTGTTGATGTGACATTTCTAATTCTTGAACAACACTGTATTACTCAATGCGTTTTTTTTTTTTTATTTCAATTGGTATTGTGCTGCATTTTCCATACCCGGGTATATGCTGTTGTAAAGAATCAAGGTAATGGGTCATTTTGTATTCATTTGAAGCTGTCTTCTTTCTACTTGTTCATAAATGAATATAACAAATTAATCTGTAAGTACTCTTGGGTTTTGGTTTCAGCTTGTTTCTGTCACGCACCGTGCCATAAGGAGGCGTTGTCTGGACTTTGAGATGGCCAATGTGCAAAAGAAGAACTCTGATGATAATTCAAACGCCGGTTCAAGTACATCAGAGTCCGATGAGAGGAATGTTGCCAATGAAAAGCAACTTCTTCCAGCAAAACTCAATGGGAATTTTCAGAGGGGAATTTTGCAGGGAATTGGTCTACACCTGAATGCACTTGCTGCCTTGAAAGAATACAAGGGCATACAAATTGAAAATTTGTCTTCTGGAAGACAACTCAGCCTGCCCAACTCTACTTCTTTGCAAATCTCTACAACCCAAGAACAGCAGCATCTTTCAATGGTACCTGTTTCATCTGAAAGAGAATTGGATTCGTCGGACAATGGGGTTCAGCCTACCGAAGATTGTTCCCAGCCATCGGTTTACATGACTGGTGAAGACTTCAATAGGAATAGTCCCAGAAAGAAAAAGCAAGTGCAGTTGTTGATTACGTGTGCATCTCGTAATTTAGAAATTTTCCTTTCTTCGTTAGTCTCATATCAAGTTTGGTTTGCAGACGTAAGATGGAGACACCTGGCGAAACTGAGGGTTGTAAGCGCTGCAACTGCAAGAAGTCGAAGTGTTTGAAGCTGTAAGTTTGAAAAGAATGTTATTTATCTTCTTGTTTTTGGTTGCAGAATTGGAATAAGTTACATTGATTAATGTTCTAGCGTTAAGTTTTCCATTCTATAGCCTTTACGGTATTGAGTGGTAATGATAGAATCAATGAGACATTCATTCTGAGAAGAACCAAGAAAGGAAAAGAAAATGAACTCACTGTAGTTAAAATTTGAAATTGACCTTATATTTACCTTCTCTTTTTGTATCAGTTACTGCGAGTGTTTTGCTGCTGGTGTCTACTGTATAGAACCCTGCTCCTGTCAGGATTGCTTCAACAAACCTGTTCATGAAGACACTGTTCTTCAAACTCGCAAGCAGATTGAATCTCGCAACCCTCTTGCATTTGCTCCAAAAGTCATCAGAAGTGCTGATTCTGTTCCTGAAATTGGGGTTAGAAAAATAAACTTAAACTCGGTTATTCACGTGTGCAATTTGAACAACCTTTTGTATGGTGTTAACTATTACCTTCTTGCAGGATGATCCAAATAAAACTCCGGCTTCAGCACGACACAAAAGAGGATGCAACTGCAAAAAATCCAGCTGCCTAAAGAAATACTGTGAATGTTATCAGGTTTGCACCCTTGTCCATCATCCCATCCTGTATGCTTTCAGTTTCAGTTATAATATGAATTACAAATGGTTGTTTTGATTTGAAGGGTGGTGTCGGTTGCTCCATTGGCTGTAGATGTGAAGGGTGCAAGAATGCTTTTGGCAGAAAAGATGGTAAGTTTCAATCAGGATCAACTGGTTGGCTATCAATTTAATCAGTTAGAAATGTCTTCAGCATTTCGATTGTTTCCTCTTGAGTGGTAAATAATATTCCTGTAGTTATTAATTGACTTGTTCTGAATTGACACAATTCCTTATTTATTTTTGGTTCAGGTTCTGCTCCTGTAGGCATAGAAACTGAGCAAGAAGAAACGGAAGCAAGTGACAAGGGTGTGGCAGAAAAAGCTTCACAGAAAACTGAAATTCAGAACACCGAAGAGCATCTGGATTCTGCTACTGTATCAACACCATTACGACTTTCCAGGTTTGATAAGCTGACTTTTTTCTTTTTTTCAGTTGAGATAATGAACAAAAGCGATGTCCCTTATTGATTGATGTTATTTCATTTCCATGGAACAGGCCTTTGCTTCCGTTGCCCTTTTCATCAAAGGGAAAAGCACCGAGATCCTTTGTTACCACCATCTCAGGCTCTGCATTGTTTGGCAGCCAAAAGCTTGGGAAGCCAAACTCTCTTTGGCCTCAATCTAAGCATTTTCAAACTGTCCCAGATGATGAAATGCCAGAGATTCTCCTAGGTGATACCTCTCCGGTCACATGCATCAAAACTTCTTCTCCAAATGGCAAGAGGATCTCCTCTCCCAGCTGTGACTTGGGATCATCTCCTAGTCGCAGAGGTGGCAGGAAGTTGATATTACAGTCCATTCCTTCATTTCCTTCTCTCACCCCTCACCCTTAGAATGGGTTCTTTTTTTGGTTGTAAGTTAGTTCCCCTCTTCCCTGTTAATCATGTTTTTAGTTTGTTGCAATAGAAGCCACGCCTTAGTCTTTTTTATGTATATTGATCTCCGTTTTACTTTGGTAATAATATGTTGCATTCCTTGGATAATGTACTATTTAAGTAATAGTTATGATCATTCCTGGTGATTAATCTTTACGTTTTTCTGTTGTGCTTTTTGCCATTTCTTTATGATTAAGTTCCTGAGGATGCATCTTAATATAAGCTGTTGATTTGTCCCTGAAAGTGGATTGTAACTTCATCAAACAAACAAGATTTATAGTTTTTAACCAATGCTGGGACAGAAGTCAATCGGTCTGTTTTGACTGAAATTTTGTGACTGGTAAGTGCATAAATTGTTGGATCCATTGCAAAAAACTATAGCCAATAATCAGCATAAAACTTTCCATTTAAAACATACTACACTGCAACATATGACTGTATTGTACTTATATACAGCCGAAACATAACTAAAATTATTAAGAAATATGCATGAATCAGTGTTCTTTAAACAAAGTAGAATAGAAGACATCACAAAAACATCTCTTGTAAACTTGATCTCAGTTATATCTGTTAATTATTTGAAAACATTTATAACTGAAAACCAGGTGTTTTGCAACAAAATTTCATCTAATATTCAATATGGTGTTCCAATTTGAATCTCAAAGGTTCAGATACGTTCTTTTTATTTTTCTTATAATTTTTATTACTCTCTCCCTTTTAAATTGGATCATCTTCACATTCGATTTCAAGTTCTCCTAAAATGATGTTAAACTTCTTGGTTACATTTATATAGTGTTGTTCCATTGCAACTCTGTATATACCTTGGGCTCCGTGATAGCAATATTGCATCTTTGATAAACGCCCAAGAGATAGTTTTATTTCTCTAGCAAGTTCTTCACTCTCTTTTAGACGAATAATTTTCTTTAGAAGTTTGCATCTTTACACACATCTTCTAATTTTGATTCTGCTCCTTTGTCTCCTTCATCTACAGTGCTTTCTTTCATCATCAAATTTAAAGCAAAATAACACTTTTATTTTTGTTGAGAAGGTGCATTATCTTTAAGAAGCTTTCATATTTGTTTTATTTTGAACCGGTCAATTTGCTTTGTTTAGAATCTAATGGATTAGGTATTTCCTAATATTCAGCTAAGTTATTAGTATGGTTGCTAGAACCATGGAATGTGATCTCTTGATGACTTATTGCTGAATGTGTTTAAAATCAACAACTTTAACTTCTAATCTCTTCTGGGATTTCTGTTCGACACTAAGCAATATTTGATCGATGTTATTAGACACGTAAAGGAAATACTTCCCATCATTTAATTTTCACTTTGAAAATGAATACTTTTCAAAAACTTAGTTATTATTGCTCTCATGATTTGTAGGACTAGTATGGTCAATAGATTACGCTTGAAGTTCTTACCAAACAGTCACCTTGTTAATTATATTCAACAATTTGTAACAGTGCTCTTGATTAGTATCTCAAACTCTCTTATCAAAGTTGAAAACCTACATATTTTTTATTCTTTCATTGTTCTTGTATTTATTTATGAGAAAGTTGTGCATTAGCCTTTTGAACCTAAGTTGATCATTCCTGTAAAAATGGTGCTTGAAACAGTAGAGAATAAAAAGAACTTAGCTCTGGACTAACTTATCTTTCTATAGAATTTTCGGGAAACTAGTGCACTTCACAGTCTTCTTTTACGCCTTCAGAATGTGACATTTTAACAACTGAAACATGATAGTTTTCCAATAAAAGTAAAATGGGTACTACAATTGAAACATATGTTTCTGTCTTACACCGTCAAATATGTTACTAAATTATAGCCACCACTAAAACTATTTACTAATTTAGTTATTTGATTTTGTGGATTCTTCTGCGTTGGTCTGAATGATTTGAGAGAAAATAGGTTGTTGGGTTCTCTCATACATACTCATCGGTTAGTTGAAATAGCTTTTCTAAGAGGTGAGATTTCACTGTTTCAGTGTTCGTGGTGTGCGCAAGCTTTCTTTCGAAAATCTTCACGATAAAAATATGGCCTCAGATTAACACTGAATCTTCTATCTACCAACAATTCTGAAAATTTTTATATGAACTGAATAATAAATAGGTTTCGGAAATTTTATATAACATGCCATAAATTTCTATAGACCAATGATGAGCTATGTTGAATGTTGAATGAATCTGGGATTGCCTTTGACTGTTCCTTAAAATCACAGTTGACAGAATCTCCTTTGACCTCCATCTACTACATGTTCTTATTCTTTCATATAATACAAAATTATTAAGGACTTCTCTAATCTACCATGTTCTGTAGTGACTTTTTCTAGAAAAAAAGAAGATAAAAGATGCATTGCTTGTAGCATCACGGCTTCTAAATTGGCAACTGATAAAAGGAAAAAATAGATTGAAATTTGAATGTTTAATGAAATGAGAATGGGACCGTGCACGGCACAGGGTGGCTTCTAGATTTGGAAATTGAAAGACTCGTTGGTGTTGAGGTAGGTGAGAGTTGTGTTGGTCTTGGAAGTTGAAATTAAGAAGAGAGGTTGAATAGATAACCTAAATTTCTCACCAATTAACCAATATGTGTGTTCTTGACAAAGGTTTGCGTACCACCAATGATGTCTAGAGAAAATGGGAAATGTGAGGAGTAAAATCACATCATGTGGGTCTTCATTTCCAACCTCTCCAAGTACTCTCTTCTAAACATTTCACTTTGGTTGGCTAGTAACATCACATGAAGAGCTACCACCAAAACAAATAAAAAAATTCACACTTTTCCTTGAAGATCCTCACGAGCATTAGACTCCTTGAGTATTATCCTTTCGTTAGATTGAGCATCTCGACCCGCTCTCACGGGACAATTATTCAATTTGCAATGATATTTTCCTTAATAATTGTTCACTAGGAATCGATCGTGACCTTAACTCTGATACTAATTGTTAGATCGAACCCTTACCAATAGGCTAAAAGTTATAGTTATTAGTTAAGACGCAACTCCTTTTACTTAAGAGTATAACAATCCAAACGTCACAATTCGATTGAGACCCGACCCATTTACCTCTGTCATGAGACAATTGATGTCACATGCAACACCTTTTTCTTGGATTCATTATATAGTGAGTAAGTCATGAATCAAACAATTAAGTTAACAAATTATAAGGTTATATTTGTATCTACTTATATATTTTAAATTTGTTTTATTTTTAGTTGATATAAAATCTCTAACACATTCATCACATTATGACATATACATATCAAACTTATAATTAAATATTAATAAATAATTTGACGGCTTGATAATGTGATAGATTTAATAAACAACTAATTTTATTAAAATAGATTTTGGATTACTTTAATATCATCTTAAAAAATAGATTTTTAATCTAATTAGTAAAATGAGATTTATATCCACCTGTTTATTATAAATCTGTATTATTATTTTTATGAAATTATTATGTCCAACATCTTTTATATATATATATATATATATATATATATATTTACATTTTACATTCAATGTAAAATTTCTGATTCCAAACCTGAATTTCTGCGAAATCCATTTATACATGTACTTGTACCGTACCTGTTTAAATGGAATACATAATTCTTCTACATTACATTACATCATTCAAAACAAAAATATTCTGAATTGAAAACAAAAATCAATAGTGTCAACTAGCTTAGCTGTCATGAAATTTCAAATTCAACTTGTCTGTGTTCTTCAAAAACCACAATTATTTGTAATGTGTATTGCATTGTAGCAGGTTTGATCATTGTTTAATGCATTGTATTTTACAAAAGACAAACTCTTGCAACCACCATTGCTTTTGACTTTAGAATCCCCTTTACTTTATTCCAAAATTTGTCATTCTATATGAAGAATATGAAGAAATAAATATGAAACTTTATATTCCAATCCACAATACCCAAATTTATTGTCGGTTCGGTAAAAAACAAAACACGTAGCTGGAAGCAACTAATCATTGTTTTTCTACCTTCAACCCCGCAAGAAACAAAGATCATTGCCACAACTTTAACAATGTCTTCGACATGCATTAAACATTACTTACATTTCAAAACCAACTAACTTTCTAAACCTTTATAACCAACCAAAATGAATATAATGAAATTAATTAAGCCTGTAAAGTTTATAATTTCATGGGATAAGAGACTATGATTCTACTCATGGGGAAAGCTACTAAAGAAATGAAATTATTCATACAATAATAGATAAATAATTATTTAAACTAATCATAAGATTATTTTAAGTAATTAGATTTTGTGATTTAATTTTCCTCTTGATGAAGTTAATGGTTGCAGTTAATTTCTAACCCTTTTTCTGCAAATAGTACTACATGCATATATTTCTGTAGGATCCAAGTACTTTATCTAATAATAGTTTGTACTTAAAAGGCGCAAGTAAATTAGTTAGAGGAAGGAAATTAGTATATATCTTAAAACTTATCAATTTAAAAATATTTAAAGTAAGGAAATATTAGTAAATCGGGGATCTAATATATGTATATACTTCTTATATTTGGTTTGCGTTTTACAATAAATATAACATTGCAAGAAATCAATGTTTTACAAAAATGATTTTGGCAAATTATTTAACAAAATTAGTCTCATAATGAGTAGAAGTAGAAATTTTCTGAGTTAAAATATTTTTTTAATGAAAAAACATATTATTTGATACGGTAATACATTAATTTCTTTAAAATTTGTGGAAATTTTATATGAAAATTTCCTAGTTATATCTTTTACAATTCGAACATAATTTAAAAGTTATAATTTCTAGAATTGATGGTTCACGAATATACACAAATTTGTGTAGTAGGAAAGTCTCTTCAAAATTGCAGGAAAGTAAACATTTTTTTTTTCCTTTAACGTGTGAATGTATTTATGTATACAGCAAATAAATAGTTTAGATTTAAAAAAATTGGATATTTTTTGTTGAAAAAGAAATCCCTTGATTCCCGGAGATGATGTGCACTGTTTCTGTTTGGGATTTTCAAAGTGAGGAGAGGTGAATAATAATGCAATCCATGACTACTGTGTCACAAACCTGAAGAATAGGATTATTTTATAATGTTTAATTGTAGTGATTAAAACATAATCATGATTTTGGATCCCATTAACGTTCGTTGAAATGGTGGATTCTTCTTCTATGCATTCGCACGCATCCTTTCCTTAGAGGATACTGTAACGCTAATTATTATATTAATCTCTCCAAAACAACATGATTATCAACTAAACCACAGCACTCACACTTTTCCGTGCTCTGTGTGTGTACATTCTCCTTTTTACAGTTGACGAGTCATATGTGTCAGAGCCGACACGACACAATTCTATATTGCCAATACCCCACTTCAAAGATTGCCACTTTGTGTCTTCCAGATTGAGAAAAAATGGGGTAAGATGGAAGTTTTGCAGCTGCTGGGGGTTCTGTTTTCAGCATCACAGCTGCTGGTGTGCTGGTGAAGAAGATCAACTTCTCAGATTCCATCCTTCTCGGCTCTGCTTCATCCCAATTGCTCCAAAGAACCATACTTTTTATGATTTTCTACACACCCATTTGCTTCCTTTGATGGTATTTTATTCCTTGAAGTGGTGGTTAATCAAGATCATTCGCTTGGTGAGTACATGATCTCATAAAGCCTTTTGCTCAACTCATAAATTGTTTTTCTCATCACCACTACCTTTTGATGCACCCTTTCTTTTCCGTGACTGCAACTTTTACTGTCCATTTCTCTTTTCTACTTTAACTATTCATGATCATCGATCATTTTTTCATAGGATCCGCTACCTAATATTCTATTTGTATACTTCCTCTGCTCTGACATTTTGCTGGTGTTTCATGAGTTCATATTTTGATTATAGAAATTGCTCTTGCCTCAGGACAATTTTTTCATCAATTCTTTCCATACCTAATATAGAAAATGTATGTTGTATCTGTGGCTGGATTTTGGAACCCTTTTGCATTAAGAAGTATTTTGTTTTATCTACTAGGCAGTCCATGTTCCATGCTATTCTGTTACCCTCTTGTTTACTCTTTCTAGCTCCCTTCTTTGTGGCAGTCCTCCCCAATATCAAATTGTCTGAGCAGCTGAAACAAGAGGTTCCTTTCACAGATCAACTAAAGCTGTGTCCAATTTGCCCGGTAATAGAATGGAAAGAGATTGCAACTTTCATATACATTAAGTCATGGGAATAAAGTTGGAGTTCTGATGAATCTGGAGCACCCCTTATCAAGTGTACTTATGTTGACATTCATTTGATGATAGGTACACAGAATGGTGAAACTGTCCTGAAGAGTCTCAAATTAGGAAGACGCTGGTGGTGGAAATATATGATCTTATAGTCTTGTCCATCTCTAGTAATAGGCTTTTGGAAAATCAAAACTATTTGTGTTGTCATAATTTGCTGGAGTCATGGCAACCTTGTCTCATTCTGACTCCCGGCGCTCATATTCTTGGTGGTGGGATAGCCACCTACCAAAGAATTCAAAATGGCTTCAGGAAAACCTTACAGGTGTGTCTTCTTCCTCTCTCTCTATGTGTGTGTGTTTTGAAGATATGTTTATAGTATGATTAGCATTGTTAATTTTTTGAAGATGCCCGTTAGTTTTCTCTCAAAAGCTTAGGATTAGGATGACCTAATTTCATTATAGCATCTTTAGCAGATCTATCGTTGGTTGGTAATATCATATTGTGTCAAAATCAAAAAATCCTATATGATATTGTCATAAAATAAAATCATTATGTCTATTTAGCATCACCAGTCTTCTAAAAGACAAAAGTGTGAGCCATCAACTACCCAGCAGGAATAATATATTCACTTTTCATTTTGCTGTTTGGATGCCAACATAATCATTAAATCGGAATTCATTACGTTTAAATTAATGATGGATATTGAGGCTCAAAGCAGTCGATGAGTATGTATATATGAACATGGTTTTTAACTTTTTCTACAGTTATTTTTAAAAAGTAAAAAGCAAGGGGAATTCCAAGTTATCAGATATGAGATTAAATTTTCTTGTAACTCTGTTTTGTTAAATTGAAATAATAATGGTACATAGCAAATCCAAGGATATAAATACGAAGACAAAATTTCCTTTTCATGAAGTGCCTGTTCACACAAACCAAGGTTGAACCACTTTTACTTTTTTAATTTTTTGGACTCGTTGTTCGACTTTGTGGCATTAGAAGTTATGCAAAATATGCCACCTAAGAAGTTATATGAACATGTGAAATAAGAAAATGTTGTAAAGCAAGACATAAACACAAGCGGATGCAGACATTTTTTAAATAATGAATCCGTTATGTTTTTGTGGAAGATGTTATCATATATATATATAAGTGCGAGTAATAAGGAATTAATGCTGGTTGGTGACCATGATGCGTATCTTTGTTAGTAAATTAACTAAAGTGATGCTATTTTTATACAGACATAGATGCCAAAGTGAAAGCCATGATCAAGCTCATTGATGAGGAAGCAGATTCATTTGCAAGGAGGGCAGAAATGTACTACAAGAAGCGCCCGGAGCTCATGAAATTAGTTGAGGAGTTCTACCGAGCATACCGTGCTCTAGCAGAGAGATATGATCATGCAATGGGGGAGCTACGCCATGCCCATAAAACCATGGCAGAAGCATTTCCCAACCAACCACAATACATGCTGAATGATGATTCACCGTGTGTTGAATCACACACACCAGGAGTTCCTTCTGCAATATATTCTGAGTCTGAGCTTTCAGAGAAAGCAGATGGTGAAGTTCAAACCTTGAGGAAAGCCCTGGCGAAAATACAGTCCGACAAGAATGCTATCTTTCTTCAGTATCAGAAGAGTATGGAGAAGTTATCAGAAATGGAAAGAAATCTTAATAAGGCACAACAAGATGCAGGAGGCCTTGATGAAAGAGCGAGTAAAGCTGAAATTGAAACTAAAGTTCTGAAGGAAGCCCTGGCACAGCTAAAATCTGAGAAGGATGCTGGTCAAGTTCAGTACAATCAGTGTCTAGAAAGTATAGCTAAACTAGAGACCATGCTATCTCTGGCGCAGATGGATGCCAAGGAATTTGATGAGAGATCTTCTAAGGCTGAAATCGAAGCAAAAAAGCTAAGGCAAGAACTAGGCCAGTTGGAAGCTCAGAAGGATGCTGGTCTTCTTAAATATAAACAGAATCTTGAAAAGGTCTCAGTTCTGGAAGCCAAGATAACCCTTGCTGAGGAGAACTCCCGGATGTTAAATGAGCAACTTGGAAGAGCAGAAGCAGAAATTATAGCACTGAGAAAAAATCTTGCTGAACTGAATGAAGAGAAAGAATCTTTAGCTGTCCTTTACCATCGATGCTTGGAGAAAATATCTAAAATGGAGAATGAAATTTTGCATGCCCAAGAAAATTCTGAAAAGCTCAGCAGAGAAATTGAGAAAGGCGCTGAAAAACTCAAGACTGCAGAAGAAAATTGTGATACGTTGGAGAGATCAAATCAATCTCTTCGACTAGAGGCTGAAAATCTCTTGCAGAAGATAGCCATGAAGGATCAAGCACTTTTAGAGAAGCACGCTGAGATAGAGAGGCTGCAGAATCTAATGCATGAAGAACATTCTCACTTTCTTGAAATTGAATCCACTTTGCAGACTCTGCAAAAGGTGTACTCGAAGTCACAACAGGAGCAAGGAACTCTTGTTATGGAGCTTAAAAATGGGCTTCAGTTGTTGAAGGACTTGGAGCTTTCCAAACCAGGTTTTAAGGATGAAATGCAAGAGAGTGTGGAAGAAAACAGAATGCTGAGTGAACTTACTTTCTCTTCCACTAGGTCATTATTCAGAAGACAGCAAATGGAAATCTCTAAATTAAAGGAGATCAAAGAGAAGCTTGAACGAGAATTCGTAGCAAACTCTGAAGAAAACAATGCCCTCCACCAGGAAGCTCATCAAATAAAGAATGATATCCAGCACTTGAATAATAGATACCACGCTATGCTGGAACAACTACAGACTTTAGGTTTGGATCCTAGATGTTTTGCAGCATCTGTGAAAGATTTACAAAACGAGAACGCAAATCTAAAGGAGGTCTGCAAAGTGGAACGTAATGAGAAAGAAGCTCTTCGTGAAAAGTCAAAGGATATGGATGAACTTTTGCTACAGAACGCCTTTATGGAATTTTCCCTTTCAAGTTTAAATGATGAACTGGATGGATTAAAAGTAACAGTGAAGAAATTTCAAGAGTCTTGCCAAGTTCTCCAGGAAGAAAAATCCACTGTCGTTGATGAGAAATCAGCTCTACTTTCACAGTTACAAATAGTCACCGAAAGTATGCAGAAGCTATTGGAGAAGAATGCCTTGCTGGAGAAGTCCCTGTCTGATTCAAAGTTTGAACTGGAAGGTTTGAAGGCGAAATCAAGTGACTTGGAAGAGTTTTGCAAGTTGTTAAATGATGAGAAGTACGATCTTCTCAACGAAAGAAGCATTCTAGTATCTCAGTTGGAAAGCGTTGAGTTAAAGCTAAGTAACCTGGAAAAGATGTTCACAAAACTAGAAGAAAAATACGCCGATTCGGAGAAGGACAAAGAAAGCACATGCAATCAAGTACGAGAGCTCCATGCTTCGATTTTGGTGCAAACGGAAAAGCATGCTAATCACAAACAGTTAAGTGAAGTTCGACTGACAAATTTGGAGAATATTTTTCATGCACTACAGGAAGAACTTCGTTTGGGGAAGATAGAATTTGAAAAAGAAGTTGACAAAGCTGTAAATGCTCAGGTCGAGATGTTCATTTTGCAAAGTTGTATAGAAGATCTGGAGGAGAAGAATTTGGCCTTGTTATCTGAATGTGAAAAGCATGTTGAGGCATCGAAATTTTCTAACAAAGTTATCTCCGAGTTGGAGACTGAAAACTTTATGCAACTGATAGAAGAAGAGGTTTTGTTAAATGAAATTAGAAAGCTTAAAATGGCTATTCATCAAGTGTGTGGGGCTCTTCAGATTGATTCATACGGTGGGCACGACAAAGGAACCAAGCAAGAGGAAATACCAATATTGCATATTTTGGACATCATCGAGGGCTTCAAAAGTTCTAGTGTGAAAAACCAAGAGGAGAAGCAGCAGCTCCTTCTACAACATCGATCTGAGAGAGAAAAAATGGAGTCAGAGAAAAAGATCATGCAGCAAGAGTTTGAGAGCCTGAGAGAGAAGAACGCGATGTTGAAGAAAGAGAAGGTTGAGCTCCTGGAGAAGAACACCCAACTGAGGACTGAAGTGGCCAATGGAGAAGAAAGAGCCAATGCATCAAAGTCCAAATTGGCTGCTCTACGTGCAGAGTTGAATGATTTGCAAAGAACAAATCAATTGTTTCAGGAAGAAAATAGTAAGATCCTTGAGGAAAAGAATTTACTGCTTAGGAGTGTTTTGGACCTAAAAGATGCAATTTCCGTGGCTGAAGATGAAAACAGCACGATCCTACAAGAGGTACTAGCCCTAAGCAACCTCAACTTAGTTTATGAACGCCTTGTCTCCGACAAAGTCATTGAGCAAAAAGCACTTTCTGAATATCTCAACAGTAATCTTAGCCGTTTAAACAGTGACCTTCATCAGGAACTTGGTATCTTAAGGAAAAAGATTGAGGTGAAAGAAACCGAGAATGTTTATCTGAACGAGTCTACTGAGAGGATGGATAAGGAGCTGCATGAAATAAAAGGTGCAAATTGCCGTTTAAGTCATCAAGTTAAAAATTCAGAGAATCTTCTCGAGAAGAAAGATGTAGAACTGCTAGAAATGGTAAAAAGGCTGAGGGCTGCGGAGACATTGAATGAAGAGTTTTGCAGATACATTGAGGAGCTGAAGATGGATCAAGAAGAATCAAGATTGACCAGATTAAGCCTTGACAGGCAGATTCTTGATCTATCAGAAAATTGCATGAATAAGAAAAAAGAAATTGAACACCTTCATGAAGAAAATAGAAGCTTGCAGTCTGTGATGAAATCGTTACTTCAGGAAGTTGAACAACACAAGGCTAGGGAGCAAGCACTGAATTCCGAGTTGCTGGACAAAACAAATGAATTCCAGCTTTGGGAGGCTGAGGCTGCTGCGTTTTATTTGCAGCTTCAGATTTCATCAATTAGTGAAGAACTGTTGAAAAGCAAGGTCACTGAACTTACTGGAGTCTGCAAGAGACTTGACGATGAAGGTGCTGGAAAAGACTTAGTGATTGAACAGATGATAGAAAGAGTCAATTTACTGGAAAAGGAAAATAGAGGGCTGAAGGGGCAATTATCTGCATATACTCCAACGGTTACTTCTTTGAAAGAGGATTTTGCATCTCTAGAGCACACTTACTTGCGTTGCACCAAAAATTCTTTTTCTGGAGGCAACAGGGGGAAGAAGGTAGGGTCCTCTTTGAACTAGATATTATGTAAATGTATTTTTTTCTTCCTTTTCTCTTGTCAAAACAGCTTATATAGTTAGTTCACTTCTATTTTCTATTTATCCACGTCTACCTTGAATGTTTATCCAGGATGTAGCGATTGAGACTTGTCCCCAAGAAAATACCCATCAAAGTTTAAGAGGAAATGAAAGTATTTTAATACCAGATGTGGTTGAAGATTTGCTAAGCATCCAGAAAAGGATTAGAGGAGTTGAGAAGTTGATGATGGAAGAACTTGAAAGACGTATGAAGCAAGAAAAAGTGACAGGAAATTTCGAAGCAGAAGCAGCATCAGAAATGACAGAGCACTCAAATTTGGAAGCTGCTACTTATCCAGAAATTGACAACAAAAAATTGGTGATGAAAATCAAGAAAGACAACAGCACACGTGGCCATAATGCATGGAGAACAAAATCTCAAAAGCGGTTGATAATGATAGACATTCCTCTCGATAACTACAAGGATGATCCGGACTACAACAAGTATTGTAAGAGAGAGCTCAGTAGGAGCAACGACCATATGCTTGAGCTATGTGAAACTGATCAGCATGATGTTACTGAAGATACTAAGCTGGATTCTACTTCAGTAGAAGACGCAAACACATGGTATGACTCAGAAAAATGTCAAAATTACTCTTCAGAACTGGAGCGAGAGAAGGAATTAGGGGTTGACAAGCTAGAGTTGTGGAAGACTGGAAAAGAGACAAGTGAAGATGGCAAGAGGAGGATCTTGGAGAGGCTTGCCTCCGATTCTCAGAAGCTTGCCATTCTTAAAATGACTCTGCAAGACTTGAAAAAGAAACCGGAGACAAAGAAGAAAAGCAACAAGGTAAACGAGATTGAGTATGAAGCTGTGATAAGACACATAGAAGATGTTGAGGAAGCGGTGACGCAACAAATTGGCATGTATGATCAACTGGCAAGGGATTTTGAACTTTGCACGCCTTCACCTTCAGACACAAACACAAAGAAGTTGGAAAAGCAGCAAGTACAAATGATAAGGAAAAAGCTATCAGAACAGGCTCGAAGAGGTTCTGAGCAAATAGGAAGGTTGCAGTTTGAAGTGCAGAACATCCAATATATTCTGCTCAAACTGGCTGATATGAAGAACAACAACAGAATCTGTAGACCAACAACAGGTGTGTTGTTGAAGGACTTTATTCGGATTGGTAAGAAGAATAGCAGAAGGCGCCGTAAGGGGTGTGCTTGTGTATGTTCAAAGCCTTCAACTAATGAGGAATGAGTATGTTGTGAGTACTTTCTTTGTTGTGAGAAATCAGTTGTTAACATAGCTAGTAAAATTGAAGGTTTGTCATAAGAAATAAGAGACTATTCAATTTAGACTTATCTGATGGTAGCAACTTATTGCAAAAATCTGTATGTATGTTTTAGCTTCCCAAAGAATTGTACCGAGTGACTTGTATGAAGAAGAATTGCATTGTAACAGTCAATAAAACTCTCCATGCAATCCTTAGTTTGCAATCTAAAAGTGTAAATCTTATCCTCGGAAACTCACGTCAGATAATTAATTAACGTTGACTTGAAAAATAACAGTTAAATAAAGGTAAAAATAAAATTAAATGGGTTATTAATTATTAATTTTGTCGAAGCATTATTAAATATGTGAAAGGAAGTTTAAATTAAGTTTGAGTTATTGAAAATTGTCTTACATCTTGAATCTTTTTGAAAATATTAAAAAATATATTTTTCTTGATTGACAAGTAAGCAAAGCATGGTCTTTGGCGGCTGGGGAAGTCAACCATGGCTTACTGCAGCCTTGCATTAATACCTACTCTCATTCTCTCAACTATATTATCCCCTTCTTTTCCTTCTTCTTCCACTCAAATTCCTTCTCATTTTTTCAACCCCATCATCAACCTAATGGAGAAATCAGAAGGAAAAGAAGAAATTTTCGATTTGAGTGGAATATCTCTTCGACCCCTTGAGCTCTCTGACCTGGATGATGTCTTGGTGTGGACCTCTGATGAAAAGGTGGCGGCTTTCTGCACTTGGGACCCTTACAATAGCAAAGAGGGGGGAATCAATTTCATCCAAAACATAGCCGCCAAGTTTGCGTGGTGCAGAGCAATATGTCTGAACGACCGTGCTATTGGGTGTGTTTCTCTTTCCTCCAATTCAGAGCATGACCGAAGCAGGAACAGATCCATGGAACTTGGGTATGTTATCGGTTCCAAATACTGGGGTAAAGGGGTGGCCACGCTGGTTGTGAAACAAGTGGTTAAGGATGTTTTAACTGTGCAGCCATTGCCAAACTTGGAGAGGGTTGAAGCTCTTGTTGATGTGCTGAATGTTGGGTCTCAGAGAGTGCTGGAAAAAGCTGGTTTTCAGAGGGAGGGAATTCTGAGGAAGTATGTGTTCTTTAAAGGAAAAAGCAGAGATATGGTGATGTTCAGTGTTCTCTCTACTGATCCTCACCTTTCATCTCCTTAATTTCTTTTACTCTTCCCAAAGATACATGTCAATCACCATCCCATCATCTTTATCAACTGAGTGATTATTTGTTAAGTTCCTCATGCTTATTGGTTATTGAGACAAGAACGTGACTTGTTACTAGCTATGAGAACTTTTCAGGTGTGGTTGTTATTAGCTGTTCAATTGTTTTTGGTATTGGTGGAAGAATTTCCAGATTGTAAGAAGTTGTTGCAACTTCTTGTAGGGTTGGAGAAGTATTCTTCATCTTTCAAGGATTGAGTAATCGTAATTTATATTTATTGTTCGAGTGGGAAGTTGTGTTGAGACTGTATAATTAACTGGATATAACTGCAAAAGTGAATCAATATAGAAGTTGTGTAATTTGAAATATACCTATTTTACTTCAAATTACCTATGTAAAATCTCGTTTATAATCCGTATATTTAATATTTCTAATTACTTGCCGGCATAATTATTTTAAACCTTTAACTATTTTTCAATAAATGTTAAGAACTTAAAGTTAAACTATATTTTCAACCTTAAAATTCTAATATATATATATATATATATATATATATATATATATATATATATATTATATATATATTTAAATTTAAATGTAACATTATATATTTTTACTTTGGACTGTTAGATGTAATTAATATAAGTAATTATAATACACTTTTACTATTCACATTTTTAAATTTAAAAGAAAATGAAAAACATGTAACTATAATCTAGTTCACTGAATCTTTTATATTCTCGCTCAAAAGGTCTAAAATTACTAATTCTTAAATTGTTACCAAAATGCCTATAATGCTAAGCTTGTAATTAAAGGAACTATTGAATATAAATTAATGTTTAAATACTAAAATAAAAAGATAAACTACAAATAATTTTAATTTTTTATGTTTAAAATATCTCACATAACAATAGAAATAGGAAAAGCAAAAAGATAAGGATGAATTTAGAAATAAGAAAAATCAACTCCTCCACCTTTGATACTATCAGACTTATTGTTTAATGTTCCTTATCACTGAGTAAGGCTTACAGAGACAAACGATCATTCATCCCGAACATGCATATCCAATGGGGTGGTTAAAATTAGGTTTAGGTATATAACAATTGAAAAATGTTGAATCGAAATTCTGAGAAAAGGTTTGCAACAAATAAGTCAATGGTTGGATGTTGAATTCAGATGGCAGCCACACATCTCATCCTATTGCACGATCGATAGTAAAAACAATATGCAAAGATTGCACAAATTATGATAGGGATGAGAACATGCACACGGAATAGCAAAGAAATTTTAGCGTCTCCAATAAAGCTTAAGAAACCGAAAATCCAGATTGAAAAAAACAAATGCTCTCCTAAATGCCAAAACAAAATTTAAGTATAAATATTAGTAAATGCAACAGCAATTCTAAATAAACAAAAATTCATTATGAGACAGTTCAAGCTCCAACTACTTCAGTTGCTCCCTCCACTACAGTTTCATCAGCAGGTCTGTCGACCTTTGTTCCAACGTCTTCCGAGTAATCCCCGTGAACCTACAAGTATAAAACCCAAAATGTAACATATAAAAACACTTACCAAGTTTTGTTTACGTTATTATACAAGTACTGTGCACTAACAATGGTAAAAAATTTATACTAAAATTGCTTCATAACCAATAAATAAGGTCAAAAACCAACAGGAAAAGAACGAAGACGTTATAAAAAATAGGGAATCCCATGCGTAAAAAAAGCTTTTGACTAAACCATTCTGCCGATACCACACAATAATACAAAGAAAAATCAGCAATGCTCGACTGACTGCTTCAATGAGGCGCGAATATCATCAACTAATTGAAATATCTTTCATTGAATAAAAAAAAAAGTAATTAAAAATTCAAACAAAAAGGACATACCTCCATCAATTTGCCAAGGTCAAACTTTGGAGCTTTCAGAATCTTAACTTTACGAATGAACACATTTTGTAGGGGATAGATGCTTGATGTTGCTTTCTCGATCTCTTTGCCAATCATCTCAGGGATGAACTTGCGGACCAGTTCTTTCAAATCACAGGCTGTAGCCTGGTTAACCATTATCTCTCTCATTTTCCTGCGGATCTAAACGGACAACGGTGCCTTTTACAATCTCAGATATGTAACACATTCATCCCATAAACAATATATTAAACAAAATAAACCAAGAGCACATACTTTCAGAAAACATGTTCATAAATATGGAAGGCAATGTTTAATTAGAGCACATGTACTGAAGTGCAATTCCAAGAGCAAATGTTGATATAACTTGGTTCAAATCCTTCAAAATTTATATTACTATCTTAGGTACAATAGAAAGAAATGCAATAAAAACATGTTATATTTAACATCAATATAGAAACTTTTCCCTGCATATTTAAAACAAAATTGGATACAAAACATTTAAGCATACAACCTCTAAGGAGTTGGTACCTGTCTAATTTGGCTCGATTGTGCATAGCAAGTCCTCTTCACTTGGTTGCTGCGCCTCTTGGTAAAGCCAATGCAGAACATCCTCAGAGTGTAATTATCAGTGGTCTTCACATCTACATGAGCTTCGATCAAAGTTTGCCATTTTCGGACCAAAGACCTCAGCTTGTCAGTTGTGAAATCCATTCCCTAAAAAGACACATTCCCAATCTAATTGAAATCATCTGTCAAAAAGGGTGTAAAAAATAACTCCGGCCACTATCTTACCCAAAAGTTTGTCAAAACATTCTTTCCTTGAACATCCTCAGCTCTCAAACGGATCTTCTTGAAGGCATGGTCCTCATCCCCTTGAAGATCAGCCAATGAGACCTCAAAAACTCTGTGTTTGAGTCCTTCCGAAGCAATCTATTATTCAAAACAGTCAGTCAACCCATCACCAACTACACAAACTCACAATAAGCTTAGAAATTTAAAGTGCATGTACACAGAATAACACCTCCCAAATATTATTACAACTATAACACTCCAGACCATGGACAAAGTCAGAAAACAAGACAAGTACAACGACAAACCTACAATACTGAAATAAAACAACGAATAAGACACCAAAACAACAAACAGGTTCGTAGAGATAAAGAACAGCCAGATACAACATTCAACTTTTCATCCTTCAAATCTTTCCACAAAATTCTATCTTTTTTGTCTAAGTGAGTATATGCAGATCAAACCCTACAGTCATTCAACCCCTATGCCCCATGCCATATACAAAAATGAAACTGTATAGCAAGATTGATAAAAATAGGGTGAAAATACATATAAGATCGTGAAAACATAAATAAAAACCTTGGTTCCCTGGGTACGAGTGACGAGGGTCTTGCCCACATTCTTGACCTGGAACACAGAAGGGGCCTTGATATCGTACCAATCCTTCTTGGAAAAGGGATCGGCGCTGCGGATTGATGCAAGAAAAGTTAAAGAGATTGCAACAAAAAGTTAAAGAGAAAAGAAAGTGAAGGAAATGGGCACTAACGCCTTCTTCTTGCCACCCTTCTTTCCTTTGGAAATCCTCTTGTTCTTTCCGACCGCCATAGTTGCTCTTCTTCTGCTGCTTCAAGGTCTGGTCTGGTCAGGTCTTCTCCGCAGCCGTCTGAAACCCTACTTCCACTCTCAGCACTCCTCCTATTATTAGTTAACTCACTTTATATTCCTTAAAACCTTCATTGGGCTTGGGCTTTGTTTGGGCTAAGCCCACTCAAACTATAGGTCAATCTGCACACTTTGGCATTTTCTTGTACTAATTAGAGAAACAAATCTATGAATACAAGAAATACATAAATATTCTAATCAAGCTTATTATATTTATTTTAAAAACAGTGATAGTATGCATATGATTTCAGGTTCTAACCTAAGTGAGATCGATCTTTGCTAAAAAAAATTATTTTAATTGCGGAGAAGATGAAAAGTCGGGTCATGTTAATATTATTAAATAATAATAATAATAACAATAACACCAACTTATCTTTCAATTTTAAATTTTGCCAAAAAAAAATTAATAATATATGCATAAAACTCGGTTCATCCATTTAAATTTTATTTTTTTAAATAACTTTTTTATAAAATTGTTGGTGAATGTTATTACCTATATAATTTATTTGCATGTTATTTATTTGTATAGATCATTTCACAAATGAGAAATAATAAAATTTAAAGTGTTATGCCAAAAATATAAACAAGATCCATAAGAAATACAAATAAAATACATGAATATAAAAAAAAATACAATTAAACACTTCATATCAAAAAAAGTTCTCAGTGTATTTATACGTGATGTTTGACTTCTTAACCATATATCCGTTACATTAGTTTATCTCTTCGGTAAATGAATTTTAATAGTTTTGAAAATTGAAAATAAAATAAAATAATATATATATATATATATTACAATACAGAGATCATGTATAATAAGTTTAAAATATAATATTTTTGTTTTCTTAAAATAATCATCTTTTAAAGAAAAATTCTTTAAATAGACATATTGAAACATTATTTCCTTAAATGAATCTATTTAGTTTTTTAAACAACATTGCGGGTTTTGTTTTCTCCATAAGCCTATAATAATAGTTTTGGATAAATGATAGAAGTGGGATATAAGGTGATTTTCGACGTTAAACATTACATTCAATTTCTGACACATAAGTGATAGAGTTTTACATGCATAAAAATTTTCGATGGGAACTCTTAATGTACGTAAGTTCTTCGACCGCCACTAGATGACACTACCTAAAACTAACACATCTCATAATATTATCTCACACACCGTTTTTTTTTGTAATTTAGAATCTATTGTATTTTGAAATTGTAAAATAGGGTCTCTCAATTTTTTTTTTGCGAAACAGTGTCAAGTCGTTGTAGTGGAGGACGACATTAAAGATGAAGTCGTCCTCCTCTCAGCCGGTTTTATTTTTTCTTTTTAAAAAAGTGTTGTCGTCAGCGTGGAAGCCGGTTTATTTATATCTTAGATTGAAGTCGTTAAGTTGGATGATGGTTTCACTTTTAGTTTTTGTTTTTTCTGTTTTAACGTAACAACTTTTTTTTTTCATAATTGAAACCATGAAATATTTGCAATTTTAGTGCTTATGGCTCTATTCACAGCCTTCATAACAACACCAATAGTGATGGCAATCTATAAACCAGCACGAGGAAATTCAATTAAAATACGACAGAAGTTGGACAAAAGCTGGGTGACAATTCTTGGAGGTCCGGGAATGAAATGGTTGAGATGTTCAGAGTCTTGGCCTGTCTCCATGGGCCAAGCAATATCCCTTCTATCATAAATTTGATTGAATCAACTCAAAACACAAAAAGATCTTTGATAAAGTTTTTCATGATGCATCTTGTTGAGCTCACAGAGCGCTCATCCTCTATCAGAGAGTGCTCGTATGAATGGTTTTCCTTTCTACAGCCGCTTCATCGCCTAACATTAAAAAAAAAAAAAAGTGAAACTGGCTTTGGGTCTAACGACTTCAATCTCAAATATTATAAAACCGGCCTTTACCCTAACAACATCCCCTTTTTCAAAAAAAAAAAAACCGGCTTGGGGGAGAACGACTTCACCTTTAATGTCGTCCTCCCCCACGACGACTTGACCATGTTTCGCAAAAAAAAATTAAACAAAACCATTTATAAA